>Ga0070741_10014733_pt1 | contig 13452 bp, 15 predicted proteins | sample Coa_R1_4_FD_66440 | JGI IMG/M metagenome (GOLD analysis project Ga0070741, IMG submission 66440) | Surface soil microbial communities from Centralia Pennsylvania, which are recovering from an underground coalmine fire - Coalmine... | ecosystem: Environmental > Terrestrial > Soil > Unclassified ... | reverse complement strand
GTTCCTCGCCAGCAACCCGCCGCAGGATCTCGTCACCGTCGTGCAGGGCGCCCTGCAGCAGGCGCAGGCGGACGCCACCGGCCAGCCCGCGCCGACGACGTCGACGACCGTAGGCTCGCCCACGCCATGACGACTGTGCGCTCCGCCGACACCATGACGATTCGCTTGGGCGGTGGGCAGGGTTTCTACGGCGACGGGGTCGGCCCGGTGGCCGACCTGCTCGACGCCGGGCTCGACTATCTGGTGTGCGAGGCGCTGGCCGAGCTCACCCTCGCCATCCTGCAGAAGGACCGCCAGCGCGACGAGGCCCTCGGCTTCACGCGCGACCTGCCCGTGTACCTGCAGGCGGCGATGCCCTTCATCGTCGACGGGCGTACCAAGTTCATCACCAACGCCGGCGGCATCAACCCGGTGGCCGCGGGCCGCGCTGCCGCCGCCACGCTGAAGGCCGCGGGGGCGACGGGCATCAAGGTGGCGACGGTCGTCGGCGACGACGTACGCGGGCGCGGCGACGAGCTGCGGCTGCCGGCCGACGCGCTGTTCGCCAACGCCTACCTGGGCGCCCGTCCCATCGTCGAGGCGCTCGATGCCGGCGCCACCGTCGTCGTCACCGGGCGCGTAGCCGACGCGTCACTGTTCGCGGCGCCGCTCATCCACGAGTTCGGCTGGGGCTGGGACGACTGGGACCGGCTCGCCGCCGGGGTGACGGTCGGGCACCTGCTCGAGTGCAGCGGCCAGGTCACCGGAGGCAACTACTCGGGGCCGTGGTGGGAGAACCCCGACCCGCTGCGCATCGCCTTCCCGCTGGCCGAGTGCGAGTCCGACGGCAGCGCGGTGATCACCAAGCCCGAGGTGGCGGGTGGCATGGTCACGTTCGACACCGTGCGCGAGCAGCTGCTGTACGAGGTGCACGACCCCGCGAACTACCTCAACCCCGACGTGACCGCCGACTTCACCGCGCTGTCGGTGGACGACCTCGGCGACAACCGCGTGCGCATCAGCGGCGCCAAGGGTGGGCCGCCACCCGACACCTACAAGGGCCTCGTGTGCACCCCGGCCGGCTGGGCGGGCGAGGCGCGCCTGGCCTACCCGTGGCCCGACGCCGAGGCCAAGGCGCGCGCCGCGCTGGCGTTCATCAAGGGCCGCGCCCGCGCCAACGGCGTGCCGGTGGAGGAGTGGTACGAGGAGTACTTCGGCGTCAACGCCTACGGCGGCCCGACCGTCGACCTCTCCGCCGCCACCGAGCCGTCGGAAGTGATCGGTCGCCTGGCGTGGCGCACAGCTGACGCCGAGTCCGCGGGACGCGTGTCGCAGGGAACCGGGGTCCTCGGCCTCTCCGGCCCGCCGACGATCAGCTCGACCGGCCGCGGCCGCGACGGCCGCCCCACCCAGCTCCTCGCCGTCGACGCCTTCCCCGTCGACCGCAAGCTCGTCGACAGCCAGGTCCGCGTCGACATCGAGGAGGTCTGATGGCCCGCATCCAGCTGCGAGACCTCTGTGGCAGCCGCTCCGGCGACAAGGGTGACATCAGCGACCTTTCGCTGTTCGCCGACGACCAGGCCGCCTACGAGGCGATCAAGGCCGAGGTCACGGCCGAGCGGGTGAAGGAGCACTTCGGCGACCTGGTCAAGGGCCGGGTCGAGCGGTTCGAGGCGCCCAATGTGTTGGCGCTCAAGTTCGTGATGTACGAGGCGCTCGGCGGGGGAGCACCGCGGAGCCTTCGTAGTGACAACCTCGGCAAGACCCACGCCGCGTCGTTGCTGCGCATGTACATCGACGTGCCCGACGAGGTGGCGACCGGTGCCCGCCGCCGACGGGCGCCAGTGCCTCGCTGACCCTTCCCCGGCGGCGGTGTCCGAAACGTGCTTGCCGCCGAGGGCGGTCGGCGGCAAGGTTCTGCTCATGCGCGCGTCCCGGATCGTTCCCGCCACGGCAGCGCTGATCGCCATCCAGGTGATCCATGCCGCCATCCCGGCCAAGACCGACGCCGAGGGCTACACCGGCCTGGTCCTCGGCATCATCGCCCTCATCGCATCGATCGCCGCCCTGGTGGGGCTGCGCCAGGACAAGTCGTGGGCCCGGTCGCTGAGTGGGCTCACCGGCGTCTCGGTCGCCATCGGCTTCGTGCTGTATCACGCCCTCCCGATCCACAGTTACTTCACCAACCCGTACTTCGGCACGAGGAACATCGGCCTCCTGCAGTGGGCGCCGGTCATCGGCGCCATCGCGATCGGCCTGTGGTGCGGGTGGGAGGCATTCGTCGTCCCGAACCGCGACGCCGTCGCTCCGACGCCCGCGTAGAGGGCACACTGGTTGCCGTGCGAGTCCCCATCGCCTGCACGCTGACCGCCGAGCAGCAGCCCGACCGGCTGGGCGAGTGGCGTGCGTTTCTCACCACGCACGTCGAGGCGGCCGAGCTGTCGCCGACACAGGCACGGCTCAAGCTGCGCGCCGGCGACGACGCGTTCATCACCGCCGCCGATCTCGCCCTGCGGGAGAAGCAGTGCTGCGCCTTCTTCGAGTTCAACCTGCGCCTCGACACCGACGGCCGCTGGATGACGATCGGCGTCCCCGACGACGCCGCCCCCGTCCTGGCCGACCTGCTGACCCTGCTGCCTGCCGACCTGCGCGATTAGCCGGGCGGGAGGTTCTCGGCCCGGGCGATCGGGAAGTAGCGGTGGTGGTGGGCGCCGGTGAGCTCGTAGATGGCGGTGCCCTCCCAGCCGTCGGCTGAGCGCACGACGACCTCGTTGAGCCCGCCGCCGAGCGGGCCGTAGCGCTGGGCCCACCGTCCCTCGGGGGCGTCGATCGACAGCACGCGGCCGCCTTCGAGGGTGATGTCGACGTGGCCGACGACGCCGGTCACGTTGTCGCCGTCGCGCTCGTACGACACCTCCTTGCCGTCGGCGTCGATCCAGTGCAGGTCGTGGTCGAAGCGCACGACCGGGATCGGGTCGGAGCCATCGGCCGGCGCGAAGCAGCCGTCGGTGTAGGCGACGGCGCCGTTGGTGTACTCCCAGTGCCACACCGCCACCATCCCCTCGGGGAACTGGATGGCGAGCCACGTCCAGAACGGGCAGCGGCGGTGGTCGCGGATGCCCCACGAGTGGTCGCGCTGGCCCCACCAGTCCTGCACCTCGTGCGTCGTGCCGTTGTGCGTGAACGACCCGTTGTAGACGCCCGACTGGATCATGTGGCTCTGGTCCCACACGATCTCGTGGCCGGCCTTCATCGTCCCCCGGCGCAGGCCGTGCTCACGTGTGCGGGCGGTGAACGTGAGGTCGTACGACACGGGCACGGCGGGCACGTTGTCGACGTGCAACTCGACCCGTTGGTACGGCTCGGCGATGTCGATGCGCACGGGGCCCACCGCCATCGTGTGCGGGTCGCCGTCGTAGGGGCGCACATGTTGGGCCACGGTCATGGCGTCGCCCACCCGGCCCAGCTGCAGGCTGTCCATGTGCTCGCGGTGGGGGAAGTGGGCGAGCGTCAGGATGATGACGTCGCCGAGTCCCGTCGGCGGGTGCATCACGAAGAACAGGCTCTCCCGCCAGTGCTCGTGATGGGTCTGCACGTTGGGGAGCGGCTCGGGGATCTGGTGGACGAAGAACTCGTCCATGGCGGTCAGGCGCGGCATCGGTATCGGCTCAGTTGGCCCGCAGCAGCCACGCCAGGTTGCCGTGCATCAACTTCTCCCGCGCCACGGGCGACATGTCCGGCGGCAGCACCGCCTCGTAGTCGGCGCGCGGGTGCAGGATGCCCTCGGTGTGGGGCCAGTCGCTGCCGAACATGTACGTGTCCTCGCCGACGTGGCGGATGAGGCGGGCCGGGTCCTCGTACGACAGGCACGCCACCCGCACGTGGTCGAAGAAGTACTGACTCGGCCGCTTGGCCAACGGCACCAGCGGCCCGCCGTGGCGCAGGGCGTAGAAGTCGGACGCCCCGTCGATCATCACGATGAACTGGCCCACCCAGTGGGCCGACAGCTCCACCACGCCGATGCGCAGGTCGGGGAAGCGCTCGAGCGTCCCCGACAGGATGAGGTCGGCGAGGGCGAGCGCCGGCGCCACCCAGAGGAACACCGAGGTGAGCAGGCTGTCGCCGACGTCGGGTTCGTTGGCGTACCAGGCCAGGTCGAACGGCGGCGTGAAGGAGCCGACGTGGAACACCGGCGTGACGCCGTGGTCGACGAAGGCCGCCCACACGCGGTCGTGATCGGGGTGCGAGAGCCGGCGGCCGCCTGCCAGCGCCGGCGCGGTCATCGCCAGGCGGATGCCGGCGGCCGACAGCCCGGCGATCTCCTGCTCCGCCCACTCGGGGTCGAACAGGCTCAGGTGGCCGACGCCGAGCAGGCGCCCGCCGCCCTCGTCGACCGCGTTCGCCATCCACCGGTTGGCGGCGGTGAGGTTCGCCATGAGCACGGGCGGGTCCTCGGCCAGCTCGCTCTCCCAACCCAGACCGAAGTTGGGGAAGACCACCGACGCGTCGAGGCCGAAGCCGGCGATGGCATCGGCGCGCGCCCGCGGGTCCCAGTGGTCGCGGGGCAACAGCTCGTCGTAGTGGACCTCGGGCGGGAGGCCGGCGGCGAGGCGCTTGCGACCCTCACCGATGGACTCCGGCTTGCGAGGGAACTGCACCTCGGCCAGGCCGAGCTTCTTGCCCCGCCACGACAGCCACGACCAGCCCAGGTCGTCGTCCTCGATGGTGAGGGCGTCGTCGCGGAACTTCGGGTCGATGTGGTCGCGCCACGTCGTGCGCGTCTCGGAGAGGTGCGAGTCGCAGTCGAGGGCGGTCGGCATCAGATCCGCTCGAAGCCCGGCGGCCGCTTCTGCAGGTACGACTGCACGCCCTCCTTGAAGTCGGGGCGACCGAAGCTCTCGAGCATCAGCTTCTGCGCCTCCTTCTCCGCCGGACCCAGGCCGGCGTGGAGCTGCTGGTACACCTGCTTCTTCATGATCGCCATCGACGTCGGCGACGCGGTCGCGGCCAGCTCGCGGATGTAGTCCTGCGCCGCTTTCGCCACCTCGGCCGCGGGCAGCACCCGGTTCGCGAGCCCGAGCTCCTTGGCCTCCGGTCCCTTCACCTTGCGGGACGAGAACATCAGGTCGAGGGCAACGGCCGACCCGGCGAGGCGGGGGAGCAGCCAGGCGATGCCCCACTCGCCGATCAGGCCGCGTTGCGAGAACGAGGTGGTGAGGACGGCCTCTTCACCCATGAAGCGCAGGTCGCAGCACAGAGCGATCGGCACGCCCATGCCCGCCACCGGGCCGTTGATGGCGGCGATGATCGGTTTGGGCACCGACATCAGGTAGGTGTACTCGCCGCGCAGGTCGTCGCCGAAGCTCGGGTCGCCGGGGTCGGCGGCGAGCACATCCGGGACGCCGTCCCGCTCACCACCCTCGGAGATGCCGGCGAGCATGTTCATGTCGGCGCCGGCGCAGAACCCCCGGCCCGCACCGGTGATCACGATGCCGACGACGTTCGGGTCCTTCTCCGCCAGGGCGACGGCGTGGCGCACCTCGGCCCCCATGCGCGTCGTCCAGGCGTTGAGCGCCTCGGGCCGGTTCAGGGTGATGGTGGCGACCGGGTCGTCCACCTCGTAGAGGATCTGCTCGTACATGGCGCCGATCATTGCAGCCCGACGGCCGCTCGGCCGCGCCAGAACGAAGGGTGTGGTCAGGCGCGGGCGAGGATCTCGCCGTGGACGACGACGAACACGCCGTCGTCGTGGCCCGCCCACTGGCGCCAGCCATCCGCGATGTCGGCCAGCTCGTCGGCGGTGGCGATGCCGTACTCGACCGCCTGCCCTCCGAGGCCGGGACCGACCGTGCGCTCGGCCCACAGCTCGCACCACCACGCCCGCTCGTCCGGCGTCGCCCACGTCCACGTCGACGATGACGCGGCGGCATCGGTGAAGCCCGCCTCCTTCGCCCACGACAGCAGCCGGGTGCCCGCGTCGGCGTCGGCACCGTTGGCGGCAGTGACAGCCAGGTAGATCTCCAGCCACCGGTCGAGCCGCGGTTCCTCCGGGTACCAGGCGAACGACGAGTACACGCTGTCACGCGCCGCCACGACGCCGCCGGGCTTCGCCAGGTCGCGCATCGCACGCAGGGCGCCGATCGGGTCGCGCAGATGCTGCAGCACCTGATGGGCATGCACCACGTCGAAGCTGTGCGACTCGAGGCCGACGGAACGAAAGTCGCCGGCGATGAACCGCACGGCGCCGACGGCGGTGCCGGCGGCGAACGCGCCCGCCTCGTCGACGACGTCGGCCGACACGTCGACCCCGACCACCTCGCCCGGCGCCACCAGTCGGGCCAGGTCGACCGTCAGCGTGCCCGGCCCACACCCGACATCGAGCAGCCGCATGCCGGCTGACAGCGACGGCACGAGGTACGCCGCCGAGTTGGCCGCCGTCCGTTGCCGGTGCGACCGCAGCACCGCGTCGGAGTGCCCGTGGGTGTACACGTCCCGCTCCGTCACGACGGCAGTCTCGCGTGCGAGTCATGACGGATCATCGACAGGGCGGTGGCGACGATCCAGGCGTCGCCGATGGTCAACCCGGCTCGCTGGAACAGCCCGTGGGCAGGGCCCGCCACGGTGGCGATGAGTGAGACCGCGCTCGCCACGCCGACGACCCGCGATGCGCGCGCCCAACCTCGCCGTCCATCGCGCTCGAGGCCACGGGCGGCGAGTAAAGGAAGCGCAGCCAGTGACGCGTACCCGGCGGACGCGAACGCGCCATGCACGAGATCGACACGGGACGACACATCGAGCGGCGCGGCTGCGACCCCGAGCGTGGCGACGCCGGTCGTCACCGCTGCCACCCAAGCGGGCCCGGGCACCTCGCGGCGCAGGGCGAGGCCGTACAACGGCACTCCGAGACCGAAGGCCACGAAGCCCGTCGTCATCAGCGACTGTGTCGGTGCATGGACGGCCGCCAGCCTGCTGATGGCGTCGTGCACGGGCGAGTAGCCCTTGCTGCGCATGCCACCGATCGCCCACGCGGCGATGAACGCCGTCGGCCCGACGATCCCGCCCAACGCGCCGCGCCGGGAAGTCAGCGCAGGGCCCGCAGTTTCGCGACGACGCCCGGGAAGGCGCTGACGAAAGTGCCTATGTCGGCGTCGGTGGTGGACCAGCCGACGGAGACGCGGAGGGAGCGCTCGGCGTCGACGCCCATGGCCTCGAGGACTGGTGACGGTTCGAGGGCCTCGGACGAGCAGGCGCTGCCGGAATGGGCGGCGACGCCGGCCTGGTCGAGGCCGAGCAGCACCGCCTCCGCCTCCACGCCCTGGACGCCGACGCACACGAGGTGGGGGAGTCGATCGTCCCCGTCGCCGTAGGCGGTGACGCCGTCGACCGTGAGCGCGCCGGCGAGAGCTCGCTCGGTCTGCTGGCGGGCGACCAGCGCTTCCTTCTCGACGTCGACGACTTCGGCGGCGGTGCCGAAGCCGACGATGGCGGGGACGTTCTCCATCCCGGCGCGACGGGCCCGCTCCTGGTCGCCGCCGACGAGCATCGGGTCGATGCGCAGGCCCCGTCGGACGAGCAGCGCACCGACTCCCTTGGGTCCGCCGAACTTGTGGGCGCTCACCGACATGAGATCGATGCCGAGCTCGTCGAAGGCGATCGGGACATGACCGGCGGCGGCGGCCGCGTCGACGTGTACGAGCACACCGCGGTCGCGACACAAGGCAACGACGTCGGCCACCGGCTGCAACGTGCCCACCTCGTGGTTGCCCCACTGGCAATGCACGAGTCGCGCCCCGTCGATTGCGCCGGCAACGGCGTCGAGGTCGATGCGACCGTGGCGGTCGACCGGCACCGTCCGCACCTCGTGCCGCGCTGACGCGTCGCGTACGGCCGAGTGCTCGACCGCCGCGCACACGACGGGCCCGCCGACGCCGAACACGGCCGCGTTGATGGCCTCGGTCGCCCCACTGGTGAACACGACCGACCGTGAGCGGGCGCCGAACAGGATCGCCACCTTCTCTCGAGCATCCTCGATGGCGACCCGCGCCATGCGCCCCTCGGTGTGGACCCGCCCGGGGTCGGCGGCGTGGTCGCCCGACAGCCACGGCAGCATGGCCTCGACCACCTCGGGACGGGCCGGCGAGGTCGATGCGTGGTCGAGGTAGGCGCGGCTCAAATCACGGTGGCGCACACGTCGTCGCCCTGGGCGCGTGACGACGTGGTGGCCGGCGCGCTGTCGCCGTAGAGGCCGGCGAGCATGCCCCGCACCATGCCGCGGTCGACGGCGCAGATCACCGGGTGCTCGTGCGCGGTGACGCCGAACGGGCACTGCTCGGCGATGATGGCGATGGTCGCGCCACGCGCCTCGGCATGAGCGGCGAAGCCGTGGGCGGTGAACGCGTCGGCGACGGCGTGCACCGCCGACTCGCGCGACCGCTGGCCGTCACCGGGCGACATGTGCAGCGCCAGCGACCGGCCGTACTCCTCGCCCACCTGCTCGGCCATCGCCTCCGCCTCGGCCGGCGGCAGCAGGGCCAGAGCCCGCCCGAGCAACGTCACCAGCAGGTCGTCGCGACGGGCCGGGAACTCGAGGTCCATCTGCTTCTCGGACACCCGGTAGCGCTTCGACGGCCGGCCGGCGCTGCCGCTCTCGGATCGTTCGAGAGCGACGTCGACGTACCCACCGGCGGCGAGCTTGTCGAGGTGGTGGCGGGCAACATTCGGGTGCAGCTCGAACCGCTGGGCCACCTCCGAGGCGGTGACGCCCTTCTCCTGGTCGCGCGCGTAGAGGTAGATCTCGCGGCGAGTCGGGTCGCCGAAGGCGGAGGTGACGGCCGCCACCGCCGCCGAGAACTCCTCGTCGGAGAGGGGAGGCGCGGGTGCGGATAGCCGATCCACGCCTTGTATTGTACCTATCGAGATAGTGGAAATCCCCCAGCAGGGCGGCCACCCGTGCCACTGAGGAAGACGAGGAAGAGGTCCGACATGCCCGTCACCGAGGCCCAGGTCATCGAGGCCCTGCGCCCTGTCGACGATCCGGAGCTGCGCCAGAGCATCGTCGACCTCGGCATGGTGAAGCAGGTGGGGATCGACGGCGGCACCGTGTCGGTCCTCGTGGCGCTCACCGTCGCCGGCTGTCCACTGCGGGCCGAGATCACCGACCGCGTCACCAATGCCCTCATGCCCCTCGACGGCGTCGAGTCGGTCACGGTCGACATGACCGTTATGACCGACGAGGAGCGCGCCGCCGTGGCCGCCAAGATGCACGCCTCCGGCGGCGGCGGGCACGGGTCGGGTGGCCAAGGTGCGCACGCCGGACATGGCCACGCCCCGGCCAAGGAGATCCCGTTCGCCGACGCGGCGTCGAAGACGCGCGTGCTCGGCATCTCCTCGGGCAAGGGCGGCGTGGGCAAGTCGTCGGTCACCGTCAACACCGCCATCGCCCTGGCCCGCCTCGGCAACGACGTGGCCGTGCTCGACGCCGACGTCTACGGCTTCTCGGTGCCGAAGATGCTCGGCATCTCCCAGGAACCGGTCGTCATCGACGACATGATCATCCCGCCCCTCGCCCACGGCGTGAAGTGCATCTCGATGGGCTTCTTCGCCGAGGAGGACCAGCCCGTCATCTGGCGGGGCCCGATGCTGCACAAGGCGTTGGAGCAGTTCCTCACCGACATCTACTGGGGCGAGCCCGACTACCTCCTCATCGACATGCCCCCGGGCACCGGCGACGTGGCGCTGTCGATGGCCCAGTACATCCCGCGGTCGGAGATCTACGTCGTCACCACCCCGCAGGCGGCGGCCCAGCGCGTCGCGCAGCGCTCGGCGTACATGGCCAAGAAGGTGAACATGGTCGTGCGAGGCGTGATCGAGAACATGTCGTGGTTCACCGGTGACGACGGCAAGCGCTACGAGATCTTCGGTGCCGGCGGCGGCCAGTCGCTGGCCGACCAGCTCGAGGTGCCGCTGCTCGGGCAGATCCCGTTGGTGCCCGACCTACGCGAGGGCGGCGACGTCGGCTTGCCGATCACGGTGTCGGAGCCGGAGAGCGAGGCGTCCCGCGCCTTCGACGCGCTGGCCAAGGAAATCGTCAGCCGCGGCCCGAGCCGGATCTACCGGTCGGAACTCTCGCTCAGCTGATGACGTTGCGATAGCGATGACCGAACGGGCGGTGGGGCGCCGAGTGTTCCTGGGAATGCTCGGGCTGGGCGCCGCCGGTGTCCTCACGGGGGCACGCATCCAGAACGCCATGAGCAAGGTGCTGGGCCAGCTCACCGCCCACGACCCCACCGGACTGTCCACCTACATCCCCGCTGCGGGCCGGTTCCGGATCTACTCGGTGACGAACAGCCTTCCTCACCGTTCCGATGCCGAGTACCAACTCACGGTCGGCGGCATGGTCGAGCGTCCCATGCAACTCTCATTTGCCGATCTCAAGGCGCTCCCGGCCACCCACCTGGTGAAGGACTTCCAGTGCGTGACGGGCTGGCGGGTGGCAGGGGTGAAGTGGACGGGCGTGCTGCTCTCCGACGTGCTCGACCACGTCGGCGTGAAGCCGGGCGGCAAGGCGCTGCTGTTCAAGTCGTTCGACGGGCAGTACACCGAGAGCTTGACGATGACGCAGGCACGGCGTCCCGACGTGATCGTCGCCTACGCCATGGACGGCGACACCGTGTCGCAGATGCACGGCGGCCCGGTGCGGATGTACATCGCGCCGATGTACGGCTACAAGTCCACCAAGTGGTTGGCGAGCATCGAGGTCGTGAACGACGTGATCCCGGGCTACTGGGAGGTGCGCGGCTACGACGTCGACGCGTGGATCGGGCACTCGAATGGCCGTAGCGACCAGCCCGTCTGACGTCCTGATCCGGTTCGACCGGGTCGAGCGCTACGTCCACTGGATCAACGCGACGTTGTTCGGCGCGTGCATCGCCACCGGGGCGGCGCTCTACGTCGGCCCGTTGTCAGCGATCGTCGGCCGGCGCGAGCTGGTGCGCACGATCCACGTGTACAGCGGCCTCGCCTTGCCGATCCCGATCCTCATCGGCCTCTTCCTGAGCGCTGGTTTCCGCGCCGACGTCCGGCGCTTCAACCGGTTCAGCGACGCCGATCGGAAGTGGCTGCGCCGCAAGGTGCGGCGCAGCAGTGGCTCCTACGGGCTGGGCAAGTTCAACCCGGGCCAGAAGCTCAACGCCTCGTTCGTGGCCGGCGCCATCATCGTGATGGCCATGACCGGTTCGATCATGCACTGGTTCGAGCCCTTCTCCGACTCGTGGCGCACCGGGGCCACGTTCGTGCATGACTGGCTCGCCTTCGCGATCGTGATCGTGGTGATCGGCCACCTCCGCTTCGCCTTCGGCGATCCCGACGCCCTCTCCGCCATGCGCCGCGGCACCATCAGCCGAAAGTGGGCCCAGGACAAGGCGCCCGTCTGGCACGACGAACTGGTCGAACCACCACCCCCGCCGCCCCCGCCGCCGCCACTTCTGGTCAAAAGGTTGCCGGATAGGCAACCTTCTGACCACAAGCGAACGGAGCCGCCGGAACGTTGACCGCTATCAGCGGCGGCGAACCACTTCTGGTGCAGTACGGGGCCTGTGGCGTTACTAAGCGCACCAGAAGTGTGGGGTCAGACGCCGCGGGGGAGCTTGGCGGGGTCCCAGCCGAGGTGCTGGACGGCCAAGGCGAGGGCGTAGCGGTCGGTCATGCCGCTGACGTGCTGGACGGCTGCGGCGACGACGTCGGCACTTTCGTGTGGGTCGGGGAGTTGCGAGGGGTTGGCTATGAACCAGTCGGTCAGCGCCCGCAGCAGCTCGATGACGCGGTCGGCCTGGGCGACGGACTCCGGCCGCAGGTAGATGTGCTCGAAGTTGAACTGGCGGAAGGCGTCGAGGGCGGCACCCTCCTCGGCGCGCATGCCGACGCGCCCCGTTGACGAGATGGTGTCGAGCACGGCGGTGATGAAGGCGTTGAGCTGCGCCGACCGGCGGGTGCCGACGACGTCGGCCACGGCGGCCGGCAGGTCGCTGGCCTGCACGATGCCTGCACGCACCGCGTCCTCGAAGTCGTGGCACACATAGGCGATGCGGTCGGCCCACGACACCACCTCGCCCTCGGGCGTGAGCGGCGCAGGCCGGTTCCATGAGTGGTTGCGGACGGCGTCGAGCGTCTCCGCGCACAGGTTCAGCGGCGTGAGCACCACGTCGGCCCCGTACACCGCGTGGTGGTACCCGCCGTCGAGGAACGGTGACAGCGCCTCCTCCGACGCGTGGCCCGCGGGCCCGTGCCCGCAGTCGTGCGCCGTGGCGGCGGCCGCGGTCAAAGCCACGTTCAACCCCGCGGGACGGGCGATGCCGACCGCGACCTGCGCCACCTCGATGGCGTGGGTGAGGCGCGTGCGGAGGTGGTCGTCGTCGGGGGCGATGAACACCTGGCACTTGCCCGCCAGCCTCCGGAAGGGCCGCGAGTGGTGGATGCGGTCGAGGTCGCGCTCGAAGCAGGTGCGGTACGGGTCAGGCTCCTCGGGCCGGGCCCGATTGCCGCCACCGACGGCCCGGGTGGCACCGGGCGCCAGCGAGGCGTGCTCGGCGTCCTCCCGCGCCGCCCGTTCCCGCACCGCGTGCGGGGCCGGACCGACCGGCGACGCCTGGTGTGCGGTCACGAACTCCATGCTCACGAGGCTACCGAGGGGGTGTGACATTCCCGGCTAGAACGGTGGGCCGTGCTCTCGTACATCTCGTACCACCCGGTGGTGCGCATCCTGCACATCTCGCCCCATGGGGTGGGCATCGCCGTGGGGTTCCTGCTCGGCGCCCGGCTCATGCTGCCGGAGGCGAACCGCAAGGGGATCACCGAGGAGGACGTCTACGCCCTGCTCACCCGGGCCGCCATCGGGGCGATCATCGGCGCCCGCATCGCCTACGTCGTCAACCACCTGAGCGACTACAACCACCCCCTCGACGCCCTCAAGATCTGGCAGGGCGGCATCTCGCTCCTCGGCGGCATCTTCGGCGCCGTCCTCCTCGCCCTGCCGGAGATGAAGAAGCGCAAGCTCTCGTTCTGGAAGGTGATGGACTCCGCCGCCCCCGGCATCGCCCTGGGCGTGATCATCGGCCGCATCGGCGACCTCATCGTGGGCGATCACCTGGGCAAGCCCACCCACTTCTTCCTCGGCTACAAGTGCCCGCCCCCCAACATCAACACCGCGTCGCCCTGCGTGGGCACCGTCGTGCACCAGACGGCGCTGTACGACTTCCTCCTCACCATCCCGCTCCTGCTCCTGCTCCTCTACCTCCGCCGCCCGTCGAAGGACGGCAGGACGCGATACGACGGCTACCTGCTGATGGTGTTCGCCATCTGGTACGGCGCCGGCCGTCTGCTCGAGGACTTCCTCCGCGAGGACGTGCGCCACTTCGGCCTCACCGGCAGTCAGTGGACGGCGGCGGCGACGATGGCCATCTGCCTGTTCGTGCTCCT
>Ga0070741_10014732_pt1 | contig 13453 bp, 7 predicted proteins | sample Coa_R1_4_FD_66440 | JGI IMG/M metagenome (GOLD analysis project Ga0070741, IMG submission 66440) | Surface soil microbial communities from Centralia Pennsylvania, which are recovering from an underground coalmine fire - Coalmine... | ecosystem: Environmental > Terrestrial > Soil > Unclassified ... | reverse complement strand
GCCGAGCCGCCGCCGTTGAAGACGACCATGTTGCCGCCGATGAGGATGCTGCCGCCCGAGCCGCCACCGCCGCCGCCCACCGCCATCGGGGGCGTGCCGGCCACGCCGTTTCCGCCGCGCGCGCCGCTCACGTCGATCAGGCCGTCGATCTCGACGGTCATGCCGAACAGCGCGATCGCGCCGCCGCCGTTTCCGCCGTTGCCGCCTTTGCCGAGACCGCCCGCACCGCCGCCGCCGCCGGCGCCGAAGTTCACCGGGTTGAGCGTGTCCTCGCCGAACGACATGCCCGGCGCGCCGCCCATCGCGCCGCCGCCGATCGATCCCGCCGCCGCGTAGCCGCCGCCGCCGCCGCCCGAGCCGTCCGCGCCCGTCGCGCCGCCGCCGCCGCCCGGCGTCGGTCCGCCGATGATGTCGCGGCCGGGCATCCCCGAGCCGCCGCCTTTTCCGCCGAAGCCGAGGCAGCTGATCGTGCCTTGCAGCGTCAGCGACGTCATCGACTCGATCACCGGCACGCGGAAGTTCGCGCCCGCGGGCACCACGCGCACGCCCGGCGGGATCACCAGGCTCGAGAAGCTCCAGATCGCCACGCCCGGCCCGTTGGTCTGCGGGAGCTGCGCGAACCCGTTGAGCATCGGCCCGACGATGGTGGTGCGCGTCGTGCCGCCGACGATCAGGTCGACCTCGCCGGTCTCGGTGTTGAACTCGAGGTCGCCGACTTTACCGGCGAGCATCGTGCTCGGATCGCCGAGCGCGCCGTTGCCGTAGATGGTGGTCGCGCTCATGTCGGGCGGAGTGACGCCCGCGTCGGCGTGCGTGGTGCAGAATCCCGCCGCGCTGCACATCATGCCGGGCGGGCACTGCGGCATGCCGGTGCCGCAGAGAAATCCATCGTCGGGGATGCTGGCTTTGCAGGCGGTGGCGAAGAGCGCGATCGAGCAAGCTAGTCTCAGTTTCATCAGAATCGTCCCAGGACCGCGAGGCCCGCTCCCTTCGTATCGAACAGCGGCACGATCTGCGCGCGCTGCGACGGACCCGGCTTGAGCCCGAGGTACAAGCACACGCCCGCGCCGGCCGCCGCCACGCCGCCGATCACGTACATGGCGATCGCGACGTTGTTGTACGTGTCGATGTTGCTCAGCTGGCCCTGCAGCCCGGGCGTCCACGGCATCGCCATCGGCGCGTGCGCGGCGCTCTCGATGTCCTTGGCTTGATTGTGCGCGAGCACGTTCATCGCGATGCCGGTCGCCAGGCCGACCACCGCGAGACCGGCGAGGCCGAAGCCGATGTACTTCATCAGCGGCGAGCGCTGCGGCGGCGGAGGCGGGCGGCGCGGCGGCGGATTCTCGACGATCGGCGGATGCTCGACGACCGGCGGCCGCTCGACGACCGGCGGGCGCTCGACGGGCTTGACCACCACCGGCTTCTCGACGGGCTTGACCACCACCGGCTTCTCGACCGGCTTCACGATCGCCACGCGCGGGTTGTTCTCGACGGGCGGCCGCTGCTCGGCCATCGGCTTGTCGTGATCGCTCGGCTTGAGCGTGGTCGTCGGCGGCGCCTCGGTGGCGCGTTTCTGCTCGGCGAGCACCTTGGTCAGATCGGCGATGCGGCTCTCGACCTCGGCCTTGTTCGCCGGATCGGCGACCTTGCGCAGATACGTCTTGTAGAAGAACAGCGCGCGCTCGTGCTTCTGCGCCAGGCGATACGACTGCGCGATGTTGTAGAGAATGACCGGATCGCCGACCAGCTCGTACGCCGCCTCGAATTCAATTGCTGCCTCGTCGTACTTGGCGACGTCGAACTTGCGCGAGCCGGCCTCGTAGCGCGCCTTGGCCTCGGCCTTCTTGGCCGGCGTCGGCTGCGCCGCGGCGATCGATCCCAACGCGAGCAGCGCCACCAGCGCGCCCAGTGGTATGAGCCCCGGAATGCGGACGATAGTTTTCACGAGGAAGCATGATACAGGGTCGCGTCCCTTCGTCAATCGGCGGGCGGCAATTTCAGCGAATGGGCGACGAGGGCCAGCCAACAGTTGACAGCATTTGCTATCGAACGATATCCTCATCCCATGCGTTATTGTCTTTCTCGCGGGGCTGTTTTTTCTTTTGTCATGGTAATGGCGTCCGGCGTCGCCGCGGCGCGGTCGAGCTCCGGGCACAGCGGATTTCAGCCCGCCATGGCGCTCGATTCCTGCGGCTGCGATTCGATCAACGGCACCTGCGCCGATGACGCGCCCGTGTGCTCGACGGTGACGATCAACTGCAACACCGGCTTCTTCGACTGCAACCACGATCTGCACGACGGCTGCGAGTGCGCGCCGAGCAACCAGTGTGACAGCATCGTGCCGTCGTCGTGCCCGACGGGCGCGGCCGGCACCTGCCAGCACATGGTCAACGTCGGCGCGTCGTGCGCCGCCGAATGCCAGCTCAACCCGACCTGCGACTCGTCGGGCGCCTGCACCGGCTCGCGCGCTCCCGACAAGACCGTCTGCTCCGCGCCGGCGGGCTGCGCCGATCCGGCGGGCGAGTGCAACTCCGGCGTTTGCACCTGCGCCCATCCGTTCGATCTCTCGATCCCGCCCGGCGGCGGCGAAGACATGAAGTGCACCGGTCCGCACTGCGCCGGCGGCAACAGCACCGGCAGTTGCTCGATGACCACCAACGGCGCCGCGCCCATCGGGGCGTGGACGCTGCTCGCGCTCCTCGGCGTCGCGCTGCTCCTGCGCCGCCGCTCCGCTTAATTCTTTCCACGCACGCTACATGCTGTCGGTCGGGCGCGTCGGCCGCCCGCGCAATCGTCGCGCGCTCCACGTGATCAGCGCCAGCACCCACGCCACGTCGCGCAGCAGATGCGCGGGAACGAAATACAACCCCGCCCAATCGCGAAACCGGTGCACGGCCCATATGCCGGCGCCGAGCCGCTCGCCCGCGAGCAGCGCGATCACGCACCCCGCGCCGAGCGCCGGCGCGCGCCACGGCCCGCCCGCGATCGCCAGCGCCGCAGCGACGGTAAACGCCGCCAGCGCCGCCAGCATCAGCGGCGCGTGCAGGATCATCAGCGGCCCCGAGACATCGTCGCCGTGATAGCGCCGCCGGTGCTTGGCGATCAAATCGAGCCGCCCATAACCTTGCCCATATTGCTGCTTCAAATAACCGAGCGCGCCCGATTTCCAGTGATGGACGCTGCGCGCCTCGCGGCAGAACTTGAGCTTGAACCCCGCCGCCGCCAGCCGATAGCTCATGTCGTTGTCGTAGCCGTAGCCGAGCTGTTCGTCGAACAGGCCGACCTCGAGCAGCGCCTCGGCGCGATAGGCCGAGTTGCCGGTGCACACGTGATCGACGAACGGCGCGCGGATGCGCCCGTAGCGCTGCTCGAGATCGCGCCCCATCGCGCGCGCCCACAGATCGGCGCGCGGATCGGTGGCGTACCAGCCCTGCGCCGCGGCGACCTCGGGCGCGTCCAGCTCGGCGGCGAGCCGCGCCATCCAGCCGGGCTGCACGATCACGTCTTGATCGACCTGGCAGATGATCGGGTGCTGCGCCTGGCGCACGCCGGCGTTGATGGCCGCCGCCGCGCCGCGCCGCGGGCCGTCGATCACGCGCACGCGCCCGCTTGCGGCAAATTGCCGCAGGATGGCCGGCGACTCGTCGCTCGACCCGTCCTCGACCGCGATCACCTCGAGCGGCCGCCCGTCGGCCTGCGCCAGGATCGCCTCCAGCATCTCGGCCAGCCAGCGCGCGCCGTTGCGCACCGGGACGATGAAGCTCACGCCGGTCATGACGCCGCCAGCATCTCGCGGTACACGCCTTCGAGCCGCCCGCACACCACGTCGCCGCCGTAGCGCTCCTCGATGCGCGCGCGCGCCCGGGCCGCGGCTTCGCGCCAGCGGATCGGCTCGGCTAGAATGCCGCGGATCGCCTGAACGAGCGCGTCGGCGCTGCCGTGCGCCACCACCAATCCGCCGCCCGCGTCGGCGATCACCTCGCCGCAGCCCGAGCCGCCCGCGACCACAACCGGCGTCCCGCACAGCAGCGCCTCGACGGGAACCAGCCCGAAGATCTCGTCCTCCGCCGGATACGCCACCACGTCCGCGGCCGCGAGCGCCTCCAGCCGCGCGCGCCCTTCGAGCAGCCCGGCGAAGCGCACGCGCGCGCCGATTCCCAGCCTGTCGATCAGCCGGCGCAGGCCGCGCTCGACGCCCATGTCGTTGCCGGCGAGCACCAGCCCGGCGCGCGGCCGGTCGAGCGCCGCGAACGCGCGCACCAGCAGATCGAGCCGCTTGCGCGGCGTCATTTTGCCGAGATAAAGCACCATTTCTTCGTGGCGCCATTCAATGCGCCGGCGGAACGCGCCACCATCGGGCGGCGGCTGAAACTCGGCGAGATCGATTGGATTGGAGATTACCCGGATTATTGAAGCTCGCGCGCCCAGATCGGCGAGCTGGCGGCGCTCGGCCTCGCTGACCGCGAGCAGCCGCGCCGCGTCCGGCAGCACGCGCCGCCCGACGGTGCGATCGAAGATCCACTTGGCGAGCCGCCGCCGCTCGAGGCGCGGCGCGGTGCCGTGCGGCTCGAGCGCGTACGGCACGCGCGCGCGTCCGAGCCAGCGCGCGGCGATCGCGCCCGGCAGGTTGCGGCACGCGTGCAGGTGCGCCACGTCGAAGCGCCCCGCCTCGCGCCGCAGGAACGCGTCCAGCCCGACGGGCAGGAAGAGCTGGTGGTGATAGGCGAGGCGGTTCGAGACGTTCTTGAAGATGCGCACGTCGACGCCGCCCGATTCGCCGCGCGCGCCGTTACCATTTTCATGCGGCAAACGCGCGCGCGCGTCGCACGCGTCGGTGGCGCAGACCGTGACGTCGTGCCCGCGCCTCTGCAGCCCGCGCGCGAGCGCCGAGACCACGCGCGGGATCCCGCCGTAAGCCCACGCCTGCTCCCAATAGGGCGTCACGTGCAGAATGCGCACGGGGCGATCCTAACACGGCGTTCGACCGGCGCTACCGTCGAGAATCGAGGTCGGCGAGCGCGGCGCGCGCGGGCGCGTAGTCGGGATCGATCTCGAGCGCGCGCTGAAAATAGCGTCGCGCCTCGTCGAGCCGATCGCGGCCGGCGGCCAGCGTGCCGAGATCGTGATTGACCATGGCGCTGCGCGGGAACAGCGCCAGCGCGGCGCGAAACTCCGCCTCCGCCTCGTCGGGGCGGCCGAGCTGCGCCAGGCAGATGCCGCGGTTGACGTGCGGCCGCGCTTCGGTCGGCCGCAGCGCCAGCGCGGCCGCGTACTCGACGGCGGCGCGCTCGCAGTCGCCGCGCTCGCGGTACGCGTCGCCGAGCGCATAGCGCGGCCCCCAGTCGTTCGGCGCCGCGCGCGCGGCCTCCTGCCACAGGCGGATCGGATCGGCCCAGACGCGGTTGCGCGCGACGGTGGCGATCGAGAGCGCCGCCAGCAGCGCGACGTTGACCGGCGCCCACGCCGCGCGCGGCAGCCGCGCGATGGCGATCGCGGCGATCGCGAACAGCCCCGCCGACGCCTCGTAGACGCGGTGCTCGGCCATCTGCTCCAGCAGCGGCACCGCGCTCGACGGCAGGATGAACGCGAAGAACCACAGCGCGCCGAACGAGACCGCCGGCGCCTTGCGGCGCGCCAGCCACGCCGCCGCGGCGAGCGCGAGCAGCCCCGCCGCCGCGAGCCACGCGCGCCACGTCGGCTCGGCCGGCACCGCGTGGCGGATCGTCTGGCCGAACGGCGCCACGAACAACCTCAGATAACGCCAGATGACCTCGCTTTGAATCAATAGATGGCGCCCATTCGGCAAGAGCGCACCGTGCTCCATTTTCGAGTGCCATATAACTCGCGCTATCGCCGCCATTAGCGCGAGCAAAAGCAGCGGCGCATGGAACGCCCAAAGCCGCGCGCGCCGCGCCGCCTGATCGCCGTCCGCGGCCAGGCGATCGTAGCCGAGGTACGCGAGCGGCAGCCCGATCGCGGTCTCCTTGCAGCCGAGCGCCAGCAGCCAGCACGCCGCCGCCGCGATCAGCCACCGACGGCGTTTTGCCGCGATCGCGTGCGCCAGCGCCAGCGTGCCGGCGAGCAGGAAGGTCGCGCACAGAAGCCCCGCGCGCGCGCCGAGATAGCCGACCGACTCCGACAAGAGCGGGTGCGCCGCCATCACCCCCGCCGCCGTGACCGCGGGCGCCAGCCGATTGGCCGTCAATCGCAGCGTCAAAAAAAACGTCAAAACTACGTTCAAAACGTGAAGCAAAACATTCGTCAAATGATAACCGAGCGGCGACGCGCCCGAGAACGCCCAGTTGAGCGCGTACGTGTAATTGGTGAGCGGGCGCCCGCTGCCCGCCAGCACGTAGCGCCAGTTGCGCCACGCGCGAATCGACGGATTGCGCGCGATGGTCTGCCAGTCGTCGTAGACGAACGGGCTGTGCAGCGCGCCGGCGTAGACCGCCGCCGCCAGCACGGCCACCAGCGCGGCGCACAGCGTCGCCCGTCGAGGATTCATCGGTCGAGCAGCTTTCGCGCGAACCCGGCCAGCGCTTCGCCGGCGAGCTGGTTGCCGCGCGCGTTGAAGTGCGAATCGTTCAAGTGATAGTAGTGCTTCTTGCCGTCGCTCCACGCCGGCGCGGCGCGGAACAGCGGCAGCAGGTCGAGGTAGGGGATCTTGCGCGCGTCGAGCCAGGCGTCGATCAGCCGCTGCGGGCGATCGCGCTCGGCGGTCTTCGACGGGTGATTGGCCAGCACCGTGGCCCACAGCGAGTCCTCGACCTGGAACTCGTCGGGGATGATCAGGAACGCGAGCGGCACGTCGCCCGCCGCGGCGCGGAGGCGCTCGAGCTCGGCGAAGAACGCGGCCGTGACCTCGGGGTGATCTTCGCAGTTCAGCGCCACGCGCTCGCTCTCGATCTGCAGGTACGCGTCGGTCGAGAACGACGGCTCCTCGTTCGCCGGATCGGCGAGCCACGGCGGCAGCGCGCCGTCGGGCAGCCCGCCGTCGTGCGCCGCGCGATCGTCGGGCGCTTTTCCGACGGGCAGCGCGCCGCGCCGCCGCGACTCGGCCGCCCAGCGCACCAGCCGCCGCGGCACCGCGTAGAGCAGCAGCCGATCGCGATCGAGCCAATCGCGCAGCCGCCGATCGAGCGGCTTCTCCTCGGGCGGATTGTCCGCGAGGTCGTTGCCGACGAACAGATCGACCACGATCAGATCGGGCCGGAGCTCGAGCGCCTCGCGCTGCAAGAGGTAGCGATACTCGCGCGGCCCGATCTCGACCACGCCCATGTTGTAGAACTGGCAGCCGGGCAGCGCGCGCTCGGCGACGGTGGTGAAGTGAAAGCGGTGCGGCACCACGCCGACGGAGAACGAGTCGCCGATCGCCACCACCAGGCACTCGCCCGGCCGCTTCGCGCGCGGCTCGACGTCGGGCTCGCCCCAGCTGTTCCACACGATGCCGCCGTGCGGATGGCCGGGCTTGCCGCGGCGGCTGTCGACGAACTCGGCCGCCTCCATGTTGAGCCGCGCGAACAGCGGCGACGGGCGGATCGCCGCTACCAGGCGCAGCACCGCCTCGCCGCCGGCGAGCACGAAGCAGACGTTGAGCAGCACCACGTCGACGTTCGAGCCGCGCGCGTCGCGCAGCAGCGCCAGGCGCCCGAGCGCGGCGGCGAGCGGGACCGTGAGCCAGGCGAGCGCCGCGTCGCGCCGATAACTTTGCAGACAGAGGCAAACGTAATAAAGGACGATTGAATAGAGCGCGATTTTGAGAAGCTCGCGCAGCGACGGGAAAGCGTGTCCGCGAAATGATTGAAAAACCAGCAAAGCGGCGAATATCACGCCGGCGAGAGCGGCGATTCGCGCGAGCCAGGCGCTCCACGCCGCCGCGCCCGCGCCGTCCGCGAAGCGCCACGCCAACCAGACGCCGAGCCCGGCGAGCGCGGCCGCGAGCGCGCTCAGCGGCGGCCCGCCACGCTTCACGCGAGGACCGCCTCGCGCAAGAGCTCGAGGTGGCGGTCGAGCAGCCACGCCGCGTCGTACACGCGCCGCACGCGCGCCGACGCCGACGCCGCCAGCCGCGCGCGCAACTCCGGCTCGACGAGGCAGCGCAGGATGGCGCGCGCCAGCGACTTGGGATCGCCCGGCTCGAGCACCAGCCCGTCCTCGTCGGGCTGGATCATCTCCGGCACGCCGAACACGTGCGACGCGATGATCGGCACGCCGAACGCCATCGCCTCCAGCAGGATGCGCGGGAACGACTCGGCGAAGCTCGGCAGCACGAACAGGTCGGCCATCGCCAGGTACTGCCGGTAGTCGTCGGTCTCGTCGTCGATGCGCACCACGCGCTCGAGGCCGAGGTGCTCGACGCGATCGCGCACCACGCGCTGGTAACCGCGCACGAAGTCGTCGTCGTCGCGCGCGCCCACCATCACGCAGCGCAGCCGCGGCCCGGGCGCGCCCGAGAGCTCCGCCAGCGCGTCGACCAGCACCGCCTGCCCCTTGCGCTCGCAGATGGTGGCGATCTCGACGATCACGAAATCCTCGTCGGTGAAGCCGTGGCGCGCGCGCAGCTCGGCGCGCGGGCGGGCGGCGCGCTCGTGATCGATCTGCGCGATCGCGATCCCGCCGGCGATGAAGCGAAAGTGATCGTTCACGTTGAACTCGTCGAAGCGCTGCTGCGTGGTGCGCGCCTGAAACACCACGCGCGTCGCCTTGCGCAGGCAGTCGCCGAGCAGCGCGCGCATGGTGTCGGCGGCGGTCTCGAAGAACATCGTGCCCAGGCTCGACTCGACGTCGACGCCCTCGTGCACGTGCCACACCGACGGCAGACCGGCGAGCGCGGCCAGCTCCACCGCCCAGAAGCTGGCCAGCGAGTTCACCACCACCACGTCGTAGCGGTCGAGGCCGAGCCGCGTCACCAGGGTGGCGAGGCGCGCGCGCCAGGCGCCCGCCGGCTCGTCTCCGACGGGCGCGAAGCCGGCGGCAATCTCGACCGGGATCCCGAGCTCGCGATAGGCGTCGCGCAGCGTGCCGTCTTTGGCCGAGACCACGGTGACGCGGTGGCGGCCGGCGCGCACGAAGTGGCGCGCGTAGTCGAGCGCCACCAGCGGCGCGCCCTCGCGGTTCAGATTGTGCGTCACCAAGAGAATACGCAGCGGGCGATCGGCGCGCGACGCGTGCGCGTAGCGGTGCGGGTCGGGCGTCATCGACACGTCTTCGCGCCGCAGGTTCGGATTGAGCCAGGGATCGCGATACTGCGCCCAGCGCGGCAGGAACTGCAGATGGTCGCGCACCGGGTGCGCTTGGCCGCGCGACGCGCTGCCGAGGTGGCGCAGCGTCGCGCCCGGCGAGTACACCACGCGCCGCCCGTCGCCGATCACCTTCAAGCAGTAGTCGACGTCGTTGAACTCGATCGGCAGCGCCGCCTCGTCGAACCCGCCGAGCTTGCGATACAGCGCCGTCTCCGTCAGCAGGCACGCGCCGGTCACCGCCGAGACGTCGCGCGCCGCCAAATTCAGACACAGATAGCCGACGCGCTCGGCCGGCAGGTGGTGGAACGCGTGATCGGGCAGGCCGCCCTCGGGCGCGATCACCACGCCCGCGTGCTGCACGCTGCCGTCGGGATAATTCAGCCGCGCGCCCGCCGCGCCCACGCCGTCGATCGACATCCAGCCGACGAGATCTTCCAGCCAGCCGCGTTCGAGCGCCACCACGTCGTTGTTGAGGTGCAGGACGAGCGGCGTCTCCGCCAGGCGCGAGCCGAAGTTCACCAGGCGCGAATAGTTGAAGCCGGCGCGCGGGCCGGGCGGGCGCACCACGCGGCGGTCGAGCGGGCGGCGCGCGGCCAGCTCCTTCAAGTAGCGGCACGCGGCCGGCTCGGTCGAGTCGTCGTCGACGATGATCAGCTTGACGTAGCGCGCGTCGACGGTGCGCTCCAGGCTCTCGACGCACGCGCGCAACAGCTCGGCGCGATCGCGCGTCGGGATCACGATGGTGACCGGCCGCTCCGCGAGCAGCGCCGCGTCCCACTTCAATTGATACAGGCACAGCTCGTGGCGGTCGCAGATCGCCGGCAGCTCCGGCCGCGCGCGCAGCCCGCGCCGCGCCACCGCCTCCTCGATCGCGCGCCGCGCGCTGTCGAACACGTAGCGCTTCTGCTTGCCGCGCGACGCCGTCGACGCCGCGTGCGCGCGCCAGTGATACGCCACCTGCGCGACGTGGCGGATGCGCTCGGGCGCCGTGCGCTCGGCGATGCGCAGAAACAGATCCAGCTCCTGCGCGCCCTCGAAGCCGGGCCGCATGCGCCCGACCTCCTCGACCAGCGAGCGCCGCAGCACCGTCAGGTGGTGCGTGAAGTTGTGGGTGATCCCCATCTCGGGGTTCCACGCGCCCTTGAACTGCACGTCGTAGTGGAAGCCGGCCTCGTCGAGCTTGTCCTCGTCGGTGTAGATCCAGTCGACGCCGGGATTGGCGATCGCGCACTCGGCGACGTGGAGGAGCGCGTCGGGCGTCAGCAGATCGTCGTGATCGACCAGCGCGATGAACTCGCCGCTCGCCAGCTCGAGCGCCGAGTTGGTGGCCTCGACGATGTGGCCGTTGCGCGGGCGATAGACGACTTTGATGCGCGCGTCTTCGGCGGCGGCGGCGGCGAGCAGCGCGCGCACCTCCGGATTCGTCGACGCGTCGTCGGCGAAGCACGCCTCCCAGCGGCGATAGAGCTGCGCGCGCAGCGAATCGATCAGCTCGCGCAGAAACCGCGGCGGCGGATCGAAGACCGGCACGATCACACTGATGAGCGGCCCGCGCGAAGCGAGCGCGCGCGCCGACTCCTCCATGCGCGCGCGCAGCCGCGGCGTCAGGCGGTTGAGCGAGCGCCAGCGCAGGTACGTGTCCTGCCGCTGCCACGCGTGCGAGAACGCCTTGACCGCCGGGGGCGGCGGCGCCTGGCGCTGCTGGTGCGCCTGCCACGTGCGCTTGAAGTGATCGAGCCAGCGGCGCGGCGTGACCGGCTCGTCGCTCTCGAGCAGCTCCATCGACGCGGTCCACGTCGTGGCGAGGATCGGCCCGACGCGCAGCTTGGGCTCGACGCCCGCGTGCAGCCGCACCGTGCGCGAGAAGCACGGCACGCGCGCGCCGCCGTCGAGCTCGGCGAACACCTGCAGCTCCACCGTCGGCGAGCTGCGCCGCCCGAGGTGCACCACGCCGCGAAATCCCGCCGCGCGCGCGCCCGGCAGCCGCTCGTAGCGCCGCGCGATCTCCGGCCGCTCGATGCCGTACGAGAGCCGCGTGTCGCGCGCGCCGGCGACCGACAGCCACAGCGCGCGGATCGGCGCGCCGCGCGACAGCAGCCAGCCGCGCAGGTGAATGGTGCCGAACTGCCCGGTGTCGCCGGCGCGCGGCTCCTCGAGCACGCCGTGCAGCTCGCCGCGCGGCGCCCACTCCTCCGTCGACGGCGCGAAGCGCGGCGCCTTGCGATCGGCGATCGGTGGCGCCAGGCGCAGCGCGCGCGCGAACGAGCGGACGCGCCGCCCGTCGGCGAGCAGCGCGAAGATCTCGAGCTGCGCGTCGCGCGCCGCCCGCCGCTCGACGGGGATGAGCGCGCGAAAGCCCGACACCTCGGCGCCGAACGCGCGGTTCCACGACGCCGCGAGGTCTTCGCGCAAGAGGCCGTAGCCGAGCGGCGTCTCGACGCCTTCGAGCTTCGCGTACAGCGCGCGCACCGGGGCGCCGCGGCTCACCAGCCAGCCGGTGGTCTCGAGAAATTCGCCGCCTTGCCGGCCGGCGAGCGGCGAGTCGAGCGAGCCGAACAGCTCGCCCGTCGGCTGAAGCTCCGCCGCGTCCGCCGAGACCGCGCGCGCCTCGTCGGCGGAGACCGCGCCGAGCGTCACGCGCCGCTCGAACGCGCGCACGCGCTCGCCGTCGATCAGCTCGGCCCAGATCACCAGCTCGCACGCGCGCGCCGGCCCGGCCTCGAGCGGCAAGTCGGCCTCGAAGCCGGAGCGCGCCGCCGGCGGGCCCAGCTCCTCCGCCACGTCGGGTCGCGTAAAACCGTACGGAAGGGCGGTTTCGCGCGGGTTGAGCCCGGCGACCGAGAGCGCGCGGATGGGCGCGCCGAGGCCGTGCAGCCAGCCGCGCAGACGCAAGCGTCCGCCGGCGAGCACCTCGCCCTCGACGGGAAGCTCCAGCCGGCCCTCCACGCTCATGCGTCGCGCTTTATACCGCGAGCCGAGTCGAGCGCCGCGCGCAAAGTCTCGACGAAGGCGGCGCGCGAGCAGTCGCGCTCGACGCGGGCGAGCGCGGCTGAGCGCAGGCGATCCCAGCGCGCGACGTCGGAGTGGAGCGCGGCGCAGGCGGCGGCGAACCCGGCCGCGTCGTCGGCCGCCAGCAGCTCGACGTCGTGGCGCCAGTCGAGCTGGCGCGCCAGCAGCGACGTGGCGGCGACCGGCAGCCCGTGCGCGGCGGCGTGGTGGACCTTGTACGGCACGCCGGCGGCGAAGCGCGTCGGCGCCACGAACACGCGCGCGCGATCGTAGAGCGGCGCGAGATCGTCGACTTCGCCGAGCACCTCGATCGCGCCGCCGTGGAGCTGCCACACGCGCGCCGTCGGACGCGCGCCCGCGACCGTGAGCCGCGCGCCGTCGCCGAGCGTCTCGCGCAAGCGCGGCCAGACCTCGCGCGCGAACCAGAACAGCGCGTCCGCGTTCGGCGACGCGTCGTTGTGAAATGCGCCGACGAACAGCAGGCCCGCGCGCTCGGCGAACGGCCGCGCCGTCGCCGCGGGCGCGATCGCGTGGCCGAGCGTGAACGCGCGCGCCGCGCCCGCCGCCTCGAACTGCCGCCGCTCGCCGTCGGAGACCGACAGCACCACGCACGCGCCGCGCGCCAGCGCCGTCTCCTCGGCGACGCGCCGCGCGAGCTCCGCGTCGCTCACGCGCCGCCCCGCGAGCCGCTCGCCCGCCACCTCGCGCGCCGCGAACAGCGCCTCGGCGTCGTAGATCACGCGCGCCCGCTCGCCCACCGGCAAGCGGTCTCGCAGCAGCCGCAGGTTGTGCGGCCGGCTCACCACGATGCAGTCGTAGAATCCCGCGCGCTCGTCGAGAAAATCGCCGAGCCGCGCCGCGCCCCAGCCGAGCATCACCTCCACGCCGCGCGGCACTTCGCGCCGCAGCTCCGCCGGCTCCCCGCCCGCGAACGTCGTCGGATAGAACGTCACCCGGCACTCGAGCGCCACGAGCGCGTGCAGCACGTCCCGCGCGCGCGGATTCCCCGACCCGAACCGCGCCAGCGGCGCGCGATCGTCGAGAAACAAGACGTTCACGCCCGCCCCGTGCGCCCGCGCGTGCACGAATCGCGGAGACGCCGTCGCCTGCCGCGCCAGCCACTCCGCGTGCTTCTCCGCGAACAACCCGCGCCGCTCCGCCTGCATCCGGATCGCCTGCGCCCGCGACGCCGACGACGCGAA
>Ga0070741_10014731_pt1 | contig 13454 bp, 9 predicted proteins | sample Coa_R1_4_FD_66440 | JGI IMG/M metagenome (GOLD analysis project Ga0070741, IMG submission 66440) | Surface soil microbial communities from Centralia Pennsylvania, which are recovering from an underground coalmine fire - Coalmine... | ecosystem: Environmental > Terrestrial > Soil > Unclassified ... | reverse complement strand
GTAGCCGGCTTGTTGTCACTGACTGCCATCTTGCGTACTTGAAGTGTGTCCATATAAAGCAGCTCTTGGCTTTTAGCTATTAGTTCTTAGCTAAGGCGGAGAGGCAAAAGCATTCGCCGCAGATGAGCGCAGATCAAAGGCAAGAGTTTTTCAGTCGTCCCTGAGAAACTCTATTTGTTCTACGCCTTCCTATTAAATCGCCTCTTGCCAGAAAGGCTTATGTCGCTCCGCTTTGCTGCGCTCCGGCCTGCGGCAGCAAGGAATGAGGTCTTTTCCAGCTTACCCGGCACTTATCCTCACTCGCGTTGCTCGTTTCGGAACGTGCCGGGCTATTCTCAGCCGCGCTTGACGGCGCTGTGCGGTTGTGAGCTAGATAGTAAAGAGCATTTTGCATTTTTCGTGGTGGGTGCAGTTGGCCACGAATTTCCGTACACTGATCACATTCAATTGAAGGTCTGTGTCGAGCCCTTAAGAGCAGCAAAGCATATTCCTTATCCGCGCAAGGCGAGGGCGCCTGCGCTCCACAATCACAAGCAAAAACATTCGCCGCAGATTTACGCAGATGAGCGCAGATCAAATGCAGATCTTTGGAGAGAACTCCCTGATGCGGCTTGGACGCACGAAATAGCGTCGGGATCCTTCGACTCTCCTCGGTCACTCCGTTCTCTCGGATTCGCTTGACTTCGCCTTCGTTGTTATAGACAGGATGACAAGACTTATAAAGCGACGAGAAAAATGACGACATCGGGCGCATAATCAAAAACCTAAACAGGAAAATAAAAGCCAGAATGCACAGCCGAGGGCGGCTGTGCCACATGATCCTCGTGAACTGAAACACTAACGAGAATCCGCACAAACAAGAGTGTCTCAACCCCAGCAAATGCAAACTGCGCGTTTGCCGGGGCCCTGGTTCCTGTGCCACAAAACTCCGTTGAGTTAAGACCAAGTACAAGATCGGCACAGGCACGAGTGCCTGTGCCACAAAAAAGTTTTCAACACAAAACATTTCAAACACAAAAATTTCTCAAAAGATCTGAAGCCACCTGAGGGTGGCTTTTTTATTGGAGAACAAACATGTTAAAAGAAGAGATCGTTGCCGCCATACAGAGCTGTGCTGAAGAGATGGGACGCACACCAACCGTTGCAGATTTGAAAGAGAGAAGGAAGATCGGGCTGAGAACGGTGAAACGGTATTTTGGACGGTATGCGGAGGCGCTGCGGCAAGCGGGGTTTGATCCACGGGGAGCGGGGTATAAGACTGAGTTGGAGACGCTGTTCCTGGATTGGGCGGCGGTCGCGCGGAAGCTGGGCAAAGCGCCAAGCCTGATGGAGTACAACAAGCACAGCCAGTACAGCGTGGGGCCGCTCATCAGCCGGTTCGGCGGGTGGACAGAGGTGCCACGCGGATTGATGCAGTTTGCGCGGGAGAAAGGGCTGGAACAGGGTTGGGAAGATGTAATGGGGACGATTGAACGGCACGAGAGATTGAATGATCCGGCGGACAAGAGATCGAGAGCGGCGTACACGAGATGGAAAGATGAGCCGCTTTATGGCGCACCACTAACACCGTGGGCACTGATGCATGCGCCGACCAACGAGCAGGGCGTGATCTATCTGGCAGGGATGCTTGCCCTGCAACTAGGGCTGGTGGTGACAAGGCTGCAAACGGCATACCCTGACGCCGAGGTGATGCGCGAGGTGGAACCAGGAAGATGGCAGCGTGTACCTGCGGAGTTTGAATACGAAAGCCGGAATTTTCTGGTCCATCAACACGATCCGGAGCGGTGCGCGATGATTATCTGCTGGGTACACAACTGGCCGGAGTGCCCGGAGCATATTGAGGTGGTGGAGCTGAGCCGGGAGATGGGGAGGATTGCCAAAATCGCCGAAAGTGCCAAAATTGGCAATTGAAGGCAAAAGCAAGCTCTTAGCCTTTAGTAGTTAGTTCTTAGCTAAAGCCAAAGGCCAAAGCTGACCACGGATAACACGGATAACGCGAATTAAGTGCTAAAAAAAGCAAAAACCATCGCCACAGATAAGCGCAGATTTTTTTGGAGAGAACTGCCTAATGCGGCTATAGGAAAGTGGCTTGGCGTTCTCCAGAAAATTTGCATTCTTCGTCAAGTGTTTGTTTGGCCACGCGAAACAGCGGCGGAGCAGATTCCTCACCGCTCGCCTCTGCAAGCATTGGCTCGGGTTCGGAATGGCGATTTATAAAGATAGGTTACGTCATAGTAGGGCGCTTCCGCTGTGAGACGTAGCGGTGCTACGTCTCTACGTTGAGAGTTTGGCTCGAACTTTCACGTCTGAGTTGAACGGGTGTGGTGCAAAATATGCAAAGCAAAATGCGGCAGACTGACATCAGTCTGCCGCGATTTATTTTCACCTTAAGAATCAATCCTTCATTCGCTACAAAGCATTCGCTATGAAAGCGAAGTTTAGGAGTTACTGTTTCTTAGGTGCAGCCTTTTTGGCTGGCGTCTTGCCGGCCGGCGTCTTCTTGCGAGCCGGGGCTTTCTTGGTTGCTGTGCCATGCGGGTTGATCAGGTTCAATGCGTCTTCTGCGTTGAATGGGAACTGGCGCACCGAGGTTTGACCGGTGGTGCTGAGCGTAACGTCAACGCGACGGCTCTGCGCGAGGGCCAGAACATTGGCTTTGCGCTTGAGCTGGGCTTTTTCCGCCGCACTGATGTTTTGCTCCTGATCTACGGCCTGCTTGACCTGATCTGCACTCATGGGCTGTTCTTCACCGAGACCCTGGGTATCAATGGCATCGGCAGATACGCCCTGTTCCACCAGGAACGCCTTGGTACGGGCAACGCGGCGATCAGAGAGCGCCTTGTTGTAGTCCGCACCGCCACGAGGATCAGCATGGCCTTGCAGGATCAAGTGAGCGTCTGGCTTAAATTCCAGATAGCGTTTGAAGTCGCCGGCCAGAGTGGTGAGCATGCTCTGCTGGCTGGCGAGCAATCCGCCGTTGGGATTGGCTTCAGTGGGCTGCGCAGTGGGGAAATAAATACTGTGCAGCGAGAGACGCTGTTCAAGCTGGCGCTGTTCCGGCGCAGGCTGAACGGTGACTTGAGTTGTGGAATCGGTTTCACCGCCGCGGCCATCGCTTACGTGGCAGGTAACGGTGTACGAACCAGGAGCGGTGCGCGTGGAATCAAATTGCGCAGTGGCTTCTGTGCCGGTGACTCTGCCGCCGGTGGTCTTGTAGCTGTAGGTCAGCGGATCATTGTCAGGATCGCTGGCTGTGGTGGTGATGGTGGATTTCTGTCCCACGGTGATGGTAGCCGGATCTGCCGCACAGGAAGAAATAGTAGGCGGAGAGTTGGGCTTGGCTGCTACGTGCAGGTCAGTGGAGGCATTGGCAGTGCCGCCGCGTCCATCATCGGCAGTGACGGTTGCGGTATACGTTCCCTCTTTTACACCGTTGGAGTTCCAGCGGACATTCGCGCCATCGCCTTCAATGGTGCCGCCGGTGACGGTCCACTTATAGGTGAGCGGATCATTATCGGCATCGGAACCCTGAGCTGTGAGCGCAATGCTGTCATTTGAGCCGGCAAAAATCTGAGTCGGATTGGCAGAGACGGTGACAGTTGGCGGATGATTCGGGGGCGGTGGAGGCGGATTACCGCCAAAGTGCAGAACTAATCCAGCGGAGAGACGGAAATTGTTCTGCTGGTTGTTGTCGCCATCAGTGAACTTGGTTAGCAGGTAATCAGCCTGTATGAGCCTGAGGCCAACATGCTTGTTGAGGTTAAGATCAAGACCGCCGCCCAAAGCTGTGGCAAATGCGTTTTCTGAAAATGAACGGTTGAAGAAAGCTGAAGCACTGGGGATGGTGGTAACTTGAACGTCTGCCAGCCGGGCTGCGCCAAACAGCGTGTGGATAAACGGCGTCCAGTGCTCACCGCGAAGGGAGAACTGCGGGCCGAAGAGGAATGTGTATCCGCTGCCGGTGATGCCTGGCGGCAGGTCCTTCATGCGGTAACCGCCGACCTCAGCCACCAGACTGAGCCAGTTATTCAGATTGCCGGCAACACTGCCGATAACGCCGTGCCAGTTGAAATGTTCATGCACACCCAGAGTGTTGGTGTTGAAACGTACATATGAGTAGCCTGCAAACAAGTCCACGGCAGGATGTGTATCACCGCTACTTGATGACGATGAGTTGGCCTTGGCTTGCGGCAGATACAAAGGAACCGCAGGCGCGAGGTAATCTGTGGAGGTTGCGCTAGCGTCTGGGGCCGGAGCCACAGGCGTAGTGGAGTTGTCTGCCGCCTTGGCCGCATCTTCAGCAGCGAAGCACGGCGTCAGAAGAAAGGACCCCAGAATTAGTATCGCAACAGCACGCACAACGAACCTCATTCTTCCCTCCTAAAATGACTGCTTGATTATTTGGTCAATAATCATACCTGAGTTGCGGCTTGCACGTTTGTACAATTCCCCAGAATTTCTGCAATGAATAAATTTTGGAAACCTTAATTTCAAGTGAAGAGAGTTTTGTTGGGGATTGAGGACTTGGCGCAGGAGATAAATCCCGTGTTGCCGCAGTTAGCTGAATGTAACGACTCGACTTGGGAGAAGAGGTAACCAAGAGCGGCATTGTTGATGAATCTTGAGGTTTGATTTTTGAGATTGCTGCCAGGCACTGATCCTTTGCATAACGCGGCCCAATTTGGAATGCAGCCAAGCTGCTGATCTCAGCGCAGTGTGCAGCTAAAGCCACTGCTCTCGGCGCACGTGCTTCGGGGATCGCATGGCACTTCCTGTGGGGAATGTAAAGTGCGGGAGCAAGTTAGGTTCGCAGCGGAGGCGAATATTGGGAGAATATAAGCGCAGGCATCGGGACATGGCTGGAAAAGGAATCGCTTGATTGGTCAGGACAGGTTTGGAGGGGTGGAGTGGATAGTTCGACTGGGATTTAGAAGCAATTTATTTTGTGGAGTTTAACAATAATGGGTAGAAAAACCTTGCATATCGACCCAAAATGCTTTATGATGAGTAGTTTTGGCGAGATGTTTCGGTTCCCTCAGAGTGAGTAGAAGGCCCTTTTTCAGTCGAAATAAACGGGTTCAAATTTGAAACCAAAGGCAGCCGTCAGGAATCCAAATCCTTAAGTAATAGTGCACTCTTTCATATTCTAAAAGGCAGGGCATAACTAACTATGGCAAGGAGACGTGGAAATCCTAACTGGGGAAAGCCTGAGCCCATCGGGCCGGTTATTCCCGTCGTCACCTCATTTGAACAGGCAGTCAAAGAGTTCAAGCTGACGCCTGATCAATATATCCGTTCCACGCGGCTGCGCGAATGGGCGCGTCGCAACAAAAACAGCAAGTATATTCCTGAACCATTGCTGGAAGCGTGGGGCTTTGAAATTGAGAGTACCCTGTAAGAGTTGTTTAGAAAGCATCAGGACCGCCAATTCGGCGGTCCTTTTGTTTTGTAGTTGATCTTCATCGCTCGCAGTTTGCACACTTTGGCAATCTTTCGACTCACTGCTGCTTAAATTCTTTTATGCGACAGTCTCCAATCGCAGCAGCATCAAAGCTCACCTTCTGCATCCCCTCCCAGCGCGCGTTTGACCAGATCACTGCCAGCGTGCGATATTTTTCGGTTGACTTTAACGATTCATTAACGCTGTATACGGGGAGCGCTGTAGATTCATGGTCCGTCTCATTCCCAAAGACACCAAGTTTTTTGACATGTTTGCTGACATGGCCAGCAACCTGGGTGACGGCGCTCGCCTGCTGAAGCAAACCCTGCAGGATTTCAACGATGTCGAAACCCGCGTCCGTCAGCTTAAAGACATTGAGCATCGCGGTGACGACATGACCCACAACATTCTCACCAAGCTGAACCAGACTTTTATTACTCCTTTTGATCGCGAAGACATCTACCGTCTGGCTTCTTCTCTTGATGACGTACTTGATTTTGTTTACGCCGCCGGGGTTCGACTTATCATGTACAAGATTACGGCTACGCCGCCGCCCGCTACCCTGCTTGCCGATATCATCATCAAACAGTCTGACCAACTTACTGACGCGCTTGCTCGCCTGGGCAAGAACCATGACAACGTTCTGGAAAACTGTGTGGAGATCAACCGCCTTGAAAACGAAGCTGATGGGATTGCTCGCGCAGCGATCGCCGTTCTTTTTGAGAAGGAGAAAGACCCAATTTCGCTCATCAAGCTCAAAGAATTGTATGAGGTGCTGGAAACCGCCACTGACAAAGCTGAAGACGCTGCCAACGTGATTGAAGGCGTAGTGCTAAAAAGCGCATAAAAGAGAGCATAAGGCAGTCTTGTTGAGCGGCCAGGGCTGGCCACGCGCTGGGCCGCTTGTAACAGGAGCGGAAATGAACTCAGGACGAAAACACTCACAAGCGGCTTGGAGCAAAGCGACAGGAGATATTAGGTGCACGCGAGCTTATTGCTGGTAGTTGTCACCATTCTGATCGCGCTTTCGTTCGACTTCATCAATGGCTTTCATGACGCTGCCAACAGCATTGCCACAGTCGTCTCCACTCGCGTTCTCTCGCCGCGATGGGCCGTTGTCTGGGCAGCAGCATTCAATTTTCTCGCCGCATTCATTTTCGGCACCGCGGTTGCCAAGACCATTGCCGGCGGCTTGGTTGATCCTAAACAAGTCACACAGTATGTGATTCTGGCTGCGCTCGCCGGTGCCATCATCTGGGACCTGCTCACCTGGGTATTGGGCCTGCCCACTTCGTCTTCTCACGCTCTTATCGGTGGTCTCGCCGGTGCTGCCATTGCTCGCGCCGGATGGCAAGTCCTTATTCGCCAGCCAAAACTCCATTGGCCGCTCATCGGCACCATTCCCGGCCTGGGTGAAAAATGGATGGCAACGCTGATTTTCATTGTGCTCGCGCCGCTCATCGGTCTCGTCATCGGCCTCGCACTTATGGTAGCTGTTTCCTGGATCTTCAAAAGCGCCGCCCCTCGCACTGTCGATAAAGTTTTCCGTCGACTGCAACTCCTCTCCGCTGCGTCATACAGCCTTGGCCACGGCGGTAACGACGCGCAAAAAACCATGGGGATCATCGCCGGAGCGCTCCTGGCCGGCGGCTATCTTACTCCACAGCAATTTGCTCTTGGCTGGGGCGACTACAAGTGGAAGATCATCGTCATAGCCAATGCCGCCATCGCTCTCGGTACTTATTTTGGCGGATGGCGCATCGTCCACACCATGGGTTCCAAGATCACCAAGCTCAAGCCCGTCGGCGGATTCTGCGCAGAAGGCGCAGGCGCTATTACTCTTTTCTTCCTTGCTTATCACGGCATTCCCGTCAGCACCACGCATACCATCACCGGAGCTATCGTCGGTGTAGGCTCAACTACGCGACTCTCTGCCGTGCGATGGGGCGTCGCCCAGCGGATCGTCTGGGCTTGGGTGCTCACCATTCCTGCTTCAGCTATAGTTGCTGCCCTTACCTTCTGGGCGATTCGCTTCTTCGTACCAGGCGCATAAGGTAATGTTCAGACGAGAAATAGTTCTAGTTACTAACTAGTGACTTGTTGGGCGAGCTACTCTCATTTATAAAGGTTCCAACCACATCCCCCTTGAAGGAAATCCCTGATTTCCTATGCAGCAGGATTGCGCCCCTCGTTCGCAAAGGTAATTTGCTATCAAATCTGGACAAACTTATCGATCAGTGACACGCTGCAAGTCATTTTTGGAGAGGAATTAATATGAATAAGGGGAATTTGCATTATTTAGTAGGCATAATTTTAATTGCATTGCTATTCATACCCGCTATGGGCCAAGTTGCTACTGGTCTGCCGCCTTTGGGCAGCTTCTCCAGCGGCCCGGATGTAACGAATCTCGGCAACCTCAATGTTCATTACACAATCCCGGTTTTCTCCAAGCCCGGCCGTGGAATGCCTTTCAATTATGCATTGACGTTTGATAGCTCTGTTTGGTCTCCTGTTTCCGGCACATGGGCGCCGGTAGCCAATTGGGGCTGGAGCGGCCCCAGTGATGGATTGACCGGTAGAATGGGATTCAAAAGCACAGGGGCAACCTGCTTTGATCTTACTCATCGTCGATATTTTTATACCGTGTGGACGTGGGGCCCTTACACCGATACCTTTGGAGTAACTCACCAGATGTTCGCAACAGAGTCTGATGGATTAACGCCTTGCGATCCTGGCATCTTCAATTCAGGCGGTGCGACTGATGGTTCCGGTCTACAAGTGGAACCAGAGGGAGTTGTCATTACGCCATCTGGCCAGACATTTGTGCCTTCCGTCACTGGCACGGGTACTAAAACTGATCCCAACGGCAATCAAATCACCGTTAGTGGCGGCACATTTACAGATACTCTGGGAATGAACGTACTTACGGTTTCAGGCGGAGCCCCTAATCCATTGGTGTTCACTTATCATGACAGTACCAACACGCCACGGACGGTCACCGTAAATTATAGTACCTACACGGTTAAAACCAATTTTGGCTGCGTGGGCGTCACAGATTACGGCCCGATCAACAATCCACTAGTCAGCAGCATTGTTTATCCCGATGGCGGTACTTACTCCTTTACTTATGAGCCAACGCCAGGGTTTGCAGGAGATGTTACCGGACGAATCCAGTCTGTTACATTGCCTACCGGAGCGACAATTACTTACACCTATACCGGCGGAAATAACGGTATTATTTGCGCCGACGGCAGCACGGCTGGTTTGAGTCGCGCTACGGCAGATGGTACTTCAAGCTACAGCCGCAGTGGCTCTGGGACCGCTTGGACCACCACTTTTAATGACGCCACTCCCGGTACTCCTAACAAAACAACAATCAGCTTTCAACCCAGCTCCAATAATTTCTATGAGACCCAGCGCATCGTTTATCAGGGTTCCGGTCCAACCGTGCTTAGCCAGACTGACACGTGTTATAACGGTGGGGTGCCGCCTTGCACCGGCGCAACCTTTACCCTACCCTTTAGCTCCATCGATAAGTACTTGACGCTTGGAAGCCAAAAATCACGAACAACCACCATATTTAACACACTCCTGGGGTTACCTACGCGTCTTAACGAGTATGATTTTGGCGCCAATACTCCCGGCCCTCTGCTTCGCAGCACAATCATTACTTATGCAACGCTTGGCAATAATATCGCTGACCATCCATCCAGCATTGTTGTGCAGGATGGCAGCAACAATCAAAAGGCTAAGACCACCTTCGCCTATGATGAAACTGCGGCTGCCACAACCACTGGCGTTCCCATGCACACCGCCATTACCGGTTCGCGCGGCAATCTCACCACACAAAGCCAGTGGCTGGATACGACCGGCACAAATCTGAACACCACTTTTACTTACGACGATACAGGCAATGTGCTTACCAGCACTGATCCCGGTGGTCACCAGACAACATTTTCTTATGCCGATAATTTCAGCGACGGCATCAATCGCAGCTCAAACGCATATCTCACAAAAGTGACCCAGCCGGTTACTCACTCGCCTAATGCTGCCAACCACGTTACGAGCACTCAATATGAGCCTAATACGGGGTTGACATCAATGACTACGGATCAGAATCTCCAACAAACTACTTTTACTTACGATCTGATGCTGCGTCCCCTGCTAACCAATTTCCCCGATGGCGGCCAGACCTCGGTTTCTTATCCGAGCCCAACAGAAACCGATGTACATAAGAAAATCGATGCTTCCCGTTCCAGCTTTAGCACGACCTTGCTTGATACGTACGGCCGCGTCAGACGCACAGCGGTCGCCAATGCTGAAGCAACTCCCTATGACGTGACTGATGTCTGCTATGACAGCAATGGTCGCACAAAATTTCAGTCTTACCCCTATCAGGCCGCCACATATACAGGCGCCCAGGTATGCTCCAGCGCAGGAGACGCTTTTGCATACGACGGAGCGGGCAGGACCACCACGGTCACGCATTCAGATAGCAGCACGGTCCAGGCCAGTTACACTGGACGCGCGATTCAGATTACCGATGAGGGCAACGGCTCTTCTCATGTAACTCGTATTCAGCAGGCAGATGGACTGGGCAGGCTCACGAACGTCTGCGAAGTTACGAGCGTGAGTCTGCTCGGCAACGGTGGAACCCCCTCGAGTTGCGGACTGGATATTGCGGCCACCGGCTTTCTGACCACCTATGCTTACAACACGCTCAATAATCTAACCACCGTGACACAGGGCACCATGGCTACTCGGACGTTCAATTTTGACAGCCTCTCCCGCATGACCTCTGAGAGCGAGCCGGAGTGGGGCTCTGGCTCAACCATGTCCTATACTTATAACAATGACAGTCTGCTGACTGTGCGCACACGCCCAGGGCCCAATCAGATCAATCCGGCGGTGACTGTTGCTACCAATTACGGCTATGACGAGCTGCATCGTCTTCGCACCCGCACCTACACAGGTGATCCTTCCGGGACGCCATCGGCTACTTTCAATTACGATGAGTCCACGGCTTGGACGACCAGCCTCAGCAATACCATCGGACGTCTCTCTTCAGAAAGCGCCGGCTCAACCACAGGTCAGATTTTCGGCTATGACGCCATGGGCCGCCCGATTATCAACTGGCAGTGCACACCGCGCGTTTGCGGCGCCACCGCCTACCTGCTAAGTTATGGTTATGATCTGGGCGGAGATTTGATTTCGGCCAGCAATGGTACGGGCGTAACCTTCACATATTCGTACAACTCCGCGGCCCGCCTTACCGGAATGACCAGCAACTTTGTGGATGCCCAGCACCCAGCCACGCTGCTGAGCAATGTTCATTACAACCAGTTCGGTCCCGCGAGTGACACTTTGGGTAACGGTCTGAGTGAGACCATGGGATACTCCGTTCGCGGTATTCCTCAGTCATATTCCTCCACACCGTATTCGTTCAGCTTGGGCTTGGCCGCGAATGGCAGTGTCACTTCAGGAAATGACAGTGTCAATGGCAACTGGACTTATTCATATGACAACTTCAACCGGCTCGCCGGCTCAAACAAAAATGCCGGCGCACAGACCTTCAGCTACGTCTATGACCGTTATGGTAACCGTCTGCAGCAGAATGCGCCTCAGGGTGGCCCTGCGCCGCAGTACCTGTTTGATAACAACAACCGCATCTCCGGCAGCGGCGTAACCTATGATGCGCTGGGCAATATTCAGACCGATGGTCTGGGGAATACCTTCACCTATGACGCAGAGAGCCGCCTGATCCAGGTCGTCAACTCTGCTGGCGTCTATAATTACACCTATAATGCAGAAGGCCAGCGTGTAAAAACCAACGCTGCGGAATATCTATATGACCTCTCTGGACGTGCGATAACACTGTTTAATCCAACGAGCGGTGTTTGGAATTATGGCGAAATTTACGCTGGAGGCCGTCACGTGGCAACATACTCTGGGGCCACCACCAATTTTCTGCATTCGGACTGGCTCGGCACCAAACGAGTCATGTCGAGCATTAGCGGTGCAAACTCGCAAACGTGCACCAGCTTGCCTTTCGATGATGGTGCAAGCTGCATTGGAACGGAGTGGGGCTTCAACCACTTTACTGACGATCTTCACGATTCTGAATCCAACCTGGAACACACCTGGTTCCGCCAGTTGAGCGGCACACAAGGCCGCTGGACCAGCCCCGATCCGTATTTGGGCAGCATGGATGCAACTAATCCACAATCGCTGAACAGATATTCCTATGTTATCAGCAATCCATTGATGTATTTCGATCCAATGGGCCTTTTAGCAGCAGTGACTAAAACTATCACCATGATAGGAGGTTGTCTGGTTGAACAGACTGTAATCCAAGGGGAGGTAGTTGCTTCCACCATAATGTTTTGTGATGAGACGAACGGAACTGGGAATAGAAACGGCGGTGGAGGAGGGGGCGGGAGTAGCGTCGTCAACTGTCCTAAGCACGGATTTTTAAATTTGCTCCCTCACGGATTCGGCGGTCTCATCAATGCCGAGGTCGGCGCTGGCGAATTTGCTGGGGTCGTCGCAAACGGATCAGTAGGCTCTGCACAATTTGTTGATAACAACGGCAAGTTAAGTAATGGTTACTTCTTATCGGGTGGAGCGGCACTCGCCGGGGGCGGGACTCACAACGTATCCGCGCCTCAACAATCCAAAACAAATCCGGCAGTTTTTGGTGCTTTTGCGGGAATCGGTGGCGGGGGACTCATTACAAATGCGCAATCCGGGAATCAACTACAAGGACCTTTTGCGCAGTACAATTTCAACATAGGAACTGAGGGTAAATTCTCGGTCAGTTTAGCTTTTGACAAAAGCTCGGGAATTTGGGTGCTTAGTTTTACTGCAGGTCCTGGTTGGGGCTTTGATTTTAGCAAGCTGACAACGACGACTGGGGTTACTACATCTCCCGGTTCCTGTCAGTGAGGTGATAATGGCTGACACTATCATTTATACGATTTTTCTGGCCTTCACGGCTCTGGTGGGAGCTTTCATGGCCGCCTCACCACTTACAGTTGCTCGCGTTCTTGGGACGTCCGAAACACGACGTATATCGATGAATTTGACTTTGTGGCGGGTTTTGGGATCCATGGTATCCATCGGATGTGTGGTTCAGTTGGTAGGCATATGGATCTTTGGCTGGAAGGGTTGATCGAAATGAGGACACAATTGAGTAGCCGGAAGAAGTGGTTGTACGTAGCTCTTACAATCCTTGCCATACCGGTCATTTCTCTGATTTCCAGCTTGCTAATCCGGGTATTTCATTTTCTGTGGATCGGTCCCATTTTGATGACCGCATGGTTTGGCTGGGTGGTTTGGTTATTGGTAGTCCATAGACTATTCACCCCAATGCTTCGAAAGTGAGGAAATTGCACGAAATCAAGTTGGCCTGGACTGGCACAAGTTCGCAAACCTGCACAGCTTGCCCTTTGGTGACGGCGTGAGCTGTGCCGGCACAGATTCCACGTTCAACGCCTTTACGAACGATATTCACGATTCGGAATCCAACCTGGAGCATACCTGGTTCCGGCAATTGAGCGGCACGCAAGGCCGCTGGACCAGCCCCGATCCGTATCTGGGCAGCATAGATTTGAGTAATCCGCAATCGCTGAACAGATATGTCTATGTATTGAATAGTCGTGGCAGTTGATTGACCCACTTGGCTTGGCCTGCGTGGTCGCTGAGCGGCGGCGCAGACCCGGTTCAGACAGCTCTGGGACATGCGACGCTGTATCAGTATGACGCGCTGGGCGATCTGCTCTGCGTGGAGCAGCATGGCGGAGTCACGGGCACGGGTTGCAATTCATCGCCCACCAATGACGCAACAAGCCCGTGGCGCGTGCGTAGGTTTACGTATGATTCTTTAGGACGACTGCTCACGGCGCACAATCCCGAGTCTGGCACGATTTCTTACAGTTACGATGCGGACGGCAATCTGCTGCAGAAGACCTCGCCTGCTCCGAATGCGCCTCAGGGATCAACGGCCACGCAGACG
>Ga0070741_10014730_pt1 | contig 13456 bp, 13 predicted proteins | sample Coa_R1_4_FD_66440 | JGI IMG/M metagenome (GOLD analysis project Ga0070741, IMG submission 66440) | Surface soil microbial communities from Centralia Pennsylvania, which are recovering from an underground coalmine fire - Coalmine... | ecosystem: Environmental > Terrestrial > Soil > Unclassified ... | reverse complement strand
GGCCTGCTGCACGATGTTTGCGCTCAGCAGCACTCCAGATGCATCGTAACGATACTCGCCGGAAGATGAAACAGGACTGCCCTCGGAATTCGCGGACGAACGGATCGTCCATCCCACCTTAGGTTTCCCCGCGATCAGGCGATAGACTTCGGTCATTTTTATCTGCTTTGGCAGGCCCGATTCCATATCTTTGAAACCGGGCACATCGCGGAGCCCTTCCACTTTCCATTCCCGCCCTGCCGCTGCGGCGTTTTGCGGAAACGGCACAAAACCTAAGCCGAGCATGCCAGCGAGCGGGTCGTTGAACGCGGTTACGACGCGGTCACGGTCATCCACTCGGATCGTGGCATGCGCCGAACTAAACCCTTCGCGCTTTCCATCGCGGATCACCGTTACGGGTGTGGATGCGATCTCGAAATCGGTGATTCCGTTTTCGACCTTTGCCGCCCGCACGGTGAACTCCGCGCTGATCTTGACGTTCTGATGCGCGGGCACATTCACGGGCAGTTCTTTCTTTTCCAAATCAATGGTCACATCGCTTGAAAGTTGAAACTGAAACGAGGAGCCCGCTTGTGCTTTCAACCGAAGGGGAAAACCGCCCTTTGCCGGTTCTTTCGGTTCGATCACATCGGCGCGCTTCACATCGGTTGCATCGGGCGCGAACGGGCTTTTTTTGATCGGCGGGTAGGCCGAATCTGTGCCGGAGTTCGGCTTTTCGCTCGGTTCCGGTTTTGATGCACAGCCTACAACCGCGGCAGCGGCCAATATCCAAATCCAGCGCATTTACTTCGACAGGTTGGGATGATCGGCGATGAATTGATCCACGTTTGTGGCGTCAATCAACTGGGTGGGCAGGGTGATGAGCTTGGGAAACTGTGTTTCACCTTTCAAAATCTGCAATGCAACTTCGATGCCTTTACGCGCAGGGTGAGGATACAGAAAAGTTGCGGTGAGTTCGCCCGACTTGATTTTGTTCATCACCTCGAGTTGGCAGGCATCCACTCCGACAACGATTTTGCCTTTGATCCCTTTTTCCTGCATCGCCATCGCCGCGCCGATCGCCATCTCGTCGTTGTGTGCATAAACCGCGTCGAACTGCGGGTTGGTCTGCAAAAACGAGACCATCCAGTCGTGGGCTTTCACGCGCTGGTAGTCGCAATGCTGATCGCCCACGGTTTTGATGCCGGGAAAATCTTTTTTCCAAACTTCCATCGCACCGTTTTCTCGTTCGGTGGTGGCGGTTGCTGCCTGCACGCCTTGGATCACAACCACCGTGCCCTTTCCGCCGAGTTTTTGCGCGATGTATTTTGCTGCGTCGCGCCCGATCTGAACGTTGTCTCCGGCGATGCGCGTGGTGTACTTCTGGCTGTCAATTCCTCGATCCAGCAGCACAATCGGGATTCCCTGATCGAACGCTTTTTCACAGACAGGCGTCAGCGATTCGCTGTGAGGGCTGATGAGCAGCACCTTCGGTTTTTTCACCAAGAAACTTTCCACTTGGCTGATCTGCGTTTCGGCATCGCCGTGCGCTTCAACCATCTCGAACTGAATTTCGGCGCCTGCCTCCGCCGCGGCTTGTTTGATTTCGGCGTCGAACACCTGGCGCCAAGGGTCTTGGCTGTTCGCCTGCGAAAACACCACCAGCGGTTTTTCGCCGCCGATGGAAGAACTTCCCGATGAGCCTTTGCCGCTGCAGCCCGCAAGAGCCGCAGCAGCCAGCCAGATGATGAGCGATTTGCAACGCATGGGCCGAGTCTACTTGAAACAACGAGCCGCCGGAAGCAGATCGGCTTCCGGCGGCCACACGGTCAACGCGCGTGGTCGGGTCAGCGCATGCTCTTCATCGCCTTGCCATCTACAAGCGCGGTGTTGGACACTTCTCGATGCGTGGTCACCCACCATCGGCCGTTTTTCTTTGTCAGGGTGCCTTCTTCGGTGGCAGTGACTTCCAGTTTGTGCATTTTCTTTTTGTCTTTCTGATCGCGGAAGGTGGCAACGAAGTGCATTTTGCCCGCCATCATTCCGGTGTTGCCTTTCACCGATGCGCTCGTGCAAGTGAGCGAAATCGTTTGAAATTTCAACCCTTTCATTTCGCCGTTCATACTGGCAATCCACTTGTCGCGGGTCGTAACTTTGCCGTCCATCCCAATGAACTTGCAGTCCGGCGCAAAGTTCGCCCTGATGACCGATGCGCAACCGTTAACATCGCCCCGTTTCATTGCGGCGACATATTTATTCATCTCCTGCTGAATATGAGCCTTCACTTTCGACGATTCATCGGCGATTGCCATCGCGCAAACCGCGATGCAAGCCGAAAACGTTATCGCTCTTATCTTTTGCATTGACAACTCCTTTTTTAGCATGCCCCTCCTGGGTTGCTGCTTGGAGTGTATCCCAAATCAGCCGAAAGGATTGTCCGCCGGCTGGGTCGAATGGTGTGTCATGCGCTGGGAGGAACTCAAACATGAGTTGCAGGACGCGGCATCCGCCGCTCGAGGCGGAGGGCCGCCTGCTCCCACCCCGCCCCAAGGCTCAACTATGATCGTCAACTATCTTTCGTTCATCATTCTTGTCATTCTGTGCGGCATCGGCTGGCTGCTCTTTGGCGAAGGGCTCAAAGCAGAGCCGCCCCAGCTCGCGCTTCCCATCGCCTGGCTCATCGGGAGCGTTCTGATCTCATCCGCTTTCAAACTTGCGGCGCAGTGGGAGCGCGCTCTGGTGTTTCGGCTGGGAAAATTCAATCGGACGAGCGGCCCCGGAGTGTACGCGGTGATTCCTCTCATCGAGCAGGTGCGCGTGGTTGATACGCGGATCATCGCAGTGGATATCCCTCGGCAGGAGGCGATCACGCGCGACAACGTGCCGATCGCCATTGACGGCGTTGTGTTTCTTCGTGTCGTGCGTCCCGATCAGGCCGTCATCAACGTTCAAAACTACATGTGGACGATCGTGCAATACGGCCGAGCCGCACTGCGCGATGTGATCGGCGGTCGAACCCTTGATGAAGTTCTTACCGAGCGCGAAGGTCTAGGACACCAGATCGAACAGATGCTCATCAAAGAGACCGAACATTGGGGGCTCGAAGTTGACGGCATCCGCATTCAAGACATCATTCTTCCCGAAGATCTGAAAAAAGTGATGAGCAGACAAGCCAGCGCCGAACGCGAAAAGCGCGCGAACATCACCAAATCCGAAGGCGACAAAATGGCGGCGCAAAACCTGGCCGATGCGGCAGCCACAATGATGTCAAGCCCCGGCGCTATGCAGCTGAGGACGCTTCAAACGATTGACGGCTTGGGCCCAACCGCATCCAACACGGTGGTATTGGCGGTTCCTGTCGAAGTTATGGAAGCGGTGGATGCGATCGCGAAATTCAAACGGGGCGAAACGCAGAATTAACGTCGGCGGTTTGCCTGCAAAAGCACCGCAGCAAGAATGATGGGGCCTTTCAGGAGCAGGGCGAGTTTGTCGCCGATTCCCCACAGCACCATCAGATGAGAGAGCGTTTGCATGAACACCGCGCCGAACAGTGTGCCCACAACGCTTCCATATCCGCCCACAAGCGATGCTCCTCCAATCACAACCGCTGCAATCGCATCGAGTTCATAAGCGGTTGCTCCTCCGGGTTCTCCGTTGTTGGTTCGCGCAATCAGCAGAATCGCTGCCAAGCCAACGCAGATTCCGTTGATCGTGTAAACCAGAATCTTCGTGCGGGCGACAGGCGCCGCACTGTATCGGCATGCCGTCTCGTTGCCTCCAACAGCATAAACGTATCGGCCGAAAACCGTCCTCCTTAGAATCCACCAGCCCAAAACAACCAGGGAGATCAACATAACCGCATTTACGGGCAGGCCGTATACCGTGCCCTGAAACGGCTCGAAAAGTTTTGGGAATCCGCTGACGTTGTTGGGAGAGATCAGATACGCCGCTCCGCGAAGGCTCGCCATCGAAGCCAGCGTGATCACGAACGGCTGCACGGTGGTTGCCGCGACCAGCACGCCGTTGATCAGACCGAGCAGAGCGCCGAGAAGCAGCATCGCGGCGGCGCAATGCCACAAAGGGTGGCCTCCGAGCGCCAGTTTTGCGCCGCAAACGCCGATCAGCGCGCACATCGAACCCACGCTGAGATCAATTCCGCCGGTCAAGATGACGAAGGTCATCCCCACCGCCATCACGCCGATCACCGCCATCTGGCCGGCCACGGTTCCAACGGTTGCGTATTGAAAAAACCACTCCCGTGAAGAACCGAAAAGCGATGCGGCCAAAACCAGCAGCGCCAGGCTCACAACGCCTTGATATCGCTGGATCCAAGTGAAGGCCGACCGACGCACCAGAAGGATTGATTCGACGCGGTTCGTCCCCAATCCTGTTCAGGGCAGCGAAGGTACAATCCGGTTATGCCCGAACTGGTTTGGTTGAACGGTGAAGTTCAAAATCTCGACGGCGCGGTCGTGTCGGTTAGGGATCATGCGTTTCTGTATGGCGACGGTCTGTTCGAAGGGATCCGCTCTTATAACAGAAAGATTTTCAAACTCGATGAACATTTGGCCCGTTTGTATAACGGCATTCACTATCTGGGCATCGAAATGAAACATTCTGCTGCCCAACTAAAGCAGATCATCGTGGATGTTGCAAAGCAGGCTGATTTAGAGAGCGCGTACATCAGGCTGGTTGTCACACGCGGCACCGGTTTGGGCCTTGATCCCCGCAACATTGACCGAACCCCGAACGTGATGGTGATGGTCAGCAAACTCGCGCTGTTCCCACAGGAAGCGTATGAAACCGGCTTGCAAACGGTGCTGGTAAGCACCCGGGTGTTTCCTGCGCAATGTCTCGACCCAAGATTGAAAACCATCGGCAGATATGTGAGCAACATCATCGCCAAGAATGAAGCCAATCGGCAAGGTGCGGGAGAAGGGCTGATGCTCAACTGCGAGGGGTACCTCGCCGAGGGCACCGGTGACAATATCTTTTTGGTGAAAGACGGCGTGCTGAAGACGCCGGATATCGCGTGCGGCATCCTTGGAGGAATCACCAGGGCGACCGTCATCCAGCTTGCGCGGAACGCCGGAATCGAAGTGCGTGAACAGTTCCTGACCGTTTACGATGTGTTTGAAGCCGATGAGGCGTTTCTTACCGGCACCGCCGCCGAGGTGATTCCGATGGTGGGGCTCGACAAAAAGAAGATCGGATGCGGCACTCCGGGCGAACTCACGATGAAAATCATGGAGATGTTCAAGCAGGAGATCACCAACGGCACTCCGTACTAACTTCTGTCACGATTGCGGACGATCGGCCCTTGCGCTTTATGACGGGACCCCTCTTTGTTCGGAATGCCTGTCGGCCCTGCTGCGCACCTTGAAGGATGTTCCGACGCTGACAACGCTCGCCAACCGGCCGCTGCGCCTCGAAGCGTGCCCGGTGTGCGGCACCCAAGCCGAAGAGGCTGAACGCACCGGGTTCGCGGGCTGCCCGATCTGCTACGCAGTTTTCGACCTCGAACCCAGCCGCAAACAAAAAAGAGAGTCGGCGCCGCTCTGATCCTGCGCCGACTCTCTTCTGTGGAGAGTCAATGCCTTTCTGGTGTTACGCTTTCTTTCGCCGGCGGGCTGCCAACGCCGCCAGGCCGAAGCCGATCGCAGCGATGGTTGTTGGTTCGGGTACCAGGTTTTGTTCCACCAAGCCCACAGCCGCGATGCTGGTGGTCGGGTTGCCCGCATCGCCCGTATCCAGGAAGAAGCTCTTTTTCACTTTGAATCGGTTCAGGGCTCGGCTGAAGTTCAACACGCCGTTGAACGAGAACGAGCCGTCCGTCCCACCCGTATACGAACTTCCGAGGAAACTGCCTGTGGCAACACCCACGACGTTCCCTCCGTCATCCTCGACCGTTTCCGTCCAGCCGATCCGGCCTTTCTCGAACACGGTGTAGTTGATGACCATGCCGATCGCTCCGACGGCGGGCTGGTCATTGGTGTTCACCTCGTAAAGAATCGTGGCGATTGCGGCGCTTTTGCCGGTGCCGTCACCCACGAATACGGGCACGGCCCCGAAGTTGAAGTCAATCTTGCTGTCGTTGGGACCGCTGATCGTGTAGGGGATGCTGCCGCTTCCCGACGGGCTGAACGCCACATCGGACTGGATGACATTCCAAAGGTAGTTGGCCCGCGCCAGTGGCGAAAGGCAGGCCAGAGCGGCCAGCGCAGATAGTCTCGTTGCTCTCCTCATTGCACTCTCCAATTTCAAAAAATTTAGCCCTGCGAAGGAACTTGGTGATTCTACACCCGAATATAGCAAAAAAGATGCCAATCTTCGAAAACCTGGCAAGGCTAATGATCGTGAGCCCGGCGCAGGCATTCCGTACTTGAATCTACTCCCTGATCGAGGTTTTGGTTCCGGGAAATTGCAAAAAGCCGATTAACGGCTTTTTCGGGGCCAGTTCCGAGCGTAGAATGAGGGCATGAGATCGGCAGTGTTCTTTATGTTTCTCGGCATTGTTTCCGGGGCGGCGGCCCAGTCGTGGGCAAAGGAGATGCTCTCGGCATCGCCCCGGCATCAGGAATGGGTGGAGGTGAAAAACGGAGCCCGCAGCGTGAAGTGCTTCGTGGTTTACCCCGAACGGAAGATCAAAGCCCCCGTGGTAGTGATCATCCACGAGATTTTCGGGCTTTCCGATTGGGCGCAGGCCGAGGCGGACGAATGGGCAGCCGCCGGGTTCATCGCGATCGCTCCTGACCTGTTATCGGGAATGGGCCCCAATGGAGGGCGGACGGATTCGTTTCCAGACCAAAGCAAGATCACCGAGGCCGTGAGCGGCCTGCCTCCTGATCAGGTTACGGGCGATCTGAATGCGGCAGCGGATTATGCGAAGACCCTGCCCAGTGCGAACGGCCGGATCGTCGCTGCGGGATTCTGCTGGGGCGGGTCGCAATCGTTTCGGTTTGCCACAAATCGCGGCGATCTTTCGGCGGCGTTCGTGTTTTATGGAACAGGGCCGAAGGAGGCGGACGCGATCGCGCGGATCAAATGCCCGGTTTACGGGTTTTATGGCGGAAACGATAACCGCGTGAACGCCACGATCGCCGACACCGAAAAAGCGATGAAAGATGCGAAGAAGGCTTATGCTCCGGTCATTTATGACGGTGCGGGGCACGGGTTTATGCGCGCAGGCGAACAGCCCGATGCGAGTGAGGCCAACAAAAAAGCGCGCGATGCGGCGTGGGTTCGGATTCGTGAGATCACAACACGACTGAAGTTGTGACCTCACGAACGCTCGTTCAGCGCTTTTTCATTCCGAACAGCGCAACCATGTATTCGCGGCGAGTTGGGTTGTATGCGATGGAATACTTGGTGGGATAGTACAGGCCGCGTGCGGGGTACTTTTTGGGCTGCGGAATGTCGCCGACGAAGTCGGGCTTTGTGAGCAGATATTCGAGCGTTACCATCGGTTCGGCGAACACCACTTTGCCGTTATACGATCCGTATATCCAAGTTTGGGTGAACTTCTGACCGTTGAGTTCCGGCGCCTTGACGCTGACCCAATGGGCTCCCATGTATTTCACTTCGCTTTGCGGGGCGTAAATGAATCCAGCGGGCATCATCGAGAGTGGCGGTTTGGTTTGGCACCGCTTCAGGTCGGCGCCGTGAAGCGTGATGTTCAGCCTCTGCTTGGTGTCCATCATGTAAAAATGGAAGTCGAAATGCGGCACGTCGTAAATGCCTGGCGGAATGTGGCCTTTTGGGTTCCAGTCAACGGCGATGTGGTTATAGGGAAGCAGTTTCGTGTTGTGCGGGAGTGCGAGTGTACTTTCGTAGCCGTCCATGCCGTTTTTCGGCTTTTCGGTGGGAAGGCCCGCAAGGGCGGTTTCGGTGAACGTGACTCCGATCGCCTCGGGCACGCCGTTCTTGGCTTTGATCCACGACCAGATCATGCCGTTTCCAAGCACGCGGGTGTCGCCGACCAACGTGTCGGTTTTTTGAGAGCAGTAGGGGCAGGCGCGGCCCGCCGAAACGAGGGCAAGTGAGATAATCCAAGTGAATAACCGTGCGTTCATCAGCATAAATTTACCAAACTGGAACTCTTTTCGTCATCGGCGCCTTTGTAAGGTGGAGGCGAAAATCGAATGAAAACGGTTGTGATCGGCGCGGCTGTGGCCATGTCGCTGGCGGTCTGGTTGGCGCGCCAGGAAGGAAATAGACAGGTTATGAGTGAGATTCACAAAACCCAGATTCCGGCGGATGCAAAGTCGTTGTATGTGGCGGGCGGATGCTTTTGGTGCATCGAAGCGCAGTTTGAAGATTTGAAAGGCGTGTATGAAGTCGAGAGCGGGTATGCGGGCGGCACAATGAAAAACCCGTCGTATGAAGATGTTTGCACCGGCACGACCGGCCATGCCGAAGTTGTGAGGATTTATTACAATCCGAAAGAGGTTTCGGCGGACGATCTGCTTCATATCTTTTTCACGGCGCACGATCCGACGACACTCAATCGCCAGGGACCGGACGTCGGCACGCAGTACCGCTCGGCGATTTTTTACACGAACGAAGAGGAGAAAATGCTCGCCGAAAAAGTGCGAGCCGAAGTGGAACGCGAAAAGATTTGGAGCAATCCGATCGTAACTTCGATCGAGCCTTTAAAGAACTACACAAAGGCAGAAGAGTATCACCAGAACTACTTCGAAAAGTATGAGAAAGCCACTCCAGCGGAGCGCGCGCGGATGAACGGCGGATATTGCGCCGCCGTGATCGAACCGAAGGTGGCGAAGTTCCGCGCCAAATATCGCGACAAACTGAAGAAAGAATAAGAACAAAACGGCCTCCGCGCCTGCGGAGGCCGTTTGAGTTATTGTCCGATCTCTTTCAGCAGAGTCTCGACCGCTTTTTCCATCGCTTCATCGCGCAGGTCGCGGTACCGAATCACGCCTTTGGCGTCGAGAATGTAGATCGTCGGCCAGCCGTGCACGTTCCATTTTGTGGCCAGGGGGCCGTTGGTGTTGCCGTCTACGGCTTGCCGCCATGTGATGCCTTGCTCTTTGAGAATTTTGTTGAGAACCGACCGGTCCCCGTCGCTGTTGATTCCGATGAGCGCGAACTTTTTATCTTTGAGTTTCGCCACGAGTGATTTCTCGTGCGGAATCATCGCCTTGCAGGGCCCTCACCAAAATCCCCAAAAATCCAAGACGACCACTTGGCCGCGATAGTCGGAAAGTTTGAACTTCACGCCGTCTTGATCAACCGCTTCAAAATCCGGCGCCGTCATTCCCACCTGCAGGTTGCGAAGTTCGAAGAGATACGATTCTGCCTGCTTGGCAGCATCCGACTTGGGATCGTCTTTGGTCACCTGCTCGAACAGCCGTTCCGCCTCTTCTTTTCTCTCCTTGGAACTCGAGCCCCAGCCATACAGCCTGGCGGCCAGAGTGAACTTTGCCGAAAGTTTGGTTTTCTTGTCGTTTGTTTTAGCAACGACATCGCGCAAAAACGGGATCACGTCGTCATCGCTTCCTGAATATCGAACTTCTTGAACCACTTCGGCCATGATCGGCCATTGAATGTAGTCTTTTTGAAGGTGTTTCAGTGCGGCCTTTCCCGCGGCGGGATTGTTGGCGACGTTTGCAAGCCTCAACACCCAAAGTTCCGAAACAGCGCCGCCTTGGGTTCCAGCGGCTTTCTGTGCCAGGTTTTGAAACTTCTTCAAAAACTGCTTTCCAGGATGCTTGTTGAAATCCAACTCGATTTTCGCCCGCTCTTCGTCGCTTTTGGCGTTGTAATAAGGCGCGTAAAACGCTTTTTCTGCGGCCTGATATTCCGACACGAGTTTGGCGGCCTCGGCGGCGTAGTCGGGCTTCACTTGCGAAACCACGGCGCCGGCGGCCAAGACTGCGGTCGTCAGCCATGTGCAACAGATGTTCATCGCTGCCTTCCTCCTTTTGCGGCAGTGCCGCATCGCGATGTTCGATTTTTACCTAATCCGCGGCGGCGGGTAACGGAACCGAGGAAAGGAGGGAAAGAATCCAAGAACTTATCACCGGCGGCGGTTCGTCGGAATGATTGAGGGGGCGCGGGAGCCCCCGAAGGACGGGGAGATGAGGAATCTGAACTCTTCTCTGGCACGGTTGACTCGAGGCAGGAGCGATGAGAAGATCGGTTGGCTCGGCCTGCTGACTGCGCTCGCGGGCGGGGCTTTGGCGGTCAGGTTCATCGCTGTGGGAATCGGCCTGCTGATTTGGCGGCCTTTATTTTTCGATGCAGATGCGGCGCTCTGTTTTGCGATCGCTTTCGTCTCGCTGATTCTCGGGTTGTGCGGGCTGAGTTTGATGTTTGGCGCGCGTCGGTTCCTGCCATTGGTGGCCGTTTTTTGGATCGGTCTCTGCACGTACCTTTACAGCGTTTTGAGGAACGGCACCGTCGTGAATCGTCCGCCGTCTTTTTCGTCGAATAGGACGTTTGACGCGGCGGTGCTCGAGCAGTACGGTTATCGCGCTTTCGGGTTGGCTATCGCGGTCGCTATTTTTACGTACGTTGCGATAGCGATGTTTGCGCCTCGGCGCGATTCGAACCGCGTTGCGAGCGCGCTGTTCGATGAATCCGGAAAGGTCAGATGGAACAAGCTGCTCGTGGTGTTGGCGATTGCGATCGTTGCGGGAACGTTTTTGGGTGATGGAAGATGGATTTTTGATTCGTTTGGTCAGTTCTTTTCGTTTGAAACGATTGGCGATGCTGCCGGGTCCGGCGCATTCGGCGTTTTGGGAGCGTGGATTCTGGGTGCGCTCATGATCCCCGTCCGGCTGGTGGATTGGACCATCGGCTTGATGCCCGAGCCTCAGCTGGTTGTGCCGATGCTCATTGTGCTCGCATGGGTAACCGCCCGCCTGCAGTTAACCGAGAAACGGATTAGGATTTGGGTGTTCGGTTTGAATCTGTTGAGGGTTCCGTTCGAACGGATCAAAAGGTGCGATCTGATTTTTCATAACGGAAACCCGGATACGGCGGTGATTCGCGCCAGGCTGTTGGGTTTCATTCCGATCACGTTTGGCATTCACGCCAAGCATTGGCAGAACGGAAACCAGATCGTAGATCAGATCAGAGAGCGCTGCAGCGCGTTGGGAATCACGATCGGCACGTGGCGCTCGCGAAGATGGACGGTTTGGGCAGCATACGGCCTGATCGCCTGCGGCGCGGTTGTGGCGTTGATTCATGAACTGAGTTACGTGCGGCTTTGGCAGCCGTTTTTCAGCCCGCAGTTCGACATGAACAACTACTGGCAGATTGCGGCCGTGGGACAAACCACCGTCATGACCCTTGTGCCCGTGGTTCTTATTGGTTGTGGGCTTGGAATGCTGTCCGCTTATCATCGGGCCGCAACGCGTCCCTATTTGATGATGCTGTGGATGCTGATTGCGCTCGGTCTGCCGACACCTTTACTTCACTGGCTGATTTGGATGGCCATCTATGCGATTTACACGGCTATGCTCGGAATTCACCAGCATGCGCCGACTCCCAACATGATCGGCTGGCAGAACAGTTTTGTTTTGTTGAGCTTGGTGCCCGCGTTCGCAGGGGCGTCGTATCTGCTTGGATGCATCGCAGGATGTCGGCGGATTGACAAAAGGCCGCAGGAGGTTGGCGTGCCTGCCGAGCTGCCGAGGCCGGTGCAATCGGCTAAAGGCGGAGCGGTTTCCCACGTGCACGCTTGAAATAGGTAACTTCGGCGCGTGCCGAAACCGATTCCGTTCGACAGCCTTGTGCTGATGAAAACAGTCGAGGACGCGCAGGCTGCCGTCGGAAAGTTTGTCAAAAAGTTATCGCAGCGTGACGCGAACAGCCTGCTGATTCATTGCGGCGGCGGCGGAGCGCGCACGGCGCTTTTGATTTCAGTTTTGCCGCGGCTGCCTCGTTTTCATGTTTGCGCTGATCTTGCGCAGAGCCGCGAACTGTGTGGCTTTGGAAGGGCGCTGAAGGAGCGATGCGACAACGGCCTGATCGTGCGCATTGAACAGAAATCGTTTGACAGGATTGTGGAAATCGCAATTCGAACACGAACCGATGAGTACCTGCTTGTTGCGGAACTGTTCGGTCCGAACGCGAACGCGTATCTTTTGGATTCGCAGAATCGGATTGCCGCGCGGATGCGCCGGGCCGGAAACAAGGCGGTGGGGCAGATTTACGCAAGTGTTGAATCTGCGGTTTCGGACTTCGAGTCAGCGGTTCGCTCGGGCGTTGGGCTCTCGGCCTTCTTGAAACAGGAGGTTGCCCTTCGGGGTGCGGAGGAGGTCATCGGGCTTGCGGCATCGGGCCCGCCTGTTTTTTCGCCGACGCTTGGCGCATATCCGTTTTTTCCGAAGCAGTTCGAAGGAGAGTTTTTTCAAATCGCGGACACGACCAGCGAAGCGGTTGAAGCGTTCGCGGATGCGGCAGTCAGATTTGATCAAACCGATCAGATCCGATCGGCACTGGTTTCGCGATTGGAGCGGACGTATGAAGCGAAACTGTATGCTTTGAACCAGATGCTTGCGGCATTGGATGCGGAAAAGCGGGCGGCTGAATTCCAGATGAAAGGCGAACTGGTGCTCGCGCATCTGCACGAGGCGGAAGGCGCATCAAAACTTCATGTGAGCGGCTATGACGGCGGTGAAATTGAGATTGCGCTCGATGTGAACAAAAGTCCGGTTGAAAACGCGGAAGCGTATTTTCGAAAGAGTAAAAAGAGCAGGCACGGTGCAGCGGAAGTGCGCAGCCTTATCCCTTCGCGCAAAAAGGAACTTGAAGAGATGCGTTCGTTGATTGACGCATTGGTCGGCGCAGAAGCGGAGGCTTTAGCGCGTTTGCGGGGTTTGGCCGAATCGCGCGGATGGCTTCATTTTGGCGCTCGGCAATCCGATGAAAAGCAGAGGCAGTTCGAGGGGAAAAAAATCCGCATTGCGCGCGACGCGATGGGTTATGCAATTTTGTGGGGCGAAAACGCCGAAGCGAACGATTTCGTTTCAAGAAAGATCGCCAAACCTAACGATTTGTGGCTGCACATTCGAGCCAACACCGGTGCGCATGTGATTATTCAAACGGGTGGGAGGCCGGAGCGCGTTCAAACGCAAACGTTGTTGGCTGCCGCGAAAATTGCGGTTGCAAACAGCGCGCAAAAACATTCAAAGAACGTGCCCGTGGACTACACATTGGCCAAGTATGTGCGCAAGCCGAAAGGCTCGCCGCCCGGAACCGCCACTTATACGCACGAAAAGACGGTGTACGTTGACGGGATTTGAACTATGAGCGATTGGCTGAAAGCGCACGACGTTCGAACTCCGAATCCGCTGTTCGATTCCGTGAGAAAGGCGTACCGATTCCTGCACCGATCCCAGTTTTGGACAGAAGACGAGATTCGCGCGTATCAGTTGGAGCGGGTGCGCGCGGCGTATGCTGGCGCCAAAAAACACGTTGCTTTTTTTCGTGACCTTTATGCTGGTTT
>Ga0070741_10014729_pt1 | contig 13456 bp, 13 predicted proteins | sample Coa_R1_4_FD_66440 | JGI IMG/M metagenome (GOLD analysis project Ga0070741, IMG submission 66440) | Surface soil microbial communities from Centralia Pennsylvania, which are recovering from an underground coalmine fire - Coalmine... | ecosystem: Environmental > Terrestrial > Soil > Unclassified ... | reverse complement strand
GGCCGTGTTCGCGCGCATGATCGCGCTCGCCCGCTCCGCCGGCCGCGTCGACTCGGTGGGCGTCGCGGTGCCCGGGCTGTTCGACGAGCACGGCAACGGGCTGCTCTTCCCCAACCTGCACGGCGACTGGCGCGGCGCGCCGATCCGGGCAACGCTGGAAGCCGGGCTCGGCCGACCCGTCGCGCTCCTGAACGACGGCCACGCTTTCGCGCTCGCCGAGGCGCGCATCGGGGCCGCGCGCGGATCGCGCGACGTCCTCTGCATCGTGTGCGGCACGGGCGTCGGCGGCGGCCTCGTGCTCGGCGGCCGGCTCCACCTCGGCGTGCGCGAGCGCGGCGGCGAGGTCGGTCACCAGACGGTCGTCGCCGACGGCGAGGCGTGCGGTTGCGGGAACCGCGGCTGCGTCGAGACGATCGCGGGCGCGCGCAAGATCGCTCGGGCGGCTGGACGCGCCAGCTTCGCCGAGACGCTCGAGGCGGCGCGCGCCGGCGACGAGCGGGCGCTGCGCGCGCTCGAGGCCGCCGGACGCGCCCTCGGCATCGCGATCGCCAACCTCACCATCTTCCTCGCGCCGGAGCGCATCGTCGTCGGCGGCGGCGTCGCGGCCGCCGGTGAGCAGCTGCTCGGGCCGCTGCGCGACGAGCTCGCGCACCGCGCTGGCAACGTGGCGCCGCTCGACGACATCCTGGTCGTGCCGGCGGAGCTCGGCTCGTTTGCCGGCGCCATCGGCGCGGCGCTGCACGGCGCCGACCAGATCACGACGCACGAAGGAGGACGCAAGCAGTGACCGGCCACAGGGTGACGATGCTCGGAACCGGCCTGATCGGGCTCTTCTACACGCGCACCCTGCACGGGCAGCGCAGCCGCGACCGGGTACAGGTCGTCTACTCGCGCAGCGAGGAGCGGGCGCGCGCGTTCGCGGGCGAGGAGGGCGTGCCCGAGTGGTCGACCGAGCTCGAGCAGGCGATCGCGCACCCCGCGACGGACGTGGTCGTGATCGGGCTGCCCAACCACCTGCACGAGCAGGCGGTCGAGCTGTGCGCGCGCCACGGCAAGGCGGTGCTGTGCACGAAGCCGCTCGCGCGCACCGCGGCGGAGGCGAAGCGGATGCTCGACACCGTCGAACGGGCCGGCGTCTTCGCCGGCTACCTGGAGGACCTCGTCTACACGCCGAAGACGCTGAAGGCGCTCGCCGCCGTTCGAGCCGGGCAGATCGGCGAGGTGATGTGGGCGCGCTCCCGCGAGACGCACCCCGGCCCGCACTCGGCGTGGTTCTGGGACGCGGCGCAGGCCGGCGGCGGGCCGATCGTCGACCTCGGCTGCCACTGCATCGAGATCATCCGCTGCTACATGGGCAAGGACAACCGGCCGCTCGAGGTCATGTGCTGGACGGATACGCTCGTGCACCCGATCGAGGCAGAGGACAACGCGATCGCGCTGCTCCGCTTCGAGTCGGGCGCGATCGGGCAGTTCGAGGTGTCCTGGACCTTCCGCGGCGGCATGGACCTGCGCGACGAGGTGGCGGGCACCGAGGGGACGATCTGGACGAACCACTTCCTCCGCACCGGCTTCGAGCTGTTCACCACCGGACAGGGCGCCGGGTACGTGGCCGAGAAGGCGGAGACGACGTCCGGCTGGCTGTTCCCCGTCGGCGACGAGGTGGCAGAGCTCGGCTACGTGGACATGTTCACGGACATGTTCGACGCGCTCGACAGCGGCCGCCAGCCCAGCGAGACGTTCTACGACGGCTACGTCGTCAACGCGATCATCGACGCCTGCTACCGCTCGGCCGCGAGTCGTGCGTGGGAGCCCGTCGAGCTCGCCGACTGGCGCGGCGCGGGCGTGCCGCGCATCGCCAAGGCCCGCCGCGAGCACGACGGCAAGACCGTGATCAAGGAGGAGCAGATGCCGGACGGCCGCCTCAAGCTGATCCTCAAGGACGAGACGACCGGGCAGTTCTCCGACGTGGTCGCGTGAGGGTGGCGGCAGGCGCGCACGTCAGACCTCGCGCCTGACCCGCGCGTGACGAGCGTCGGTCGTCGCCTCCCCGACGCGCGCGCGCACGCTCGAGGGGAGCTCTGGCATGTGCGTCCGCCCGGCGAGCGCGAGCGCCCGGCGACCACGGCGGACGCGCAGCCAGGCGCGCGCCGCGAGGGCGAGCGCGACGAGCGCGAGCAGACCCACGACGGCCGCCGGGACGAGCAGCCACGCGGGCGCCAGGCGCGCCTTGTCCGGCGTGGAGGCCGCGCCCGCGGGCGGCGTGAAGTCGTTCGGGCCGACGACGTGCGGCCGCTGCCCGACGGGCGTGAACGTCGCGATCGGGTACCAGCGGTCGACGAGCCAGCGGCCGCCGCGGCGCACGAGCTCGACGCTGAACGTGATCGCGCCCTCGCGGCGGTCGCGCGGCTGCAGCAGCAAGTCGAAGGAGACGCGGCCCGGCTCGACGGCGTCCGGCCGCCAGTGGTGGAACGCCCTGCCGCGCGGCGCGAAGGGGAACACGGGCAGCTCGCCCGCGACCCAGTCGGAGCGGGTCGCCGAGCCGCGCAGGTCGGGCCCGGACAGCTCCCAGGCGAGCCCCGGGTCGCGGCGCTCGAGCGCGGCAGGGACGAAGCGGTCGAGCGTCGCGTCGATCGCTCGCCGGTCGGCGGCCGAGAGAGCGGTCGCCCGCCGGGCAGTCGTGCCCGGGGCAGGCTGCGCCGTCGGCGCGCCGGCCGCCGGGGAGGCCGTGCGCTCGGGGCTGCGCCCGGGCAGGAGCGCCACCATGAGAGCCGCCGCCGCGGCGGCGGCGAGGGTGAGGCCGAGCCAGCCGATCCGGCGCCGCGCGCGCGGGGAGGCGGGTCGGCGAAGCATCCGGGAGACGGTAGCGGCTGCGCGGGCTCGCGCAAGCGCGTCCGGCGCGGGTGGTCGACCGGCGGGCAGCCACGCGCAGACACGGGGTTACCGCACCCGCCTGCGCCTCGCAGGACCATCGGCCAGTGACAAGCGAAGGTGACCGGAATAGTCTCTCCTGCGGGTGAGCGGCCGCCTGGACGACGAGAAGCTGGAGACGCTGCGCGCGTGGGGCGCGGGGCTCGCAGCGGATGGACGCGACGAGCTGCGGGCGGCGGGCAAGGCGATCCTCATCCTCGTGGAGGAGATCGAGCGCCTGCAGGTGGACGTCTGGCACGCGCGCGAGCAGGGGCTCAGCGCCGCCGACGACGACGGCGATGGCAGCGCGGGCGCGAGCGAGCCGGCGCCGGCGCTCGAGCCGACGCTACGCGGCCGCCTGCGCCGGCTGCTCCCGCGCCACGAGCCGCGCGACGCGTCCTGAACGCGGCTGGGACGTTGTCCACACTCTCCCCACAGGCTGGGGAGAACTAGACCGGTATGATGGCCTGACGGCGTGCTGCCACCTCGAGCCCGGCCCGATGTGAGCGGGGCGAGCCCCCGGGTCTAGGCTCGCTGCTGCGCCGGCTCCTGCGGAACGGAACCGCCCGGCGGGCGGAGCGCCTGCAGCGCCGGCTCGGTCAGGCTGCCTGGGCCGTCGTGCTCGGAGAGCGCCCGACGCCTGCCCGCGCCGGCGGCGACACGGGCCGCGAGCTCGCCGTTCGCCACCATCACGACGAGACCCTCGACGTCGGCGTCCCAGCGGGTCTCGTCCCGCAGCATCGGCACGTGCTCGCGCACCGCGTCGTAGGCGAGCTGGGTGCCGCGGCCGAGCGGCGAGCTGCCGCGCAGGTCGACGGCCTGGGCGGCGATGATCAGCTCGTGGGCGACGAGGCGGTGAGCGAGCGAGACGAGCTCGGAGGTTCGGCGAACCGCGAGCGGCGCCATGCTGGCGTGATCCTCCATCCCCTCGGCGACCTGCCCGACGTAGTCGAGCGAGACCGGGTTGGCGAGCGAGCGCGCCTCGGCGGCGAGCGCCGCGCACCAGCGGCCCATCGGTTTGAGCCCGTTGCTCGGTCCCGGCTGCAGCGCCAGCGCGCTCGGCAGGCCGCTGAAGTGATGCCAGAGCAGCTTCTGCACCCGCTCGTTGGCCACTCGGAGCGCGTTCGCGATCGCGAGCCGCAAGAGGTCGAAGACCATCGCCAGCGCCGCCACGTCGAAGTTGCCGACCGAGACGATCGCGTCCTCCTCGACCAGCACGAGCGGGTTGTCGCTCGCAGCGTTGAGCTCGGACTCGACGCTCGCGCGGGCGTGTGCGAGCGCGTCGTAGAGGGCGCCGTGGGTGCGGGGCAGGCAGCGGAAGGAGAGCGGGTCCTGCAGGTTGCGCGCGGCGCCGGGCTGCCAGAGGTAGGAGCCCTGCAGGAGCTCGCGCAGGCGGGCGGCGGCGGTGTTCAGCCCGATCTGCGGCTGGAGCTGCGCCATGCCGGGATGGACGATCGAGAGGTTGGCTGCGAAGCCCTCGAGCGACAGGGCAGCCGCCAGCTGCAGCGAGTCGAGCAGGTCGGCCACGTCGTTCAGCACCAGCGAGCCGCGGCCGAGCGTGAGCCCGTTGGCGCTGATCAGCGCCAGCGCCTCCTTCGCCGCCAGCTCGATCGGCGCCAGACCGGCGGCGGCCAGCGCCTCCTTCCCCGGCAGCAGACGTCCGCCGACCTCGGCCTGGCCGAGGCCGATCAGCACCTTGCCGATGTCGGCCATCTCCGAGAGGTCGCCCTGACCGACCGAGCCGACCTCACGCACGAGCGGGTGCACGCCGCGGTTGAGCGCGGCGACCAGCAATTCGACGAGCTCGCGGCGCACACCGGCGCCGGCCTTGGCCATGCTGTTGGCGCGCGTCACCATCATCGCGCGCACGACGTCGGTGGGCAGCGGCCGCCCGTACGAGCACGCCTGGTCGGCCACGGTGGCAAACGAGAACCGGCGCAGCTGCTCGGGCGCGATCCGGTAGCGGTAGAACGAGCCCAGGCCGGTGTTGAGCCCGTAGACGGTGCAGCCGCTGGCGAGCGCTCGCTCGACGACCTCACGCGCTTCGCGCACGCGCCGGAGCGCCCGCGTAGAGACGCGAATCGGCGCGCCCGCGCGCGCGACCGCGACGACGTCGTCGATGGTCAGCGTGTCGCCCGTGAGCTCGATCGGCGCTCGCGGCGGGCGAAGATCCGCTGGCTGCCGGTGCGGCGTGCTCATCGCGCGGGCGACGCCGAGCCGGCGCTCGTCGACCCGCCGACGAGGCTGCTCGGGTCGCAGCCTCGGGTGACGACGATGCGACGGTGCAGACCTCCGGCGTGCTCGTGCGCTGCCACGAGGAGATCGTGGGGCACCCTCGCACGGCTGCGCATCGGTACACAACCCGACCGCGAGTTGTGGTTCTCCCGCAGGTGGAGCGTCGACCGAGCCGCATCCTCACCGCCGCCGAGCTCCCGCCGGACCTGCTCACGTCTCCGTCCCTCTGTCGTCGCCGAGCACACGTCCCCGCGCACGCGCGCTCGCGACGCGGCGACAGCCGACTCGGCGTGCAGAATGCGACGCCTCACCCCGCCCGGCGCGACTGCGGCAGCCCGGGCCCGAACGCCGAGGAGAAGCCCGTGTCGCCCAGTGCCAGCCCGCCGCAGCCTGCCGGCGTCCCCGACCGCCTCGTCCGCCACCTCGCCGCCGTCGAGCAGCTGACGCGGGAGCGTCGCTCGGCCCGCGAGCGGCTCGAGGCGGCCGCCGGCGTCGACCTGGCGGCGCGGCTGCTCGGCTGCCGGTTGGCGTCGACGGGGCGCGACCGGACGTAGCGTTTCGGGCGCGCAGCCGCCGGGGAGGGTCCCCGGCGACTCGCGCGATGGGCCATACCCGCACGCATGCGCCCGCAGCAGCCGCCGTCGCGCTGCCGACGCTCGCGGCGGCGACGGTGGTGCTCGGCGTCGTCGCCTGCGCGCTCGTGCTCTGGACGGCGCGCACCGTCATCCTGCTGCTCCTGCTCTCCTACACGCTCGCGGCCGCGGTGCGTCCCGGCGTCGACCGGCTCGCGCGGCTCGGCGTGCCGCGACCGGTCGCGGTGCTGGCGCACCTGGCCCTCGCCGCGGGCGCCGCCGCCCTGCTCGCCTGGCTGTTCGTCCCGGTCGCGCTCGAGCAGACGCGGGCGGGGCTGCGCGCGCACGCGCGCGCGCAGGGCCTGGAGCCGTGGACGTCCGGATGGCTGAGCGAGCAGGCGTTCGCCGCGGTCGAGCCCCCGTTGCGCGCCCTCGCGCACCCGGGCACCGCCTTCGCGACGGCGAGCGAAGCGCTCGGCGTGCTCGGGGGCATCGCCTTCACGCTCGCCGCCGCGGTCTACTGGCTCGGCGAGCGCGACCGCCTCGCCGCGCTCGTGCACGCGCTCGTGCCCCGCTGGCCGCAGGAGACCGTCCGCGACGCCTGGCTGCTGGCCGACCTGCGCCTGGGGGCCGTGATCAGGGCCAAGCTCGTGCTCGTGCTGACGACCGCGACGGCGCTCTCGCTGGCCTTGTGGCTGATCGGGCTGCCGTCGCCGCTCGTCGTCGGCAGCTTCGCCGGCCTCGTCGAGGTGGTGCCTGTCGTCGGGCCGCTGCTCGCCGGCGTCGCCGCGGTGGCGACGGGCCTGGCGGTCTCCTGGCAGCTCGCGCTCGAGGCGGCGCTCGTGGTCGCGGGGCTCCGCCTGCTGCAGGACTACGTCGTCAACCCGCGCCTGTTCGGCCACGCGGTGCACCTGCCGCCGCTTGCCGTGCTGGTCGCCGTCTCCGCGGTCGCGCTCCTGCTCGGACCCGCCTGGGTGCCGCTCGCGGTGCCCCTGACCGCCCTCGCGGCGACCCTGCTCGAGGCAGTCGTCTGGCGCGAGGGCCCGGGGCGCAGCCGCGTGCCGACCGTCCTTGCCCGCACGACCGACACGGTCGCCCGCCTCCGCCGGCGCCGGGACGCCGGGCGCGTGTGAGCTCGCATCCGTCGCCCCGGCATGCGGGTGCCGGCCGGCCGCAGCGCGCCCGGCCGGCACCCTGCGATCAGGCGGAGCGGTGCAGCAGCCGCAGCCGCGGCTGCCGGCCGCTCGCTGACGCCGCCCGCTCGGGGCCGAAGGCCCAGGCGAGCCGCGTCAGCGTCGCCGCCGCCAGGAGCAGACCGACGTCGCGCAGCGCGATGTCGTAGTACTCGGGCGGCTCGTTCGTGAGCAGGTTGACGACGATGCCCGCCAGCCACAGCGCGACCAGCGGCGCCCCGAGACGCGGCGCCAGCGCCACGATCAGCCCCGCCGCGATCTCGATCGCGCCCACGACGTACATGAAGTCCTGGGCGCTGCCGGGAAGGATGTCGTTGATCCAGCCGGCCAGGTAGTCGGGCCAGTGGACCGTCCAGTTGAAGAACTTGTCCACGCCGAACAGGATCGGCGCGACCGTGAAGCCGATGCGCAGCAGCAGGTACGCCTGGTAGGCGGCCTGCCGTACGCGCGTGTCGGTGGTTGGTGCATCCATGCGCGAACCTCCTGGTCCTTCCTGGTCAACGGGCCGCGCGGCGGCCGGCTCGCGGCAGCCGCGCGACGATCGCTGCATCGCTCGTCTCCGCCTGTTCGTGTCGCGCGCCGCGGGCGGCTTACGACTGCACGCGACGGCCGCTCCCGAGCGGGGGGCGGGATGGGACACTTGCTGCCATGCGCTCCAGCGGGCAGGAGGCGCGCGGGCCGAGCCGCGAGACCAGCGCGCCCGCGCGGACGCGGCCGCGCTGCGGGTCGCGGTCGGCCCGTTGACGGCCACCGCCTCCTCGTCGCTGGCCGAGCGCACCGCGTGGTCGCGGAACCTGGCGACGCCCCTGCGTGCGTTCCTGCGCACCGAGACCGCCGGCGCAGCCGCGCTGCTCGCAGCGGCGCTGGCCGCGCTCGCCTGGGCGAACGCGGACGCGTCGTCCTACGAGGATCTCTGGGGGACGCGGCTCGCGATCGAGATCGGCGGCACCGGCGTCGCGCTCGACCTGCGCCAGTGGGTCAACAGCGGCCTGATGACCTTCTTCTTCTTCGTCGTCGGGCTCGAGGCCCGGCGCGAGTTCGACCTGGGCGAGCTGCGCGAGCGGCGCCGGTTCCTGCTGCCCCTGCTCGCCGCCCTCGGCGGCATGGCCGTCCCGGTCTCGATCTTCCTCAGCCTCAACGCCGGCCGCGCCTCCGCGCACGGCTGGGGGGTCGCCATGTCGACCGACACCGCGTTCGCGCTCGGCCTGCTGGCGCTCGTCGGGCCGCGCTTTCCGGATCGTCTGCGGGCCTTCATGCTCACGCTCGCCGTCGTCGACGACCTCGTCGCGCTCGTCGTGATCGCGACCGCCTACACCGACGACCTCGCCGTCGGCGCGCTGCTCGTCGCGGTGGCGCTCTACGCCCTCGTGCTCGTGACCCGCGCGCTCGGCGTCCGGCACGGCGGCGTCTACCTCGTGCTGGGCGCAGCGCTCTGGATGGCGACGCTGGAGTCCGGCGTGGAGCCGGTTGTGGTCGGCCTCGCCATGGGGCTGCTCGCCTACGCCTACCCGGTCGCGCGCTCCGAGCTCGAGCGGACAGGCGAGCGCTTTCGCGCCTTCCGCGAGCAGCCGACGCCCGAGCTCGCGCGCTCGCTGGGCGAAGGCATCCGGTCGGCGGTGTCGCCGAACGAGCGCCTGCAGCTCCTCTACCACCCCTGGACGAGCTACGCGATCGTGCCGCTGTTCGGGCTCGCCAACGCAGGCATCGCGATCGACGGAGCGTTCCTCGAGCGCGCCTTCACGTCGCCCGTCACGCTCGGCATCCTCGTCGGCTACGTCGCGGGCAAGCCCGCCGGGATCGTCGTCAGCTCGTGGCTCGTCACCCGCCTCAGCGCCCGGCGGCTGCAGCCGCCCGTCGGCTGGGCGGCGGTCGCCGGAGCCGGGACGATCGCGGGCATCGGCTTCACGGTCTCGCTGCTCGTCGCCACGCTCGCGTTCTCGGGCGACGAGCTCGAGCAGGCGAAGGCCGGCGTGCTGAGCGCCGCCCTCTGCGCAGCGGCGATCACGTGGGTCGTCTTCCGGACGACGGCGCTGCTGCCGAAGCGGCTACGGCTGGCCGCGCTCCTCGGCGGCGCGGAGCCGCTCGTCGACCTGTACCTGGACGTCGACCCGGAGCGTGACCACGTGCGCGGGCCGGTCGACGCGGCGGTGACGATCGTCGAGTACGGCGACTTCGAGTGTCCCTTCTGCGGCCGCGCCGAGCCGGCGGTGCGCGAGCTGCTGCGCGGCTTCGCCGGAGTTCGCTACGTCTGGCGGCACCTCCCGCTCAGCGACGTGCACCCGCACGCGCAGCTCGCGGCCGAGGCGAGCGAGGCCGCCGCCGACCAGGGCGCCTTCTGGCAGATGTACGACCTGCTGCTCGCGCACCAGGACGCGCTGCGGCCGGACGACCTGATCGGCTACGCGGAGCAGCTCGGCCTCGACGTGGAGCGCTTCACGCGCGCGCTTTACCAGCACGAGGCTGCCGCCCGCGTGGCGGAGGACGTCGACAGCGCCGACCTGAGCGGCGTCACCGGGACGCCCACCTTCTTCGTCAACGGTCGGCGCCACTACGGTGCCTACGACGTCGACTCGCTCGCAGCGGCAGTGCGCGCGGCCGGCGCCCGAGCGGTGGTGGCCGCCTCCGGCTGAGCGGCCTGCCGCACACCCGGGCGTCGGCGGTCAGGCGTCGTCGCCGAGCACGCGCCGGACGATGCGCTCCGCGTGCGCCGGCGAGCCCTCGACGCGGACGGCCAGGCCGGCGGCGCGCGCGTCGTCGATGAGCGCCTCGAGCGCCAGCGCGCCGGTCAGGTCGATGCGCCCGAGCCGGTCGAGCCGCACGACCAGCTCGCGGGCGTCCGCGTGCCGCGCGAGCAGGTCGAGGAACCTCTCCTCCAGGCTGCGCGCCGTGCCGAACCAGAGTACGCCTTCCGGGATCAGCTCCAGCCGGTCGCCGCGGCTGGACGACGCGACGTCGAGCCGCAGCTCGCGCCAGAGGTGGATCCCGATCGAGAGACCGATCGCCGCCACGATCGCCCACTCCACGTGCGGGGCGAGCGCGAGCGTGAGCCCGAACGCCGCCAGCGTGATCGTCAGTTGCGGCCGCGACAGCCGCGCGATCTCGACGATGCGGTCGAGCCGGATCAGCGGCACCACCGCGACGATCACCGTCGCTGCCAGGACGGACCGCGGCAACGGCTCGAGCAGGAAGCCGAGCGGCAGGAAGCAGAAGACGGCGAGCCCCGTGACGAGCCCGCTGACGTTCGTCCTCGCGCCGGCCAGCCTGTTGAGAGCGCTGCGGCTGAACGACGCCCCCACGGGGAAGCCGCCGAAGAGGCCCGAGGCGAGGTTGGCGGCGCCCTGGGAGACGAACTCGCGGTTGGCGTCCCAGCGCTTGCGCTCCATGGCCGCGTACGTGCGCGCGATCGACGCGGCCTCGGCGAAGCCGAGCAGCGCGATCACGAACGCCGGCACGATCAGCTGCGGCAGCTCGCCGAGCGGCAGCGAGCGCGTCAGCGGCGGCAGACCGGCGTCGATCGTCCCCAGCTTCGCGCCGCCGTAGCCCGCGAGCTCGCTGTAGACGATCGCCCCCGCGACCGCCAGCAGCACGCCCGGGAAGAGCGGGTGGACGCGCTTGCCGGCGACCAGCAGGGCGGACACCGCGAGCGCGACCAGGATCGCCTCGAGCCCCCAGTCGCCGACGTGCGCGAGAGCCCAGCCGGCCCGGTAGAGCTCGTTGTGGCCGCGCGCGTGCACGCCGAGCGCCACCGGAAGCTGCGAGGCGACGATCAGGATCGCCGCGGCCGGGACGAAGCCGACGAGCAGCGGCTGCGACATCAGGTACGCGAGCACGCCGGCGCGGAGCAGCCCCACGCCGACGCGGATCACGCCGACGAGCAGGGCGAGCAGGAGCCCGAGCTCGATGTAGCGGGTGCTTCCCGGCGGCGCGAGCGGCGACAGCGCCCCGTAGGTGAGCAGCGCGGTGACCGCCGTCGGCCCCGGCTGCAGGTACGGGGAGGAGGCGAGCGGGGCCGCGACGAGCGCCGGGATCGCGGCTGCGAACAGGCCCCGGTACGCGGGAAAGCCGGCGAGCTGCGCGTACGCGAGCGACTGCGGCACGAGCACGACCGCCACCGACACCCCGGCGAGGACGTCCTGCGGCTGCAGCCGCAGCCGCAGACGCGGCCGGCGCGCCGCGGGCGCGCGGGCGGGCTTCGCCCCGTCGCCTACGCGTGCACCGGCTGCTTCTCGACCGGGTAGCCCCGTTCGAGCCAGTCGACCATCCCTCCCATCACCAGCCTCGCGTCTCGCCCGGCGCGCAGCAGCATGGAGGCGACTGCGGCGCTGCGGGTCTGGTCGCCGCAGACGACCGCGATCGGGCGGTCGCCGGGCACGTCGGCCGCCTTCTGCCACGCCTCGCCGGAGGGCAGCAGCTGTGCCCCGGCGATGTGGCCGTGTCGGAACTCGAAGCGCTCGCGCACGTCGAGCACGAGGTAGTCGTGAACCCGCTCGCGCAGCTCGTCCACGTCGAGCAGCGGCAGCTCCGCGACCGGCTCGCCGGCGGCCGTCCAGGCGGCAAGGCCGCCCTCGAGGTGCCCGCGGACGTCGTAGCCTGCCTCGCGCAGGATCGCGGTCGCCGCCGCGGCGATCGGCTCCGGCTCGGCGTGCACGACGAGCGCCAGCTCCTTCGGCAGCACCAGCTCCGCGCGATCGGCGAGGTCGGCACGGTTGAACTGCATCGTCAGCGCGCCGGGGACGTGGCCGGCGGCGAAGCGCCGGGGCGGGCGCAGGTCGAGCACGAGCGCGCCCTCCGCGATCGCGCTCTTGACCTCCGCCGGCGTCATGGCCGGGTCGCCCCCGCCAGCTCGTCCTTCCCGATCAGGCCGAGGTTGTAGGACTTGATGCGCGCGTAGCCGTCCGGGAACGGCTTCGCCGTCTCGCGCACGAAGCGCACGAAGGCGGCCGCGTCCGGCTGCGCCAAGGCGAGGTTGTAGCGCTTCTCGAAATAGATCGTCGAGCTCGCCTTGCCGCTCATGTTGACGCCGCCGCAGGTCGAGCCGCCGTAGTGGGTGGGGAAGACCTCGACGTGGTCGGGCAGCGTGAGCAGGCGCTCCCGGATGGAGCGGAACTGCGTCGCCGCGCGCGTCTCCTCGTCCATCACGTCGAGCTCGGCGTCGCCGACGAGCAGGTCGGGCCGGCCGACGTCGCCGACGAAGAGCGAGTCGCCCGTGAGCACCGCCCAGGGCTCCTCGCTGCGCGCGTGGTCGACGACGACGAAGGCGGTGTGCTCGGGCGTGTGGCCCGGGGTTGCGATCGCCTGCAGCTCGATCTGTCCGACGTGGATCGAGTCGCCGTCGGCGGCCGGCGTGACGTCGTAGCGGACGAGCCCTTGCGCCGCGGCGCCGAGGTAGTGCGTGGCGCCGGTCATGTCGGCGAGCTCGCGCGCGCAGGAGACGAAGTCGGCGTGGACGTGCGTCTCCACGACAGCGACGACGTCGAGCCCCTGGTCGGCCGCCTCGAGCACGTAGAAGTCGGGCCCGAGGTCGGCGATCGGGTCGACCACGAGCGCCTCGCGGGCACGGGCGCAGCCGACGAGATAGGAGGCGGCCGACAGCGGCTCGTAGCGGAACTGCTCGAAGATCATTCGTCCTCACCCCTGCGCACGTAGTAGACGAGGTGGTCCCCCTCCTCGTGCCACTCGAGCAGCTCGTTGCCGGTGTCCTCCGCCCACGCCGGCATGTCGGCGATCGAGCCGCGGTCGGTGGCCAGGATCTTCAGCACCTGGCCGGGCTCGAGAACCTTGATCTCCTTCGCCGCCTTCACCACCGGCATCGGGCAGAGCAGCCCGCGCGCGTCGAGGATGCGGTCTTCCTGGATCTTCGCCATCGGCTCCTCCTAGACGAACAGGGTCACGTGCGCGCGGCGCGCCTGCGAGAGGAAGGCTGCGGCGCCGCCGAACTCGACGCCCTCGAGGAACTCGTCCCTGTCGTAGCCGAACACCTCCATCGTCATCTCGCACGCGATCAGGTGCACGCCCAGCTCCAGCGCCGAGTCCAGGAGCTCGCGGATCGTGGCCACGTTCTTGCCGCGGAACTTCGCCTTCAGCAGCGCCGTCGCCGCCGGTCCCATGCCCGGGAGCGCCTGGACGAGGCTCGGGATCGGCAGCGGCATCGGCATCGCCGGGTTGCCCAGCGGCGAGACCCTCAGCTTCCGCTCGAAGTCCTTGCGGACGATGTCGAGGCCGTAGAACGTGAAGAAGACGTGCGCCTCCATCCCCGACGCCGCCGCGGTCGTCGCCAGGATCAGCGGCGGGTAGGCGAAGTCGAGCGTCCCCTTCGACGCGATGATCGCCGCCTTCTGCGCGGCCGCGTCGCGCCGCCGCGCCCGCTCGAGCTCCTCGCGCACGATGCGGCGGACGTCCTCCTCCGTGACGCCGCCGAGCTTCAGCTCATCGAGCATGGACCACCTCCTGTTCCGCCGCCCCGCGGGCGGCCTCCGCCAGCAGGATCGCGGCCGCTGCGGCGCGACCGCTCCAGAACCCCGGCTCGTGGCGCGCCGCCCACCGCCGCGC
>Ga0070741_10014728_pt1 | contig 13456 bp, 11 predicted proteins | sample Coa_R1_4_FD_66440 | JGI IMG/M metagenome (GOLD analysis project Ga0070741, IMG submission 66440) | Surface soil microbial communities from Centralia Pennsylvania, which are recovering from an underground coalmine fire - Coalmine... | ecosystem: Environmental > Terrestrial > Soil > Unclassified ... | reverse complement strand
GGGGAATCTCGCCCCTTCAGGGCTTGGCATGGTCTTTAGGCCCCGGCCCCCTGGGCGCTGCCCAGGGCTGTGCTGGGCCGCCCCTTTGGGGCTTTCGAGGTTTTGAAACAGCTTCTAGTATCATGTAACCTGAATAGTGAATCTATCTCGCCGGGCCAATGTCATGCTGAGCGAAGCGGAGCATCCCTGCGTTTCTTTGACAATAAATGCCAAGATTCTTCGCTCCGGATGACAATGACCAAAACCAATTTGCAGCAACCACCCCTGAAAATTCCACCCATCTTCATGCTTTGCGGGTGTCGCAAAGCGACATGAACGACTGCTAGTTGCTATTCAGGTGGAGTCGCTGGAGGATATCCTCCGCCCGCGACTGGGCGAGGTGGAGCAGCTTGGGATTGCGCACAATGCGTTCCAGCGTCGGCCCCATGATTTCCGGGTCCGCAAGCGCGTTGTTGTCGAGGTCAATCTGAATCTGCCGGAGTTCCTTGGGCAGCCCCAGATGGTCGTATTTCATCAGGTATTCCAGGGCCATCACGTGCTGCTGGACGCTGGAAATTCTCTCGCACAGATCGCTAAGCTCCTGGGCCTCGCGCCGCAAAGTATAGTTGAACTGAACCTGGTTCTTCTCCGCCCCGTTTTCATAAGTGAAGGTTTTGAGCCCCAGGTTCGCAACCTTCTTGTGGCTTTCGAGGTCCATCGACTTGAAGTTGCCGAGCTGTGCGGCAAGGTCGAAGAGCCTTCGTGTCGTGGCCGGAGAGAGTCGGAACGAGCGCGGATTCGGAGCGTCACTGCACGGGCGGCCTTCATATATGGCCGCTCCGTCAGCGGTTACGCTCAGCATCACGCACTCCGGAACACTTCCCTTGAGCTCTTTGGTGAAGGTCAGCCGTGGCGGGTTGCCGGTCTCTTCCGGGTGGGGTGCGGCTGGAGGGCCCGCCCCCCACCAAGGGGAGGCCTGTCCGGCAGCCGCCAGGCAGACCAGAACTGCCCACAAAGCGTTCAACAGAAGCGTTGACCTGCAATCTCTCATTCGAAAATTCGAAACGCTTCGCCCTTTCCTCTGACCCTGGCGAGGCGTCCGCCTTCAGCCCGGCTTTGCCGGACCAAAGCTAAGCCCTGCGATACATTCTGTAACGTCGCTCATTCGCGACGCAAGGTCCGAGGTTGAAACTCCGAGACCCCGGCGCGCACAGCTCCCCCCGCCGTCCCTCAATCCGCCATCCGGGTCCCCTGCCTCCAGCCCGAGGATGGCGGCGGGAGAGCGCTACGGTCACTTGGTCTGCGCAAAGGCGTGCAACTCCGATTCCTCGATGTCGAAGTTCGCATAAACGTGTTGCACGTCGTCGTGGTCTTCCAGTTCTTCCATCAGCCGAAGCATTTGTTCGGCCTGCTTGCCGGTCAGCTTCACGGTATTCTGGGGGATCATGGAAACTTCTGCCGCGGAAAGTGGAATGCCCGAGGACTTGAGCTTCTCCGTCACATTCTGAAACTTGTCAGGCGGGCAGTAAATCTCCCAGTTGCTCCCGTCCTCGGTCATGTCCTCGGCGCCAGCATCCAGAGCCAGATTCAGCAGCGTTTCCTCGTCGGCCTTTCCCTTGTCCACGACAATATAGCCTTTCTTGGAGAAGAGCCAGGCCACCGAGCCGCCGAGGTTTCCGCCGTGCTTGGAGAGAATGTGGCGGATCTCTGAAATCGTGCGGTTCTTGTTATCCGTCGCCACTTCCACCATGATCGCCACGCCCCCCGGGCCATATCCTTCGTAGGTTGCTTCCTCGTAGGCCGCTCCCGGCAGTTCGCCCGTGCCTTTTTGAATGGCACGTTTGATGTTGTCCGCTGGCATATTCTCCGCTTTGGCCGCAAGGATAGCCGTCCTCAAGCGCGGATTCGAGTCGGGGTCGCCGCCGCCGATTCGCGCCGCCACGGTGATTTCCTTGATCAACTTGGTGAAAATCTTTCCGCGGCGAGCGTCCGCAGCGCCTTTCTTATGTTTGATCGTTGCCCATTTAGAATGGCCAGACATAATAGTTCCTTTCGGAAGGCATGCTCGACTTCGCGAGGGTACTTTTCTTGCCGGTCTTTCCGACAGCACAATCTGCCGGACCGAAGCCCAACGCTCCTCTGACATGCTACCACAACCTCAGGCCTTAGGCTACGCGTCGCCAAGGGCTTGCCGGTTGCTCACGGAGTGGCTATGGCTTGCAGTCAAAGATACTTATAATGAGATACATAATGATTCGAGCCTGGAGGTGACAATGATGAGAAGGGCTTTGTACCGGGCGGTATATCCTTTGCTGTTTCTGGTCTCGTTCGTCGCCGGCTCAGTCCTGGGCAGCGGTCGCGCCAGCCGTGCCGATGCCGGCGCTCCTTCGCTGGCCTACGTGTCGGGCAGTGTTTTGAGCGTCTACTATCCCGACCAGAAGCGGGTGTACGTCTATTCCGAGCTGGGAGGCAACTGCGTATTCGCCTATACGTTAAGCACGCCGGGGGGATTCGTCGCCCGCGAGAACTGCAAGTAGACGGACTCGGCGTCCTCGCCGCCCGGGCTGGCTTGCGCGACGGCATGCAGCGGGCTTTCCGGCGTTCCAGCACGGGCCAGAGTTTCTCACACCCTTCACGGGCCTGTTGGACAGCAGCTTGGATCGCCGGCTCGGAACAGCGCGCAGCGCGAGCAGCGCCTGGCTGCGGCAACAGCTACGATGATCCCATGGATCCAGGAGGTACCCCATGGCGCACTACCTCGTGCAGATATCCTATTCAAGTGAAGCCTGGGCTGCACTGGTCAATAACCCACAAGACCGACAGGAAACGGTGAAACCGGGGATCGAACGGTTGGGAGGTACGATCGTAGGGAGCTGGATGGCCTTCGGGGACTACGACGTAGTGTATATCATTCGCCTTCCCGATAACGTCAGCGCCGCGGCCTTTTCCATGGCGGTCTCAGCATCCGGGGCGGTCAAGTCCGTGAAAACGACGCCGCTTGTCACCTGGGAAGAAGGGGTTTCGGCCATGCGGAAGGCCGCCGTCGCAGGGGCGGGTCGTTGAACGGTTAAAAGGGTTCAGCTTCGCAGGGCCCATGACCTTGCGCGGCTATTGGGGAGGAACATACCCCGGCGGAAGCTTGGCGCCCCCGCCGAAGAAGAACTTTTCCATCTGCTCGGTGATAAATTCCTGAGTCTCCGGAGCCGCCAGGTTGAGTCTGTATTCATTAATGAGCATCCTCAGATGATTAACCCAGAGTTCCCAGGCCTGCTCTGAAACGTTCTCGTAGATTCGCTGGCCGAGCTCGCCGGCCCAGGGCGGCTCTTCGAGTCCCGGAAGTTCTTTGCCGTAAATTACGCACTTGACCATGCGTTGCGCCATGAAACCTTTCTCCCCTCACCCTTCAATGAAGATGATTAGAGCGATATTTGTCAGGACTGTATTGCGCCCGTCTCGGTCCGCGACAAACTCATTATACAGGAAAGCCTGGGAAATGCCGGCTTCACTCTCAGGAAAGCGAGAGGGTGTTCCGTAACGAGCCTTACAGCTTCTTCTTTCGCGCTTTGGCCGCCTCCCGCGCGATCAGGCCGAAGCCATTCGCTTCAGCCTTCTTTTCCACGGCCACCAACCGCGACCGTCCTGCCGCAGCCTTGCCCCAGGTCATTTCAAGTTCGCCGAGTGCCAACCGCGCCAGAAGCTCTCCTTCGAGAAAGGAGTCTTTTCTCGCTGCGGACGCAAGGTCAAGGAGACGACTGGCAATTTCATCCCTTTCCGTTTCTTTTCCCGTGGCGGCTCTTGCTTGCGCTGCGATGATTGCCATGCGGAGCTGAAGACGTGTGTCCTGAGTCTTCTGCGCGAGGGCCAAAGCCCGGTCAGCCGCTTCGGCGCTTTCCATGCGCTTCCCTTGATCGAGAAACGCGCTCGCCATTACACCCTCGGCAAAGGCTCTCTCCTCCCCGTGGCCCTGATCGCCGAATTCCTTCAATGCCGATCGTGCGAAGTTCTCGGACTCGGAAGCCTTTTGGTCGGCAAGATAAAGGCGGGCCAGGGCGAGGTGTGTCTCCGCCATGCCGAGCTTGTCGCCATGCTGGTTCGCCAGCGACAGCGCTTCCTCCAGTCGCGCTCGGGCCCTATCGAGTTCGCCTTGCTGGATCGTCACCGCTCCCAGGCCGATGAGAGCTTCCACAACAGAGCCCTTGCTCCCTGTGTCCCGCGCGCTTTCGAGAGCCTGCTCGTACAACCGCCGGGCGGCAGGGAGGTCCCCCTGCTCGTAATAGAGGCGGGCACTTTCATTCAGCGAGGCTGAGGCGCCCCGGCGGTCCCCAATTTGAATTCGCAATGCCAGGGCTTCTTCAAGCCTGCTTCGCGCCCCCGCAAAATCGTGCTGGCCCGCTTTCAGGTCGGCCAGCAGGTCTAGAGTCTCAGCCGCTCCGGATCGATCCTGAATCTCCCGTTGAATCGCAAGCGCCTCTTCATACTTCCTTTCGGCCTCAGTCATGTCGCCTTGGCGTTCCAGCCGTTGAGCCTGGGAAATCAAGAGTCGGGCTCCCTGGCCTGCGCCTTCGTCACGAACCCTGGGGGCGGGCGGATTCCCGGCCCCTGCGCCGAGTGTCGAGCGGCTTTCTTTCGGTTCCGTTGCAGCCCCTCGCGGCGCGCTCCCCGCCGGCCGCGATGACCCTGGCGACCTCGGACCGGATGGCGCGACGGTGCTGACTTGCGGGGGGACGGCTTGGGTTGAGGTGGTCAGTCGGGCTTCGCGTTTCATGCTCCAGAATCGGTACCCAAGCGTGGAAATTGCCGCCAGGAGGAGGACGCCAGCCACGCTGGCCGCGAGCCGGCGAGAAATGCTCCTGGTCTTAAGTTGTGTCGTGACACGGCGGCTGGGGGCGGCTGGCCCTCCGCTCAGGGCGTGCGCAAGATCCGCGGCGCTCCGAAAGCGATCCGCCGGATCCCTTTCGAGGCAGCGCAGAATGGCGCTTTCCCACTTGTCGCTCAGTTCCGGAACACGCTCGCGAGGCGAAGGAGGAGGCTCATTCAAGCGCTTGAAAGCGGTGGCCAGAGGAGTATCCCCTTCGAAAGGCAGCGTCCCCGTAACCATCTCGAAGATTACAACGCCGAGCGCGTAAAGGTCCGCGGCTGGAGAGGGATCCTCCCCCAGTATCTGTTCCGGAGCCATGTACGCCCAGGTGCCGCTCACTTCCTTGCCCACCGCACCCGACGCGACGAAGCTCTCGCGGCCCGACGTGCGTCCCGCCAGGCCGAAATCAGTCACCACGGCGCGAGTCTCGCCGTCGTCGGATAGCACCAACACGATATTGCCCGGCTTCAGATCACGATGCACGACGCCAGACTTGTGGGCCGCGACGAGTGCCGCAGCAACCTGAATGACCAGAGGGAGCGCCTGCGCCGTGCTTAGCCGTCCCACCCGCTCCAGCCGACGGGCAAGGGTTTCTCCGTCCAGGTACTCCATCGTCAGATATGGAGTGCTGGTCTTCACACCCTCAGGATCAACGGCCTCGTGATATCCGAATTCGAGAGTCCGGCATACGTTCGGGTGGGTCACCTTCCTTGCGAGATGAATCTCCTGCTTCAAGCGGTCGATGACTTTGCTGTCCGCCACGACATCCGAGGACAGCGCTTTCAAAGCCACCCGCTCGCCCAGCTCCATATCGTCGGCCGCATAGACCTCGCCCATCCCCCCACGCCCCACGAAGCGAGCAATCCGGTATCGTCCCGCCACGACTTCGTTCGGGTGGAAGATGGGAAGGCTCTGCGCACCAGAACGCCGCTGTTTGAAAGCAGGAGTCAAGGATTCCTGCCCTGAGCCTGAGAGCCCCTGCTCCAGGATGGTCGTGGAATCCGAGGAGCTTTTCTCAGGCGTCCAGCCTTTTTCCCCAGCCGAATCCGAAAGACTGCTCCCCGGCACGGGAGTCAAGGCTGCCGCCTCCGCTCCACGCGGGCGCTTTTTATCTTCGTGCATTGGCTTATTCTACAATACCCTGCTTCGGAAGTCTTTGGCGTTAGCCCACCCAAGGGCAAAACTGGCAACTGCTCGCTTGACATCGCCGGTAAACCATGCAAATTGGTCATGACCGGCTGAGGCACTGAAGAGGATTATTCGAGACTGGAGGGCTCGCCTTGCGTTCACCTGGGGATGTTCGCGTTGTGGTTGTGGGAAGCATGAACTTTGACCTGGTGGTGAAAGTGGATCGGATGGTCAAGGAGGGAGAGAGTCTGGTGGCTTCCAACCTCAAATTCTTTCCGGGGGGAAAGGGGGCGAACCAGGCGGTGGGCGTGGCGCGGCAAGGTGCCCAGACCCACTTCGTCGGCGCGGTGGGCGAGGATGTCTTCGGCGACTTCCTGGTGCGGGGAATCGAAAGCAACGGCATCGATGCCACCTGGGTGAAACGAGATGCGAATCATGCCACGGGCTGCGCGTTCATCATGGTGTTTCCCCATGGAAACAATTCCATCATCGTCGACCTGGGAGCGAATTCCTCTCTCACACCGGCGGACGTCGAACGAGCCGAGGAGGTCATTGCCCAGGCGGATGCGCTCAGCACGGTTTTCGAAATCCCCATGGAAGTGGTGGAAGCTTCACTGCGCCTGGCACGCAAGCATGGTAAGCTGACGGTGCTGGATGCCGGCCCGCCCCGGCACTGTCCGCCGGAAATTCTCAGGCTTGCCGACATCGTTTCTCCCAATGAGACGGAACTCGAAGAACTGACGGACGAAAAGGTCACCGGGAGGGACTCGGCGCAGAAAGCGGCGGAGAAACTGCTGGAGCAAGGCGCGAACCGCGTGGTCCTGAAGTTAGGCAGTGACGGATCGATGCTGGTGACTCGCAAAGGCTCGAAGCATTTCCCGGCCTGCAAAATCCAGGCGGTCGACCCGACAGCCGCCGGCGATTCGTTCACTGCGGCCCTCACGGTTCAACTGGCCGCGGGGGCGGATATTGAAGGTGCCATTCAATATGCGAATTATGCCGGTGCGCTGGCGGCGTTGAAGCTCGGCGCGCAGCCGTCTCTGCCTACGCGGAAGGAAGTGGAAGAGTTCGCGGCCCAGAATCTGAGGTCAACGGAATTCGAGAAACCTGTGAACGGGTGAGGGATCGTGGGCCAACAGGCCTTGTATCGCCGTCTCCCGCAAGCCTTAACGCGACGCTACTTCAGAATCACGTTCCCCAGGAACCCGCGATTCTCACCGTCCGCGTCCCGCACCAGCACGTTGATGCGGAAAGTGCCCTGGGGCAGTGCAGCGGTCTTGTCGAGGCGGACGACCTCCCGCGGGTCAACCGCCTGCAATGAGACGCGTCCCAATTCTTCCCCCATCACGCTATAAAAATTCGCCTCGAGCGTTCCGGGAACAAAGACACCGAAGACCCCCTTCAAGTGAACGCTGCTCCGTTCTGCCTGTGCCGAAAGCGACTCACTGGCAACTCCGGCGGAGCTTGGCTCGCCTCGAACCGGGTTGGTGATGCGCGTGGGCGACCAGTAAACCGGAAAGGAGTATTCTTCGCCCGGCTCGAGTGTGGCGTAAGGGCTCATCACTTCCGACTCAAGGAAATAGGGGGTCTTCTTCGGGTCGTCCGCCAGCGTCTGGTCGAAGGGGCCGCGGGAGATCGTCCCGGGCCCGTCATTCCAGGTCTCGACGGAAGCGCCATCGGGATATTCCTGCTCCGGAAAATATTTGAAATTCTCTATGAGCCCGATGTTTTTCTGCCCGTTGATTACCGCATACCAGCCGGCGTTGGAGTCCGCAGCCGCCTTGCAGACTCGATAGAGGTAGTGGACACGAAGCATGCGCCCGCCATGCATGATTTGGTAACTCGGATGCCGCGCGTCCCCATAAGGTTTGTAATACCCATCCGGGTATCGGCTGTGCGGGTTCAGCGGGATGTACATGTAGAGTTCCGGATTGGGCTTGGAGGGGTCGTGAGCGTCGGCTGCGTCATTCTGGATCAGGTGCCAGATCCCCCAGCGAATTTCTCTCCGGCTGATGTTGCGCATCACCTGATCAACCTTGATCCGGGTTGTGCCCGCATAAACGTGGAACGTCCGCACAAACTGCACGCCGGTGCGCGGGTCCTTGGGACTCGTAACGCGCACCGCGACTTCTTCCGGCGATTCTCGAACCACCTCGGCCTGGAACCTGGTGCCATCCAGGATGTAGTAGGGAATGCTCGGCCACTCGCGGTCGTTCATCCAGCCCTCGGGCCCGGGCCAGACTTTGTCCCCGCCGTAGTTGGCCCAGCCGGCCTTGAGGTTGTTCTGTTCCTCGGGCAAAACCTTCCCGGCCAGGTCCGGATTAACGAAGAAATATTCGTGCTCGCCTAATTGAAGCTGGATGGCCCGGCCCCCGATGTCGGGAGCTACGTACAGACTCACGATTCCGTTGGTCAGGCGATACACGTTCCAACCTTTGTACTGAGTCTTTTCAATCTTCGCTGAATAGGATGGTGCAGTGGCAGCCATGACTAACCTCGCTGTAAGCACAGGTGCGAAAATGACCTTGCGGGATTCGGGAGTGACCGCAAACACCAGGCAGCCCAACAGAGCCGCCCTGACGAGAACCCGATCAATCAGCCTCAACATCGTCATCTCGAAACCTCACACGCGACGGAAGTGCGATGCTCAGAATCCGGTCGGGGTGATCCAGAAGCTTGCGGTAAAGGTCTTGCCCGGATCCAGAACAATCAGGCCCTTGAAATTCCCTTCCTGCGCCAGGTTGAAGGCGTTGGTCGGCCCCGTTTGCGGCTCGATACAAAAAAGGGTGTTGTCGAGCGGAGCGTAGACGATCGCGAAATCGAACTCTCGGCCATACGCTACATCGATCTTCTGCGTCCTGCCTTTTACCCAGATATGTCCCAGGCCTTGCGCGTCACGTTCGAACCCGGAAAAACCGTCGTCAATAAACGTCCCGCCCAGCGTAAAACTGTTTGTCGCGCCGGGCAGATACTTGTCGGTCGGTTCCGTCTCTCCGGTTGGAATCAGCGCCTGGGTGGGGATCCAATGTGTCTTCGCGCCGATTCCGAGCGTCCATTCCGAGCGAGGACCGTCCGGACGAAAGTAGGGATGGTAGCCGAAATGGACCGGCATTGCGGACTCCGCCACGTTCTGCACGCGCGTGGTACATTCCAGCTTTCCATCCTTCAGCCTGTAAGTCACCTCGTAGATATGGGCGAAGGGGAATTGGGCCATGAGTTCGGGGTACTTGTAGAACTCCAGGCGCGACGTGATGAATGCTCCCTCGGCCTTGCCCGCACCCGTCTTGACAACCGTCCAGTGGGGATCAAAGACCAGAAGGCCGTGCAGAACGTAATTACTCGGCGGAACATGAAGAAGATTCCCAAGCGAGTCGTTCAACAAGTACTTCTTACCTTGGAAGTAGTAGTAATCATGGTCAATGCGGTTCGCAAAAGGGGCCAGGAAGGGGCTGCCGGCCCCAAACCATCGTCGAGCGAGATACCCCTGGAAAGAATCGAGCGGGATGAAGACATCCTTGCCGTTCACTTTGAACTGGTAAGCGAGGTTGCCCAGGTCGTGAGCAATTCCGCAATCCATTTTACGTGCAGAATCCATCAGGTGGTAAACGGTGTGTCCTTCGACGGTTTTGTGGGAGACGGAATAATTCTCCACCGTGTAACCTCCGGCCGGAAACGCAACCCAGAAGATCAACCAAACAAGGCCTGCATTTCGAAATGGCATGCGGGCTATCTCCTAACACCCTGCCGCTTCCGGGGCGGGTTTTAACTTGCGATCCCGCCGAGTTGATGCACAAGCTCTTGGACGGCGGGATAGAGTTTTCGGTAGACCTCGTAATACCGATTGTAGATCTCCACCCGGTCCGGTCGCGGCGTCATGCTTTCACGCACTTCAATGGTCTCGCGAGCTGCCTCCTCAACCGAGGAGAAGATCTTCGCGCCGGTTCCACCGAGCAAAGCAGCGCCGAAAGCCGATCCCTCGGAAGTGCGCAGGGTCACGAGCTCCTTACCGTAAATGTCCGCCTGGATCTGGCGCCAGGTAAAATTGCGCGACCCGCCGCCGGAGGCGCGAATTTCCTCCACCGGAATTTCCTGCTCTTTGAAGATCTCGAGCGAATCCCTCAGGCTGAAGGCCACTCCTTCCAGAATCGCCCGAATCACGTGCGCGCGGGTGTGCGCCGCCGTGACGCCGAACAACATGCCCCGCGCCAGAGCGTCGAGGTGAGGGGTACGTTCGCCCATCAGGTAAGGGAGCCAGAGCAGGCCGTCGCTGCCGGGCGGAACCTTCTCCGCTTCGTTGATGATGAGGTCGTAGGCATCGCGCTCCGTATGGCGAGCATACCAGTGCTCGGAGGCGCCGAAGTTGTCCCGGAACCATCGCAGCGACAAGCCGGCTCCCTGCGTAACCCCCATCACATGCCACTTGCCGGGAACCGCGTGGCAGAAAGTATGGATCCGTCCTCGGGGGTCCAGCTTGGGCGCTTCAGTGTAAGCGAAAATCACCCCCGACGTCCCGAGGGTGGCGCTGGTAAGACCAGGCAATACAATGCCATTGCCGACGGCGCTCGCTGCCTGATCCCCACCCCCTCCCACAACCGGCGTGCCGGCGGTAAGCCCGGTAAGAACGGCCGTCTCCCGGGTGACTTCGCCTGTAACTTCCGGCGATTCGTAGGCGCGCGGCAGCAAGCTGGAGTCGAGTTTCAACGCTGAAAGCATCTCCTGCGACCAGCGCCGATTGGTGACGTCGAAGAGCAGCGTTCCGGAAGCATCTGAAACATCGGTAGCAAATTCGCCGGTCAGCCGGAAACGGACGAAGTCCTTGGGAAGCAAGAATTGTGCGGCACGTTCGAAGATGCGCGGCTCATTATCACGCACCCAAAGGAGCTTGGGGGCACTGAACCCCGTCAGGGCGGGGTTGGAGACGAGCTGAATCAAGCGTTCTGCGCCGACAGTCGTGGTAATCCAATCGCACTGGGCCTGGCTCCGTTGATCGCACCAGATCAAAGAAGGACGCAGGACCGTATGCACCTTGTCCAGCAGCACAACTCCGTGCATCTGGCCGGAGAGCCCGATCCCCGCAATGTCAGCACCCTTGAGACCGGATTGCTCCAGGGCCGCGCGAACTGCGGTGATGGTGGCTTGCCACCAGTCCTCGGGGTCCTGCTCGGCCCAGCCCGGCCTGGGCATGCGCATCGGCTGATGGTCGCCGGTCGCCGCGCCCACAACATGGCCGTCGGGGCGAACGATCACGGCCCGAGTCCCCGTCGTCCCGACGTCAATTCCCATCATGTAAGACATTGCGATGCTCCCCAACCGTCAGAATGAGTAAGAGAAAGTCGGAAGCCGGATTGAAATTCACCGCGCTCCACGTCCCAAGGGTGCTGCCCCTGCCGCCTTGATCAGACCTGCTGACTTCCGACTCCTTGTTTTGGGCGCGACGCGTTGCTCTTAAACCTTCACTTTGACCCACTGCCCGGATTTTGAAGAGCGCTCGACCGCGTCCAGCACAGCCTGCACTTTGACCCCTTCGCGGAAACTCGGTTCCGGCAGACGGTCTTCTTCAAGGCAGGTGAGGAAATCATGGATAGCATGAACAAAGGTATGTTCGTAGCCAATGATGTGGCCCGGCGGCCACCAGGCTCCGACGTAAGGGTGTTCGGCCTGAGTCACGATGATGTTCTTGTAGGCTTGGACCTCGCTCGGCTCGGTACGGTCGAAGAACTCCAGTTCGTTCATCTGCTCCAGGTTGAAAGCAATACTGCCTTTGCTTCCGTAAACCTGGAAGGTGTTATAGTTCCTGCGGCCGCCAGCGAACCGCGACGACTCGAAGACGCCCACGCTGCCGTTCTTGAACCGGGCCAGGAAATTGGTGTCATCGTCCACCGTGACCTTACCTTTTCCGCCTTTGCCCTTGGCTCCCCAGGCACCTTCGCCGGAACCGGGAAGCGGACGCTCCTTGATAAATGTCGTCATCTGTCCGGTGACGGATTCGATGTCGCCATTGAGGTATTGGGCAAGGTCCGCCGCATGGGCTCCGATGTCGCCCAGCGCGCCGCTTCCTGCCAGCTTCTTGTCCAGACGCCAGACCAGTGGAAACTCGGGATCCATGATCCAATCTTGGAGATATGCCCCGTGGTAATGGTAGGCCTGCCCGATCCGGCCTTCTTCGATAAGCCTTTTCGCGAACGCCACGGCCGGAATCCGGCGGTAGTTAAAGTTCACCATGTGCATAACGCCCGCTTTTTCCACGGCGCGGAGCATCTGCTTGGCTTCTTCGAGGGAATTCGCCAGCGGCTTTTCACAGATGACATGCTTGCCGGCCTGCGCGGCGGCAATCGCCATGGGAGCATGCAAATTCCCCGGAGTCGAGATATCAACCATCTCGATGTCTTTACGCTCGATGACCTTGCGCCAATCGCACTCAAACTCTTCCCAGCCGAGCTGAGCGGCGGTGGCTTCGAGCTCCTCCGTGCACGCCTTGCCGCAAAGCACCTTCATGCGGGGGACAAGCTTTCCCGGGAAAAACCTCCGGACTTGCCGGTAGGCGTTGGAATGAGCCTTCCCCATGAAGCGATGGCCGATCAGCGCGACATTGATTTCTGCCATAATGTGGTCTCCTGGTTCCGGCCTGTTGTGCCGTTTGCCTTTCGGTTCGGTGGACGACCCGTGTCCCTTTATGCCCACCACATCTGCTGTAGCTTCTCCTTGATCACAATCTGGTTCAGGAAGCTGGCCGCCTTGGTCAGGCCTTCCTCCACGGACATCAGGCTGTCCTCGTGCTCAATAGAGAGCACATCGTCATAGCCAACCATCTGGAGCGTGGAGACAAAGTCCGCCCAGAAATCCATATCGTGGCCGTAGCCGACTGTGCGGAAGATGAAGGAACGATTCTTCTCGTCACTATAGGGCTTGGTATCGAGCACCCCGTTGATGCTGCTGTTCATTCCGTAAATGCGGGTGTCCTTGGCATGGACGTGGAAGACTGCGTCGCCGAGCCGGCGCACCGCGGCGCAGGGATCGATGCCTTGCCAGAACATGTGGCTGGGGTCAAAATTGCAGCCGATGGCGGGGCCCGCGGCCTCGCGCAGCCGCAGCATCGTCTCAGGGTTGTAGACCACGAATCCTGGATGCATCTCGATGCAGATCCTTACACCGTGGTCCTCAGCAAACTTGCCTCGCTTTTTCCAGTACGGGATGACCTTCTTCTCCCACTGCCATTTGAGGACTTCCAGGAAATCCGGGGGCCAGGGCGTGGGCGACCAGTTGGGATACTTGGCATGGTCCGAGTCACCCGGACAACCGGAAAAGTCAATCACACGCGTGACGCCCAGTTTTTCAGCCAGCAGGATCGTCTTGCGGCTGGTCTCGGCATGAGCCTCCGCGATCGCTTTATTGGGATGGAGGGGATTTCCATGACAGCTCAGAGCGCTGATTGTGAACCCCTGGTCATCCAGTTTCTGTTTGAACTCCTTCAGTTTCGCGGAATTGCTCAGC
>Ga0070741_10014727_pt1 | contig 13459 bp, 21 predicted proteins | sample Coa_R1_4_FD_66440 | JGI IMG/M metagenome (GOLD analysis project Ga0070741, IMG submission 66440) | Surface soil microbial communities from Centralia Pennsylvania, which are recovering from an underground coalmine fire - Coalmine... | ecosystem: Environmental > Terrestrial > Soil > Unclassified ... | reverse complement strand
AAGGGAGCCTCTGCCGCTTCTTCCTCGTTCGCGGTTGTGGGACTCGCCAGCTTTGCCACATCCTCCCAGCTGTCGGCCGCTTCAACCTGTTTGGCCGTTGCCCCGTTGGCGATGGCAAGCTCTTGGAGCTTCTCCCGAGCTTCTGTATCGTCTGCGTTAGCTCTTCCGACGAGCGTAGCCAGGTCTTCAAATTCGTTGAACGTATTCCCGGCTACTGCTGCCTCTTCCGTATGCTGCGTTCCGGCCCCGTTCGTCTCATGGTTTGCGGTTGCTCCTGAAGAATCTTCCGTCTGAGCCCCGGCATCAACGCTCCCGTCGTACTCACACTGCCCGCTCCATGTCTCTTGAACGCGGGGGGTTGGAAAAGCCTCCGTGGGTTTACCCTTCCACGTCCGAAAAGAGATGTACGGCTTTGACGAGGCAATCGCTGCGGCGGTATCTTCGAGACTATCCGCTCCCAAAGCTGCTGGGTCCGCCCCAATCTTCTTCATTTCGTTCTGTACCCACGCGACATGCTCCTCCATCGTCTTGCGGGAACGCTTGGGGGTGTCGCACATCGGCTCGGGACCGATTTTCGTGAATCGGCCCGCTACTTTGATTTTGCGAACTTCCTTCGTCTTGGGGTCGAGCACATCGACGAACTCGGGAGAGACTACAGAGGCTTGAGCCATGAAGAAGTATTTCCCCTTCATGTCGCCATCCTTGTACTTGTCGAACCAGCACTTGTTGACCTGTGCGATTCCATTCTCAATCCCTTCGGGCAAAGCCCCGAAATTGTCAAGCTCAACCTCGTCATGTTGGTGAGCCGCAGCCGCTTCGACCAGCCGGCTACCCAGTTCTGCGGCCATACTGGACTTGGACTTTTGCACTGGCATACGAGACGCTCCTCATCGGTTAAAAGTTTCTGACTCGCCTAGTCTACCACAGGGGTTTTACCCTGGATAATCGCCATGATTTTTTCGTAACTCGGATTCGTGATACTGTCGGGAAGGGGATGACCCTTGGGAACACGGAACTTGGTTGCGTAGACATCGTGGGGTTCGGTTCGCACGCAGTAATCAACCCCTTTCCCTCGCTTCCATGTTACCACGTCCTTACCGCCGATTTTTGAGACAACCTTTTCCATCCTAGGCCGGATGAAGGTTTGCACCACATAGTCACAAGCCGGGTTGAGCCAGCCGGTAAGCGCTGGTGTGAGAGCCGCTCCAATCGTCGGCCGGATAATGTCTTCCGCCCCTTCCACCTTAAATTCTCGCTCCTGTGCAACAAGGATGACATTCCCTGAGAGAGACAGCATCCGGCGGAAAGATTCCTTACACTGCGTTGTCGAACGACCATACTCCTCTTGGGTCGCGGTCCCCCACGATTTAGTAACAGGTAGCTCCTCCAAGCCGAGAATCTCTTTCAGGGTCATGTCCTGAAAACCGGAAGCATGGTCGAGAATCACGGTCTTGAACTTCTTCTCCTCTTCCACATAGCGGAGAAGTGTTTCCATCTCCGCAACCTTTTCGAGCGTTACCGTCTGAATCTTCTTCCGTAGCTCCGGGGTGTCGATGGACCGTAGCTCACCAGGCTTCGAGCCCCCCGAGCAAACGATGCAGAGGATGGGACCGGGGAAGGTGCTCCAAAAGGTCGTTTTCCCGGTGCCACTGCGGCCATAGACAAGCAGCTTGAGCCCCTCCTCCTCAAACTCAATCCCCTTGATTCGGTCGATTACCGAAGGAGCTTTAGAAGGGGATTTGAGGGTCGCGTTCGGACTTTGTTTCGTTACACTCGGCATCAGCAAATTCCTCCTCATGGGGTTCATTGTCGCACAGGTTCGGACAGAGGCAGGCGAAGAACGGGTAGCCGCAATCATCGCAGCGCTCGAAGTAGAATCTTTCTACCGTCTCGTCATACGGGCTCATCCTTCTGTCACTCCGTTAGTTCGGGAAAGAGGTTCTCTACCCGCCGGAGTCCTACAGTAGACCCGGTTTCCAGGTAGTTATCAAGGTCCGTAGAACCCCCTTCATCAAGGACATTGTACACGCCGAAAGGGTGTCGCCAATTCATCGGCATCAAGTCGGCAAGGCTATTCCGCCCGGTAGTAACGTGCTCCCACCAGCCGCACAGATTCTCCAGAATCGGGTTGAGGCATTGGTTTTTAAACTTGGTAATGTCTTCCTTCGAGATTGGTACAACCCAGCGCATGAAGTAACTTGGAGCCGCTTCCTTGATAATGCCACTGAGCCGATGGTAGAACTCTGCCTTACTCTCTCCCTTGGGATTCGACTTTGACGGCTTGTGCTGACGGATGGTTCCTTCTCCGCCAGAGAGCGGGCGTTTGACCACGTTATAGCGAACCCCCGCGATCTCCTTACTCCGCCAGGCTTTATTCGACCGCTGCCAGAAGCTCGTCTCCATGTACTCTTCGAGAGCCACGAGATAGAGCATTGTTTGTAGGTCAAACTTCAGCTGGCGACGGATCTTGTCTTCCTTGATGTCCCCTTTCGACTTATTCTCTTGCAACCAGAGCTTATCTGCTACCAAGTCCACCGAGTCGAACTTCCCTCGTAGCCGAACCAGCCTCCCGGAGGGGAGCTTGTATTGGACGTTGAACACCTTCTCTTGGAGAACCGGGGTACGCCCCACCGTATGTTCGTTCTTCCGCCAGAATTCGTAATAGAGCGGGAATTGGGTCAGACAGACCGAGTGCCAGTGGAAGATTTCTTGTTGAGAGAGGGGGTACGTTTTGCAAAGCCCTTGCGTGTATTTCACAAGGGAACCAATCCAGTCGGCATCACCGATGTTTGCGTTATACTTGGCAATAACTTCTTCGCACGCATGCCACATGGAGCCATACTCGATTTTGTGGTTGAATACTGGCTCGGGCTTGAACCCCTCGACAACCGTAATGCGGAAGCGCTCACGGCACGAGAGGAACCGGCAGAGAAGGGAGAAAGTAATCCCGTCTTCCTCCGGCCCCTTCCATACTGGGCTACTTGGTTTGGGGGTTGGCTTGGCCGCTTTGATTTCATCGGCAAGAGACATTACTTCTCCTCTAGGTTGGGTAGAAGGTCAAACTCCAAATCAGCAGCTTTACACCAATCTAACTTGCGAGCTTTGGTACATTTGCGATACCGAGTATGAAGGTCTACCACGGCATCAATCGAATAGGGAAATTGATAAGGGGCTCCTCCTGTCTCTTTGCACCAGCGCTGCCGCACCTTTCGATAGAGTAATAACCGCCCCTCTTCATACCGTGAGTAGTATTCTGCCCCATGTCGTCCCGGCCCGAGACTGTGAGCATTCTCGATAACACAGGCGAGTAGGGCGGAAAAGTTGTAGTGATACTTCAAGTCGATAAGCGTTAGACGGGTCGAAAACTCCTCATGGATAGCTGGCACATTTGCTCCTTAGTAAGTAGAAAATGGGGGGAGTGGCTCCGGTGCTCCCCCCAGCGTGAGAAACCTTTAGGGGCGTCAGACCCTATGGAGCCCACACGCTTAGCCTCTTAACCAATTTCTTGTGGAAGATAGTTAAGAGAATCGGGCAGCTTCTCTATCTCTTCTTCCACCCCCGGATATTCACGAATGCGGTACTCTTCGGGGATTCCTAGATTACTCTTCTCGTAAACTTTTCCGCCAGACTTCCATACATTGTACTCTAACTCCACTACCCATTTTCTGGGAGGAACCCACGCGGGCGTTTTAATACTCTTGCTAGAACCACCGATTACTACCCAGTTAAATGCTCCTAAATCGTCGAACTTCAATGGCTCTAAGAGTGGTTCACAACTAAGCCACTTAACCGCCGCTTTGACTTTGCGGAAAGATTTTTCGGCATTCTTGACCCGCTTTTGGCAGTCAACGGTTGTTCCTACCCAGCAGTTATCAGAGAACGTGAACTCCGACATGCGGTTTGGGAACTTGGTCAGAAAGAGAAAGTTCCATTGCTTGTTTGCGGCACATTCGGCTAGAACTACCTCAATCCACTCCTTCGGAACCCAACGGCCAAATAAGTCCGCCATCGAACAAGTGAAAACGTTCTTATGTCCCATCCACTCCGCAGCTTCTTTCTTGGGAAAGATCGTGTTCTTTGGGGCTTTCAAGCGCTGAGGGATAATAGACGGTTCAAACCGTTGCTCATAGAACCGATTTGCAATGTCCCGAGCGTAACAGTAAGGGCAATCGTGACGACACCCAGTAACCGGATTCCAACTCCACAATGCCCACTCGATACTGTTGTTCTCTTGTGCATTGAATATAGAGTTACCGCTACGGTCAGCTAGGAGCTTCGAGCGCTCATGTAGTGGTTTACGGTTCCACTCGTCTAGCTTGATGTAGTTCTTCGGTTTCGGTTCTGGTGTAGGTTGCTGAACTGGAGGTTTACCTTGTGCTGTGCGTAATACCTCCTCTGCTTCTTCTCTTGTCTCTATCGCATCTTCATAGTCTCCAGAGTCGGCATATTCCCGTTCAACTTGCTTTAGTGTATCAAACTCTCGGGGCGTATCTTCGGATAAATCTTGCTCTTCTTCAGGTTCCTCATAGACAGTGGGAAGAGGGGTTTTTCCGTTAAGTGTGTGGGGTTCTTCTGCTGTTTCTTTCTCCTCTTGCTCTCTTTCCGCTCTCCTAGATTCTCTTAAGAGAGTTCTCGCCTCGCTAAATCCCATATCAACGCCAGGCGTTGATAAGATACCTTCTTGGTATCCTTTTGCAATCATTATATAGTCTCTTGCTGCACTACCAGATACTCCCGCATCTTCTAGCCACTTATCCCACCTACTTCTCTCTCTTATACAAACTTCTTTTTGGACTAGTAGTTCCTCTCCGAGTTCTTTTGCCCTTTGTAAGTTCATTCGGTCACTTGAGCGAATCGCTGTGTGTAGCTTTTTCACCCGTTCGAGTCTGCTTTCCTCGCGGACTTCGACGGTCGGAGTAACATTCTTCATTCTGGCTTCCTCCTTCGTGCTTCTTCGAGTATCTCTAAACCTTTTGCCGACATGAGCGGATGGAGCTTGAGGATAGACGAGCCCTTCGTAGCAATACTTCGAGCTACGAGCAGAACATACATATATCCAGAAGTTCCACCCCTCGTAAAAAGGGGCTCGCGGATAAGCCAACCTTCCTTCGGTCGGCGTATACAGGAAATGACTTCATCTAAGCTCTTTGCTGGCCACTTGCTTATCTTGTCGCGGAATTTTTGGTAACGCGGGCGTTCGTCTTTTACGCCAAGAGCCCGGTGTATTCCTGTAACGTTGACGTTAATTATAACGTCAATTTTCGGACATCTGCTACTGAACTCCGCTACGGCTTCTAGTGCAAAACCAGTTTTGGGAGAGGGTCCATTTGAATCACAGAAAACCGAACCGACCGCGTGCCGCAATGTCTCCGTACTTTCAATTTTGCTTCGGACCCTGGAGAACATATGCGAGTTGTCCATTTCAAGTAAGGTAATCGTGTCGGGATCAACTGGGCATCCCATGCTGATAATGCGCTGATACAACGCCCTCAACTTAGCCCCATCTTTATCACAGAATATTGCATGGTAATGTCTGTTATTGAGTGTCATAACCTTCAAAAACTCAATCGGGCTCCCGTCACATTTTGACTTTTCGTTTTCCCCCGAGCCGCAATTTGTCTCTATTCCCCAGTAAGGAAACTTTGCAAAACTCCCCCTAGGACCAAGACTAAGACGGAGAGACATTTCCAATATGCCCCGGTAAGCTTCTTCCTTGAACCGGCTAATTCTTGATTGCCCCTGTAGCTCCATATCACCCTTTCTTCTTCAAGAGGTCTTCTACTGCTGTCGTAAGCGTCACTACACACCGTTGGAAGCTGAGCCCCTTATTCGCCACGTTCTCCCGCAGAATCGCCGCCGGATGCTTGATGCTGATACGGTCGATAGGGCGATGGAACTTGACGGCATGCTTATAGCCAGGGTCCGTAAAGTCCTCTGCCAATCGACCGACACAGACGATCAAATCCGGGTTGGCAATCTGGATTAGCTCGCGGAGCCGGGGAGCGCATGCTTTGATAAACTCATCGTCCGGCTCAGTAACCTTCTTACCCTCCGCGTCACGAGGGATGCAACACACAAGGTTCGTGAAAGCACATCGTACCGTATCGGGAATCGCTTTCTTGACCACGGTATCGAGTAGCTGTCCGGCTGGTCCCACGAAGGGGAAGCCAAGTGTATCCTCTCCTTCCCCCGGTGCTTCACCGATGAACAGAATTTGACAGGGAATCTTCCCCCGACAGAGTACCACCTTCTGCCGTCCCTCACAGAGACCACATCGCATACAGTTGGACCAGCGGTCCACATGCTCACGAAATGGAGTAGTCATTCTTATTCTCCTTCAGAGGGACCGGCGGAGCCATTCTATAAATCAAGTCCGGGTATTCTTTACGGTCAAACGCTTTGACGAACTGAGAGACAGGTAACGGGTTGGCGATTGTTACATACTTTTCTTCATTAGTGTAAAGATGCGTAAAACAAGCTCCGGTACGAACCGAAGTATACAATCCTCGTCTGTGTAATAGTCCATTGTTTTCATCCTCTTTAAGTTTGTCTGCTAGATAATTTCTAACGGGGCAATCTCCAGCACACCCCGGAAGTCCTTGATAATTCCCCTGACGGAGAGTTTTGGCTATCTCTTCTTCTGTCTCCCCTAGTTGAGAGAGACGACTTGCAACGAGCTTCTTGGTCTCAGCTTTTTCTAGGTCTGTCACTTGGTTTTCTCCTTCGGCTCGAACCACTGTCTACGCTCGAAACACTCCTTCAAGTGGAGAACAAGCCACGGGGGTACTTTCTCCTCAATCTCCTCCTTCGTCCGTAAACGAAAGACGAGACAACATTTTGACATGAGATACTCCCCCGCTGCTTCGGCTTCTGCCTCTCGGGAAAAGAGAGCGACACGCAAGCCTGTTGCAACGTGGGTGAGCGACCAGATGAGCCCTAGCTCACGGACTCTCGCTTGCCGCTTTGCCTGACTGTTGTAGAGCGAGTGGACCGCGAAAAAGCCATAGCGCTTGGCGTCGATTCGCTGTTTTCGTCCTACCCCCTCGTCTTCTTCGACGGCAATTTCAATCGTGCCGACTTTCCATACGCTGTCTCTTATTGGTGGCATTTCTCGTTCCTGTGGGTTGTTTCCTCTGTCAAGTCCTATATTACCACGGCTATTCTGCGGGTTTTTTGCTCTGCTCTTCCCGACATAAGTAAGCAAGCAAAAAAGCATCTGCTGTAGAGAGGGTAATTTTCTCCTCTGGGAAGAGCTTTTGAGCCGCTTTCTTTAGCCGATTCTTCCACTTCCCCGTTTCCTCCCCCTTTTTTCTGGGAGAGAGTAGGTGAGCTAAACGGCCTTGCCACTTCTTCGCGGAGAGAGACGTAAAGGGGATGTCCAGGGAGTAGAGAGCCATGCGGAGCGCACAGTAGTTGCCGTAGAGCTTGGCAATGGAGCTTACCGCCGTCTTCGGCATGAAGGTATTGCCGTAAGTGACGGGAGGGATGGACTCGATATAGGCATGGACGTTCGTTAGCAAGCTATTGGGGGAAAAGTACCAGAGGGTTTTCCAAATCGTGGCGTAGCTTGGAGAAAGAGGCTCCGCCAGTTGTACCGGGTCGTAGGGGTCCACGTCCGATAAAGCGACAATACCGCCGCTACTGCCGGGGTCGATACCAAGGTAAATCATGGCGTGTCCTCCAGCTGCGGCAGTGCCTTTGCCTGAAAGCGCAAAGCCTCCGCAATCAGTTTTTGGTGAGTCTTGGCCAGTCGGCACCCATCAGGGGCACGATCTCCATGTCCTGCGTAGAACTTGATCCAAGCAGCCTTGTCCACATCGGCAGCCAGGTCCAGAAGCTCTTGCCTCAAATCTTTCATCGTTCACTCCTTCAGGGGCGGCACTGCCGCCAGGCCGTGCGCGGGATGGGCGCCGCGAGCCCATGCAATAGGGTTTTTCAGCCAATCAGGGTCGATCAGTAGAGGACCATACACGTTACGTCGTTGCTCCCAATCCGTCAGCCATACAACTACTACCGGCTGGCAGCGGACGATGATTGGTCCATGCTCAAGCCAAACAGTACAGGTACAAGCGACCTGTTCAACAAATCCACGTTGGGGTTTCCATTGGAAGTTCGGCCCCAAGCCCGCAACGGGATGGAACCACGTTAGCCACCTATTGACTGGGCTCACTCCGATTATCTGCCGTTCGCGGCGGCGGAGACGGCAGTAGGGACAGGGGCGTTTTTCAGGCAACTCTCGTAAACATTCGCACTTCTGCTTATAAGGCTCGTATTCCGCCAACTCTATTTGTATGCGGATGAACTCGGCTCGTACCGGGTCGCGGTCTTCGAGATAGTCGGCGTAGATGAGCCGTGATCCGATATCGTAGGGGTCTTCACAAATCCGCTGGATAAAACCGTCCATCGTCCCTCCTATTGCTTTTCTGGAAAGAATACCGAGTGGGTTATTTTGTAAGAACCTTTGCCTAGGTACTCTACCTCCGGGTCTTCGTCGTCCCATAAATATAGCTTTTTTAGGTAAGTTTTCTTTCCTTGCTCAATTAGGATGTGGGTACTGCCTGTAGCTCGTTTAATTTTTCCTACTCCACCAAGTTCTAGGTGGCGCTCGGTAACGATAAATCGCTCACCGTTCAAAACACCACAGTCTCTCACTTGCAACTCGCTTAGCTTCATTTCTCGCTCTCCTTGGGGTTGTAACCTGACTCTGATTCTACCCCCTTTCCACGCTCTATCCGTCTGTTATACTACTACTGTGGCATCCGAAAGGGGGAGGGGGAAGGAGCGTAGTAGTAGGGGTAGTAGTAGGGTATTAAGGGGGCAGAAAATGGCGACCTATAGCGAGCGCTCTACCATTCTGAAGGGGCTTGGGTATGAGGACTACCCCTTTTATCTAAAGAGCCCTCTGTGGTACACCATCAAACAACGGGTCTTTGCGGAGAAGGGCTTGAAGTGTGTCCTCTGCGGCCATTCGGCCAAGGTAGTCCACCATCTCTACTACTCTCCAGAGAATTTGAGCGGGGAATCGGTCGATGGACTCGAACCCCTCTGTAACCGCTGCCATTCCCGCGTAGAACTCGACAGATTCGGCCAAAAACGTTCTCTGCAAGAGGCTCAAATCACCTATACCCGGTTGCTTGGCGAGGCAAAAAGACGCCACCGAAAAGATTTTTGAAAAGATTTTTTCTCGCCCTAACTCCCCATCAAGTCACACTTTACGTCCACTCCCTCTCCTCTCTTCCAGAAAAAACGTAAAGTCGCAGTTGACAACCGTAAAGCCGGACTTTATATTGACAGTGTAAGGTGAGTGATGGATGCGAATGACGAAGCGAAGGAAACGCGACCAACAACGACGACGAGCCCGAGTCGCTAACCGGGCGGGTTAAGAACCCGAGACGCTCTTTGACAACTAGGTAGCCGAGTCTCCCCTGAACCTTTCGAGGAACGGGACGATAACAGGAGACAGGTATACGACACAGGGGAGCCAGAAGACCCTATAAGCTGGCCGGGATGAGGATGAGTCTCCCGAGTAGTCCGCCGGTAAAAGTCCGGCGTATGAAGAGCAAGAGCGAAACTACTTAAAGGAGAAAGTCATGTCGAAGCGTTCAACTCTTATGGTCGTAGGTTCCTGCAACAAGCTTCGCTCTCCAGCAGAGCGGAATGAGACAACCAGTCTGGTCTGTCCTCACTGTGGCTTGGTTCTGAAGGGTGAGATGGCCACTCTTCCGGGGAGCTACACGAATGCGACCTTGACCTGTCAACACTGTGCGAAGAAGGCAGAGGTTCGCTTCGACAACGCTTCTGAGACATGGTACTACGCAGTAGCTTCCGTGTGTCGCGTTACCCACCGCTGGGTAGAGAACGGCCGACGTTACCACAGACATGAATACCTGTCCTACATCCCGGACGATTCAACTTTGGAAATTACCATCCTGAAGTAAGGAGCAAGCCATGTCCGAACCCATCTGCTACGGCCAAGTCAATACTGGGCACTGGTGCCAAGAGTGCTACGAGACCGCCAGCCGTCACGCGGGGAAGCGAGCCAAGGTGCTACGGAGAGCAGGCTATCGCGTGTCGGTCTCTGCTCTCGGCCTGCAAGTTACGCCATGCGGTCTCATCAAGATGACTCTCGTAGACATCCGACCGGGGGAAGGGCAAGAGGATACGTTTGGACTACCCCCGGTCTGTGTCGAACGGATGATTTGACAACGCAGAGTACACCCTACGGGGTGTAATGCGGCTCTCCGCTGTGGAGACCTGTTACAAGCCAGGGAGAAGAAACATGTATGCAAATTTCATGGCAACGGTGAGTCGAGCCGAGAGACACGGTTGGAAATGCGATGGAATCGCTTTCCTAGGCAACTCGGTCTACAACGTCCTTACCCTTCGTCGCAACCGCCGAGTGTACAAGTTCTACGTCCAGTCAACCACGGGCCGAAAGTTCTGCGTGCGAGACTTTCTCCCTGTCTACCCCCGATGAGGATTGAACGATGGAACTGTTCTCCTTCCTTACCATCGTGTCTGTCCTTGGTCTTACCCTTACCCTCAAGAGAAAACTCACATGACTGGACTAAACAACGTCAATCTGTCGGCCAGCGTGGACAACGCTCTTGTTGTCCAGAAAGACAAAATCATCGAGAACATCAACTCGGGCTTACTGGCGTGCGCTCGTGAGCAACTCGACCTCGTTTCGCAGCTGTGGTCCGTTCTTGGCTACGGCTACAAGATTGGGGAACTTGAAGTACGGATGTCCGACAAAGCCCGCGAGCTTATCCGCGATCTTGACGTTGAACTCTGTCGGTTCCGTCGCGGTTCCAAGCGTTCAATCGAGACTTTGCGTCGAATCGAGTACCTCAAGACCTTCAGGAGCTAGGACCATGAAAGCACAGACCCGCGAGCTTCTCACCCGCCGCCTTGACCTTCTCCGCGTGGAACTAGATGAGGTAAACCGCCAGCTGCGGTTGACTCCACAGCACCGCATCGGAGGGCAACAACATTCGGAACGCATCACGAAGCAAGTCTTGCTCGAAGGACACATCCGCCGCATTCAGCAAGACCTGTACAACAACCCCCAGTGTGAAGACGAGCCCTACCCTGGAACGATTTAACGCAGAGCAACCCCTACGGGGGTTAATGCGGCTCCCCACGTTGGGGAACGGTTGCAAGCCCGAAGTTAGGAGACCAGACAATGGGAATGACCGAAGTAACGATGGCGAAGACTCGCAAGCTCCCCGTGAGCAAGACCCCTCCGGTCCTGACGTGGGTAGCTGACAAGGGGCTCGGTCAGTGGGGCGGTTACGAGTGCAAACAAGAGGATTTTGTACTCGAATCGAGAGGACCGGGGCGGGGGTTCGTTCTGCTGGAGGCGTACACGTTCGAACAAATTCACGTTGGCACCAAGACGGCGTGTATGCTTGCGGCGGAGAAGTGCCACCAGCAACGGTTGACACCTGTTCTGCAAGCGCTCGAAGAAACAACCCCCTGCCCCGTACAGAAAGACGCGAAACGGCACTGGCTCCACAACCAATACGGTTGGGCCTTTCTCTACGAAGTCCGCGAGACTACCGTAGTCATCCACCGCAGCTATCGCGGAGCTATCCTCCGTTGCTTGACTCTCCCGCTCGACAAGGCCCGCCACCACTACCGACAAAGTTTGGACCAAGGGTTTACAACGCCAGAGGGGAATCTATAATGTTCTCTACCCCTCCTGTCACTGGGATAGGAGGGGTATCCCTTCCCCGCGAGTAACCCATGTCCTGGCGTTGTGGTTTCTGTAGAACGGCTGTTCCTCATGGAAAGCCCCTCCGCCGTCAAGTGTTGTATCGGCATTGGACCGATACAGCAGGGAACAAGCGAAAAGACATCTTGTCCGAAGTCCCCATCTGTCCCGCCTGTGAGCAAGAGGTACGGGTGGGGCGCCCCCCGCGTGTTATCGCGGGTCGCACGTTTGCTATGCCCCGTTTACAAGGTCGTCCTATTGTGGGACGGCCTACATCCGCGTCCAAGCGTTCCGCCAACGGCGAGCGCTAGTTTCTCATCAGGAGCAATGACCATGCCAGCAATCAAATCCGCAAAGACTGCCGCCGCGAAGCAGGCCAAGGAACTGAAGGCCCGTCCCGTCATCTACCCCACTCCCGACTGTCGGCTCTTCGATGCCGAGAAGCCTCTCACCGTGCAAGAGGCTAAGGACTACCTTGGTTGGGAGGAGGAGACGGAGGAAATCAAGTTTGGCAAAGACTTCTTGTTCAAAGACAAGAACGGAAAGAAAATTCGACTCCACAACAACCCCAACAACCGCCCGTTCTACATGCGGGAAGCGTGCGAACCCATCATTCGTACCCTCCTCTACCGGGCCGATTGGAAGCTCAACGGCGAAACCATCATCATCGGCAAGACGGGGCTCGTGGAGAACGGCCAGCATCAGCTAGTTGCTCTCGTTCTGGCGGAGCAAGTGAGGACAGGCGAAGACGGGGCCAAGTGGCGAAAGTTCTGGAAGGATGAGCCAATCACGCTACAAAAGTTCGTGGTCACGGGTATCGACGAAGACCAAGCCACCATCGACACGATGGACACCTGCAAGCCCCGTAGTCTCGCCGATGTGCTGTACCGCTCGGGTTACTTCGCCAACCTCGATATGGCGAAGCGGGAGCAAATCTCCAAGGTGATGGAGCGAGCGCTCAAGTTTGCGTGGAAGCGAACGGGCCACTTCATGCGGAACAACGTTTGGCTCGATACGGTACGGACTCATCCCGAGTCGATGGACTGGTTGAAAAGGCATCCAAAGCTCGTGGAAGCGGTTAAGTTTGTTTACGACGAAAACCAACCTGACAAGACCGGCCGCGAGCCTGGCGAAGCTCTGCCGCCCCCGAAGATTGCTTTCCGCAACTCGGTCGGCTTGGGTGTTGCTGCGACCCTGTACTACCTCATGGGTTGCTCTGCTACCGAGCGGGATGATTACTACACGAGTGAGGCTCCGAGCGACAAGAAGCTCAATTGGAGCAATTGGGACAAAGCGACGGAGTTTTGGACGTTGTTTGCCAACAACGAAAAGACCCTTCGTCCCATCCGTGAAGCGCTCGCTTCCATCGTCGGAGCCGATGGCGAAGGCAAGGTTGCTCCGGCTATTGCCTGTGCAGTGCTGATCAATGCTTGGAATCAGTGGGTGGACGGGGGTAAGCTCACGGTGAAGAACATCACGCCGAAGCTTGTACAGAACCCGGAGGACCAGAGTTGGAAGCTCGCCGAGAAGCCTGTCATCGGTGGGGAAGGGAAGGGGATTGACCTAGGCGAATCGAAGAACGACCATTACGGAGACGATGACGAGGAAGAGGAAGCCACGGAGGAGGAAGTGGAGAGCACCAAGGAGGAGATTCAGAGCGAAGCAGCGATGGCCGCTGTCTCTGCTAATGGGGACGGCGAGACGACAGATGAAAACGGTTGAGCGAATCGGTTAGAATGAAGA
>Ga0070741_10014726_pt1 | contig 13459 bp, 14 predicted proteins | sample Coa_R1_4_FD_66440 | JGI IMG/M metagenome (GOLD analysis project Ga0070741, IMG submission 66440) | Surface soil microbial communities from Centralia Pennsylvania, which are recovering from an underground coalmine fire - Coalmine... | ecosystem: Environmental > Terrestrial > Soil > Unclassified ... | reverse complement strand
CTCGCCTACAACATCATGTTCGGGCCCGACTACACACTCGGCGCCTGCCCCGGCTGCACCAGCCTCGGCGACGGGCTCGACGGCTCGCTCGTCCACCTGAACCACCGCGACGTGACGCTCATCTGCTTCTCGCGGGCGCCGATCAAACGGCTGATCGCCTACAAGCGGCGGATGGGCTGGGAGTTCCCGTACGTCTCCACCTACGAGACCGACTTCGCGTTCGACTTCGGCCTCGCACTCACCGAGGAGCAGGCGCAGCAGATCCCCGAGCTCAAGCAGATGATCGACGACCCGCCCGACTGGCTCCAGGAGTGGTCAGGCCAGGTCGGCGCCGAGCTCGAGGACGGCCTGCGCGAGAACCCGAGCTGGATCGCCTTCGCACGTGAGAACGGCACCGTCTACCACACCTACACGGTGGCGGCACCCGACCCCTTCGTCGCCCCGTACTTCAACTTCCTGCTCGAGCGAACACCGAAGGCCCAACCCGACGAGCCCCGCACCTGGCGGAAGGACGAGTACCCGGACTGACTCGGCCCGTGGAATCGGGGCCGACTTCGAGGAGTGTTCCGCTCGACCTCACGCGGTCGCAGATCCTGTCGTTCCGACGGCGCGTCGGCGCGCTCGACGAACGGCTCCCGCCCGGCTCTCGTTCCCTCCGGCGTGCGGCCTGGGCGGGCCTGCAGGACAGCATGCCTCGTGCGGCGCTCCTTTCGATCCATGCGCGTGTCGAGGGGACTCGCCCGTCCACCTGGGAGCACCCGTCGCTCGTTCAGCTCTGGGGGCCGCGCTTCAGCACGTATGTCGTAGCGGCACGCGACCTCGCGATCTTCTCGGCCGGGAGGCTGCCGGACGCCCCGCGCGGCCGGCGGGTCGCGGAAGACCTCGCCGCCTGCCTCGACGCCTTCCTCGCCGGTCGGCGGATGACCGACCGCGAGGCGGGATGCGGGCTCGGACTGAACCCGAATCGACTGCGGTACGCCGCAACGACCGGGAGGGTGGTGATCCGCTGGGAGGGCGCACGAGCACCGATCGTCTGGACCGTGCCGGCACCCGACGTCGACCCGCACGACGCTCGGCGCGAGCTTGCGCGCCGGTACCTGCACGTCTTCGGCCCCGCGACGTCGACGGCGTTCGCCCGATGGGCGGGCATCGCGTCGGCAGAGGCCCGGGCAGCGTTTGACGCCCTGGGCACGTCGCTGACCGCGGCGCGAACGCCGATCGGCGAGGCCTGGATCCTGAGCCGTGACGAGCCGGCGTTTCGCGATCCATCGGAGCCTGCGGCCGCCGCACGGCTCCTCCCCAGCGGCGATGCGTACTTTCTGCTTCAGGGAGCCGATCGCGAGCTTCTCGTCCCTGACGCCGCGTGTCGCAGCAGGCTCTGGACCTCGCGTGTCTGGCCCGGCGCCGTACTCGTCAGCGGGGAGATCGTCGGGACGTGGCGACGGGCTCATGCGGACCTGACCATCCAGTCCTGGCGCCGACTCTCGCGAGCGGAACGGGATGCGGTCGAGGCCGAAGCGGAGTCCTTGCCCGTCCCCGGCGTCGAGGGACGGACCGTCGTTCGCTGGGACGACTAGATGTGCAATACTGAACTCAATGGTTCAGTATCCGACGACCGTCGACCGCGCCTTCGCAGCCCTCGCCGACCCCACCCGCCGCGCCGTGCTCGAACGGCTCGGCGCCGGCAGCGCGACGATCAGTGAGCTCGCCGAGCCCTTCGGCATGTCGCTGACCGGGATGAAGAAGCACATCCGGCTGCTCGAGGCGGCGGAGCTCGTGACGACGGAGAAGGTCGGCCGTGTCCGCACGTGCATGCTCGTGCCCTATGCCTTCGAGGGCATCAGCACGTGGCTGCAGCGGCTCGATCGCTTCGCGCAGGTCGTCGAACGGACGAAAGGAGCACGATGAACACCACCACCGTCACCACCCCGAACGAGCTCGAGATCCGTGTCGAGCGGATCTTCGACGCACCGCGCGCGCACGTGTACTCGGTCTGGACGGATCCGCAGCTGATCCCCGAATGGTGGGGCGACGGCACGGTCGTCGAGGAGATGGACGTTCGTCCCGGCGGCACGTACCGCTTCCGGACGGCGGCCGGCGTGGTCGAGGGCGAGTTCCGCGAGGTCGACCCGCCGGAGCGGCTCGTCCAGACCTTCCAGAACCACCTCCAGACTCTCGAGTTCGAGGACCTCGGCGAACGGACGAAGCTGACGCAGACAATGCGCTTCGAGACGACCGAGGAGCGCGACACGACGATGCAGTACGGCGTCGAGGAGGGCGCGAAGTGGGGCTTCGCGCGCATCGACGCGGTGCTGGAGAAGATCGCGGCGTGAGCCCGAACGGGCTCATGCCGCCGCGGTCGCGTGCGCAGCGCAAGGCGGACACGCTCGCGCTGCTGCGCACGGAGGTCGACTGCTGGGTGGCGAGCGCGGACGGGATGGGGAACGCCCATCTCGTCCCGCTCTCCCATTTCTGGGACGGCGCGGCGCTCGTCCTCGCGACGCCGCGCTCGTCTCCGACCGCAACGAACCTCGTGCGTTCCGGCGTCGCACGCGTTGCCGTCGGTCCGACACGCGACGTCGTGCTCGTCGACGGCCGTGTGACGGAAGGCGTCGACGATGCCACGGCCGATGCGCACGCGCAGCACACGGGCTTCGACGCGCGCACGGAGCCCGGCGACTACGTGTACCTGCGCGTGACGCCGACGGAGATCCGCGCGTGGCGCGAGGCGAACGAGCTCTCCGGGCGGTTGCTGATGCGCGACGGGGTCTGGCTAGCGGTCGAGGCGTAAGCGGGTCGCTCGGAGGCGCGTATCCCCGGCGACCTCGGCGAGGAGCGACGCGCTCGCGGATGTGATCCGCGGCTCGACCCCGAGCTCGAGGAGCAGCTGACGCGCGGCCTCCATCTCGTCCACACGCCGCGCCGCGTGGAGCCGCGTGCCCGTCAGCAGGCGCTCGAGCAGGGGCGCGCCGAGCACGTCCGTGAGCTCGCGCTCGAGCCACTCGCGACGGCCCGCGGCCTCGGCCGCCTCGAGGCTCTCGATCGCGGCGGCGGCGATCCCCTTCATGAACACCGAGCGGAGCAGCTTCAGCGTCGCGGCGTCGCCCGCCTGCGCCGAGACGACCTCGACCGGCATGCCGAGGGGCGAGAACGTCTCCGCGAAGGCGCCTGCCCCGTCGCCCGAGGCGAGCGCCGGCGTGCGCAGGCCGCGCGCCGGCACCGCGCCGAGCAGCGCCACGTCGGCGAAGCGCGCGCCCGCGACCGCGACCAGCGCGGCGACCTCGCGCTTCAGTTCCGGCGACCCGGTGTTCAGGTCCGCGAAGACGGCTCCCGGCGCGAGCGCAGGAAGCGCCGACTCGGCTGCGTCGAGCGCGGCCCTCGCGCTGTTGACGCTGAGCACGACGTCGCTGCCCGCGACCGCCGCCTGGGGGTCCGGCGCGTCGCCGGCGGCCTCCGGGTCGTAGCCGCGAACTTCCACGCCGGCCGCTGCGAGGTCGGCGGCGAGGCGCCCCCCGGCCTCGCCTAGGCCGAGCACCGCGACGATCGTCACGGCACGAGGACGGCGCGGCCGGTGACCTCGCCCTCGCGGAGCCGCTGGAGCACCTCGTTCACCTCGTCGAGCGGGTAGGTCTCGGTGCGCAGCGTCACCTTGCCGCGGCCGTGCAGCTGGAGGAGCTCCCAGAGGTCGATCCAGCTGCCGACGAGGTTGCCCGCGATCGCGGTCTCGCCGACGACGAGCCCGACCGACGGGACGGAGACCTGCCCGCCGTAGCCGACCACCGAGTAGAGGCCGCGCCTCGCGAGCATCCCGAGCCCGGCGGCGTGCGTCTCGTCGGTGCCGACGAAGTCGAGCACGACGTCGGCGCCGGCGCCGTTCGTCGCCTCGCGCACCGCGTCCGCGACGGCGGCCTCCTCGCCAAGCACCTCGTCGGCGCCGAGCTCGCGCGCGAGCAGCCGGCGGCGCTCGTCCGTGTCGATCGCGACCACTGCGCCGGCCCCGAGCACCCGCAGGAGCTGGAGCGCGATGTGCCCGACGCCGCCGACGCCGATCACGGCCGACGTCGTTCCCGGCACGAGGCGTGGGAGCAGCTTCTTGACCGCGTGGTAGGCGGTGATCCCGGCGTCCGCGTGGGGGGCCACGTCCAGCGGCTCGACGCCGGCCGGCAGGGCGATCAGCGAGCGCTCGTCGACGAGCACGTAGTCCGCGAAGCCGCCGTCGCGCGTGAGTCCGGTGAACTCGTGCCGTTCGCAGTGCATGTCGAGGCCCCGCCGGCACGCGACGCAGAGCCCGCAGCTGTACGGCGGGTAGACCAGGACCGCGTCGCCGACCGCCGCCGCCGTGACGTCGTCGCCGACGGCATGCACCCAACCCGCATTCTCGTGGCCGAGGACGACCGGCGGCCGCAGCCCTGCCGGCTCCATCAGGCCGTCGATCGCGTGCAGGTCGGTCGCGCAGACGCCGGCGCCGCCGATCCGTACGACGACGTCGCGCGGCCCCGCGGGCTCGGGCTCCGGGCGCTCGACGAGCTCGAGCGGGCGGTGGTACTCGGCGAGGAGCGCCGCCCTCATGCCGCGTCCGCGAGATGGTCGGCGAGCCGCGTCGCAAGGGCCATGATCGTCAGGGAAGGGTTGACCGACAGCGTGCGCGGGATCAGCGACGCGTCGCCCACGAAGAGCCGCTCGACCTCGTGCGACTCGCCGTTGCGGTCGACGGCGGAGCGCGCGGGGTCGTCGCCCATCCGGCAGCTGCCCTGGACGTGCGTCGAGGCCAGCCCGGTCCAGCAGACCTGCCGCGCGCCCGACGCCTCGAGCACCTCGCGGCTGAAGCGAAAGGACGCGTCGATCCGCTCGAGGTCGGCGGGAGTGAACTCGACGTCGAACCGCTCGGCGCCGTCCTCGCCGGCGGCTACGGCCGAGCCGTTGTCGTCGTTCGCCATCGCGAGGACGCCGTTCCAGTGGCGGAACCGGCGCACCGCCTCGACGAGCCGCGGCCCCCACAGCGGCCCCTGCTCGTCGCGCAGCGTCGTCGCGAAGTCGATCGGGTCCTGGATCGTCGTCGCCTCGATCACGAAGCCGCCGTCCTCGTCGTGCTGGAACTCCATGCAGTGCGCGGTGATCGGATAGACCATGTGCGCGTCCTGCGGCTCGTCGAAGAGGCCGTAGACGAGACGGACCGGGTGCAGGCCGAGGTGCCGGCCGATCGACGGGCTCTCCAGGCCCGAGCGCCGGAGGAGCTGCGGCGTGTTCAGCGCGCCGGCGGCGACGACGACGGCGTCGGCGCGGACGGTTTGGCGCGCGCCGTCCGCGTCCGCGTACTCGACGCCCGTCGCGCGGCCGCCCTCGATCAGCACGCGCTCGGCACGGGCGTTCGCGCGCAGCTCGAGCAGGCCGCGGGCGAGCGCGTCCGCGATGTACGTGTTCGTCGTCGACTTGCCGGCGTTCGTCGGGCAACCCTGGAGGCACGAGCCGCAGCGCGAGCAGTTCGCGTCGGTGTACGAGCGCACGGGCTCGAGCTCCGCGCCGAGCACGCGGAAGCCGGGCTCGACGGTGTGGACGCTCTTCAGCCAGTCCGTGCGCTCGCGGACGCCGAGAGCGCGCTCGACGCGGTCGTAGTACGGGTCGAGGTCGGCGGCGTCGAACGGCTCGCCGCTCTCGTTCGTCAGGCCGGTCGCGGGATGCCACTTCGCGACGTCGCGCTCGTGGGCGCGCAGCGCCACCTTCGTGTTGATCGTCGTCGTGCCTCCGACGCAGCGCCCGGCCAGGAAGGCGACGACGTCGCCGTCCGGGAGCGGTGCCAGCCGGAGCGGCCACCAGAGGTCGTGCTTCGCCTTCGCCTCCCAGCGCGTGAAGTCGCGGGCGGTGAGGTGCGGGCCGAGCTCGAGCAGCAGCACGTCGCGCCCACGGGCCGCGAGCTCGCCCGCGACCACCCCGCCGCCGGCGCCCGAGCCCACGACCACGACCTCGAACCGGTCCCTCATGCGATCCCCAGGTATGACCAGTCCTTCGCGAGGCGCGTTGCGAGCGGCGAGTTGAAGTCGATCTCCGCCCAGCCGCCCGGGCCCTCGGCGCCGGGCGCGACGAAGTCGCTGTAGTACGCCTCCACCGCGAGCGCGCGGACGAGCGCGAACTCGGGCGTCCGCTCGTGCGCGGCGAGATCGTCGGCGGCCGCGAGCGTGTCGATCGCGTGGAGCGCGTACTCGCGCACGCCGGCCGGCATCGCCCGCAGCAGCGCCTCGATGTAGACAGCGGGGCCGACGCGGCTCGAGCCGGGGACGATCTGCTCGCAGAGCCGCTCGATCGCCTCGGTGCGGCTCATTCCGTCGCCGCCTCGAGCAGCGCCTCCGCCGCCTCGGTGCGCTCGCGCAGCAGGTACGCCGAGTGCAGACGCTCCGGGTGCTCGCGAAGCTCGGCCGCCGTGCCGTGGTAGACGATGCGGCCGCCCTCGATCACGTACGCGCTCTGGGCAAGGGCGAGCGCGACGTGCACGAACTGCTCGATCAGGAGCACGCCGGCGCCCTCCGCCGCCACCTCCTCGAGCGCCGGCATCAGGCGCTGCACGACGATCGGCGCGAGCCCGAGCGAAAGCTCGTCGACGAGCACGAACTTCGGCCGGGAGACGAGCGCCTGCGCCAGCACGACCATCTGCTGCTCGCCCCCGGAGAGCGTCCGCGCGACCGAGCCCAAGCGCGGCTCCAGGGCCGGGAAGAGCTCGATCGCGCGCTCGATCCCGCGCAGGGCCGCCGCCCGCGGCAGGGCGTAGGTCGCTACGCGGAGGTTGTCCTCGACGGTCAAGTCGGGCAGGAGCCGCCGCCCCTCTGGCACGACCGCGACTCCTGCCTTCCGGATCTCCTCGGGCCGCAGGCGCGTCAGGTCGCGATCGTCGACGACGACCCGCCCCGCGCTCGGCCGCAGGATCCCGGCGACGGCGAGCACCATCGTCGACTTGCCTGCACCGTTCGGGCCGAGGAGCGTCGTCACCGCGCCCTCCGGGATCTCGAGCGAGATGCCGTGCAGCACGCGGTGCCCGCCGCGGGCGACCTCGAGGCCCTCGATCCGGAGCGTCGTCAGATCTGTGCCTCCGTCCCGAGGTACGCCCGCATGACGTGCTCGTTGCGGAGCACCTCGGCGGTCGGGCCCGACGCGATCAGCTTGCCGAAGTCGACGACCGCGGTCGACTCGCAGCACGCCGAGACGAGGCTCATGTCGTGGTCGACGAGGATCACGAGTGCGCCGAACTCGTCCGGGATCCGCTGGATGACGCGGCTGAGGTGCTCGGTCTCCTCGTCCGGGAGCCCGGCCGCTGGCTCGTCGAGGAGCACGAGCCGCGGCCTCCCCACGACGGCGCGCGCGACCTCGACGAGCCGCCGCTCGCGCGCGCCGAGCCCGCCGACCCTCGCCCTCGGCGGCGCCTCGAGACCGACGAAGTCGATCGCCGCGAGCACGTCGCCGCGTCGCGAGGAGCGCTTCGCGCCGGAGTGCTCGTGGATCATCGCGACGTTGTCGAAGACCGAAAGCCGCTCGATCGCCATCTCGGTCTGGAACGTCCGGCGCAGGCCCCAGCGGGCGCGGCGGAAGTCGGCCATCTTCAGCAGGTTGTCGCCGAAGGCGGTGATCGTCCCGGCGACGGGCTTGACGAAGCCGCTGAGGACGTTGAAGAACGTCGTCTTGCCGGCGCCGTTCGGCCCGATCAGCCCGCACGTGCCGCCCGGGAAGACGACGCTCATGTCGTCGATCGGCGTGACGCCGGCGAAGCGCACGGTCAGGTGCTCGACGGTGATCACGCCGGCCTCCGCTTCCTCCGGCTCGCCGCCCGGATCCCGCGCACGGCGAGGCGCCCGAGCTTGGCCATGTCCTTCGGAAACTGCTCGGCGAGCCCGCCCGGCGCCGTCAGCAGCACCTGCAGGAGCCCCGCCCCGAAGATGATCAGCAGGAAGTTCGCGTTCACGCCCCACTGCGCCTGGAAGAGGAACGGCAAGAGCTGGTTGAAGACGCCGCCGACGACGGCGCCCCAGAGGCTGAAGATGCCGCCGATCAGCGCGGTGGCCGCGAGCGTCAACGAGTCCTGCGTCTGGAACGTGATCGCGCGTGGCACGCCGACCTGCGCCGCGAGCAGGCAGCCCGAGACGCCGGTCATGAACGAGGCGAGCGCGAACGCCCAGAGCTTGTAGAGCGTGATGTTCACACCCGCGGAGAGCGCAGCCGGCTCGCTCTCCCGGATCGACGCCCACGCGCGCCCGGGCTTGCTCGAGACGTGCACCAGCGCGAGCAGGAACAGGATCGCGCAGACGATAACCGTGTACCGGTAGTAGGCGGCGTCGCCGGTGGCCCACGACGGCCGCCGTACGGGCGGCGTCTCCGTCGCGAGCGTCGGGTTCGCCGAGCGCGCGGTGAAGCCGCCGCCGCCGTTCGGGAAGTCGATCACCGACAGGACCACCGTCGTCGCGCCGGCGAACATCAGCGTGATCAGCGCGAGGTAGAGCCCGGAGAGCCGCAGTGCCGGCAGCCCGACGAGCACGCCGATCACGCAGGTGATCAGACCGACGACGAGGAGCAGGATCGGGAACGGCATCGACGAGGCATAGGACAGCCGAGCGCCGACCCAGCAGCCGACCGAGAGCAGCGCAACCTGGCCGAGCGAGATCATCCCGACGCGGCCGTAGAGGACGCCGAAGCCCAGGGCGGTGACGGAGTAGATCGCGACGCTCGTGAAGGTCGTGATCCAGTCGGCGCCGGCGAAGGCGGGTAGGCCGGCGAGGGCGAACGCGAGCAGGGCGCCGATGACGGCACCGCGGACCAGCGTGCCTCGCCCGACGTCAATGGGAACGCGCGCCACGCTCCGGCTCGCTGCGGGTGCGACGCTCAGCCGGACCCCCTAGCCCGCGGCGCGCGAGAGCGTGACGACCCGGCGGCGGGAGAGGTAGAGGAGCGCGACGATCGCCAGCACGAACGGCGCCGCCGAGCGGTAGCGCGAGACCGACTCGTACGGGGCGAGCACGGCCTGGACGACGCCGACGACGAGCCCGCCGAAGAGCGTCGCCCAGAGCGACCGCAGCCGTCCGATCAGCGCCGCAGCGAGCGACGAGATGACGAGGAACGTCAGCGCTGCGTAGTCGAGCGAGGTGAGGAGGTCGGGAAGGAGCAGGCCGGCGGCGCCGCAGAAGATCCCCGAGCCGAACCACGCCGCCGCCTCGACCTGCCGGACGGGGACGCCGAGCGTCGCCGTCACCTCGCGGTCGTTCGCGAGCGCGCGCATCGCCGTTCCGAGCTTCGTCACGCGCAGGAAGACGGTGACGCCCGCGGTGATCGCGAACGCGAGCCCCATCGCGATGATCTGGGTCAGGCTGATCGTCGTCCCGAAGACGCGGTACAGGTGGGTCGAGCTCGGCAGCGGCAGGAAGCGCGCGAACGCGCCGCCGACGGGCGCCCGCCAGGCCATCAGGCCGAGCAGGATCAGTGCGAGGCCGAGCGTGCCCATCATCTTGACGAGCGGGTCGCGCCGCGCGAACGCGGGGCCGAAGACCATCCCGTAGGCGAGATTGACGAACCCGCCGAAGAGCACGCAGATCGTGTAGGCGAGCCAGTGCGGCCAGCCCGTGTGGTTGACGAGGTAGTACGCGATCAGGGCGCCGGCGGCACCGATGGCGCCGAACGCCACGTTCAGCACGCCGGTCGCCCGGTAGAGGACGACCAGGCCGACGCCGGAGAGCGCATACACGCCTCCGAACGCCAGCCCGATCACGATGAACGGCTTGAGGAACTGCCAGTCGACGCCGAACACGCTGAACGCGAGCACGGCGGTCATCGGCCCTCGAGCGCCCTGATCGTCACGGAATCAGCCCTGCAGGTGGAACTTCTTCTCCCAGATGCGCGTCTGCGCGATCGACTTGTCGACGGCCTGGATCGCGAAGCAGCCCTCCTTCACGACGACCTTGCCGCCCTTGTAGTCGACGGTGATGTCCCAGTTGTTCGGGATGTGGTAGGCCAGATCGCCGACGTAGAAGGGCTTGCACAGCATGTCGGTCTTCTGGTTCTTGAGGTTCTTGACGGCCTTGTTGTACGACGCCGCCGTGATCGGCCCCGTGATGCTGAGCAGTGCGGCGGTCGCGAACTTGCCGTCCATGAAGCCCATCTGCGCGAAGGCCTGCGGCGCGATCTTCGGAGCGTACTTCTTGAGGATCTGGAACATCAGCGCCGTGTCCGGTCCGACCGACGGATCGACGTTCTTGAACTCCTGGTTGATCCAGAGATGGCCGTCGAACTGCGGGAACTGCGCGGCCATGAACGTGTTCGCGATCGGCGTCGACGAGCCCCACTTCACCTTGTCGACGATGCCCTGTGCGATGGCGGCCTTCATGAACGCCGGCGCCGTGTCGGGCGTGAAGTCGAGGAGGATGCCCCCGCCCTCGCCGGCGAACTGGAACATCTGGATCAGCTGCGAGGTCGCGTCGGTCACCGGCAGGTGGGTCGGGTAGATCTTGAACGGAATCCCCGCCGCCGCGGCCACCTTGGCCGGCCCGCCGTCGGCATAGGCCGAGATCGTGTCGGGCGAGGCGATCGCGAGCTTCTTGATGCCGGCCCGGACGAGCGCCTGCGCTGCCCCTACGTTCGAGTAGCGTGGGCCCATGTTCGTCTCGACGAACGATGGAGTGCTGAAGCACTCGGCCTGCACGCCGGCCCCGATCACGACGAAGCCCTTGGACTTGTAGTACTTCCAGTTCGTGCCGCACTCGGCGAAGCTCGTGTTGCCGACGATGCCGACGACCTTGTCGCTCTGCACGAGCTTCCGCGCGAGCGCCGCCTCCTGCGCCGGGTTGAGCTGCTCGGTGTAGAGGATGTACTTGATCGGCCGGCCGTTGATGCCGCCGTTGTCGTTGACGCAGTCGAAGTACGCCTTCGCGACCTTGCCGATCGTCGTGAAGTCGACGCCGGGGATCAGCATGTCGATCCCGCCGATCTTGATCGGCGTCCCCGTCGCCTTCTTCCCGTTGCCGAGCCCGCAGACGCTCTTCCCGGCCGCGGCGCTGCCGACCTTGCCGCTCGAGGCCGAGCTCGCGGCCGCGGCGACTGCCACGGCAGCGATCAGCGCGGCGGAGAGTGCGGCAAGGGCTGCTCTCCGGAACATCGGTTCTCCCTTCCTCGGTGGTTCGCCGACCCGATCTATCTCACATATCTGCCCTCTCTGCAAGACAGCGTTCCGATTATCGGGACACCTCTACGGAGCGAAGGCGAGCGTCGGCGCGATCATGACGTCGAGCAGCAGCGGCTCCTCGCGCGCGGCGAGCGTCGGCACGACCTCGTCGAGCGCCGCCTCGAGCTCGCAGTGCTCGGTGATCCGCCGCGCCGGCGAGCCGAATCCGCGCGCGATCGTGGCCACCTCGACGTCGGCGAACGCCGGCCACGGAGCCGCGCCGCCGTGCTTCTCGGCGAGCCGGTCCATCACGACGTAGCCGCCGTTCGACAGGACGACGACGAGCGGCCCGGCGCGGTAATGGGCGGCGCTCCAGAGCGCGTGGACGCCGTAGAGCGCGGAGCCGTCGCCGACGACGGCGACGACGGGACGCGCGGGCAGGGCCATCCGGAGACCGACCGCGGCAGGGATTGCGAAGCCGAGGCCGCCGTGCGCAGCGCTCAGGTAGCCGAGCGGCTCGCGCGCGCGGAGCCGGGCGTGGATCTCCGGCCGGTCGACGGGCGCCTCCTCGATCACCACCGTCTCGCGGGGCAGACGCTCGGCGAGCGCCGCGAGGACGTGGCTCGCGGTCAGCGGCCCGCCGGGTGCCGGCGGCTCCGGTGGCGCCGGCGGAGGCGCGGGTGCGGGGGCATCGCCCTCGCGCGACGGCACGCGGGCGACGAGCTCGCGGCAGACGGCGGCCGGTGGCGCGAGGACGGTCACCTCGGCCGGGCTGCGGTGCGCCTCGTCCGCGTCCTCGACGACGACCGCGATCCGCGTTCCGGGCTCCGTCAGCCGTCCCGGGACGTACGCCGTCTGCCGAAACACCGGCGCCCCGACGACGAGGAGGGCGTCGTGCGGCGCGAGCGCCCGGCGCAGCCGCAAACGGTCCGCGGGCAGCACGCCGGCGTAGAGGCGGTGGTCCTGCGGGAAGCCGGCGCGGGCGCCGAACGGCTCCTGGAAGACCGGAGCCACGAGCCGCTCGGCGAGCTCGACGAGCGCGGCCCAGGTCTCGGGGTCGTCGGCGCCGGCCCCGACGACGAGGGCCGGCGAGCGCGCGCCGGCGAGGAGCGCGGAGAGCGCCTCGACGGCCCCGGGCGCGGCGGCCGCGGCGCGCAGGAGCCGTCCGCCGGCCGCCGCCGGCTCGCGCTCGTCGTCCGCAGGCTCCTCCCAGTCGCCCATCGGCACGATCACGAGCGCGGGCCCACGTCTCGTCACGGCGGCGTGGTAGGCGCGTTCGACGGCAGCAGGGACGTCCTGCGCCTGGGCCGGTTCCTCGACGCCGACCGGATACTGGCCGGCGAGGCCCGCGAGACGCCCGGCGAGGAAGGGCTCGTACGCCAGGTGCCGGCGGTCCTGCTGGCCCACGACGACGACGAGGGGCGCGCGGTTGACGCGGGCCGTCGCGAGCCCGCTCACCGCGGTGCCGAGGCCGGCCGTCGTGTGCAGCAGCACGAGCGCCGGCTCCCCGCGGCCGATCGCGAACCCGGTTGCCATCCCGACGACGGAGCCCTCGTGAAGGCCGAGCACGAAGCGGAGGTCGTCGGGCATGCCGGCGAGGAACGGCACCTCCGTCGAGCCCGGGTTCGCGAACATCGTCGTCAGGCCGCGCCGCCGGAAGAGGTCGAACACGGCGTCGCGGACGAGCCCGGTCACGGTGAGATGATCGCCCCTTGACGTATCCGGCGGACCTTGGAGTGACGGAGGCGGCGGCGGCGCTGCGTCGGCGCGAGCTGTCGTCGCTCGAGCTCGTGGACGCCTGCCTCGCGCGCATCGGCGAGCGCGACGGCACGCACAGCCACGAAGGCGACCCGGCCTCCGTCAACGCGTGGGTGCGGGTCTACGAGGAGGACGCCCGCGCCGCCGCCGAGCGCGCCGATGCGCGGCTCGCCCATGCCGACGCGCCGCCGCTCTGCGGGATTCCGGTCGGGCTGAAGGACCTGTACGCCGTCGCGGGAAAGCCGCTGACCGCGTCGAGCAGCGTCCTCGCCGAGGTGCCGGAGCGCGACTGCGAGGCGTGGGCGCGTCTCGCCGCGGCCGGGATGGTGCTGCTCGGGCATCTGCACACGCACGAGCTCGCGGCCGGCGGCACGACCGACCAGGTCGGCAACCCGTGGGCGCTCGAGCGCTCCGCCGGCGGCTCGAGCGGCGGCTCGGCCGCAGCGCTCGCGGCCGGCACAGTCCCCGCCGCGACCGGCACCGACACCGCCGGCTCGCTCCGGATCCCCTCGGCGATGTGCGGGACCTCGACGATCAAGCCGACGCACGGCCTCGTGCCCATGCGCGGCATCG
>Ga0070741_10014725_pt1 | contig 13460 bp, 12 predicted proteins | sample Coa_R1_4_FD_66440 | JGI IMG/M metagenome (GOLD analysis project Ga0070741, IMG submission 66440) | Surface soil microbial communities from Centralia Pennsylvania, which are recovering from an underground coalmine fire - Coalmine... | ecosystem: Environmental > Terrestrial > Soil > Unclassified ... | reverse complement strand
ACTTTGCCCACGCCGCATTCCGGACAGATATCTCCTGGGTGAAGTGTTTTGTGTTGCACCCGAACGGTCCGTGCGCTCGTAAACTGGGCGGCTCCGTTACGCCCATGTCCCAGCGGCTCGCGCTCTGCCTCAGGCGATGGCTTCTCTGCGGCCGGCTCAGAACCGGGGAGAGCAAAGTCGTATATGTGACCGGTCGGGCAGCAGCGCCCGGGTGTACGGGTTTTGAGGATTCGCAAACAATTCGCACGCTGCGGCCGATTCCATGACCCGGCCCGCGTACATCACCAGTACGTTATCCGCGTTTTCGGCGACGATTCCCAGATCGTGCGTGATCAGGATCATCGCCGTCCGGCGGGTTTCTTTCAGCCGCCGCAGCAGTTCCAGGATCTGAGCCTGGATCGTCACGTCGAGCGCCGTCGTGGGCTCGTCGGCGATAATCAGTTTCGGACCACAAGCCAGCGCCATCGCGATCATGACGCGCTGCCGCATGCCTCCGGAGAATTGGTGCGGATACAGATTTGCGCGCGCCGGTGCGTCTGCTATGCCGACGTCTTCCAACATTTGAATCGCGTGGGCCCGCGCCCGTTCCCGGCTGTAACCCAGATGCAGTTGCGCCACTTCGGCGATCTGCACCCATACTGGCAGAAACGGATTCAGCGAGGTCATCGGATCCTGAAAGATCATGGCAAGCTGCGCGCCGCGGATACTGCGCAATTCGCGCTCATCCAGGTTTCGCAATTCGCGATTCTGAAAAACGACCTCACCGTCAGTGACTGCGCCGGGCTGCGCACCAGGCCCATGAGCGCGAGGCTGGTGACGGACTTGCCAGAGCCGGACTCGCCGACAATGCCGAGTGTCTCGCCCTCACAGACATGGAAGCTGACGCCGTCCACAACTCGCGCAACGCCCCGGCCTGAAGGAAAGGACACCTGGAGATTACGAACCGAAAGCAGCGTGCCAGTTTGTGTGGCAGTCATTCTGCCCTCCTCATGCGCGGGTCGAGCGCGTCGCGCATGCCGTCCCCGAAGAAGTTCAGACTCATGAGCATCAGCGCCATCAGCGTGGCCGGCGCAATCAGCAACACCGGATGAACGGAAATCGCTTCGGCGCCTTCCTCCGCGAGCACGCCCAAAGACGACGCGGGCGGTGGCACGCCGAGTCCCAAAAAGCTCAGGAAGGCCTCGGCGAGAGTCACAGACGGGACCGTGAGCGTGGCGTAGACGATGATCGGCCCGAGCGTGTTCGGAAGGATGTGCCGCACCACGATGCCGAAATTCGAGACCCCGATGCACCTGGCCGCTTCGACAAATTGTTCGTGCTTCAAGCTCAGTACCTGACCTCTAACAATTCGGGCCATGGTGAGCCACGAGGTCGCGCCGAGCGCCACGAACAAAAGGAGGAGGCTGCGCTCGAACAGCGCCATCAAGATAACGATGAGCAGAATGTCGGGCAGCGAGTACAGAACGTCAACGGCGCGCATCAGTACTTCGTCGATGCGGCCGCCGAAGTACCCGGCAACGGCGCATACGTGATGCCGATCACCAAAGATATCAGAGTCGACACCAGGCCCACCATCAAACTGATACGGCTGCCGTAGAGCACGCGCGCGAGCAGATCGCGGCCCAGCGTATCGGTTCCGAACAAATGCTTGACAGAGGGGTTCGCCAGGCGATTGTCCAGGCCGAGGGTATCGTACTCGAAGCCATTGTAGAGATAGACAAGCCAGGGTCCGATCAGTGAGACCACCACAATTGCGAGCACCACAGTGGCGGCCGCGAGCGCGGCGCGGTTGCGCCGGAAGCGATGCCACGCGTCGCGCCATAAGCTGCTGGCTTCAATCGCATCAATTTGAGGTTCAGAGAGTGCAGGACTCATGATGTCCTCCAGTTGCTATTTTCATATGCCCTCATTGGCTCGACGTTCGATAGAAGCCGGCTCCGAGAAAAGTGGCTCGTTGGGCTTTGCCGTTAATAACGGTGTCCAACACAAGGCGGGAAGCAGTTTGTCTCTCGCCAACCTGAAAACGCCCGGATTCCAACTCTCTCAGGGCCTGCGACTCTCGTTCTGGGTGAAGGAACTGCAGTTGTCCCTTTCGAAGCACGATCCGAAAGTTTGACAGCCATGGATTGTACGAGCGGTAGTGTCCCGGATAGGCGTTCCATTCCGCCGGCCAATCGAATGTGCGGGGCCCAGTGTACCGCGAGTTCATATACCACTCTGGGCCGTAGAACGCTTCCGTCACCACGTTTCGCTCTCTTTGTAATTCGAGTAGAAAGCGCGCGAAATCCGGATGGTTCACATAAAAGCGGTCCTCGCCTCGGCGCTCGAGGACGGTGGACAGCCTTGCATACCGCAGAATCAATTTGCCCGATTCCGCGGCAAGCGAGAATTTCTTTCCGCCGGGAGAAACATACTCGCCCACATAATCGGCAGCGTTCAAGACTCTCGACGCTGGCAGCGGCTCGGCGGGCAACTCGGTCTTCCGGGACGTTGCGACCATTAAATCCCGAACGAAATCAGCCACCCGTTTCGGATCGCACACGCCGTTCGTCAGGACAGCGATTCCGATTCCCTCGGCAGGATCCGCCAGGACCATTGCCGTGTATCCAACCATTCCCCCGCTATGAGCGAGGCTGCCCTTCTCATCTATGGTAATGCCGTATCCGTAGTGGAGCCCTTCTCGAATTGGGACCGCCCGCTGCGTTAGGAGACCGAAATTATCTTCGGAGAGGATTCGGCCGCGGGGCGAGGACCCACGGCTTAAGAGCATCCGTAGAAACGCAGCTAAGTCGACTGGAGTCACGGCGATGTTGCCGTCGCCCGCGTCCCATTCCACCCAAGGGCCCGGCGCTATCGGCTGCGAAGAATGATAGGGCCGGTCGTCGTAATAATCCGGATAGCCGACGGCGATTCGAGTGCGAATGGCATTCGTGATCGATCCTTCGGACGACGCCATTTCGAGGGGGTTGAAGATCGCGGCGCGCTCAAAGTCGCCAAGTGCTCTCCCAGCCACAGCTTCGACCACTTGGCCCAGGATCTGATAGCCAACGTTCGAATAAGCAAACCGCTCGCCGGGCGCAAATCCGGCGGGCTGCTCGTGAACGGCGAAGCTTGCATAGAGTGTAGAGGGCAGGTCATCGCGATCGGAGGGAAGACCGGCGGTGTGAGTCAGCAAGTGGTGAATTGTGAACGGCGCGTAGGACGACTTCACCCTAAACCATGGCAAATACCGATCCGGCGGCACGTTCAGATCCACCTTACCGCTCTGCTGAAGCTGCAGCAGGGCAATCGCCGTGAACATCTTGCTGATCGAGCCGATCGGGAACACGGTTCCGTTCGTTACTGGAACTCGCGTCGCCGCATCCGAAAAGCCATAACAGCGGACGGTTAACAAGCCCTCCCGGTTCGTGATCGCCACGGCCATGCCTGGCGTATTGTTCTCGCGCATATAACGGGTCACAAACTGGTCCAGGCGCTGGTAGGCTGGCCCGTATGCCTCGGCACGATCCTTAGCGGCCCCGCTGCACAGCGCCAGAACCATAGAACCGGCGCCGAGGAATGCGCGCCTTGGGATGCGAGCGTTCATGACGGCCTCCAGTTAGTCTCGATCCAGGCGTACTTAAACCGTGGCATTCCGAAAGGATTCGGCCTCAGGCCATGGAGGTACGGAGCTTGCAGGTGAGTCCACGAGTCGTGGAACAGGGGAATCATGGGCATTGCCTTCATCATGTGTGCTTCGCAATCGGCAAGCGCATTCATCCGGCGGATGGGATCAGGGATTGCGTCCGCGTTGTGAAATGCCTGGTCGAATGCCGGGTCCGTCCACGTGTACATTCGGGCGGGATCGGCCTGCGCCAGAAAATCATAAGGATCTTCGACGAACATGGTCCACGTATCCTCGACGAGCTGCGGGTAACGTTTCTGGAGGAAAGTTTGTTCCCAGACGGTCTCTTCCTGGAAACTGACGCTGAGACGGATCCCCAGATGCGCGTGCCATTGCTTTTGCACGATCTGGGCGATTTCTTTGCTTCTGGGCCGGACCACGGCAATGAGCGACAACTCCAGATTCGCGAGACCTTCGGAGCGGAGCAGCTCCCGCGCGGCGGGCGGATCGAACGACATTGCGTCGAGCGTGCGGCCCGCGACGGACACGGGTAGTATCTGAACGGGGGAATAGCCGGGCAGCGGAGCAACCATTCCGCGCGCCGGCTTCTGACCCGCTCTCAAAAAGTCGGTAATCGCAGCTTTGTCGGTCGCCAGACTCAGCGCATAGCGGAGCAGCAGGCGGTTGAGCGGCGGTTTCGTGACATTGAAGGTGTAACCGAATGTGCGCAGCGCGCCTGAGGTAGCAAAATCCTTTTTCCTACGGAGAGCAGGAATGAACAGGGAGGGAACCAGCCGCGGGTTCATGGATTGCATTTCGCCGGTCTGGTAGAGATTGACGTTGGTGACGCCGTTCGCGATGGGCAGGAAGACGAGTTCGTCAATCGCAACGGAGCCGGCTTCCCAATATCTTGGGTTTCGCCGGAGCACAACACGTTCGAAGGGCCGCCATTCCCGTAACAGGAATGGGCCGCTCGACACGGAGTTGGCCGGGCTTGTCCACGACGCGGGTTGGCCGCGCAGCCGTGCGGCTTCAAGGGCATGGCAGGGAAGCGCGGCCAATAGCGGCTGCCAGAGCAATCCTAGCAGCCACGAGGCCGGAGTAATGAGGTCGAACTGAAATGCGAACTTGTCTAGCGCGCGAACCGCCAGCGCGGAGGGCGGCTTCTCGCCTTTAGTGATCTCCTGCGCATTCTCAATAGGCGCCAGGTAGAAAGACAATGGCGCCGCGGTGGCTGGATCGACGATGCGCCGCCAGGCATACACGAAATCATGCGCGGTTAATGGTGTGCCGTCGCTCCACAAGGCCGGGATGCCGTCCGGCGGAGCACGCCGCCCGCGCGAGAATTCGGGCGGAAGAGAATCCGTATTGGGCAGCCGGATCCGGCGCGGTTGCGGATGTCCGCGCAGGTAGAAAGTGTACCGGAAGCCGCGGCTATCGACTTCGTAATGCGTGGCCAGACCGGCTGCGGGTTCAAGCGTCAGGGGGTGAAGGCTGGTCAGCGAATCGAGGAGCGCCGCCACGACCGCCTCGCCATTGCCGACTAGTTGCGATGGATCGAGCGAGCTCGGTTCTTCGCCGTTGGAGTACACCAGGCTCTGAAAGCCCGGAGGCGTGGTTCTTCCGAAATACGGGCTGGCTCCTGCGCATCCGGCGAACGCCAAGGGGCCGGCGAGCAGACTTCGGCGCGGGACGGGCGCGTTCATCGGGGCCTCCAGTTGGTGTCCAGCCACACATGCTTGAAGCGCATCAAACCGAGCCGGCGGGGATCGAAGCCTTGCACGTAGGGCTTGCGCAGAAATGCCAGCACGTTATGGTAAAGCGGCAAAATCGGCATGGCACGCAACAGGCGCCGCTCGCAGTCCGCCAGTTTTCGCATGCGTTCGCCGGCCCTGGTTTCCGTGTTTGCCTCCGCCAGCATCGCGTCATATGGAGGGTCCGAGAAACCCGAGCGGCTGACATCTGCTCCTGACAGGAATGCCTCTAGGAAAGTGTTCGGATCCAGGTAATCGCCGATGATACCGCTCTCCGCAAGTCCTTTATACGCAAGCGAGCCGCGAGCCTGCATCCAGACCTTCTCCTCGCGGATGACGGGAATCACTTCCGCTCCGAGTGTGACTCGCCACTGCTGCTGGAGAATTTGCGGCAGATCCGCGGTTGCGGGGCGGTTCGGATAGATGATCTCGAGACGCAGGGAATTCACGCGAGCTCTTCGCAGCAGTTCGCGCGCCGCGGCAGGGTCGAATTTGAGTACGTCGAAGACAGTTCCTTCAATCTCAACCGGCAGGCTCTCGATGGCCGGATATTCGGGACACGACGGCATCAAACTCAAAGCGGGCAGACGGCCCGCGCCCATAAAACGGGCAATCGCGCGTTTATCTGTCGCCATATTCAGCGCATAGCGCACCAGGACGTTGTCGAATGGCGGAACTCTCGTGTTCATTGCGTAAAACATGCACCAAAACGCAGGAGTCGTGTGGAAGTCCCTGTTGCGCCGCAGCGATGGCACAATCGCCGGCGGAATTAATTTTCCGGGCACCCAATCGGATTCGCCAGCCCTGTACAAATTGACGCTCGCGACTGAATTAGCAACGGGCCACATGGTGATCTGTTCCAATTGGACCGAAGGAGCATCGTAATACTGCGGGTTCTTGACCAGCCGTAACGCATCGCGACTTTCCCACTCCACGAACTGAAATGGACCGCTGCAAACTATGTGCTCGGGTAAGGTCCATAGCGAGCCTACCTTATCGATCACGTGTCCGGGCACTGCGTAAAAAACAAAGCTGTCATGCAACTGAAGAAACCAGGCAGTCGGCGAACGCATCGCAACGCGCAAAGTAAAATCATCGACGGCATCGACGGCGAGCGCGTCGAGCGGAAGCCGGCTCGCATTAACCTCCGCGGCATTGCGGATCGAATAGAGCAGATACGCCCATGGCGCCGCGGTCTTGGGATCGACGACCCTTCGCCAGGAATACACGAAATCGTGCGCGGTAATGATTCGGCCGTCGCTCCAGCGCGCCGGCGAGCTACGTCGCAGGCCGCCTTCCAACCGGATGCCCGCCGGCTGAGCGTTTCCCCGGAGATAGAACGTAAACTCTGTTTTGCCGGATTGGACTGATAATGTGTAGCGAGTGCGGCCTGCGGTTCGTTGGTCGTGGGATGCAGCGTGAGCAATCCCTCGAATAGCGAAGGAAGGATAAACTCCTCAGACCCTGCTTGCGATAGGGCAGGATCGAGCGTGTCGGGCTCGGCGCCCAATTGAAACACCAACCGTTGCGAGCGGGGCCGATCGACCTTCCCGAAATAATCGTCCCCACTTGCACATGAAGCCAGCAAGAGTGGACCTGCTGTCAGCATTGTTCGGCGGGTTGGTCGCAGGTTCATTGCGGCCTCCAGTGCGGATCAATGCAGGCGTACTTGAACAAGGTGATGTTTCCCAGGTTTATTCCGAAACCTCGAACGAACGGTTTCTGCAAGCACGAGTACGAGTCGAAATACAGGGGTACGATTGGCATGGATCGCATCAGGTAGGTTTCGCTTTCAGCGAGTTTCTCCAATCGAGAGGCGCTGTCAATGGCGCTATTGGCTCGCTGCAGAAGTGCCTCGAACTGCGGATCGGACCAGTTGGCTCCTGCGATTGCCGGCGCCACAAACAGCGATAGAAAATCGTTTGGATCGAGATAGACCGCCGACCACAAATCTTCGATCATGCCGTCATATTGCTTGTTGGTAAGTGTCGCCACCCAGACGCTTTCAGTGACGGTGTTCAGACGGACCTCGGCGCCCAGATGCTCGCGCCATTGCCGCTGCAGGATCTCAGCCGTTTTGGCGGCACGCGGACGCTGGCTGGATGTAAGGCTGAAGGACAGGCGCGCGCCGTTTCGTTGGACACCGCCGCTATAGCCGGCCTTGGCCAGGAGATCGCGCGCTCCCCCAGGATCGAACTTCAGCACATCGTATGATCGGCCATGCACCTCCACCGGCAGGCTGGTGAGCGAAGTGAGCCCAAGCGTGGGAGGCACGAATCCGCGGGCAGGCTTTTGACCGCCACTAAGATATGCGGTAATCGGTTCTTTATCCAAAGCCATGTTCAGCGCGTACCGGACAAGCAACTGATCAAATGGCGGTCGCGTTGAATTCATCGAGTAGAAGGAGGTGCGTATGGCTGGGGCGCGCAACAAGTCCCGTTTGTGACGCAGCGCAGGAAGCGTCAGCGGAGTGAGCAGATCCCCGCGCATGGCGTGCGAATACCCGGATTTGTATAGATTCAGGATTGTCTGCTCGTCGCGCGTGGGCAGCACCAAGACTTCTTCCAGCAGCACGGCGTCACTCGCGTAGTAACGCGGATTCTTTCGCAGCAGGATGCCGTGATTGGGACGCCACTCGGCAAGCGTGAAGGGCCCGTTCACTGCGATGTTGTGCGGTTCGGTCCATTGCTGCTCCAGGCCTTGTTTGCGCGCGGACTCGATCGGACGCGCGGGCACGGGACAAAACCACGCGACCCATAGAAGGGGCAATAAGAAAGGCGCTGGTGATTGCAAGTGGATCTCTAGCGTGAAGCGGTCCGGAGCGTTGACGCCAAGAGTTTCAGGGAGCGCCTTTCCAAGATTGATTTCTTTCGCTCCCTTGATGTAGTACAGGTAGAATACCCCGAAACCGGCTGCGGTTTCGGGCGCCAGGACACGACGCCAGGATCGGACAAAATCGTCTGCTGTAACCATCGCGCCGTCGCTCCAATGTGCGGGAATGTCGTCCGCCGGGACCAATGTCGGGGACAGCTGCTGCGGCAGAACGCTCGAAAAGTCTCTAAGACGGCGCCCGCGCGGATCGGGATGGCCGCGAAGATAGAAGCGGAAATGCGTAAAATCGGATGCAGCTTCGTAATGAGTGGCCATGCCGGCCAGTGGTTCGAGAGTGGTGGGGTGTGGTGTCACCAGACCCTCGAATATGGAGGGTAGAAGAAAATACTCCGGGCCGGCATTCGATTTTGCGGGGTCCAGCGTTTCGGGCTCGGAGTTGTTCTCGAATACGAGTCTCTGCTTTGATGGCGGCGCCGTGTTGCCAAAGTACTTGCGATCATCTCGTCCGCAGGCCGCGAGCGCCGCCGGCGTCAATGCCAGTAGACTTCGGCGTGACCAGAGCCGTGTCACGATGGCCTCCACTTCGTATCAATCCAGACATACTTAAACGGATGCGTATCAAGCGCGTTTGCGGTCAGTCCCTTGACGTAAGGCTTCTGAAGATAAACCCACGAGTAGAAGAACAGCGGAATCACTGGCATGGCTTCGAGCAAACGTCGTTCGCAACCGGCCAGCCGTTCGAGGCGAGCAACGCCATCCAAGGTGGCGTTGGCCTCCGCGAGCGCCGCGTCAAAATCAGTCGACGCCCAGCCCGTGCAGTTGTAGGGAGATCCTTTAACAAACTGCTCGAGGAACGGATACGGGTCGACGTAGTTTGGCCAATAGCCTCCTTCGGCGATTCCGGCATAATTCAAGTCGATGATGTCCTGCAGCCATATCCTGAACTCCTGTAGAATGAGCTTCACATCCACGCCGAGATTCCGCCGCCACTGCTGCTGAAGGATCTGGGCGATCGGACGGCTATGCGGCAAAGTGGGAAAGAGGTATTCGACGGAAAGCCTGCTCCCGTCACGGTAGCCCGCGGCCGCTAACAGCTCTCGCGCCGAACGCGGATCATACGAGAGCACATCGACTTTCCTCGGCCCGATGTCCACCGGTAGATGGTCCGGCCCGCGGTAAGCGGGAAAGGGAGGCACGAAACCTATTGCTCGAGTCCTTCCCGCGCCAAAGAAATCGGCCACCTCTCTCTTGTCAGTCGCCATGTTGAACGCGTATCGGACGAACGGGTTGTTGAACGGGCTACGCGTTGTGTTCATCACAGGATAAAGCGTGAAGAACGCCGAAGTAAAATGAAAGTCCTTCTTCTTGCCTAGCAGAGGAAAAATCTCTTGCGGCAGGCGGTCACCGGGCATCGCGTCGGTCGCGCCTGCCTTGTACAGGCTCACCGCTGTCGAGCCCGCCTCAACTGGGAGGAACGTGAGGCGCTTGAGCTTCACGAGTTCTGCTTCGTAGTATTTCGGATTCGGAGTGAGTACGACCCGGTGATACGCAGTGTGCTCGGACATCAGGAAGGCTCCGCTACACACAATCCGGCCCGGGTCTGTCCAGGAATCCGCATGGAGCCGCACAGCTTGACGTGGAGTGGCGTACAGGACCGTATTCAATGTGAGCCTCAGAAAAAATGGCGTCGGCCGGCAAAGATCCACCTGGAAGGTGAAATCGTCGATGGCTCTCACCCCTAGTTCCTCGGGGACACGCCGGCGGGCTGCAATCGCCTCCGCATTTTCGACGCAGAACAACATGAAGATTCTGGGGGCAGCCGTGGCCGGATCAGCGGCCCTTCGCCATGAGTAGACAAAGTCATGAGCAGAAATGATGCTGCCATCGCTCCATCTAGCCGGCACAGAATCCGGCGGCGCATACTTACCGCGCGAGAAATCCTGCGACAGGCTGGCGTTCAGAAATTCGACCCGCAGCGTGTCGGTATTTGGGAGCCTGATCCCGCGTGGAGCGGGATGACCTCGCAGGAAAAATGTGTACTGAAGCTCATCTGAACTTACCCGGTAGTGCTTAGCGAGTGCCGCCATTGGCTCTAACGTCTGCGGGTGATACCCGGTCAGCCCTTCGAATAGGGCCGGAATGATGAATTCGCAAAAACCGCCGGGCGTCCTGGCCGGATCCAGCGTCTCCGGCTCTCCGCCGATGAGATAGGTCAACTGCTGGCCGGTTGGCGGCTGCGTGGTTCCGAAGTATTCGCTAGCTTTCGCACACGCCGCGAGCGCCAGCGGGGTCGCAAGCAAGCTGCGTCTCGACAGATACGGGTACGGCCTACTCCAGCCCGGAAGCATCATGACGGCCTCCAGTTCTTGTCGATCCAGATGTACTTGAATGCGCGCACATCGAATGGATGGCTGGCGAACCCCCGAACGAAGGGCTTGCACAGATAGCCCCAGGCCGGATGGTAAATCGGCAGGAATGGCATGGCAGCCAGTAGGCGCCGCTCGCATGCGGCTAATGCCTCCATGCGCTCGGTCCGGTTCAGGATCGCGTTCGCCGTCTGGAGCTCTGCCACATAATGCGGGTCAGACCAGCCCGAAGGGTTGTTGTTCGCGTCACTGGCAAACTGATCGAGAAAGCCGTTCGGATCCCGATACAAGGGCAGCAGTGCATAATCGGCCAAGCCTGTGTAATCGGCCTCGAGAACCATCCGCCAATGCACGTTGAATTCGTGCGCCTGCAGCTTGGCTCGGATATTCAGATTGTGCAGCCACTGCTGCTGCAGGATCTCTGCTTTTGGCCGGTTCTCGGGAAGCATCGGGAAATGATATGGGATTTGCAGCCTGTTACCGCGAGAATCGGCGCCATCCGGAAATCCCGCCTTGGAAAGCAGTGATCTGGCACCCTGCACATCGAAGGAAAGCACGTCGTAGGTTCGCCCGTCCACGTCGACCTTGAGGCTGGCGGGCTGCGGGTACTGGGGCAAGGACGCAACCGCAGATCGCGCCGGTAAATAGCCGGGACCTAGGAAATCGGTCACCGCCTTTTTGTCGATGGCCATGTTCAGCGCGTAGCGGAGCAGGAGATTATCCAACGGATACCGCCGTGTATTGATGCAAGGCAGAATGGTGCCGAATCCAGACGTGGAGTGGTAGTCCTTCCTGCGGCTGAGCACGGGAGTGTATATGGGCGAGAGGCTGAGGCCGGGAGTGAGTGCCGCGCGCCCAGCCTTGTATAGGTTCATCACCGCCGTGCCGTCCACCACGGGGATGAATAGAAGCTCCTTCAACCGGACCAGGTGCGCATCGTAATAATGAGGATTCGGGACGAGCCGGATTCGATCATAGCGGCGATACTCACGCAGTGTGAAGGCGCCGCTGGCGACGAAATGTTCCGGATCGGTCCAGGAGGATTCAGCGTTGCGTGCCCGCGCCGCTTCAATGGCATGGCGGGGAACGGCAGCGTAGACGTAGCTGGTGATGAACTCGATGAAGAAAGGCGTGCTGGAGCGGAGACGAACCAGGAAAGTGAAATCATTCAGCGCCCGAACCCTCAGCTTCGATGCCGGAAGTTTGCGCGCCAGGATCTCCGGGGCGTTTTCGAGGATCGCGAGAGGATATCCCAGCGGAGCCGCGATCTGTGGATCGACCAGGCGGCGCCACGCATAAACGAAATCATACGCCGTAATCCTCCGCCCATCGCTCCAACACGCGGGGCGCACGCCAGTAGGCGCGTGGCGGCGTACGAACGTATCCGGAAGGTCGTCGCTGGTGGGAAGCCGGGTTCCCTCCGGAGCGGGGTGGCCGCGCAGGTAGAAGCGGTACTCGGTGCAATCGGCGTTCGCCTCATAATGCGTCGCGAGAGCGGCCATCGGCGTGGCTGACTCCGGATGATACTGCGTCAGCCCTTCGAGGACGGCCGGGGCGACATAGAACTCGTACGATCCCGTCGATCTCGCGGGGTCCAGAGTGTCGATATCACCGTTCAATATGTGCACCAGGCTGGCATCGTCGGGTGCCGCGATGTTTCCGAAGTAAGTGCCGTCCGACCGCGCACAGGATGCAAACGTGGCGGACCCCAGCGCCAGCAATTCACGGCGGGCGATCATAACGGCCTCCAAAGGGCGAGCGGAGCCGTAAGACTCGTGCGCCTCGATAGCCAGGAAGCCTTAGTCATACCGAATCCTCGGATCAATGTATGCATACGCGATATCCACGGCCAGGTTTGCGAACATCAGCGAAATGGCACCGAAAGCCGTCAAACCGAGAATTAGAAAATGGTCGCGATTGTTGGCCGCGTCGATAAAGTACGCGCCCAAACCAGGAATCGCGAACATCCGTTCGACCACGACGGTTCCAGTGATGAGAAACGCCAGCGCCGGTCCGCTGAAACTGACTACCGGAAGGATGGCGCCGCGCAACGCGTGGACCGTCACGATGCGCCACTCCGAAAGGCCCTTGGCGCGCGCCGTGCGGATGTAATCCTGCCGGAGCGTTTCCACCAGGCCGGAGCGCGTGAGCCGCGCGATATAAGCGATGTACAGCGCTGAGAGCGTGACCACGGGCAGCAGCACCGTCCGCGGCGTGGGGATTCGCAAGTAGCCCCACTCGAATGCCCATTCCAATCGGGCGGGCGGCAGCCAATAGAGAGTCAGGCTGAAGAGCAGCACGAGCACCGGACCGAGAATAAAATTCGGGACCGCCACTCCGAGCATGGCGATGCCGTTCGCGGCGTGATCGAACCAGGTGTTTTGTTTGTAAGCCGCGAAAATGCCGACCGCGAGTCCAACTACCAGCGCGAGAACATATGCCATCAATCCCAGCACCGCGGAAACCGGCAGCGCCTCCTTGATGATCGCGTTCACGGACTTGTCTTTATACTTGGTGGAATCGCCGAAATCCGGATAGGGATGCCAGGTGACTCTGCCGTTGTTCTCGTATTTGAAACCGAGCAGACGGCCCATGTAGCGGATGTACTGGATGTGCCTCGGCTTGTCGAACCCGTATTTGGCTTTGAGATTGTTCTCGATCTCCGGAGGCAGCCGCCGCTGCGTCGAGAACGGGCTGCCAGGCGCGATCTGCACCATGATGAATGTGATGGTCAGGACTATGAACACCATGGGCAGCATCAGCAGCAAACGGCGGAGTACAAATCGGGTCATGACGTATCAGCTCCTTTCCGGCCTCCAGTTGGTATCGATCCAGGCGTACTTGAACGGATGCACATCGAACAGGTTCGTCCCAAGTCCGCGCACATACGGCTTCTGAAGACCG
>Ga0070741_10014724_pt1 | contig 13460 bp, 8 predicted proteins | sample Coa_R1_4_FD_66440 | JGI IMG/M metagenome (GOLD analysis project Ga0070741, IMG submission 66440) | Surface soil microbial communities from Centralia Pennsylvania, which are recovering from an underground coalmine fire - Coalmine... | ecosystem: Environmental > Terrestrial > Soil > Unclassified ... | reverse complement strand
AAGGCTACGCCCAGCCTCTGCGTGCCGCCCAGGGCAAGATCCGCACCACCGTGGACGAGACCCGGAACACCGTCTGGTACTACGCCGGAAACGAATACGCCGTCCCGACCGAGCAGTGGAACGAGGTCTTCCATCGTCATAAGTCCCAAACCGATGCTGAACATGAGGAGGTCATTGCGACCGGCGGCCTGTTCATTCTGGGGACTGAACGCCATGAGGCCCGCCGCATTGATAACCAGCTTCGCGGCCGCGCCGGCCGCCAGGGCGACCCCGGCGCCTCGCGCTTCTATCTTTCGCTCGAAGACGATCTCATGCGCATCTTCGCCAAGGAGTGGGTCTCAACCTTGCTCCAGCGCCTGGGAATGGAAGAGGGCGTTCCCATCGAGTCGCGCCTGATCAGCCGCCGCATCGAGAAGGCGCAGCAGGCGGTCGAAGCCCAGCACTTCGAGGCCCGCAAACACCTGCTCGAATACGACGATGTGATGAACAAGCAGCGCGAGGCGGTATACGGCCTGCGGCGCCAGCTGCTCGAAGGAGTGGACCAGAAAGACCTCATTCTCGAAGACTACGTTGCGGGAATTCTGAGCGAGCTGCTCAATGAGCACTGCCCGGTGAAGGCGCACCCAGCCGACTGGAATGTCAAAGCATTGAAAGATGCGATCTTCACCCGCTTTGGGGTGGACATCCTGGCAGAGGGAATCAAGCCGGAAACTTTGAACCGCCAGGAACTCGGCGATGCCATTTTCGAGAAGCTGAAAGAGCGCTACGAAGCCAAAGAGAAGCTCATCGGTCCCGATGCGATGCGTTATCACGAGCGCATGATCATGCTGAGCGTACTCGACCAGCAGTGGAAAGACCACCTGCTCAACATGGACCACCTCAAGGAGGGGATTAATCTTCGAGGCTATGGGCAGAAGGACCCGCTGGTTGAGTACAAGCGTGAGTCCTACAACATGTTCGAAGACATGATGACGCGGTTCCAGGAGGATACGGTCCGGTATCTGTACCTGATGCAGATCATCCAGCGCAGCGACGCGGGTCCAGGGGGACCGGCTGGTGCAGGCCCGCAAGATCAGGACCTGGGAAGAGGCGCCGGAGTTCCGGCGATGCGCTCCGGGGGAGGAACCGATGGCAATGGCCGGCGTCCCCCGCGCGCGGTCAGCACGTCCATTGACGACATCGAAGAAGCTTTCCAGCGCCGCAAGCGGCGTGAACTGGAGCAGGCCCGCATGGCCGGAGCCGGCGACCGCCAGCCGGTACAGCAGGTCGTGCGCAGCGGCGCCAAGATCGGCCGCAACGATCCCTGCCCCTGCGGCTCCGGCAAGAAGTACAAGAAGTGTTGCGGGGCGAACGCGTGATCACCGCATCGCGGCTGCTTCTCCGTCCGCGCGCCGGTTCTTGTTTGCGCCCGCTGCTCAATGACCGATCGTCTCTATTATCGCGATTCGCTTCTTGACAGCTTCAGTGCGACGGTCGTGGATTTCGTACCCGGAGACCGCCCAGCCGTGGTCCTTGACCGGACCGCCTTTTATCCCAGCAGCGGCGGGCAACTGTTTGATACCGGCACCTTGATCGTTGCGGATACCGAGGTCCGCGTCTGCGAGGTTGCCGAGACCAGCGACGGGAGAATCCTCCATTTCCTGGATGAAGCGCCTCCGCCAAGGGGAGTCGTGGTCCGCGGCCAAATCAATATGGAGCGCCGCCTCGATCACATGCAGCAGCATTCCGGCCAGCATGTGCTTACGGCAGCTTTCATCCGGTTGTATGGTCTTGAGACCGTATCGTTCCACATGGGGAACGAGTCCTGCTCGATTGATTTGCAGACGAACGGGTTGACCGCCGAGCAGATCGCCGGGGCCGAAGCCCTGGCAAACCAGATCGTATTCAAAGATCTTGCGGTCGAGATCAGGTTTGTTACACGCGAGGAAGCTGAAGGTCTTGGAGTGCGCAAGATCCCGGCGGTTGAGCACCAACGGTTGCGTCTCATTGACATTCACACGGTTGACCTGACGGCTTGCGGCGGAACGCACGTGACCCGCACCGGGCAGATCGGCGCCATCCTGCTGCGCAAAGCAGAGAAAGTGCGGCAGGGCTGGCGTGTGGAGTTTGTTTGCGGAAAGAGGGCCGTCAGGGCCGCCCGGCGCGACTTCTCGACTCTTACGGAATGTGCCGGTCTGGTTTCCGGTCCGGTCTGGGAGGTGCCGCAGCAAGTTCGCAAGCTGCAGGAATCCGTGAAAACACTGCGCCGGACGAATGCGCAGATTCAGGAAGAGCTGGCGTCTTTTCACGCGCAGCAGTTGCTGGCCGAAGCTGCGGAAGACAGCGGCCGTAAACTGGTCACGCGCATATTTGCGGACCGTGATCTCGATTACATCAAACTTCTGGCGCAAAGAGCGGTTCGCCAGGGTACTGCTATTTGTCTCTTTGCCGCCACCGCGGGGACCCCGGCCCTGGTCTTTGCGCAGACGGCCGGACTGCCTTACGACATGGGCGCGCTTATGAAGCAGGTCCTTGGGGAACTTGGAGGCCGCGGCGGAGGCAGCAAGGACATGGCTCAGGGAGGCCCTGAGCGCATTGAGTCCCTGGAACAGGCGCTGAACCAACTGGGCTCTCAAGTTCGTGGGCGACGCTCCTGACGGAACCCTGAAGAAAGTCAAAAGCCCCACGCTGTCACAAGAACGCGACAAGGGCGGCTCCGGATCGGTCGCGTAGCTTGCCTGCTTGTCGTATCCTTATCCGACGTGACCACCGGGATCGCCCCCGATCTGCAGTCCCGCACCATCCGCAAGCTCTTCCTGCGGCTGATGCCGTTTCTCTTCCTGCTCTACGTCGTCAACTACCTGGACCGGATCAACGTGGGTTTTGCTGCCCTGCAGATGCAGGGACAGCTCGGCCTGAACGACCGGGTGTACGGAATGGGGGCCGGCATCTTCTTCGCCGGATATTTCTTTTTCCAGCTGCCCAGCAATCTGGCGATGGCGCGGGTTGGAGCACGCCGTTGGATGGCGGGCATTATGGTGCTCTGGGGAATCATTTCCTGCTGCATGGTGTTTGTACGCACGCCCTGGCAGTTCTACGAGCTTCGTTTCTTGCTGGGGGTCGCCGAGGCCGGCTTCTTCCCCGGAATCATCCTTTATTTGAAGAACTGGTTTCCGGCCACTGCCCGCGCCCGCGCGGTGGCCTGGTTCATGACCGCGAACCCGCTGGCTGGAGTGATTGGCGGCCCCGTTTCCGGCGCGCTGTTGGGGCTTCACGGGCTCGGGATCGCCGGCTGGCAGTGGATGTTCCTGCTGGAGGGACTGCCGGCGGTCATCCTGGCTGCGATCGTGCTCGTGACTTTGAAGGACCATCCGGACCATGCGACCTGGCTGGATTCCGAGGAGAAGCTGTGGCTGCTTGCCGTGCTCGATGAGGAGCGGCAACAGCAAGCAGCTATTACCAGTACGGACGTCGGCGCTGCCTTCCTGAGCTGGCGAATCTGGCTGTTGACCGTGGTTTACTTCGGCCTCACCACGTCGGCATACGGCATCATTCTCTGGCTGCCGAACTACATTCACAGCCTTTCCACACTGAGCAACTTCGCCATTGGCGTGGTCTCAGTGATCCCATACATTTCTACGGCTGCCGCCATGGTGATTGTCGGCACCCGCTCCGACCGTACCGGCAGGCACCGGATGCATCTGGCCGTGACCGCCTTTTCGGCGGCGGTGTTTCTCTTTATTGCTGCTCAGACCAGTACCATCACGCCCGGCCTGGCTTTCGTTGGCCTGGCCCTGATGGCCACGTTCTCCATGCAGGGGCCGTTCTGGGCCACGGCCACGTCGCTGATGAGCGGGACGGCGGCTGCGGCAGGAATCGCCATCATCAATTCACTTGGGAATCTCGGTGGCTTCTTCGGCCCTTACATCATCGGCGCCAAACGCACGTCCGGTGGCGGGTTTCGCGAGGGCATGCTGATCATCACTGCCTTTCTGGCGCTCGCGGGCGTCCTTGCATTGCTGGTTCGCCGCCCCAGCCGACGCCCTTCGCCCTCAGGCGGCAATCCTTTACAATAGGGAGCTTTGCGGCGTTCCATTGCCCGAATTTTCCGGAATAGCAGAGGATTTCGCGAGTGATGGGCGACGGCCTTCGCTCCTCCGCCTGGCGAACTCTTGGTCTAGCGCCTTTTGCCGGCACCCGAGCCGCGGAGCGTGCGGTATTCTTCAGCCCAGCGTGTTAGCGCTGGGAAGCGGAATGGTTGATCTGAGTCCCGTCAGGGACGGCACTTAGCCGAGGGTCTTACGGATTTGCAGCAAGCAGACTCAAACTTAACCCATTACTGGCGCGCCGAAGGCAGCTTGCTTGAGCTGACTGCCGTCCGCCCGGTGGCGTTCTTTACCTGGAACGCGCAGACCTTCACTGAGCGCTGGCTGCGGCGAGGGTCGGTCCTGGCCATGGCTCTCCTGCGTCCGCTGCTCTACACCATTGACCGCGCGTTCTCGACGCGGGTCATTTACACGGTTCTACGAGGCATCAGCCGGGACCGCTTAGATCTGCTTGGCGAAGAGTATTTCCAATACAAGTTAAAGCCTTACTTGAAGCCGGATGGTGTCCGCCGGCTGAGGGCGTTGCTGGACTCTGGAGCCGACGTCGTCCTCGTCAGCCAGGGTCTGGACCATGTAGTTCGTCCCCTTGCTCAGTACCTCGGGGTTGATCGGATTCTTTCGAATCGGATGGAGTTCCGCGACGGCATTGCCACCGGCCGCCTGCTTGATCCGGTGGTTCGCCCGCGCGGAATCTTCGCGCGAATTTCGGCGGCCGGGCCGGACGGGGTTCGACCCGTCGAAAAACTGGTTCGCGACCTGGGTCTTCCAGGCCCGGAGCTCATCCGGGAAGCGGCCCGCCCGGCGCAGAGGGCGGTCTCAAAGATGGAGCGTCCCCTGGTGGACTTTGAAGGCAAACGCCAGGACGACCGGCTTTCCGTTCGCGCTGCGCTGCGCGGGAAACACGTCCTGCTGATTGGAGTCACTGGTTTCATCGGCAAAGTGTGGTTGGTGAACACGCTGCTGGACCTTCCCGAGGTTGGCCGCATTTATCTTCTGATCCGGCGGCAAAAATCAAATCCCGCGCAGAAACGGTTTGAGAAGCTGATTGAAGAATCTCCCGTGTTCGATCCGCTGTACGAGCGGTATGGAGCGAAGCTGCTGCAATTTGTGAACGAACGGGTGGAGGCGGTCGAGGGCGATGTGACCCAGCCGGGCCTGGGCCTGGCCCCCGAGGTGGCAGAACGGATGCGGGCAAATCTGGATCTGGTCATCAACAGCTCCGGCCTCACCGATTTCAACCCTGATCTGCGTGACGCCCTCAGCACCAACGTAGACGCGGCGGCGAACATCCTGGAGTTTGTTCGCCAGTCCGATCACGCCGGCCTGCTGCATCTTTCGACCTGCTATGTGGCCGGGGCCCGCGACGGACGCGTGACCGAAACTGTGCGGCCGGATTATACCCCGGCGGGACTTCCTGACTTTGATGCGGAGCGCGAGTGGAAGTCGCTGCACCGGCTGATCGAAGAAACGGAAGCCCGCGCCCAGGGGCCGGAGGTCACCGAAGAACTCCGCCGCCAGGCGCTGGCCAAAGAGCACGCTGCGAAAGACCTGCACGGGGCGGCGCTGGAGAACCAAATTCGTAAGAACCGCGTGCGCTGGCTGCGGAATGAGCTCACTGAGGCAGGGAAGCGCCGTGCCCGGGAACTGGGATGGCCGAACACCTATACGCTGACAAAGAGCCTCGCGGAATCACTGCTGGCGAAGAACGGCGCGGGCCTGCCGATTGCGATTGTGCGTCCGGCCATAGTGGAAAGCTCTACTGCGCAACCCTTCCGCGGCTGGAATGAAGGCATCAATACTTCCGCTTCGCTTTCCTATCTCCTGGGGACCTACTTCCGCCAGTTGCCCAGCAACGAACGCAAGCGGCTGGACATCATTCCGGTAGATGCAGTCTGCCGCGGCATGACCCTGATTGCGGCGGCCATCGTCGAGCGCCGACACGACTCTGTGTATCAGCTGGCCACTTCCGTGACCAATCCCTGCGATATGCGCCGGTCGATCGAACTGACCTCCCTTGCCCACCGCAAGCATTACCGCGCGCAGGAGGGAATCGAATATTGGCTGCGGTTGCGCTTCGATGCGATCCCCGTTTCCAAGGAGCGTTACAACCGGATGTCGGCGCCGGCGCAGCGGGCGATTATCAAGACGATTCAGGCGGTCGCTGCACCGCTGCCGCTCAAAAGAGCGCCCCTGGCGCGCGCCGAGCGCAATCTGGAAAAAGTCGAGAAGCTGATTGAGCTGTTTGAGCCCTTTATTCTCCTCAACGAGCATGATTTTGTCGCCGAAAACGTCGAAAAGCTCTCACATGCGCTGGTGGCGGAGGAGCGCGAACGCTTCGGCTACGACACTGCTTCGCTCGACTGGTACGATTACTGGATCAACGTCCACATCCCTGCGCTGCGCAAGTGGACCTATCCTCTGATTGAGGGGCGTCCGCTGGAGGCGCGGCCACCACGCAATCTGAAACCAGCGGAAGCTGAAAGCGTCAAGACGGGAACCAACGGAGCAACGTGGCGATTTTCCTGACCGGATCTACGGGATACATCGGCGCCCATGTCGCCGCCAACCTGATGCGCGACTACGGCGCCGGCCTGAACCTGCTGGTGCGCGCGCGCGAACCCCACGAGGCCGAAGACCGCCTCTGGCAGGCGCTGCAGCTGCACTTCGGTTTCAAGATGTTTTACGAGCTGCTGCAGACTCGCATTCGTATCTTCCGCGGCGATCTTACCAGCGAGCGGTTCGGCCTCGCCCCGGATGACTACGACCGGCTGGTGCATACCACCGATTCGGTCATTCACTGCGCCGCTTCTCTCAACCGCAAGTCCGAGAAGAGCTGCCTGAATGTCAACCTGCGCGGCACCCTTGAAGTCATCAAGCTGGCCATGCAGGTGGACCACTATCACGGCCTGCGCCGCTTCAGCCACGTCAGCACCGTCGCAGTCGCGGGGAAGCGCCAGGACGAAGTTGTCAGCGAAGACAGGGCGATTGACTGGAACCGGTCCGATTATGACCCTTACGCCCGCACCAAGAAGTTTTGCGAGCATATGGTCCGGCAGCTCCTGCCGGAAGTTCCGAAGACGATCTTCCGTCCCAGCATCGTGCTCGGCGACAGCCGCCGCCCGGAGACCACGCAGTTCGACATGGTGCGAGCTTTCGTCTTTCTGGCGGGGCTGCCTGTTCTGCCGCTTCGTTCCAGGGACCGCGTGGACATCGTGAACGTGGACTTCGTCGCCGACGCGATTGCGGCCCTGCACGTGAAAGAACAGACCCAATACGACACCTATCATCTTTCTTCCGGCAGGGAGTCGCAGACGTTTCGCCAGATCACGGCATCGCTGGCCGCGGCGCAGGGGAAGCGCGGTCCCATCTATTTGCCGTTCCTCGAGAGGCCGTTCGACAAAAGTGTGAATCTGCTCTCGAACCGCAAAAGCCGGCTCGGCCATAGCGCCGCGCTCATGAAGGTGTTCCTGCCGTATCTCACGTTCAACACAGTTTTTGACAACACGCGTGTCACCACCGAACTCGGCCGCAGACCGGTGCCGTTTTCGCAATACAGCTTCCCGCTGCTAAAGTTCAGCCGCGAGACGAACTTCACCTACCCTTACCAGCCCTGGCCGGCAAAGGCCGGAGGGTCTGCCGCATGATGGACTTCATCCTGCAGGCCTGGGTCAGTTCCATCATCGAACGCAAAAAGATCACCTGGATGTTAGGCAAAGGCGAGCGCTGGCAGCCGGGAAAGAAACTCAAACTGCTGTTTGCGGGATACAACGGCGCCCGCAACATGGGGTCGGACGCACGCGTGGAGGAGATGATCCGCCAGTTGCGTCATGTGCTCGGCGCTGACAACGTCGAGCTCAGCGTGATGAGCCAGAACTTTCAGCTGACCGATGGCTATTTCAAGTGCACGCGCCAGGTGCACTTGCCCGATATCTTCCCGCCGTTCCTGGCAGATGAGGTCCCAAAACACCATGGTGTGGTGGCCTGCGAAGGGTCCATGTTCAAGAGCAAGTTCGCGAATGCTCTTACGACCATGATGATCGGGTCCCTGGGCATCGCAGCGGCGGAGAATAAGCTCTCGGTGGGATACGGCGGCGAAGCCGGACACATGGATCCCTCGATCCGCAAAATGTGCGCTCGCTATTGCAGGAATTCGCTGATCATTACGCGTAACGAAGAATCGCGCACGGTGCTGCGGGAGCTCGGGGTTCCCACCGAACTGGGCACTGATACGGCCTGGACTTTCAACCCCCTTCCTCCAGAGTACGGGCGCAAGGCACTGCACGACGCGGGCTGGGATGGGCACAAGCCGGTGCTGGTGGTGTGCCCGATTAATCCTTTTGAGTGGCCGGTTCGGGCCTCAATCGGGAAGCTTCTGGCCAATAAGATAGCAGGCGCCTACAAAGAGAGCCACTACCGCGGGCCGTACTTTCACAACTCGGGGCCGGAGGCCGACCGCAAGTACGCGCATTACCTGACCGCAATCGGCAACGCCGTGAACGCCTTCCGTCAGCGGCACAACGTGTTCGTTGTCCTGGCTGCGACCGAGCGCCTGGACGCGCGCCCTGCGCGGAAAATTTCTGAACGGCTGGGCGGCGCTCCGGTGCTCACCTCGGAACAGTTCACCATGTATGAGCTGGTCAGCATCCTGCGCGCCTGCCATTTGATGGCCTCGTCGCGCTATCACGGGATTGTGACTTCCATGCCGGCGCTGGTTCCTTCCTGCGGCATCACTATGGACGAGCGCATCCGCAACCTCATGCGCGAGCGCGGCCACGATGACCTGCTCATGAACGTGGACGACGGCGATCTGGAGCCAAGACTGCTGGCTGCGCTTGAAAAGCTGGCCGCCGAAGGCGAGAAGGTCGCCGACGGAATCGGCCGCACGGTGGTCAAGAACCTGAAGGTGATGGCACGGATGGGCGTGTACTTCGAAGAAGAAGTCCAGCGCCGCTACCCGGAGTTTCCGACGCGCAAGGGGCAGTGGAGCTGGGAAGATTATCTTCCGCCCATGGACGCAGGGCTGCACCGGCTGATCGGAATGTATAGCTGATTTGAGCCAATTATCTTTGTCTGTCAGTCTGAGATCGGAAGTGGATTTTTCCGGTTGTCATCCTGGGCACAGCGAAGGACCCGGGCATTTCAACGGAGTGCGAAAGTCCCAATCTCGTGTGACGTAGGATGGATAACCCGGTAGAGCACGACTTTGAGTTGTTGGTCCGTTTGTTGATTGCTCCGCCACGGCTGAAAGAGTGTCCGTGAGAACTGCTGTTTGGTCGAGAGGGGTGGGACTGAGCCCGCAAGGAACCAGCCCTGGAGGGGCGAAATATAGTTAGCCCAGGGCGTAAGCCCTGGGTAAAGCGGAAACTCGAGCGAGTCCCGCAGGGACGGCACAAGTACTCGCTGAAAGGCGTCCCTCCGGTGAGTGTTTTGGATTCTGGAGCGTCCTGACGCTCATGTCGTTTCTTGATCAAATCTTTGCGAAGCTGGAAGCGTCATCCGCCCGAACGCTCTTAACCGAGCTGCGCGATGATCGGGCTGTCTCTGTCAACGGTCGTGAACTGCTGGCGATGATCGCGCAGGCGCGAGCCTTCCTGGCCACCAGAAATCTCAACAAAGGCGAACGCGTCGCGCTGCTCGCCCCCAACAGCATTCGCTGGATCGCCATGGATCTGGCGATCATGGCGGAGGGTCTGATTGTTGTACCCCTTTACTCGCGCCAGGCGCCGTCTGAGCTGGTGGCCATGATGAAGGACTGTTCGCCCGCGCTGATCGTGTGCGGCGATGCGGTGCTCCGCGATGACGTGGTCAATGAGTGGCGCGATGCCCCGCAGACAGTCTTGTTCGATGCGATCTTCGCGAGCGCGGACCTGCAGTCGCGGGCGGGGGCGCCCGCGCTACACCGGCATGCTGAGTCCGACCTCGTCGCCATCATCTACACCTCGGGCACGTCCGGCGAGGCAAAGGGCGTGATGATCACCAGCGGCAATGTGGGGCACATTCTTCATTGCACGTCCGAACGGCTCGACCTCCTTATGAATTACCGCCCAGGCCCGGATCGCGTTTATCAGTGGGCGCCGCTGAATTTTGCCGCGGCCTGGATCACTACGCTCACCAGCCTCCTGCGGGGCAGCTCGGTTTTCCTGAACACCGATCTCGCCAAGATTGCAGGAGAGCTGCGCACGGTTGCGCCAGACTATTTTGTGAACGTTCCCGCATTGCTGGAAAGGGTCCGCCGCGCCGTGGATGAACAGCTTTGGAAAACCGGCGGTATGGTTCGGTTGATCTACACCAATGGCAAGGGTGCATACATGCGCAAATACGAGAACCACGCCAGCCTCGCTGACCGCGTCTGGCTTGGCTTGGCCAACGCTTTGGTGTTCCCGACGATCCGCAAGAAGATGATCGGACCGAACCTGAAAGCTCTGATCTGCGGTTCGGCCCCCCTGAACGTCGAAACACAACTCTATTTCATGATGCTGGGCGTTCCCGTGTTGCAGGTCTATGGACTCACCGAGACCACGGCCATCTGCACCATGGATGATCCCCGTCATGTGGAGCCTGGTCGGGTGGGCAGGGCGATACCCGGGATTGAGATGAAGCTGGGCGAGCAGGATGAAATCCTGGTGAGCGGGCCGAATGTCTTCCCCGGCTACTGGAACCGTCCGGCGGAAACCGCCAAGGTCCTGCACAACGGCTGGTTTCGTACCGGCGACCAGGGCGAGGTAAACGCGGCAGGGAACTGGAAGATCGTGGGCCGGATCAAGAACCTGCTCATCCTCAACTCCGGCCACAACATTGCGCCCGAACCGATCGAAGATGAAATCCAAGCCCGGCTTCCCGGCGCGCAGCACGTGGTGCTGATCGGCAATGGCCGCAGCTTCCTTTCTGCTATCGTTACCGGAGATGTGCGCGATGATCAGGTACAGTCTGCGCTGGGTGCGGTGAATGCCCAGCTCCCGCATTACAAACAGGTGCGCGCCTTTCACATCAGCGCGGAGCCGTTCACGATTGAAAACGGCCTGCTGACAGCGAACGGCAAGCTGAAGCGCGACCTGATCGCGCAGAAGTTCCGGTCCGAAATTGAAGAGATTTACCGTGTGAAGCAGGCGGTATAGGCTCTTTCCTCGTGTAACTTCGCGCCCTTCGTGGCAATCATTCGACCACGAGGGGCACGAAGGCGCACGAAGGCATTTAGAAGATGACCAGCTTTTCCGGCAAAGCGATCTCCTGGGAGCTTAAGGATGGCGTCCTCGAGCTGGCGCTGCACCGTGAGCCCTGCAACGAGCTGGGGACGGAGTCGCTCGCGGAATTCGAGCAGCTGGTCGCTGCGCTCCCTTCTCTTGAACAGCATGCGCACGCACTGATCATCTACAGCCGCCTGAATTCCGGCTTCTCGGCCGGCGCCGACCTGCGCGAGACCTACCATCGTACGCAAAACCTGGACAGGGCAGCTGCCGCGGCCTCGATTCGCGAGTCGCTCGAGCGCACCCACCACGTGATGAACACCCTCGACGCCACGCCGCTGACCACGATCGCTGCGGTCCACGGGATCACCTTCGGCGGTGGCCTGGAGCTTGCGCTTACCTGTGACATCATCATCGCCGACAAGACCGCGCGCTTCTGTTTTCCCGAGCTGCGCCTTGGCCTGATCCCCGGCTTCGGCGGGATCCCGCGCCTGAAGCGTGATCTGGGGAACGCTGTGGTCCGCGATCTGCTGCTTACCGGACGCAGTTTTAATGTGACCAAAGCTCAGCAGATCGGCCTGGTCAGCCAGGTGGTTGCGGAAGGACAGGCGCTGCGGGTTGCCCGCGCCACCGCCGCGCAGATGGCCAAGTTCGACCGGCGCACTGCCGCCGCAGCCAAGAAGTTCATCAAGCCGATCCCGTATGACGAATTGCGCCGCGAGATCGAGATTTTCTGCGACCTGTTTACGCACCCGGCAGTGAATCAAGGTCTGAAGAAATTTGTGGAGAGCACGGACGCGCTGCCGTACTTGCCTTAAAATCGTGACAGTCTTATGCGAACCCAGCAACAAACCGTTGACGAAATCCTCGACCTGGCCGCCGCGCAATTCAAAGTTCCACGCGAAAGCCTTTCCCCCGAGGACGACTTTTTCAAGAAGCTCGGCATTGACAGTCTGCAGGCGCTCAGCCTGCTGACGCGCCTGGAGCAGCATTTCAACGTCGAGTTGCCGGACTACGAGCTGCAGGGAGTCTCGGATTTCCGGACGCTGGCCGAGCGCATCCAGGCAAGACTGTAGGCCTCCTGCGTAAACGAAACTCTATCGCCTGGCATTCCTCGTCATTCCCTTCGCTCCACTCTCCGGAATGACAGACTTTGGCGGGAATGCAGCATATCTCCGGGATACTCGCCGTGATCATTTCGTTGCCTCCCCGTGGCGGAGTCTAGGCTAAACTGTAAAATTCAAATCACTTGATTGCAGTTGGGGAACATTGGGTCTCCGGGATGATTGAGAATGTGCAGATTCACCCGATGAGCCGATCACCAGATCACCCGATAACTTGAATGCTCGATCTCGACCAATACACATCTTTAGGGGCTGCTCTTCGCGAGGCCCTCGACCGCTTCGCCAACGAGACCTGCCTGATCGAGTCCGACCGGAACCGCGAGCGTACCCGGCTTACCTATTCAGATTTCAAGCAGATGGCGCTGCCGCTGGCGCGGGCCCTGCAGGATGCCGGCTTCAATCCCGGTGACCGCGCCGCCATCATCATGACCAATCAGTCCAAGTGGCTGATCTCGGCCTATGCGGTCTTTCATATCGGGGGCGTGCTGGTCCCTCTGGATTACAAGCTCACCGCGGCCGAGCACCTGCAGCTATTGGCGCATTCGAAGGCAAAGTTCCTGATTATCGAATATCACTTATGGCGCGCCATCATGCAGGAGCCGGAGTTCGGAAACCACAGACTCCGCATCGTCCTGGTCACCGAAGCGCCGCCAACGGCCGAGCTCAGGGGCGGTTTCCGCTGGGAGGAATTCCGCCGCAAAGGCGATCCGATTTTCGTCGCCCGCAACCGTGACGATTGGGCCTGCATCGTCTATTCGTCCGGCACCGGGGGCCGTCCCAAAGGATGCGTGCTCACCCACAGGAATTACCTGGAGCAGTGCAAGGCGCTGACCGCCTGGTACCCCTTCTGGCCGGGTGTGCGCTACCTGAGCATTCTGCCGACCAATCACGCCATAGATTTCATGGTCGGGTTCATCGGGCCGTTCGTCTGCGGAGCGTGTGTGGTCCACTTGCGCACCCTGCGGCCGGAGTTCGTGCGCGATGCTTTCGTGCGCTATCGCATCACCTACGTCAGCCTGGTACCGCTCGTTCTGAAGAACCTGGAGCGCGGCATTAGAGGGAACTTC
>Ga0070741_10014723_pt1 | contig 13460 bp, 9 predicted proteins | sample Coa_R1_4_FD_66440 | JGI IMG/M metagenome (GOLD analysis project Ga0070741, IMG submission 66440) | Surface soil microbial communities from Centralia Pennsylvania, which are recovering from an underground coalmine fire - Coalmine... | ecosystem: Environmental > Terrestrial > Soil > Unclassified ... | reverse complement strand
AAGAGCGCAAGCTTGAACGTGTGCGCGCTCACGGAATTCTCCAAAGGTCACGGTTTCCCGCGTGTCCTCGTCAGTCCAAAAGGTTATGAAAGGACGGTCATGCGGCGCGGCCGCAAGCGCTTCTATCAAATTCCGGTACGCAAGCACGCATCATTGTAGTCGATGAAAACGTGGGTACTGTTTGATTGCAGATTGTCTCCGGAAACTCTGCGTTCTCCGAGGTAAACGCTTTTCCCCGTCGAGGTCGACGGCACTCCGCAGATCAGATTCCAGCCGGCTCCTTGTTGTCGACACGCCTGCCGCCAAGTATTCTGGTGCGCTGCTCCGAAGCTTGAATATTCCCAGGAGGAACGTTGACGCTGGCGATCGAATACGCGGCTGCGTTTCTGTCATGCCTGTGCGTATTCGCCCGGGTCCGGTCGCACAAAATTCGCCAGGCTACTCTGCTGCTCGCCAGTTACGCGCTCTATCTCAGTTGGGCGTGGTGGTTCGCGGCCGTTCTTATTAGCTCGACGGCCATTAATTTCCTGGCCGGTCGACGCTTGCGCAGGGAACAATCCGCGAGCAACTTGTTTTTCGGCATCCTCTTCAATCTTGCGCTGCTGATCACCTTTAAATATCTGCCGGAAACCTCTCCCCACTTGCCATTTTCATCGCTGCAGCCTTTGGCTCATCTCGTCATGCCGCTCGGTCTTTCATTCTGGACCTTCCAGGCGATGAGCTATCTGTTCGATCTCTACCAGGGAGAGGAACTCGATCCTACGTTCCCCGAATTTGCGCTCTACATGGTCTTTTTTCCGGTTACTATCTCAGGCCCGGTGTGCCGCATGCCTGAGATGCTCCCGCAATTTCGTTCGGAAGAACCGCTGCATCGAAGCCTGGTCACACGCGGCTTCCAACGCATCGCCATCGGCATCTTGATGATGCAAGTGGCAAAACTTCTAGGTCAGGGGATACTCGCCGGTGACAGCATCAACTCCGGCTTCGACCGCTCGACGCATTGGAGCGGCCCTGACGTGTGGTGCCTTGCCTTCGGATATGGCCTGCAACTGTTCTTCGATTTTGCCGGCTACTCGCACATCGCGATCGGAGCAGCGCAGGCATTGGGGTTCACCATCCCGGAAAACTTCGCGCGCCCCTTCGCATCAACGACTCCCTCAATCTTCTGGACGCGCTGGCACATGTCGCTCTCATTCTGGATTCGCGACTATGTCTTTTTTCCGCTGATGCAAATGCGCCGTGAAAAGCTTTGGCGAAATTTGTGCCTCGTTCTCTCGATGACGCTCTTCGGCCTGTGGCACAAGGCCACACTTCTGTTTCTGATCTGGGGCTGCTATCACGGAGTGCTTTTGGTGGCGCATCGCCAAATTGAGGCCCTTGCGCGCAAGTATGATTGGAATCCGCCGGAACGCTTGTGGAATGCCGCATCCTGGGTGACAACCATGCTGCTCGTAAATCTCGGCTGGATCTTTTTTCGCACGCATTCTGTGCGACAAGCGGTCGAGATGGTAAGCGCTCTACTGTCGCTCACCACCTACAGGATGCATTTCCTTTCCAGCAACCTCTACGCTTTGGTCCTGAGCGTGGCTGCCGGATACGCAATCGTGATTTTTATTACAGATGTACTCGAGCGCGATTCCACGGAGCTGAACTCACGGCCGGCAGGAGACGACCAATTCGCGAACTCGCGGTTCACTCGCGCTCTGTTTCGTTGGCGTTGGTTCTGGGTAACGCCCATTTACTTCCTGGTGTTGCTCTTTCTGTTGATTGTTACGCTGTCCCCCGGCATCAGCACAGCGCAATTGATGTACGGAAATTTCTAGAAAAAAGACCGCATCAGGAGACGATTTGAAACTCTACTGGAAGAAGCTTCACGAAAACGCGAAGGCGCCAGCCGTTGCACATCCGGGTGAGGATCTGGCCTACGATTTGTTCGCAGTCGAAGACGTCACCCTCACTCCCGGCCGTGTGACTCTGGTCCGGACCGGTATCGCCATCCAGTTCGAGCCGCCGCACGGGGCTATCGTGAAAGATCGTTCGTCGATGGCCATCAAGGGAATCAAGACGTCTGCGGGAGTGATCGATGCCGGCTATCGCGGGGAGCTCATGGTTCCACTCACTCTCGACGTCAATCCTCCTCGAAGTTCCGATGGCGGGCAGACTGACTACACAATCAAAGCCGGTGACAAGATCGCGCAGATGATTCCCGTCAAACCCCTGACTACGTTCGAAGTCGAAGAGAGCGAATCGCTCAAAGGAACCGTCCGGGGCGAAAAGGGATTTGGTAGTTCAGGCAAGTAGCAGTGTTCCTGATCTATGGTGCAGCAACGCCCCGGGGTGCCGGTAACAGCGTTGAATTATGCGCCCTAAGCCACTCCTCATTGCACCGGGGTGCCATCGGGTGCAAACACCGGAAATCCATCCCACGGCTGCGCCAGCTTCAACTCGCTAAACGCCGCATTGCGGTCGTATCCAAAAAGAAACTGCCCGAAGTTGTAATGCAAGACGCGATCATCGGGCCTTTGCGCGATCGCCCACTGATATTCGGCCGAGGTCTCATTCGGGTTCTCGTACTGCACTTCTGCCTGTACGGCCAGCCGCAGCAACTGGTCGGAATGATTCGACTGGTTGGTAAAGGGAGGTTTCTGCAGACGCTCAAACATTTCCCTGGCTATACGCACCCGGTCGTGAGGAGTGAGCGCAAGCAACCGCTCGCAGTCCGGCTCGGAGAGAACACCGGCCTCGGCTGCAGCCTGGCCGCCGGGCATCCCGCCGGCAATCTGCAGGAACATTGCCTTCGCCAGCAGATAATTTCCCAGCGGAGTCATATGGACGTGCTCATACACCAGATCGCTGCCGATGACTCCATTTGCGCTTTGCGTAGCAAATATGGTCTCGGCGTCGACCAGTTCTGCACCCGAATTCGATGACGCCACCGCACGGTTGATGTCGTTGATCCTGCTGTCAGCTCGAAAGCGCAGCGTATCCAGATCCCGCGCCTTCTGGAAATACTCCCGCGATGAGGCGTAATCGCCCAACATCCATTGCGTTCGCGCCATTCGGAATTCCAGTTCCGCATACTGATCGTCGATCTTCGCCGCTGCCTGGTAGGCCTGCATCGCATCGCCATATGCGCGGCTGTTTTCCGAATTGATCCCCTGCGCGAACAGTGCGTTCCATGAGCGCAGATCCTCTGCCGCCAACCCTTCCCGGTGCGCCGACGCGAACGGCGCACAGTCCTTCAGGTTCGTCGCGACGGTACTCACGATGACGCGCGCGCCCGACGCGCGGGCAACTTCAATCGTGTCTCGCAGATTGGCTTCGAAATTGGAGTAGGCATGTTTCATCAGCCCGGAGCTTGCCGGCACCTGGCGATCGAGAAACATCTCCATGCCGCCCCACTCTTTTTTCTGTGTACCGAGTTTTACGAGCAGCTGTCCAACCCGGCTCGACCGCGCGACGATACTGGCTCGAATGACGGGCAGATACATCCCGGAAGATGTCAATGCCGTTCCCGGCCCATAGGGCCCGACCACTTCGTTGTTTCCTGAATAGATGATGAACAAATCCGGCTTCTGCTTCGCCAGCCCACGCGCCAGTGGCAAAAGCACGTGTGAGTTCACCGCAACGCTGCCGGTGTTGATGACCTCAAAGTGCATTTGCGGATAATTTTTTCGCAACATAACTTCCAGATATCGACTGAAGGCATACGCCGGATCCGGGTCGCCCATCGCGGCCGATTCCCCGAGCACGAAAATTCGGTAGGTACCAACTGGCTTACTCCCAGGAATCGCATACGCCTGTGGCGTCTTGATCATTCCCGGCGGGAAGAATGGTGCGGGGAAAAACAGGTTGTAACAGGAGGCCGCCTGCCCCTTCAGCGTGCACGGCACCGTCGCATTGGTCGGAAATCCCACGTCGAATAGACGCAACACTCCTTCAAACAGCCCGATCAAAACGACAGGTACCAGAACTGCCGTCAATACTCGTGGCGTCCAGTAGCGCAATCCGTGACCGCGGATAGGTTCGCTGTGCTTCGAATGCGGATCAGCCTGTCTCAGTTCATTCTCTTCCTTCACAACCATTTCAGTATTCCCCAGAATCGCAAGTCCCGAGCTTCCTTCGCGATGCAGGGCTGGATCTGGTCTGATTCCGTGGGCCTAACCGCGGCGTCAGTCGTCCAGCCTTCCAGCCCTGCCCGGTCCCTCGATCCGTCGCTCCGCTCGAAAGCAGATCAACATCCCAAGAGAAAAACAAGCACGAAGAAAAGCGCAGTCGCGCGTTCGCAACTTCTTCACGACTGCATCGAAGCTGCCAAAGCCGGCCCGAGTCTCCCCCACCCAATCATCCTGTTTTCAGCCGCTTACGAAATTCCACGCTTCGCGCAACATGTCCTCATCGGAGATTTCCCTCAGTGATCGCGTGTTTTGCCCCTCTCCAGGCGCCTGCGGATCTCTTGCTGTAACCCCCTACCGTATTGAGGATCAATGACTTACTCTCAGACCGCCTGTGGCACAAAGATTGCCAATGCAAGCTTGGCGGCGATCAGGGAACTGGGGCGGAAGGTCGTCGTTTGGGCGCGTTCGGAAAAATCTCGCATGGCCAAAATTTTTAAGGCGGTGATTGTGGGCGCCGGGCCGGCAGGCCTGACAGCGGCATATAAACTCTCCAGGCAAAAGCTCCCAGTCGTGGTTCTCGAGAGCGATCCGGAAAACGTGGGCGGCATCTCCCGCACAGTCAACTACAAGGGCTTCCGCTTCGACATCGGTGGACACCGCTTCTTCTCCAAATCCCGCGAAGTCGAAGACCTCTGGACCGATGTCTGCGGCGATGACATGCTTGAGCGCCCGCGCTCCTCGCGCATTTACTATCGCGGCCGATTCTTCACCTACCCACTGAAGCCATTCGAGGCCTTGTGGAACCTTGGCGTCATCGAGTCGGTGCTCTGCGTCTTGTCGTTCCTCACAGCCCGTCTCCGCCCAAAGCCCAACCCCAAAACTTTCGAGGACTGGGTCGTGAACCAGTTCGGAGAGCGCCTGTTCCGGATTTTCTTCAAAACCTATACCGAAAAAGTTTGGGGGATGAACTGCCAGGAAATATCCGCGGATTGGGCCGCCCAACGCATCAAGGGCCTTTCGCTCGGTTCGGCCATCAAGCATGCATTCCTGTCGCGAACGCCCAAAGACCGCCAGCAACTTGTGAAAACGCTGATCGACACCTTCCGCTACCCGCGCCTCGGCCCGGGAATGATGTGGGAGGCATGCGCAAAGAAGGTTCGCGGCTTCGGTGGCGAAGTTCTGCTCGGCCGCCGCGTGGTTGGTTGCCGCTTCAACGCTGCCAGCGATCTTTGGATCGTCACCACCGAAGATGCTGACGGAAACGTCGAAGAATATATCGGCGAGCACCTGATCTCGTCGATGCCGATGCGCGAACTGGTGGCGCAAATCGAGCCCTCCCTTTCCGAGCAAGCCAACCGCGCCGCGCAATCACTGCGCTATCGGGATTTCCTCACCGTCGGCCTCATCGTGCGCGATCAAGGACGCTTCACCGACAACTGGATCTACATCCACGATCCCTCCGTGCAAGTCGGCCGCGTGCAAAACTACAAATCCTGGTCGCCCGGGATGGTCCCCGATCCCGCCTATTCCTCCTACGGCCTCGAGTATTTTTGCATTGAAGGCGATAAGCTCTGGAATTCCCCCGATCTGGAACTGCTTCAACTCGCAAAAAAGGAACTCCAGCGCCTGAATCTTGCCGACGCCGCCGACGTAATCGATGGATGCGTCATCCGCCAGCGCAAAGCCTATCCCGTTTACGACGATGCCTATCAGAAGCACGTAGACACGATCCGCATTGCCCTCGAACAAAAGTTCTCGAGCCTGCATCTCGTCGGCCGCAACGGCATGCATAAGTACAACAACCAGGATCACGCGATGATGACGGCCATTCTCACGGCGAAGAACATCATCGCGGGGGAGCGCCGCTACGATGTCTGGGCCGTGAATCAGGATGCCGATTATCACGAATCCGGAACCGCTGGCGATCAAATCGCAGACGAATCAAGTGACGCCCAGGCGGAAACAGCAGTGCTGTCCACCACGTGAGCGCTGCTACCGAAATCCGTTCGCTATTACGCTTCCGCACGATTCAACTCGCGGCGCTCGTCCTCCTCCTCGCCGGCATCGGCACCATCGCCTTCCAAATCAAGCTCTGCGTTCTGGATCCGGACATCTGGTGGCATCTCAAAGTCGGTGACTGGATCATCGATCACGCCAGCGTGCCACACACCGGCATCCTCTCGCGCACCGCCGCAAGCCGTCCCTGGGTTGCCTATAGCTGGGGATACGAAATCCTGATGTCGCGGGCTTATGCTTGGCTCGGCCTGATCGGCATCGGTCTATTCGGAGTCCTGTTGACGCTCGCGGTGGCGTACTCCATCTACTGGATGCTGCGCCGCCTGTCTCAGAATCTTTGGCTTGCCTGCATCGGCGCTGGAATCGTTTGCTCGGCGTTCTTATTCAACGGAATGCCGCGGCCATTTTTCTTTTCGATCGCGCTCTTCGCCGTCACTCTCACTTTGTTGATCGAAGCGAATCGCACGGCCCGGATCAAGCCACTTTACTGGCTGCCGCTGATCTTCCTGCTCTGGGCGAACCTTCATATCCAATTCGTCTATGGACTTTTCCTCGTTGGACTTTTTGTCGGCGTCAATCTATTCCAGCGGGCGGCGGAGGCATTCCATATCAAGGCGGATTTCTTAGCGCCTACAATGCTACCAGTGGACAAGTTGGCGCTCCTCGGCGTCGGCTGCGTCCTCGCGACCCTGGTCGGTCCCTATTTCTATCATCCGTACCAGGTCGTCTACGAATACTCGAAGGCGAAGTTCACCTACTCAGTCATCATCGAACTGCAGCCGCTCAGCTTCCGCGGATACAGCCACTTCGCCGAGCTTTTCCTCACTGCTGCCGGATTCTTCGCCGTCGGCTGGCGGCGCAAACTCGACCTCTTCAAGCTCACGCTGATGACCGCAGCCAGCATCATCGCCTATCGCACCATGCGCGATGCCTGGTTCATCTGTCTGCCCGCGGCGGCATGCATCGCGGATTCATTTTTAGCACAGGATGAAACCGCGCAAGCAGTGACATGCTCTCGTGAAAGCTGGCTGGAAAAATTATCGGTCGCAGCAGCCGTAGCGATCCTGCTCGCGACCGTCGCCAGCGGCACTGACTTCACCGAGCGTGGGCTCGATCGCGCCATCAGTTCGGCATACCCGGTCAACGCCATTAATTTTCTACGGCGGAATCCCGTGCAAGGCCCGCTCTACAATGCCCTCAACTGGGGCGGATTCTTAATGTGGTACATGCCCGAGTATCCCGTGGCCGTCGACGGCCGCAACGACCTTTACGGGGACGACCTCGACAAAATCTTCTTCAACTCGCAAAATGCCGAAGCCTCGTATACCTCCGACCCATACCTGAACGAGTCCGGAGTGGTACTGCTCGGCAGCGAAATGCCGCTCGCGAAAATCCTCAGCGTCGATCCCCGCTTCCAACTCATCTACCACGATGACATCGCCACCGTGTATGCCAGGCGGGTGAACGGTGTCCCGATCGCAAGGAAATACTGAAGATTAATTCATTTACACATCTAGTCATCTGATCAATAAAAACGGCGGCAGATCAGTCGCATCCTGAACGCCGGCCAGCCGCAGCGCCTGGCATTTCTGAAGATGCGATGGCCCGGTTCCATCCTTCCGGCGAGATCGGTTGCTTGGTCGACGACCTCGATGACTCTGGCTGGTTTGCTCATGGCGTACTCCGCGTCAGCACGACGGAGACGCTATCGCTGTACGTCACCTGAAAACGCGGAACTGAACTGAGCGCCGCGGCCATGTTCGTGTTTTTCGGCAACACGATCGTCTGTGCGTCCGACAACGCTGGATACTCCGTGTACGGCACCTCGGCATTCATCACCTTCGAATATTCGATGATTGCATCGGCGCCGTATAATTCCGTGCGCGAGTCAATCGCCACCGGATATTCCGGCAAATACCACGTGAGAAATCCTCCCCACTCGTACGCATTGAACAAAGGCCGCGGAAGCCCGTGTTGACGAATGTATTCGCAGGCTGTCACGGGATATCTCTGACCAATCTTCGCCAGAAGCGCTTCGCGATCGCGCGGAACGCGCACCAGGAAAAACACGATCACGATTGCGGCCGCACAAGCAGCAGATGCGCAGGCGGCTCTTCCAAATAATTTTCGCGCTTCCTTGTCTGTCGTCTCTTTCTTTGCCATCGCCTCGCCAATCACGGCGATCGCGGTGAGGGTCACCATCCAGATGTCGCGTTGCGAGTAGAAAGAAATGCCGAGTGAGAAGACCAGCACCCCAATCAGAAATGCATCCCGTGACCGCCGCACTCCGAGCGCGAGAAACGCTGCCATGGCGAGCAGCAGCAATAGATAATCCTGCGGTTGGCGGAATCCCAACGCCTGAAATTCCGGCAAATACCTGTTCGCATCGCTGAATGTAGCTTTGAAGAAGACTGCGCAAGGACCGTAAAAGTACGGCGTGATCAGCGTGGCCGCAACCGATGCGGCAACGATCCCCCCTGCCTGGCCGGTGCGCACGAATCCAGGAACAGCGAAAGCGTTCTCATACGCGACCGTACCCAGAAACAAAGTCAGCACGAGAAGGCCATACACGAATTGGACATGCAAGTTCGCCCAGGCCAGAAACAGCAGCGGAAGCATCCATAGCAGCCGCGCATTCCCGCGTCGCCGCGCCTCGCACAGAAGAAGTATTTCAATTCCGAAGAAGAGAACGGAAAGATATGCCGGTCCGGGCTGCAGATTTGCCAGAATGTATTGGCCAGCGATTGAGAGCCCAATGGCTGGCCAGAATCTTCCGCGCGTTCCACCCGCCAGCAAAAAGATCAGCACGGCGAGTACAGACTTGAAAACCATCAGGAGACACGGAATCGCCCGCAGTCCAAGCATCCTGTATGTGATCGCCAGAAGCCCTTCGTAAGCCCAGCTCGAAGCGATCCATTGCTGTGTGGAATTTTGGGAGAAGATGCCGAAATGCGGAAGAGAGTGGTGCTGCAGTATCCATAGGCCCGAACTCAGGTGCCACCAGATATCCGCGGCGTTCAACGACGAGAGAGATGTCAGGCGGAATGCTTCAATCGCCGCAGCCGCGGAAAACAGCACCAGCATTGCCGGTATGCGAAGCTTCCCCATTGCGAGTGATTCCCCGGATCCACATCAGAAGTTGTCTCAGCGCTTATGACCGGCAGAGGCAGTGGACGTCACCGTGCCGTTCGCGTTATGCGCCGTGTTGTGGCACGTTAACGAACACGTATTCGTGGCGCGGTTATATCCAATCGGAGTGCTGCCGTTCGGCGCCACCACGTTCGCGTCGAAGTTCACCAGCCGCTCGCCCGTAAATGTCGGAGAAGTTGCTCCCATCCCATGCGCCGTATGGCAGACCGAGCAGCTGAAGCCATACTGCGACACATGCAACGCGTGCTGGTTCCAGCTGGTATTCGCCAGAATATTGTTCGGCAAATCGTGGCACTTTCCGCACATTGCGTATGGGCCATTCACCGTCACGTCCGGATTCGGAAATAAATTGGTAATCAACTGGCCCGGGGCCGGCGCCTGGCTGAACTCATAACGTCTTTCCAGCAGATGTGTCCACTTCGATCCATGTGGGCCATTCGCCCCGGTCCCGCCAAATTCGCGATTGTCATCGCTGTTGTGGCAGTCGCTGCAGAACAACTGCGTCCCGACCAGTCGCGATGATGGCAGCCCGGTTTCGTTCAGCATATTCACCAGTAAGCTCGGCTGCGGCAGCGGGCTTGACCTGGGATGCGTCACCGGATGGCTCGACGTCGCCGTCTGCGCAAACTCGGCAATCACGTTCAGCGGGTCGGCCGCCTGCACCACGCGAATCGGCGAATATCCAAACACTGCCAGCCGCTGCTTACCCAGACTCGTGCCGTGGCAACGCAGGCAAGTCTCGTACTGATTGATCGATGGCGTCAGGACAGTAATGCCGTCCAGCGCGCTGATGCCCGCCGCTCCCTGCTGCGGCGGTCGAATCGCCGGCGGCGCCGAGAATGCCGTCTCCGCATTCCCGTCGTGCGCATTGTGGCAATCCACGCAGGTCGCGTGGCGATTGTGCTGCAGCAGCGGAGTCTCCGCCGCATCGTGGAAGTTGTTTCCGGACGGCAGCGGATGGCTGATCTTGCCCACCTCCGCCATGATGTTCGGCACCGTGGCAGGTGATAAGTAACTCCCACCCGCGTGACACGTCATGCAACTCTGCGTGACTGGATCATACGAAGTAGCTGGGGGGGTGGCCGGCCGCAGCAGCCGGGCCGGTGCAATCGAGTCATGCGACATGTGGCACGACGAGCACGCATTCTGACCGACCGTTGGATAGGAACCGGCATGGGCATCCGATGAAACCTGGTTCGTCGCTGTCTGGTGAATGCTGTTCGAGAACCCGGCCAGCGGATTCACTTGTCCCTGCACGACGCGGTTCGGATCGTGGCAGGCCAGGCACATCTGCGCCCGCGAACTGTCGCGCACCAGAAAATTTTGCGCCACTCGGTCAATAGCCTGCACATGCGGATCGTGACAGCTGGTGCATTCAATATTTCCATTGACCAGTTTCACCGCGCCCGTTGGGTCTGCCGTCTTTCCCTGCGATGCGAGCGACGCCACCAGATTCGGAGCGTCCTTGATGGGCACCACCAGGCTGAAGGGATGCGATCCGGTCAGCGTGGTGCCAAACGAATCGACAGAGCTCATCGTTCCAATCATCGGCAGTTGTCCGTACGCTGCCGACTGCCCCACCGCGACCGTTCCATCATGACAACTCAGGCACAAACTGCTCGATCGCCCTAATGTCGGCTGCGTCCCTTGCTCGCTGTAGGTCGTACTGTTGTACGGTGTGTAAGAACCCTGCGAAAGTTTTTGATTCCACAGCGGCGTGATCCCGCCCAATCCGCTATGTGGCGCGTGGCAGAACGTGCACCCCAGACTTCCTTGCGAATATACTTTCGATCCGCTGCCCAGCGTCAGATTATGGACGCCGAGCACATCGGCGTTCGGCGTTGCTTGCCCGAAACTCAGCGCCGCGATCAGCAGTGCAAATGGAAGAAAGCTTTTCATGGATGCTTCCTGTCATCTGCCGCAGCGCCGTAATAATGGAATACCTGCACGCGCCGATTGAACGAATCGACCACGTAGATGCGGTCCTGCTTGTCGATCTGCAATCCCGTCGGCAACTGAAATTGTCCCGCGCCCGTTCCCTTCCCGCCGAAGTAATACAGCAGTTTTCCTTGGTCGTCGAAGACCTGCACAATCCCCCACTCCCCGTCGACGATATAGAGGTGCCCCTCGGAGTCATACCCAATGCCCTTCGGCCGGAACACCCACCCCGCGCCATCGCCAATTTTTCCAATCTCGTATTTGAACGTCCCCGACCGGTCGAACACCTGCACGCGAAAATTCATCGCATCGACCACCGCAATGTCTTGCCCGTTCAGCCGCAATTCCGTCGGATAGTTGAATTCGCCATCGCCCGTGCCCGTCTTCCCGATCACCTGTAGAACGCTGCCCTGCATGTCCATCATGAAAATCTTGTTGCGCAGCGTGTCGGTCACATAAATTCGCTGGGCCGCGGAGTCCACCGCGATCCCCGTCGGACGCTTGAAATATCCTTCGCCGCCCTTCAGGCTCCCAATGGCCCGGCGATACTTCCCGTTCGCGTCGAATACCAAAACCTTCCCGGCCTGCGAATCGGTCACGTAGATATTGTCCTGCGCGTCTACAGCCACGCACTGCGGCACCAGCATCGGATCTTTCCGCGCATCGCGCCGCGACAGGAATTTGTATTTTTGCTGCTGGAAATCAAAAATGTGTACACCCGCCGCAGCCACATCGGTCACAATGATCCTGCCGCGCGAATCCGTCGCCACGCTGTAGGGACTCACCAGGTAGTGAAAGTCAGGCAGGCCCGCGATCGTATCCACAACTTTCGTCCAGAAACTGCGCTTGGGTTTAACCTCCCGCTCCAGGCTGAAGCTGCGCTCAAACGAGAGCTTCCGCCCGCCATCCATCAGCAGATCCGGAGGCGCGGGCTGTTTGGCAGTTTCCTTCGGACGCTTCGCCGCCTTTCCCGGCACAGCAGCCAGCATCATCGCCACGGTAAGGATCGCCGTGCAACGTGCCGTTGCGCGCAGGATTCTTCCCTGCTCTTTTAGAAGAAATCGAACCATCTGGTGAACCCGACAAAATACGCCGATGTCGTGGCTGGCAGCCCCACAATGCTGATCCCCTGCGTGAATCGCGTATACCCGGCCTGCAGCCCAATGCGCCTCACATGGTACTGCAGCTGCGAGTTGAAGATTTCCATGTTGTTGTGCGATACCACCGCATTGCTCTGGGTATCGCTGATCGCGCGGCTGAACGCTCCCGATAGCACCAGCCGTCGAATGGGCGATACTGAAATCCCTCCGCCCCAACTTGCCCCGCTGAAAATCACGAAATCATTCACCCCCGGCGTCAGACTGATCGGCACCAGACCCCCAACGCCCAGCAGCGATACCCCCGTTGAATTTGTGTAAGTGCCCGTGAGAGTCAAGGTCCGCGTTCCCAGCGACGTGGAATAACCTTCACTGTGGCTGGTGGATCCCTGGTATTGCGATAAGCCGCTGTGCGTCCCGTTGAACGCCGCAATCCAGTTCAGCCCGTTCGCCAGACGGCGTCGCACGTTCCCGCTGTAGTTGTAGTACGAAGTCGTATAAGTAATCAGCAGCGTCTGCACATTCTGCGCGTAGCTGAAATTTCCCGAGAGCTGCCAGCCCGCCAATCGGTGAAACGCATTTACGTTTCCGATGAACCCGAGCGCATTATCACCCTGCGCCGTGCTGCTATCGACGACCGCGCCCGAGAACGTGAACGTGTCCAGCAGCTTTCGCCCGTAGCCTACGTTGCCGCTGATGAATGTCCCCGTGTAATTCTGCCCGAAGTAGAACTGATCATAGTGCGTCGCTGTCACCGATCCCGAAAGATAATTCGTGAACTGGTATCCCGCGCCGCCCGTCGTCGTAAACGAATGCGCTCCCGTCCCCAGATCGATTCCCGGGACCGGCGCCCCGCTCGGAGTCAGGCTCTGCGCCAAGTAGCCGCTCAGATTGCTCATGTAGTTTTCGCTGAAGTTGAACGAAAGCCTCTGTGTGGGATGGAACCCTACTCCGGCACTCTGGATGTCATCGATGTAGTTCGAAGAATTCGTCGACTGTCCCGCGCCCGAAAAATAATTGCTATCGGACGAGGTTCGCGTGTAGTTGGCGTAAAACTGGCCGTGGAACGGTAACTCGTGCTGCGCCCCCGCTCCAACGTTGTTGCTCGACGAGTCTTGAATCGACTCCGATTGCCCGGCCA
>Ga0070741_10014722_pt1 | contig 13461 bp, 13 predicted proteins | sample Coa_R1_4_FD_66440 | JGI IMG/M metagenome (GOLD analysis project Ga0070741, IMG submission 66440) | Surface soil microbial communities from Centralia Pennsylvania, which are recovering from an underground coalmine fire - Coalmine... | ecosystem: Environmental > Terrestrial > Soil > Unclassified ... | reverse complement strand
TGTTCGCTCGCGATTGCGGCGATCTGCGCCAGTACAGTGCTGGCATCCGCTCAGGTCAAGTCATCAACAACTGACGAAAACCGTTCCGCCACATCCCCTGTTGCGTACATTTACCTGTCCACTTCCTCAGCCGGTACGAGCGGCAAGCTTTATGGAGCAGCCGCCTCCCCGAACGGTTCTCTCTCGCTGCTGCCCGGATCGCCATATGCTGCGAACGTGAACTATATGGCCGTCAACGAGAACTGGCTTTTCGCGATCGAAAACAATACGAATGAAGGACTGATCGATTCGTATGCCATTGCTTCAAACGGTTCGCTTAGTCTGAAGGATGTTTATACGCAATCGAGCACCTACTCGGGTCTTTCCAGCGTTTACCTCGATCACACAGGGTCTACGTTGTACGCGGATTTCTACACCACCAATAACGATTACCTGCAATACAGCATCGATCAATCGACGGGACAATTGACCAACATCGGAGACCTTCCGGGAGGGCCGCCGAATAACAGCCCGGTCAGCTTCATCGGGAATAACGTTTACGCCTATTCGTCGAGTTGCTACCACTTCGGTCCTGAGATCGTCGGGGTGCAGCGCGCCAGCAATGGCTCGCTCTCGTATCTGAATAATTTCAATCCACCTTTTCCGCCGGAGAAGTCGGGAGGATTCTATTGTCCATGGCTCGCGGCAGCCGATCCGACGGATCATCTCGCCATTGCCATGGAGCCGATGAATTCGAACTTTGGCCAGGATGGACCCTGGCAGCTTGCGACGTACACGGCGGATAGTTCGGGAAACCTGACTACGACCAGCACGTACTCCAATATGCCGAGCGTATTGGTAGGGACGGTGACAGATTACTGGATGTCACCTTCCGGAAACTACCTTGCGGTAGGCGGAAGTTCAGGCTTCCAGATTTTCCAGTTCAATGGAGCAAGCCCGATCACGCAATATACGGGATTGCTGACGACCAGTCCGATCGACCAGATTTTCTGGGATAACTCAAATCATGTGTACGCTCTCAGCCGCAGCGCGGCCAAGCTGTACGTATTTACAGTCACTTCTTCGGGAGTCACGCAGGCCCCTGGATCGCCACATGCTGTGCCGAATCCGCGGAACCTGATCGTGCTGCCGAAATAAGCGATCCCCGTATGCGCAAACTCACTTCGTCCTGAGAATGCGGGGTTCTGCCGGGGGAGAGAACGGGGAGTCTCTCCCCTCCCGCAGATTTCACTCCAAAATCCGCGTCTCCATCTGCTCTATGCAGCGCGCTTGAAACGTGCCGGTTCACTGCACCGCCGCAACTAAAGCGTCCCCGTGCAGACGATTACCCCCCGGTTACCTATGCACCAATATTGATGCAACGTTAATAACCCCGTAACAATCCGCTGCTACAACCGGAGTATGGATCTGCCTGTCTACAACACGCTGATCCTTTCGGACCTGCACCTTGGGGCGGAGACGAGTCATGCTCACGAGGCGACGCTAGTCCTAAAGCATTGCCGCTTTCAGCGGCTCATACTACTGGGCGACATTTTTGCCGACCTCAATTTCGCCCGCCTGAAAAAAGAACACTGGAAATTCCTGGGACTCATCCGCAAGCTCTCCAATCCGAAGCGCGGCGTCGAGGTCGTTTGGGTGGAAGGAAACCATGACCACGGCCTCACCGACATCATGTCGCACCTGGTCGGCGTCCGCGTTTACCAGGCTTATCGTTGGATGTATCGCGGGCTGCGCCATGTGGCGATCCATGGCCATCAGTTCGACGGATTCCAGGTCAACAATGTCCGGATGAGCCGATGGGGCACGTCGCTCTATCTGCAACTGCAGAAGATGGATTTCAAGCGCAAGCCCATCGTTCGCATGATCGATCGGCTCAATACCCGCTGGCTGCGGATGTCGTCGAAAGTTTCCGGCGGCGCCATCGCTTACGCGAAGCGTTACGACGCACAACGCATCTTCTGCGGCCACACACATCAGGCATTAAACGTTGAGCAGGACGGCATCAGCTACTACAACTCTGGCGGATGGGTCGATTCGCGGCTCACTTATTTAACGATCGACGAAACGGGGGTCAAGATCCATGAATACGACAACACTGCATTCGACAAGCACGAATCCGAGCAGCACCAACCGGAAGAGCGAACTTACGATCGTGATACCGGCGAAGAACGAGGCGAAGCTGATCCCGAGGCTGCTGACTTCGCTGACGACTCAGGATTACTCGAAGATGTCGAGTACGAGGGTATTAGTCGCTGACGCGAATTCCACGGATGGCACGCCCGAAATCGTAATGAGCTTTCGCGATCGCCTGAATGTCGGCGTCATCCGCGGAGGCATGCCTTCCGTCGGACGCAATCAGGGAGCGGCGCAAGCCGACAGCGCATACGTCCTGTTCCTCGATGCCGATATTGAACTGGCTGATAATTCACTTATCCGGCGCTGCATGGAGAAGGCGCTCTCGCAGCAGTTGCAGTGCGTGACGACAAATATCATCTGCCGAGAGGGCAGTTGGGTCGACAAACTCTTCTACGCTGCCAACGATTGCTTCCAGTATCTGTCGTACCTGCACCGTCCGTTTGCCACCGGAATGTTTATGCTGTTTGACCGCAAGAGATTCTGGGAGCTTGGCGGATTCCATGAGCAGATTCTGTTCGCCGAGGACTACAAGTTGAGCCAGCAGGTCGACCGCGAACGTTTTGCCGTCGTCCGGGGCGGCGTCTACACCACCAATCGACGCTTCAAGCGCATGGGACACCTCAAGGTCGGATGGCTCTTCCTCAAGACCGCGTTGAACTATTGGAATGAAAAGTATTTCCTACGGGATCATAAGTACTGGGCTAATGAAGCCGACGGTATGCCGCCGGCGTAGCGTATTGGCCAACTTTCCTGCGTAGATTGCCCAGGCCTTGACTTATAAGGCGCTGTAGCCCCAAGTCGGCGTGTGGCTTGCCGTGCCCGCCACCCCGATCCTCCGGCAGTAAATCCCTCACTAAATCATCCTTTGGCGGTTAAAATGGCAGGAGTCGCTAAAAGCAAGCAGCCAATGTGAGTGTACTGGCATCAGAGCTTTTTCTGAGTTCGAACATCAAAAAAGGAACTGATTTGGAGCCCATGTACAGCATCGTGATCCCGGCCTATAACGAGGAAGCGCGTATTGGCGCCACGCTGGAACGAGTTTTGAGCTTTGTTCATGAGCAGGGTTGGGACGCGGAAATCATCGTCGTGAACGACGGCTCGCGCGACAAAACCTCGGAAATCGTGCAATCTTTTGCCGCAAAAGATCCCATTCTTCATCTTGTGGAGAATCCAGGCAACCATGGCAAGGGGTACAGCGTTCGCAATGGCATGCTGCAGGCCCGTGGGCGCATCGTCTTGTTCAGCGACGCCGACTTGTCGTCGCCCATCGAGGAATCCCTGAAACTGTTTGCGGCTCTTGAGAACGGTGCTGATATTGCGATCGGCTCGCGTTGGCTTCGCGCCGAAATGCAGACCCAGCGCCAGCCGTTGCACCGTCAGTTATTCGGACGCATCTTCAATATCCTGTTGCGCGTCACGCTGGGCCTCCAATTTGCCGATACCCAATGCGGTTTCAAGGCGTTCAAACGCGCGGCCGCGCAGGCCATCTTTCCATGGCAGAAGATCGAGCGCTGGGGATTCGATCCTGAAATCCTGTTCCTGGCTCGAAAGTTCGACTTCAAGGTGGAAGAGATCCCGGTCCACTGGGGACATAGCGGCGGCGCACGCATCAATCCGTTAGTCGATGGCGCGCGTATGTTTCAGGAGATGCTCCGTATTCGCTGGTATAGCCTTACCGGAAAGTACGACGGCATCGATGGCATGGTGGCAAAGGCCCGCCGGGCCCCGCGTCTCCCTTAACATTTTTCAGACAACTTGCGTTGTGGCGAGCTTCTTGACGGCTCCTGCTACCAGCTGACCCATTTCGGCCGTGGTTACGGCTGGATGCGTCTTGCCGGCAAGATCTGCGGTTCTCGCACCCTCCGACAACACGTTGGAGACGGCCTGCTCAATGCACGAAGCCTCGCGCTCCAGATGGAACGAATGACGCAGCATCATCGCCGTAGAAAGAATCGCGCCCAGGGGATTGGCGATGCCTTTGCCGGCGATATCGGGGGCAGAGCCATGCACCGGCTCATATAGCCCAACCGGTCCGCCGATGCTCGCTGAAGCGAGAAGTCCCAGCGAACCAACCACCCCTCCCGCCTGGTCCGACAAAATATCGCCGAACATATTCTCAGTCAGCACGACATCGAAATCCGTAGGCCGCTGCACCAGCAGCATGGCCGCCGAATCCACATACTGATGTCCCAGCCTAACGTCGGGATAATCCTTACCGATTCTCGTCACCACGTCGCGCCACAGCCGCGAGCATTCCAGGACGTTCGCTTTGTCGACCGACAAAACTTTTTTCTTCCGCTTCATCGCAAGATCGAATGCCACGCGAGCGATGCGCTCGACTTCATGCTCGGCGTAACGCATGGTGTTGACCGCGACCCGCGCTCCAAGTTCGCCGTTGATCGATCGCGGCTGTCCGAAGTATGCTCCGCCAAGCAGTTCGCGAACGATCATGATGTCGGTACCACGCACGATCTCCGGGCGAAGCGGAGAGGAATCTTCCAGGGCAGGGAAGTAAACCGCCGGCCGCAGGTTGGCATAAGCCCCGAGTTCCCGACGAAGCCGTAGTAAGCCCGCCTCGGGACGAAGGTGGCCGGGATTCTTATCAAACGCCGGACTTCCCACCGCGCCCAGCAGAACGGCAGAAGACGACAGACAAGCCTCGACCGTATCGGGCGGCAAAGGATCGTTCGCGGCAGTCAGTGCCGCTCCACCTACGTGCTTTTCTTGAAGCTGCAGGCTGTGTCCGGAACCTTCAGCCACCGTGCGCAACACATCTACGGCCTGATGGGTAACCTCAGGTCCGATTCCATCGCCGGGAAGAACTGTGATGTTTAGTTTCATAAAAGATCGATCGGCGCGAATGAGTCATTGTGTGATCGGGGCATCGCGCCATTGAATTCATTTAATCACTAATCGTGAAGTGTCGGGCCGCGATCAAAAGAAAAGCCGCCGAGAGGCGGCTCTCCAATCCCGCAATGGATACATCGCTCAATCACTCAATTTCTAGACTCCCCACAGATAGTCTTCCTGCTGCGTCTGCTCGTGATGCGGTTCTCCATGAACTGGAAGCGGCACGCCAAATGGATTGCTGTCCGCCGCGGCCGCGAACGCCTTATCGGCTTCTGGTGACGGAGCGTTTACCACCGCCGCCTGCGTCGCCTCGATAATCGGCTCGATCAGCGGCGTTGCCGACATTGTGGGCTTGTGGGTGTCGCGGATCAACTCGAGAAGATGATGATCTTCCACGTGCTTGATTTTGTCCGCCAGGCGGACAAAACGCCGGTAAACGTCATCGAGCGCGCGCCGGTCAAACGTATATCCGAGTTGCTCGCAACGCATGCTCAACGCGTGACGACCGGAGTGCTTGCCGAGCACCAGTTTCGAATCCGGCACGCCCACCGATCTCGGCGTCATGATCTCGTAGGTCAGAGGATTTTTCAGCACGCCGTCCTGGTGAATGCCGGCTTCGTGCGCGAATGCATTCCGTCCGGTAATCGCCTTGTTCGGCTGCACCGCGACACCGGTGATTTCACTCAACATCTGGCTGGCGGCAAAAATCTGCTCGCCCACGATACCCGTTTCGTACGGATATCGGTCGGGACGCACCCGCATCGCCATTACGATTTCTTCCAGCGAAGCATTCCCGGCACGTTCGCCGATCCCGTTGATCGTGCACTCCACCTGGCGCGCGCCCGCATTTACGGCGGCGAGTGCGTTAGCAACAGCCAGTCCCAGATCGTTGTGGCAGTGCGCCGAGATGGTGACTTTCTCGATGCCCTTCACGCAACGGCGAATCATCGCGATCAATTCACCAAATTCCGAGGGAACCGTATATCCCACGGTGTCCGGAATGTTCAGGGTCGTCGCGCCCGCTTCCACCACGGCATTCAGCACGCGGCAGAGAAAGTCAGGATCGGTGCGCGTTGCATCTTCGGGAGAAAACTCCACATCATCGCAAAGAGACTTCGCAATTTGAATCGCTTCCCGCGCCTGCGCGACGCACTGATCGCGAGTGATGCGTAACTTGTATTGCAGATGGATATCCGAGGTAGCCAGAAATACGTGAATGCGGGGACGAGCCGCGTGCTTCAACGCTTCCCAGGCGCGCTCGATGTCTGGGCGGCAAGCACGGGCAAGCCCCGCGATAACGGGCCGCCGGACCGCCTGCGCAATCGTCTTCACCGACTCGAAGTCGCCATCCGAGGCGATAGGAAATCCAGCCTCGATTACATCCACGCCCAGACGGTCAAGCTGCTGCGCCAGTCGCAGCTTCTCCTGCTGGTTCATGCTGCAGCCCGGCGACTGCTCGCCATCGCGAAGCGTCGTATCAAAAATCGTGATTCGTGCCTGCTCCGTACCCATAAATGCCATCCCTCGTTAAATCCACCGCAAGCCGGGTGCATGCCCGGCGGTAAAAAGACGCACTGTTCCGCGTATCTCTATCGTACGAGCTTCGGAGGTAGAAGCAAAACTTATATTTCTTCATGAAACATTAGTAATCCTTGTAGTATAAGTATTGCTAATGAACTGACTCACTGGCATTAAGAGGTCCCCGTGGAGCTTTCTCAACTCGAAGTCTTCTTGGCCGTCGCGCGCGAAAGGCGCTTCTCCCGTGCCGCTGACAAATTGTTCCGCACCCAGTCCGCGGTCAGCCAGACAATCCGAAAGCTTGAAGATGAACTCGGGGAAGCCCTATTCGATCGCTCCTCCCGCGAAGGTGTCCTCACCGATGCCGGAAAAGTTCTGTACGAGTACGCGGAGAAGCTGATTAACCTGCGCGGCGAGGCGGCCGAGTCACTCTCTGAACTGCGCGAACTGCAGAAGGGCAAACTCGTCATTGCTGCCAACGAGTTCACCGTGTTGTATCTGCTGCCCGTCCTGGCCGAGTTTCGCCGGCTGCATCCCATGATCAAGATCACCGTGGAGCGCGCCCTGGGAAGCCACATTCCCGATGAGGTTCTCAGCTATGCAGCGGAGTTTGGCGTGCTCTCCTACGAGCCCCAGGAAGAGAACCTGCACTCGATCGTCGTGTTCCTCGACGAGTTGGCCTTCGTGGTCCCCGCCAGGCACCCGTTGGCATCGGCCCGGCAGGTAAGCATCCGGCAACTCGGAGCGGAATCTTTCGTGGCGCACATCGTGAACTCGCCTTATCGCGAAAAGGTCATCCAGTTGTTCAAGCAGCACAAAACGCCGCTCCACATGGACCTGGAACTCCCCACCCTGCAGGCCATCAAACAATTCGTTGCCATGGGGAATGGTGTCGCGCTTATTCCGGAGATCAGTGTGGAAACCGAGTTGGCGCGCGGCGAACTGGTGCGCATTCCCGTACGGGAGTTGCAACTGAAGCGCAAGCTCCGGCTGATCTATCGCAAGGGAGCGAATTTATCCCACGCGGCGCGGGCGTTCCTAAAAGTGGTGGAAGCGGTCGCTTCCGAACGAAAAGGTCGATACCGTTTTCAGCGCGAGAATTGATCGTCTTGTACGAAGAAGCCGCCTACTTCTGCCATGCGCAGCCCATTCCGCTCGGCGGAAGTTCTCCGCGCCCTCGACACTTAAGGCTTTTGAGCCAGACTCCATGATTGACGTGTCGGCTCTAAAAAGCCAAAAGGGAGCGAGATTTCTCTGCTCCCTTTTTGTTCTCGGCTGGCATTACACCTTCAGCAATCGGCGCACACGTGTTCTTCGTGGAACGAGTGCAACGCATCTTCGATGGTTTCGTGCACATCAAGCACCGAATCCAGATTGGTGAGATCAAGCAGCGTGCTCACCAGACTATTTGCTCCGGCACACTTCAGCTGCGCATTGCGTTCCTGCGCGCGCGTGTAAAGCAGGGCCAACTCTCCGATGCCGGCGCTGTCGATCGAGCTGACGCCGCTGAGGTCAAGCAACAGCTTGCCGCCCCAGTGCAGGATTTCGTCGACCAGACGCGATAATGCAGCCGCTTCGTCGCGATAGACGATCCGTCCATGGCAGTGCACGATGATGATGTCGCCGGAATTGTGCGCTTCTACACTGAGTTTCAACTTCGACTCCTTTACTATCTGATACGAGGCCGGAGGGCCCATTTGTTCCCACATTTCACAATTAATATTCATAGAATTCACGTTACTACATAGACGTGAGTCGATCGCTTTAGGCACCATGAAAATCCAGTAAAATTTTCGTCAAAACAAGTCGTTGCCCGCGAGTCAGTTGCGCACACCCGTCTTCTCGCAACAAATTTTGTACGGCCATACATCTTGGCCATCCAGTACACTGCATCTAACGGATTTCATTGATTACAATGGTTTTTTGCCGGCCCGCATGGCCGGGGAGGGATACTGCGTGTCGAAAACTGCCGCTGCTGTGCTGGCATTCGTGACCATGCTTTTGTTCTCGATTCCCATGGCAGCACAATTCAACGGGCTTCTTCCCAATGGCAACGTCTACGTCGGCGCCTCCTACGGACAGCTCACCAATGTGGTGAACCAGCAAAGCTACAAGGGCTGGAACGCTTCGCTGGAAGCGCTTCCGTTTACCCGTTTCCCGCGTTTAGGTCTTGTGCTCGACACCAGTGGTTTTTACCGCCGCGGCGTCACTCAATATAACGCCGTCGCTGGTCCCCGCCTCTCTACCAGTATCGGCAAGTGGCGGCCCTTCGTGCAGGGGATGGCTGGCATCCGCCACCTGAACTCCAGCGGTTTTGTTTACAATCCGCTCGTCATCGATGTCGGCGGCGGCGCCGATTACCGGCTCTGGTTCAAGAATTTTTCCTGGCGCTTTCAGGGAGATTACATGCACAGCCACTACGCGAGTGCGTCCCAGAATGATTACCGGGCCTCGACCGGAATTGTCTGGCGATTCTGAACAGCCCAGCCATTGCTTCACTCAGACGTTTCCTCTACCTACGCTTGCTATCCTGCGGGCACCCTCGCGCATCCAACAACTTTGAACTTCTCGCTGGGTTATGACCCGGCAAGGAGGAAAATATCATGCGCAAATTCGCGACCGTCTGGCTTGGCGTACTTTTCTATGCCGCGCTGGCGTCTGCCCAAGTACCGACATCCGGCAATATTTTCGTTGGTTATTCCTTCGAGCGCAGTAACTGGTCGGGTCTCACTGGCAATTCCGGTGGGACCAGTCTGAATGGATGGGAAGCTTCGCTTGAAGGAAAAGTTCTCCCTCACCTGGGGATCGTCACCGATTTCGGGAGCCACTACGGATCACAAAATTTTACGGCACTGACACCGAACGGCCCCTTCAGCAGTAGCGTCACCGGACACCAGTGGGAAATCCTGTTCGGCCCACGGGTTTCAGTTTCCGTCGGAAAGCTTCGGCCATTTGCCGAAGCAATGTTCGGCGTCGCACACCTCCACAACGGTGGCGATTTCTTCGACACCGGGAACACTACATTTGCCGAAGCGCTGGGCGGCGGTGTCGATTACCGCGTGGTGCGCGTCGTTGCTTTGAGAGTGGAAGGAGACTACCTGCACACGCACTTCTTCAGCACAACGCAAAACAATTTCCGTCTATCCACGGGAATCGTTTTCCGCTTCTAACAGAAAGTTTCAACTCCAGTGAGGTTCGAAATGCGCAAAATTGCCCTTATCCTTTGTGCCTTTGTTTCCAGTTTTATTCTGTCCGGAATTGCATCCGCGCAAATTCCGACATCCGGCAATGTCTTTTTCGGTTACTCGTACTACAACACCGATGTTTCCAGCTTCAACCGGGTGAACACCAATGGTTGGGAGGCGTCGGTGGAGGGGAAATTTCTCCCCTTCATCGGAATCGTCGCCGATTTCGATTCCCATTACGGATCGCAGGACTTTCCGGCCGCTTGCCCGGTTTCGCTTCCCGGTTGCAACGCTACTTTCACCGCGAATTTCACCGAGCATAATTATTTGTTCGGTCCGCGGGCCTCTATTTCCGTAGGGAAGTTTCGTCCTTTCGCGGAGGCCCTGATCGGCGCAGGGCACGTTCATATCAATGGTGGGGGATCCGATACATCGTTTGCCACAGCGGTTGGCGGCGGACTCGATTACAAGTTCCTGAAACTGCTGGCGTGGCGTCTGCAGGGAGATTACATCCACACGAACCTGTTCGACGTCGCGCAGAATAATGTGCGGATCTCGACGGGAATTGTTGTCCGTTTCTGAAGTCCATCGAACTCTGAATTCAAGGCGGCGGGCGCACGTTTTCGGTAGATCTTCGGACCCTGATGGATGCGGATTTACGAGGACGGATCGAAGGTCTTACGCGACTTGCCGCTTGAGTTCCAGCATCTCGAAGTACTCGGCGACCAGTTCAGCGTCCCAAAGGCCGCGGGCAGCTTCTTCGCGCATGGTCTGCGCGGCGGCTTCGTGCGAGAGCGCCGGCTTATAGGAGCGCGCTGTGCGTAGCGCGTCGTACACATCCACCACTTGCAGAACACGCGGCAGCACGGGGATCTGCGATGCCGTCAAGCCGTCCGGGTATCCCGAACCGTCCGAATGCTCATGATGATGACGGATGATCGGCAGCACCAGCCCCAGTGAGTGCAGCGGCTTGCAAATGTTCTCGCCCGTGATGGGATGCAGCTTCATGATCTCCCATTCGGTGGGAGTGAGATCGCTTCCTTTTTTCAAGATCTCATCGGGCACCGCAATCTTTCCGAGATCATGTAGAAACCCGCCGCGTTTCAATGCAAGGATGGAATCTTCGTCCATGCCAAGATGACGTCCCAGATCCGCCGCATGAACCGACAACCGCTCGCAATGGCCCTCGGTGTATGGATCCCGGCCTTCCACGATCAGTCCAAGCGTGCAGAGCACCGAATCGGCCGTCTCAAGTTCGTCGGTGAATTCTTTCAGGCGCAGCAGCGATTTCACCCGCGCAATCAACTCTTCCGCGAGTACAGGCTTGTTCAGGAAATCGTCGGCTCCGGCTTCGATGCCGCGAACCTTGTCACTGCTGTCACTGAGTCCGGTAATCAAGACGAACGGAATGAGGCGCGTCGCCGCATTCTCTTTCATCGTGCGGCAGAGATCGTAGCCCGACTTGCCCGGCATCATCACGTCAGAAAGGATGAGATCCGGAGCCTGGCGGCGCACTTCGGCTTCCGCTTGCTCCGCGCTCGATGCCGTGACCACGCTATATCCGCGAATCGTCAGCAGTTGGCTCATCAGCCCTGCAATACTGGGCTGATCATCGACCACAAGGATGCGCGGAACTCGACGCCTTGGTAACAAATCCCCCATACCGTGATAAGAAGCCACCTCGCCATAGGCAGTTGTCCGCGATATGCGTTCAACACCTCAGACACCGAGGTGCGCTTTATGGCTGCTCAAATTGAATAACTTTCAATTCTACTGCCAATCCGATATTCACACGAAGATCAATAGTTCTGAACCCTATCATCAAGCGTAAGTTTCTGGAATTTCCCATTTCGGTACGCTCACTCGTGATATGTGACGCGAGACCTTGCGCTTCCATTTCGGCCCACTTAGCTTGAGCCTTATGTGGCGCAAATTTGGAATCGTGTTTTTGGTTGCCGCGAGTGTAGGGACTTTCTTCCATGGAGTAGCGGACGGTGCTGCGAAAGTCCATACCGTCGCATTGGGCAAGTGGACAACCGTCCAGTGGACGGCGGCAACCGGGAATGTAGAAAAGCCCGTCCCTATGAAAGTCCGCGCACTCATAGTCGATGGGCGGGTGAAAGAGTACGTCATCGGATCGCCTCACGACGTCACCGATCGTTTGTTCGTGGCCCGGCGAATATTCCGCGTGAACGACAGCCTTCCCGAAGATGCAACTCCGCATTGGCAGTGGCAGCGTGGGGGATGGCTCGTCGTGGACCGGTTGACCGGGAAGATATCGAGCGTCAATTTGCCCGAATTCGATCCTTTCTATTCTGCTGCGAGTTGGTATCGCGACTACGTCGCCTATTGCGGCGTTTCTGATGATGGCAAGAAGACCTATGCCCTGGTGGCGCAACTCAGCCGGCGCAAGGCGGTATTGAAAAAAGTTCTAGGCGAAGCCATTGCCGAGAACGCTGCGCCGGACTCGGCCTGTTCACCGCCCCAGTGGCAGAAAGCTCCGGCGCGTGTCAGCTTTGAATCAGGATCGACCAAACTGACGTTTGCCATCCGGGGCCACGTCGTCGACCAGGTAGCCGACGATGAAGACGATGACGAATAGCGGCACCAGTATCTCGAAGCAGCTTCCATGTCGTTCGCAATACAACGGCGCCAAATGGAAGTCAGTCTCCCGCAGCTTCTACTGCGGGTAGTTCCGCGGAGACTGCTTTTTCCTTCACTTTCGCGCTGGTTACCAGGATCACCGACATCACGACGATTGCGCTGCCCGCCAGGATAAACCGGTCCACTTTCTCATGAAGGATCAGCCATCCAATAAACACGGCGATCACCGGGTTCACATACGCGTAGGTCGACACTTTCGATGTAGGCACGTGTTCCAGCAGCCAGATGTACGCGGTGTAGCCGATCCACGAGCCGCACACCACGAGATATCCGACGGCGGCAAGACTGCGCGGGGCCCAGGAGACGTGTGAAAAGTCTCCATTCAGCAGCGCGTAGATGAAGTTCCCCGCTCCAGCCGCGGTAACTTGCCAGGCAGTTGCTCCGAAAACGTCCATGCCCGATTGCCATCGTTTTGAGAGGACCGAGCCCAGAGCCCAGCTGAACGATCCGGCGATCAGGCTGATCGACGCCCACAACTCTTTTCTCCCCATGCTCCCCGCCTGCAACTCCGGCCACACCAAGACCAACAGACCGACGATGCCGAGCGCGAGTCCAGCCTTGCCTCGGCCCGAGATGTGATGATCCCCAAGCAGAAGGGAATCGAGCACCAGAAACCAAAGCGGAGTGATGGCAATGATGAGAGCCGACAGTCCAGAGGAGACCGTGAGCTCTGCGTATGACAGCGTGAGATTCCCGCCCATCAGCAACAACAGCCCGACAATCGATGCCAGCGCAATTTGCTTTGCCGAATAAACGATGCGGTGTCCCGTGACCGCGCAGACCGCCAGCATGATCACTCCGGCGATCGTGAATCGCAACCCGCACATCAGCGCCGGAGGAATGGTCTGCACCGCGATATCAATCGCAAGATAAGTTGAGCCCCAGAACAGATACACGAGTCCGAAGGCGAGAATCACCATCCACCGTGCTGGGCGTTGAGCGGAATGCATGGTTTTCCGGGTTACAAAGAAGGTTCCACGATATCAGACGACTTACGGGCGCGGATCGATTCTAAACGTAAGCGAAGCGCCCGAAAGGGCATTTCACCGGGGAGTGTCTCTCTAAGGGTGAAACGCGGCAATCTGCTCGCAGCTATTTGAGCTTGTCA
>Ga0070741_10014721_pt1 | contig 13462 bp, 14 predicted proteins | sample Coa_R1_4_FD_66440 | JGI IMG/M metagenome (GOLD analysis project Ga0070741, IMG submission 66440) | Surface soil microbial communities from Centralia Pennsylvania, which are recovering from an underground coalmine fire - Coalmine... | ecosystem: Environmental > Terrestrial > Soil > Unclassified ... | reverse complement strand
GTCACCGCACCGCGTGGCACGAAGCCGGCGACGTCGTGACCGACCTGCGCTCGTGGGCGCGGCGGTGGAATGACGCCTCGCTGAGGCGCGTGGTCACCCTGCGCCAACCTTCGCGAGCCCGCCGCTGGCCGCTTGTCGGCATGTTTGCGATCGGGTTTTTCGCCGGCACGATCGGCACCTATGCAGTCACGCAGCGCTCACAGATCAAGCGCTTCGCCATGCGGACGCTCAACGTCAGGCATGAGATGCCTGACGAATCCGGCGGCAGCGAATTCGCCGGACCGGTTTCGGTCACGTCACATCGTTCAAATCACCGCCGAAAGGCGGCAGTGGAGGTCACCTGACCATGGGCGGTTTCATCGTCTGGATCATCGTCGGCGGCATCGCCGGGTTCCTTGCCAGCAAGGTACTCACCGGTAAGGGCATGGGCCTGATCTGGGACATCGTCGTGGGAATCCTCGGTGGGTTCATGGGCGGATGGCTCGCCGGCCTCGTCGGTATCGCCACCACCAACATCGTGATCGAAGTGGTGGTCGCGTTCGTCGGAGCGGCCATCCTGCTGGTGGTCTTCCGCGCGCTGACCCACCGCGGCCTGCTTCACGCTTAGACGCTTCCTCCCTTTTCGTACGGCCTCGCGGACTACCCCCGCGGGGCCGTCTTCGTGCCAGTGCGACGCCCAGGAGGACTGCTCGGATCCGGGCTTATCCAGGCGCTCGCGGTGACGACTTTCCCAAACGATCAGAAAGGACCCGGCGGGCCCATGACAGCTGGAGCCTTACGCCGATCGGGCACAACATACGGCCGAGCCTGCACACCTGGGATCCGCAGCTCAACTCCATGAAGGCCGACGATCAACGGAGCCCGCGGCTTCATCGGCGACTACTACGGCAACGCGACGGGCGGCCGGACCGACTACACGACCTCGGTCAGCACCTACGACGACGGCAGCAACCCGGCGCACTTCCAGCAGCAGGTCGTCGCCACGGTCGCGCTGCCCCGATTCAAACCGACTCCTAACCGCACATTTACGGCTCGGGCCTCCAATAGACTGGGGGCCCACTTTTTTCCCCGCGAGGAGGCATGGCCATGGCGCGCATCCCGTTCTTGTCCCGGCTGCAGGAGCTTTACGCCGACATCGACGAGGCCGAGCGCTCCGGCCGGCCGGTCGAAGCCGTCCAGCGTGAAAGGATGGAGGCGCGCCTCAGCCGGCGCGACTTCCTCAAGGCAGGCGGCGCGACGGTCGGCGCGCTCGCGATGGGGGTTCCCTTCGCGAAGGCGGCCGGCACCGCTCCCCGGATCGGCATCATGGGCGGTGGGATCGCCGGCCTCAACGCGGCCCTCACGCTCCAGGACAAGGGCGTGGCCAGCACCGTCTTCGAGGCCTCGAACAGGCTCGGCGGCCGAATGCACTCGCTGATGAGCGGCTACTGGCAGAACGGCCAGACGAGCGAATGGTGCGGCGAGCTGATCGACAGCAACCACAAGACGATCCAGAACCTCGCCCAGCGGTTCAACCTCCCGCTCGTCGACCTGATCGCCGCCCAGCCGGCCGGCTCCGAGGACACCTATTACGTCCACGGGCACTACTACCCGTGGTCGCAGGCTGTCACCGACTTCGGCGCGATCGCACCGACCTTGAAGAATCAACTCAAGGCTGCACCGTTCCCCACGCTCTACAACAGCTTCACCTCGTTCGGACAGTACCTCGACAACCTGAGCGGCTATGCCTGGATCGAGAAGTACGTGCCTGGCGGGCACGCGTCCGACTTTGGTGCGCTGCTGGATTCGGCATACAACCAGGAATACGGCCTCGACATGACGCAGCAGAGCTCCCTCAACATCCTCTACCTCCTCGCGTACCAGCCACCCAGGCAGTCGCCGGGAGCGTTTGCCTGGTACGGCGTGTCCGACGAGCGGTACCACATCTTCGGCGGCAACCAGCAGCTGCCGCAGGCGATCGCGAGCTACATCCAGAGCGCTTCGCCGCAGTGCTCGATCCGCATGCAGTGGCGGATGACCGCGATCGTGGCGAACGCGGACGGAAGCGTCACGTGCTCGTTCTCGACCCCGGGCGGATCAGCCCAGCAGACCTTCGACGCGGTGATCCTCACGATGCCGTTCTCCGTCCTGCGCGGGCTGGACTATTCGGGCGCGAACTTCGACCAGCGCAAGAAGACCGCGATCACGCAGCTCGGTTACGGCACGAACACCAAGATGAACTTGCAGTTCACCAACCGGTTCTGGAACGGCACCGGCGCGTGGCCGGGGATCTCCGACGGCAACATCTACACGGACTTGCCCTTCGAGGACGCATGGGACGCGACCCGCGCGCAGCCGGGCTCGACGGGAATCGTCGTCCTCTTCACGGGCGGCAGCTTCGGGGCCCAGGTCAAGATTCCGCAGCCGTACATGGCGGCCGGCGACTCGCCGACCGTGCTGCACTACGTCCAGCAGTTCCTGTCCCAGCTCGAGACGGTGTGGCCGGGCGCGACCGCCCATTGGAACGGACAGGCCACGGTCAGCACCCCGTGGAGCGATCCCAACGAGCTTGGGAGCTACGCCTGCTGGACGACAGGCCAATACACGTCGTTCAGCGGTTACGAGCGCGTCCAGCAGGGCAACATCCACTTCGCCGGCGAGCACTGCTCGATCAACTTCCAGGGCTTCATGGAAGGGGGCGCGGAAGAGGGTGCGCGAGCGGCGAGCGAGATCCTCAACGACATCAAGTCGGGACTCGTGCCCTAGCGACCAACACTTTCCATCTCGAAGAGGCCGCCCATACAGGCGGCCTCTTTTCGTTCAGCCCGTCTGCGATCCGGAGAGCCTGAGCGTGAACGCGAGCCAGATCATGGCGGCCGCGGCGGCGAAACCGGGGACAAACGCCGCGACCGCGTGACCTGTCGCGTCCCACAGCGCGCCGGCGATGAACGGCAGCACGAACGCGGTCCCGTACTGCACCGTGAAGATGGCTGCGCTCATCCGGTGCACGTCCCCGGCGGCGGCGATCCGGGCGGGCAGCGACAGCGCGACGATGAAGGCGAGCGCCGCTGCGAATCCCAGCATCGCGCCCCAGAACACGATGAATGGCCCCGGTGTGAGCACGATGCCGACCTGGGCCGCGGCCATGACCGCCCCGGACGCGATGAACCCAAGGCGTCCGCTGGCAAGGCGCTCCCACAACGCCACGGCCGGCGCCGTCAGGAGCTGGGCTCCGTTCAGAAGGGCCAGCATCGGGGTGATGAGGCCGTGGCGACCGCTCTGGTCGAGAAAGTCGGGGATGTAGGCGTTGGCCGCGAAGTAGACCGCCGAAGCCATGCCCATGACCAGGCCGATGCGCAGAGTGTCGGTGTTGCGCCAGTCTGGCCACCACCGCGACGCGAGGGCGGGACCTCGGGCGCGTGAAGGCGCGAAGAACGCGATCGCGCACGCCGAGGCCACCACCGGGATCGACCAGAACGCGATCGCCCACCGCCAGTCGCCGTGGGCCACCTGGAGGGCCCCGACCGGCGAGGTGAGCGCCGTGGGGAGCGTCTCACCGATCAGCACCCCGTTGCTGTAGGCCGCGGTGGCGATGGCGATTCGCCGCGGGAACCACTCGCGCACGATCGACGGGAAGGCCGGCTGGCTGACCGCGATCCCGGTGCCCATCACGAACGTCGCCGCGAAGATCATCGGGGTGCTGGGCCCGAGGCCGCGCAGGGCGCCGAACACCGCGATGCAGCCCAGGCCGGTGATGAGCGCGCCTCGGACGCCGAGCTTCGCGATGAGCAGCGAGCCGGGCACCGCCGCCGAAGCGAGGACGAGCACCGGCATCGAGACGAGCACGCCGACCGCCTTTTCGTCCAGATGCAGGTCGCGGTGGATCAGCGGGATCAAGGGCGGGACGGCAAGCATCGTCATCCGCATGTCGACGCCGCCGAGCCACAGGATCAGCAGATGCACCCAGTCCGCGCGCGTCAGCCTCATCTGGACCGCGCGCCCGGCGACCGACCATACTTGCGCTGATGGCGAGCCTGCTCATCGTCACCGCCACCGGACCCGAAGACCCGACTCGTGCCAGCATCGCGTTTCACATCGCCGCGAACGGCGCGAAACCCGCCGGCACCGACGTGGCGATCGCGCTGGCGGGAGACGCCGCCGCGCTCATCAAGCCGGACGTCATCGCCAATGTCGTCGGCGTCGGCATTCCTACGCTGCGCGACCTCGTCGACAAGTGCCTCGAGCTCGACGTCCACGTCTACATTTGAAAGGGTTGCGCAGAGGCCCGTGGGGTCCTCCCGACGATGCTCACGCCGAACTGCACGTTCATCACGCCGCCTGACCTGGTTCGCCTGACCATGGAAGCCGACCGCGTCCTGAGCTTCTAGGCCTTTTTCGGTTCTCAGGAGCGGGTGGCGCCGATCGCCGCCAGCGCGCTCGGGTTCTCGAGCGAGGACAGGTCGCCGGGGTCCTTGCCCGTGTAGACGGACCGCACGACCCGGCGCAGGATCTTGGCGTTGCGGGTGCGCGGCAGGTCGACCACGAAATGCACGGCTTTGGGGCGCAGCGGCTTGCCCAGCGCCGTCGCCACCAGGTCCTGCAGCTCGGCGGCGAGCGCGTCGTTCGCTTCGCGGCCTGGCCTCAGGATTACAAAGCACACGAGTGCCTCGCCCTTCATCTCGTCAGGCACGCCGATCGCCGCCGACTCGGCGACCGCGGCGTGACCGACGAGCACCGACTCGACCTCGGCCGGGCCGAGACGCTTGCCGGCCACCTTGATCGTGTCGTCGGACCGCCCGAGCACGTACCAGAGGCCGTCGTCAGGGTCGACGTACGCCCAGTCGCCATGCACCCAGACTCCTTCGAAGCGGCTCCAGTACGTGTCGATGTAGCGCTCGCGGTCGCCCCAGAATCCGCGCGTCATACCCGGCCACGGGTTGCGGATCACGAGCTCGCCGACCTCGCCGCGGACAGAGCTGCCGTCCGCGTCGAGCACGTCGGCCGCCATGCCCGGCAGCGGTCCCGCGAACGAACAGGGGCGGAGGTGGGTGATGACGTTCCCGCACAGGATGCCGCCCGAGATCTCGGTGCCTCCAGTGTAGTTGATGATCGGGATTCTTGAACCCCCGACGTGCTTGAAGAACCAGTGGAACGGCTCGGGGTTCCACGGCTCGCCGGTGCCGCCGAGGATGCGGAGGCTCGAAAGGTCGTGGTGCGCCGGCACCTCGGATCCGTGGCCCATGAGGGAGCGAACCAGGGTGGGGGAGACGCCGAGAACCGTCACGTGGTGACGTTCGACCATGCTCCACAGCCTGTTCGCCGCCGGGTGGTCGGGCGTGCCCTCGTACAGCACCATCGTCGCCCCGAGCAGCAGCGTGCCGAAGATGAGCCACGGCCCCATCATCCAACCGAGGTCGGTGAACCAGAACACGACGTCATCCGGCCCGACGTCGAAGCCGTGCGCCATGTCCTGCGCCGCTTTGACGGGGAAGCCGCCGTGGACGTGCAGGGTGCCCTTCGGTTTGCCTGTGGTGCCCGACGTGTAGATGACCATCAGCGGGTCTTCCGGGTCGAGCTCCTGCGTGTGCGCCCTGTCGGACTCGTCTTCGAGGAGCACCTCCCAGACCTGGTCACGCCCGTGAACCCATGGGATCTCGCGGACGACCCGGCGGTGGACGATGACCTTGGTGACGCTTGGGCAGCCGACGAGCGCCTTGTCGACCGTCTCCTTCATCGGCACGACCTGGCCGCGGCGGTAAAAGCCGTCCGCGCAGATGAGCAGCCTCGCCTCGCCGTCCCGCAAGCGCGTCGCGATCGCTTCGGCGCCGTAGCCGCTGAAGAGCGGGATCATGACCGCGCCGATCTTGGCCACGGCCAGGACGGAGACGGCGACCTCCGGGCACATCGGCATGAAGATGCCCACCCGGTCGCCAGGCCTTATCCCGAGCCGGCGCAGCGCAGACGCGAGGCGGCACACCTGCTTGTCGAGCTCGCCGTAGGTGAGGGTCCGCGTCTCGCCCGGCTCCCCCTCCCAGATGAGCGCCGGCTTGTCATGGACCTCGTCGTCACGGTGGCGGTCGAGGCAGCTGTGCACGATGTTCATGCGCGCGCCCACCCACCACTTCGCCCAGGCATTGCCCTCGGAAAGGTCGACGACTCTGTCGTAGTCGCGGTAAAAGGCGACGTCGATGTCCTTGATCGCGGCGTCCCAGAACCACTCGATGTCCTCATCGGCGCGCTTGAGAAGGGCTGCGAAGCTCTCGATGCCGTGGCGGTCCATGAAACGCTTGAGCCGGCTCCTCTCGATCACCTCCGGGCTCGGCTCCCAGATCACGTCTCCGATCACCACCGGCTGCATGCGGTCTATTGTCACCACTCGATGCACGATCTGCCCGAAGGGTTCGCCGAAAGTCTGGGGCGCGTGCTCGAGCCCGCACATCGGGAGGCGGCGGCCGAGATCATCGAGGCGGCGACGATGCTGGACGACGTGGGCCTGCGGCGCTTTCTACAGCTGTTTGCCGCGAGAGTCCGTGCCTCCGCCGCGCCGGTCAGGGCCGAGGAGCTGAGAACGTTCCTGCAGCAGGCCGCGCGGCCATGGGGTGGGCGCGCAGGCGGCGCTTGATGCGCTCCGCCTCTTCCAGCATTTCCCAGTAGTTCGACCATGCCGCCATCGCGACGGCCACCGCCGGGGCCGCCTTGACATGCATGCGGGCGGCGCGCACGGCCTGCTGCTGGGCGTAGCACCAGCGGTCCCAAGCGCGTTCCACGGTGGCCTCGACCAGCTCGATCCATTCGAGCTCGTCGCTGGCAGCCGTCGGGGGCGGCAGGGTGAGGACCTTCCAGCGTGTCTCGTTCGTGACGAGGGCGACGATGGGCTGGCCGCTCGGCCGGCCGGCGTGCCGGTTGGGCCGGGGGTTGCGCGGGTTCGCTGCCATCAACCGCTGCTGCACGGCGAAAACGAGGTCGTAAGCGGCGTCGAGAGTGGCAGGCGCGACGGGCGGATTGCGCCGGCCGAGGCGGAGCTGCAGGGCGCGGATCGCCTCGCGCAGCCGCGCGGGCGCGTTCGATTCGTCCCGTAGGCGCAGCATCTCGACGTCGTCTAGAAGCGAGTCCGACTGCGCCATCAGCTCTCTGCGCTGGAGCTCGGCGGCTTCGTCGGAGATAGGGATGGAATGCGGCGCGATCGCGGTTGCGGCGGTCATGCGCCAGCAACATAGCGATCGCCGGCGATATGTCAAGCAAATATTTACAGCCTGTACCTGGTGGGCGGCCGTTAACAGGCTGGGTTGGCCACCCGTCCTGGAGGTCCTAGGCTCGGGGCGCGTGATGAAGCGATGGCTGGTGGCATGCATAGCTCTGGGTGTGGGTGGCGCGGTCACCGCGGCGCTGCTGATCGTGACCAACCCGTCGCGCAACACGGTCGCCGTCTACGTCGCGGCGAAAGACGTGCCGGCGGGTGCCGTGCTTGGTGCCGACTCGCTGGTCCTCGCGCAGGTGCAGTCCGTGGCCGACCCCGCGATGGTCTTCGGGCGGCACGACGGCGCCACGTTGGCCGCGCTCCACGCGACACACGACCTCGAGTCCGGCCAGCTGATCCAGCACAGCGACGTCGCCGCGGCGACCTCGGTCTCGGACGGCCGCCTCGTGTTCGTCCCGCTCAAGGACGTGCCGCCCGTGAGTCCTGGCTCGAAGGTGGACCTGTACTTCGTGGACTCCGGACCCGGCGGCGCGACCGTGCAGCCGTTCGCGACAGGAGTCGAGGTGCGCGGCGCCGTTTCGGGCGGGCTGGTGGTCGTCGTGTCCTCGCCGGAGGCGGCGGCGTTCGTCTACGCGGCGACCAACATGCAGCTGGTCGCAGCGGTGGCAGAACCGGGGGCGGCGCCCGCGGCCGCCGTCGCCGTGGCGACACGCGATCAGGCGGTGGAGATCGCGGGCCGGCCGTGAGCATCGCCGCACGGGGCCTCGAGGAGGCGCTGCAGGGTCGCGTCGAAGCGGAGCTGGCGCTGGAGCTCTCGCGGCAGGATCGGACGCGGCTGCGCGTCGAAGACCAGCGGTGGATCTACGAGATGGTTGGGCGCCTGGTCGCCGAGGAAACACATCTCGACGACGCCGCGCGCGAGCGGTTGTGGAGGCGAGTCTTCGCCGCGGTGACGCCGCTCGGGCCTCTCGCCGAGCACCTCGCCGATCCCGAGGTGGAAGAGGTCCGGATCAACGGCGCGCGCTCCTGCTACGTGTTTCGCGGTGGCGAGCGTCTGGCGATCGCGCCACCATTCGACGACGAAGCGGCGCTCATCGAGCTCGTCCACTGGTACACGGATGGCACGCCGAGCTCACGTCTCGACCGCGCGAGCCCGACAGTGACGATGACGCTGCCCGAGGGAAGCCGGCTGCATGCGGCGCTCTCGCCGCCCGCCCACCCGATGAGCGTCACGATCCGCAGGCATCTGCCGGAGCGTTTCTCAGGGCTCGAATCGCTCGAGAGGTCTGGATTCTTGCCGCCTGGGCTGCGGCCGTTCCTGGAGGCGTCAGTCGTTGCACGGCTCAACATCCTTGTGTCCGGCGGGGCGGGGGCGGGCAAGACGACCTTCATGCGAGTGCTCGCACGGCTGGTTTCGACTGACGAGCGCCTCGTCACCATCGAGGACCAGGCGGAGCTGCACCTCTGGCGCGAGCTTCCGGACTGCGTCGCGCTGGAGGGCCGCCCGCCCAACACCGAGGGCCGGGGCGCGATCACGATCCAGATGCTCGTCCACGAGGCGCTGCGCATGTCGCCGGACCGCATCGTCATCGGCGAGGTCAGGGGTGGCGAGGCGCTCGACCTTCTCGACGCGATGAACACCGGGCATCCGGGCTCGATCTGCACGCTCCACGCCGACAGCCCGCGTGAGGCCCTGCCGCGTCTGGTCCGGCTGGCGCTGCGCAATCCGCAGGCGCCGCGCGCGGAGGTCGTCCTGGCCGAGGTGCTGAACACGGTGGATTTCGTCATTCACGCGGGAATCGTGCGGCGTGAAGGCGAAGGTCGCGTCCGTCGCTTGATTTCGATCGGATGCGTGTCCGGGCTGGAGAACGGACGGCCCGTGGTCCAGGAGCTCGTCTCCCTCGGCCACGATGATCGGTGGCACAGGATCGGCTCGCTGCGAGCGATGCCCGAACGCGTCCGGGACAAGCTCGCTCGCGTGTCCGACGTCGACACGTTGCTGGACGCCCTCGATGCTTGACGCGATCGCCGCGCTGGCCGCGGGTGTGGCGACGACCGTTGCGATCGTCGCGGTGGCGATACCGGCGCCCGAGCCAGGTCCTCCACGATGGCCTGTGCAGCGCCTGGATCGCTGGATGGCTGAGCAGGAGGCGACGGCCCGCGCCGCAGGCTGGCCGTGGCTCGGGGGAGAAGCTTTTGTCGCCGGCCAGGTTGGTGCGGGACTGGCGTGCGCAATCGCGGCTGCGGCGCTCACCGGCCTGCCCGTCCTGGCGGTGCCCGGTGCGACCGCCGGAGTCGCGATGGTTCGCGCGATCGTCGGCAATCGCGCCCGGTCGCGGCAGGCCGCTCGACAGGATGCCGTCCTCGAAGCGGTCCGGATGCTTCGCCAGCTCCTCGACACGGGAGCCACCAGCGTCAACCAGGCGATCGCGATCCTCGGCGAGCGCGGCCCGTTGGAGCTGCGCGGCGAGTTCCGAACCGTGGCGTCCCGAGCGGTCGGACGGCGCCAGGCCTGGAAGGATGCGCGCGAGCGGATCGCCGAGCCGTTGTTCGACATGCTTGCGGCCGCCGTGTTGATCCAGAAGCCGGGCGGCGGTGAGCTGGCGCCACTGTTCGCGGATCTCGAGACCACCGTGAGTGCCGCGCAGGAGGTCGAGCGCGAGGCTCGCGCGCTGCAGGCTCAGGCGCGGTCGGCTTCGACGATCATCGTTGCGCTGCCGGCGGCATTCCTGGTCATTCTGTCCGCTCTCCGATCGCCGTACCTGGACGCCTTTCACTCCACCGAGGGCCAGGCCTTCCTGTTCGCGATGCTCGCCGTGATGGCGGGCGGCTACGCGTGGATGCGGCGGCTGCTCGAGCTGCCTGGTTTGAGACGCGTGAGGCTTACCGATGCCTGAGGCCGAAATCGTCGCGCTGGCGGCGCTCGCAGGCATCTGTTTCGCGCTGGCTCTCCTGGCCGCTCTGGCAACGCAACCGCTCAGCGGCCTGCGGTCACTGGTGGCGCGGCTGCACTCGCTTGCCGGCGCGATGGCGGGACGCGCCGTATTGGAAGCGAACATCGAGAAGGCGGGATGGCATGAAACGCCTGAGCGCCTGGCGGTGCTGTCGCTGTCGCTGGCCGCGTGTGGAGCGATCGTCGCGGGCGTGCTCGATCCGATCCTTGCACCCGCGGGGCTGGCCATGGGCGCTGTGGTCGTGCCGATCGCGGCCAGCCGGGCGATCGCCGATCGCACTCGCCGCCTTTCAGGGGAGCTCGTGCCTCTCCTCGAGCTCTTCACGCTGGAGCTCAGCGCTGGAGGGAGCGCGCTGTCCGCGCTCGGCTCGGTGACCGTCCAGGTCGACAGCGAGCTGGCGACCGACCTGCGGCGGATGCTCATCGCCTCCCAGGTGACGGGCTCCGCGTCGTTTGAGTCGCGGCTGGTCGAGTACTCGCAACGGTCGGGCATTCCCGCCCTGGCGAGCCTCGCGACCGTGCTCGCCGCAAGCCGGGAGTTCGGGACCGGGGCGAGCGCCGGCGTTCGGGCGCTGGCCACCGACCTGCGGCGCGCGCAGCGCCGTGAGCTGATAACCCACAGCCGCCGCGCCCTCAACCACGTTCTCCTGCCCGCCGCCGTCGGTGTCCTCCTGCCCTTCCTCGGCGTGCTCATGTTCCCGGCCGTCTCCGTCCTGCAGCGGAGTCTGCGTTGACGCGGCGCTCGCGAGGCACGGCCCTGGTCGAGTTCGCGCTGTGCTGGCCGCTGGCCGTCCTTCTCGTGATGCTCGGCGTTCAGCTGGGTGTCTGGGGCGCGGAATCGGCCGCGGCCCATGCCGCCGCCTCCGCCGGGGCACGCGCCGCCACTGTCAGCGGCGCGAACGTCGAGCGTGGCGGGTTGGTCGCGTTGCGCAGCCTCGCCCCGGCGCTGGCGGGAACCCGAGCCGGTGCCTGGTGTCCAGGCCAGGCGCCGGTCGCCCCCCAGGTATGGGTTTGCGCGCGCGACGTCAGGAACGGCGTGGAGGTTTCCATCGGCGGCACCGTACCGGCGCTGATCCCCGTCCTCGGAGCCAATGGGCTTCCGGTTCACGCCGACGTGACGGTTCAGAAGGAGACCTTCATGCCGTGAGCCGAGGGCAGTCGCTGGTCGAGCTCGCGGTGTGCGCGCCGGTGGCGCTCACGCTCGTGCTCGTCGCCATGGCCGCCGTCGAGGTCGAGAGCGCCCAGTCTGGCCTGGATGCCGCGACGCAAGCCGCGGCGGCGGCCGCCGCGCGGGCCCCGAACCCGGGGGCCGCGTCGGCCGCGGCGCAGAGCCGGTTCGGTGGGGTCTTGTCCGCATATGCGGTGATCGATCCCCAGCTCGCCCTGGATCTCGCGGACCTCGGACGAAATGGGCAAGTCACCGCGAACGGGACCGCGCTGGTCGCCGTGGGGCCACCTGGGCTTGGCACGGTGCCCGCCACGCTCCGGCTGCACTCACACGCCGTGGCGAACATCGAACCGTGGCGGTCCCACTGGTGAAACAGCGAGGCCAGGTCCTGGCATTTTTCGCCATCGCGCTCCCGGCGGTGCTGCTCCCGGTCGCCGCCTACGCGATCGACGCGGCATTCGCGGCTCAGCGATATGGCGAGCTCCAGGCCGCGACGGCGCTTGCCGCCGAAGCCGCGGCGGACCAGCTCGACGTCCCTTCCTTCCGCCGGGCCGGCGCCATATCGATCGATCCCGTTCAGGCGAGGACTTCGGCCAGCACTGTCCTGCTCGGGGAGGATCCGGCGGCCCGCCTCGTTTCGCTCGGCGTGGCGGGTGACGAAGTAGACGTCGTCGCGACCGAAACGGTCGAGCTGCCGCTGCCAATCCTTGCCAGGGTTGTCGCCTTCACCGCACGGGCGGCGGCCAGGCTGGTTCCCGGTTACGACAGCCCGAGCAGTCGTTTGCCGTTGCCGGCGAGCACTTTCTGAAGGACCGGTTCCGGCAGGTCGAGGCTGCCCAGCTCGTCGAGGCAGCGCTGCGGTGAGATGAACGGATAGTCGCTCCCGAACAGGAATTGGTCCTGCAGGCGGCCCTTCATGTCGCGCATCACCTCGGCCGGGATGTAGCGCGGGGCCCAGCCCGAGATGTCGATGAAGAGGTTCGTCTTGTGCAGCGCCATCGCGAGCAGCTCGAGGTGCCAGGGATAGCCGAAGTGCGCCGCCACGATCTTGAGCTCGGGGAACGCCGCCGCCGGTGCGTCGAGCCGGATCGGTCTCGCGTAGTCGAGCCGTATGCCCTGGCCACCAGGCTGGCCGGCGCCGATGCCGCTGGTTCCGGTGTGGAACAGGAGGATCAGCCCCATCTCCTCGCAGCGCTCGTAGAGCGGCCAGAACCGCTCGTCGTCCGGCGCGAAAGCCTGGAGCGACGGATGCAGCTTCACGCCTTTCAGACCGAGCTGGGCGATCCTCTCCACCTCACCGACGGCACTGTCGCCCTTGAGAGGGTCGACGCTGCCAAAGCCCAAGAAGGCTTTCGGATGATCGCGACACGCTTGGGCCACGAGCTCGTTCGGCACCCGCGGCCGCCCTGTCGCGGTCTCCGCGTCCCAGGCCAGCAGCACCGCGACCGCGTCCATCGCCTCGTAGTCGTGGGCGAGCTCGTCGAGGCTGCGGCGCGCCACCTTCGACCGGAAGTAAGCCTCCGCCGCCTCGACGTAGCCCTTCATCGAAACGTCGAGCCACTCGGGCGTGGGGAGGTGGACGTGGAAGTCAATCGCTCGCACAGCCGAAACTAAGGATGATGGAAGCGTCGCTGCTGGTGCTTGCGGGCGGTCGCGGAAGCCGGATGGGCAGGCCGAAAGCGTGGCTGGAGGTGGGGGACACCATCCTACTGCGGCATGTGGCGGGCCGCCTCGCGTCCGACTTCTCCGAGGTGATCGTCGCTTTTGCCGAGCCGGAGCAGATGGAGCAGCCCGTGCCCTACCGAGTCGTCTTCGACAGGATCGCCGGTGCCGGGCCCCTGGCCGGGCTCGAAGCCGGCCTCGCCGCCGCTCGACACGACGTGGTGTTCGCACTCGCGTGCGACATGCCTTACGTCGAACCGTCGACGGCGCGGCTCGCGGTCGCGGCAGCGCGAACCTGTGACGCCGCCATCCCGCGCCACGATGGCCGGGCCGAGCCGGCGTGCGGCGCATACCGCAAGTCGGCGCTTGCCGCCATCTCCACGGCGCTCCAGGCCGGCCGTCTCAAGATGAGTGAAGTCGTTGATACGCTCGACGTGACCTGGCTCGAGGACCTCGACCCGGCCCAGTTCCGAAGCCTCAACACACCGGCCGACCTGGAGCG
>Ga0070741_10014720_pt1 | contig 13463 bp, 13 predicted proteins | sample Coa_R1_4_FD_66440 | JGI IMG/M metagenome (GOLD analysis project Ga0070741, IMG submission 66440) | Surface soil microbial communities from Centralia Pennsylvania, which are recovering from an underground coalmine fire - Coalmine... | ecosystem: Environmental > Terrestrial > Soil > Unclassified ... | reverse complement strand
TGCACCCGGCCGACCGCCGACCTGATCAACCGCGAGGGGACGCGGGTGCGCTTCCCGCTGCGCGGGCGCGACGCGCCGCTCGAGGTCCGGTCGCGCTCGCTGCCCGGCGCGGTGCGCGCGTGCGCGCCCGAGGACGCCGATCCCGCGGCCTGCGATCTGGTGGTGCTCGCGATGCAGGAGGCGCAGTACGGCGCGCCCGGCGTGCGCGCGCTCGTGCGCCGCATCGCGCGCGAGCGCAGGCCGTGCCTCGCCATCATGAACATGCCGCCGCTGCCGTACCTGCAGCGCATCCCGGGCCTGTCGACGCACGGCCTGGAGAGCTGCTACGCCGATCCGTCGGTATGGGACGGCTTCGAGCCCGGCCTGGTGACGCTCGCGAGCCCCGACGCGCAGGCGTTCCGCCCGCCCGAGCAGCCGAAGAACGTGCTGCAGGTCGGGCTGCCGACCAACTTCAAGGCCGCGCGCTTCGAGGACGACGCCCCGACCGCGCTGCTGCGCGAGCTCGAGGCGGGCATCGACGCCGCGCGGTACGAGGAGGGCGGCGAGGCGCTCGAGGTGCCGGTGAAGCTCAAGGTCCACGACTCGATCTTCGTGCCGCTCGCCAAGTGGCCGATGCTGATCGCCGGCAACTACCGCTGCGTCTGGCCCAACGAGATCATCCCCATCCGCGACGCGGTGCACGGCAACGCGGGCGAGACGCGCCAGGTCTACGAGTGGGTCGCGGCGCTGTGCCTGCGGATCGGCGCCGAGCCGTCCGACCTGGTGCCGTTCGAGAAGTACGCAAAGGCGGCCGAGAGCCTCGGCAAGCCCTCGTCCGCGGCGCGCGCGCTCGCCGCCGGCGCCGAGCACATCGAGCGCGTCGACCGCCTCGTCGCGCGCATCGCGCGCCAGCAGGGCTTCTGGTCCGACTCGCTGCACGAGACGGTCACGCTCGTCGACCGCTGGATCGAGCGCAATCGCGCCGCGCGCGCTCGCCGCGCGGCGTAGAGGCGCCCGGACGCGGGAGGCCCGGGTCTAGCCCGGGCTCATCGCCGCGTTCAGCGCTTCCACCGCCTCGCGCAGGCCGTAGGGCTTGAGCAGGGTGCGCACGCCGGGCACCCGCGGCGCGCGGCCGGAATAGCCGGTCGCCACGACGACCGCCGTGCGCGGGTGGCGCCGGCGGACCTGCTCGGCGAGGTCGAGCCCGCTGACGGCGCCCGGCGTCACCACGTCGGTGAGGACCGCGTCGTAGCGCTCGCCGCCGCCGATGCGCACCAGCGCCTCGTCGGCGGTGCGCGCGAAGTCGATCTCGAAGCCCGCCGCGCGCAGCCCATCGGCGACGCTCTCGCGCACCCGCTCGTCGTCGTCGACCAGCAGCACGCGGCCCTTGCCCGCAAGCGCGGCGGTCGCGGGCGCGGGCGGCGGCGCGGGCTCGGCCGCGCGAGGCAGCAGCAGCTTGACCGTCGTGCCGCGGCCGTGGCGGCTCTCGAGCGTCAGCGCTCCGCCGTTCTGCCGGGCGAAGGCCGCGGCGTGGGCGGGGTCCTTCGTGCCCTGGCCGTTGTCCGACACGGTGATCGCGACGTATTCGCCCGCGGGCAGCGCGCCGCCCGCGGGCACGGTCTCGTTGCGCACGCCGAGCACGATGCGGCCGCCCGCGGCGAGCGCGTCGCGCGCGTTCGCGACCAGCTCGATCAGCGCCACGTCGAGCTGCGCCGGGTCGACCGAGATCGGCCACAGCGCGGACGGAAGGTCGACGTCGAGGCGCACGTTCGCGGGCAGCGCGGCGACGAGCAGCGGCCTCGCGTCGCGCAGCCGCGCCGGCGTGTCGAGCGTCTCGGCGCGGACGTCGCGCTCGCGGCCGAAGGCGGTGATCTGGCGCGACAGCGCCGTGCCCGACGCGACGGCGCGCTCGCAGCGCTCGAGCAGCTCGGCGCGCTCGGCCGGGGCGCCGCTCTTGAGCGCGTGCAGCGTGGCGCCGATCGCCTGCAGCACGTTGCTGAAGCCGTTGGCGACGCTGCCGGTGAGCCGGCCGAGCGCCTCGAGCTTCTGCGCCTGGACCAGGGCGCGCTGCGATTCCTCGAAGCTCGCGACCGCCTCCGCGACCCGGCCCTTCAGGTCGGCGGTCGTCCGGCGCAGGCGCTGGCTCGCGTCCGCGAGCGCCTCGCCGACGGCGTCGAGCTCGAGCGTCCCGGAGCGCTGCGTCGCGACCGGCTCGTCGTGGCCGAGGCGCCGCGCGGCTTCGCGCAGGGACTCGACCGGCCGCGCGATGCGCCTCGCCACGAGCAGCGCGGCCAGTACCCCGAGCCCGAGCATCAGCAGGCTGGTCGCGGCGAGCAGCGCGGTGGCGCGCTGCGCGGGCTGATAGAGCTCGGCCCGCGGCAGCGACAGCAGGAAGGTCCAGCGGGAGACCGGGGCGCGCGCCCAGAAGACGATGCTCGGCACGCCGTTGAGCGAGAGGCCCTCGTGGATGCCCTGCGTCGAGGCCGCGATCTTCGCCGCGAGCTCGCGGCCGACCGAGTTCGCCACGAATTTCTCGGGCTCCTGGCTGCGCGCCACCACGACGCCGTTGCCGTCGAGGATGGTCCCGAGCCAGCCGTCGGGCAGCCGCTGCTCCATCAGGAGCTTCTGCATGTCGCTCGACTTCGAGACCATGGCGAGCAGCCACCGGACCTGGCCGTCGCGCCGCACCGGCACCTGCACGGCCCAGTTGTAGCCCGAGGTGATCGGCGCGGGGTACAGGTCGCTGATGAAGGTCACCTCGTTGCCGTGGAGCGCGCGGAACGCGCGCTCGACCGGCAGGGTGCGAGGCTGCGCCGTGCCCTGGGGGAGGTTCGTCTGCACCACCTGCTGGCCGTCGAGGCCCGACAGGATCAGGTGCGTGTCGGTGGCGCGGTGCAGGTCGGTCGCGTAGCTGGTGAACTTCGGGATGTTGCGGCTGGCGAGGCTCGGGGCCTCGGCGATCGTGCGCAGCACCGACTCCTGGCGCGCCATCTCGCGGTCGATCGCGAGCGCCAGCGCGCGCGCCGTCTCGCTCATGCTCGCGCGGTTGAAGTCCTGTTCTTCCCGGTAGATGTAGCCGAGCGCGATGGCCGAGCCGACCAGCGCCGGCAGCAGCACCGCCGACACGAGAAGCAGAAGGCGGGACCGGATGCGCATGGCGTGCGCGCGCCGCGGCTACTGCGGGACGACCCCGTCGCGGCCGACGTTGATGCGGCTGGTCTCGAGCGTGCCGTCGCCCTTGCGGGTCGCGGCGAGCACGGTGAAGCGGGCGCCGGGGCGCAGGTCGGACTTGCCGCCGATCTCGTAGCGCACGATCGGCGTGCCCGGCGGGATGACGATCTTCTTCTCGCCGCCCTTGTACTTGACCGTCATGCTGCCGCCGTCGACGCCGGTCACCGTCGCGCCCGCCGCGGCGCCGTTCGTCATGGTGCTGTTCGGGACGGGCGCGTAGGGACGGTGGCCTTCGCCCGTGCCGCGCATCGGCTCGGGGAAGATGTGGACCTCGAGCGCCTTCTGGCTGCCGTCGGCCTGGGGCATCGCGGCGCTGCCGAGGAAGGTCCCTTCCTTGATGTCGGCCATCGACGCCTTCACCACCGCGACGATGGCCGCGTTGTCGGCGAGGGCGATCCGCTCGTCCTTGCCGTCGGTCGTCTTCACGGCGAGAACGTTGCCGTCCGCCTTCGCGATGGTGCCGCGCACGCGCACGGTCTGCGCGTGGGACGCCGCCGCGGCCGCGAGGACCAGGAGCGCGAGCGCGAGCCGGATGCTCTTCGTCATGATGATCTCCCTGTTTCGTCCCATGACGGCGTCATCGGGGCGGGCGGCTAGTATAAGCCCGGCGCCCCGGGACCGGGGCGGGATCTACTCGGCGCGGATGTTGGCCGCCTTCGCGATGCGCGCGAAGCGCCCCATCTCGCTCTTGATGAAGGCGGCGAACTCCTCGGGGGAGCTCGCGCGCACCTCGAGGCCCTGGGCGCCGAGGGTGGTCTTCACGTCCTCGCGCGCGAGGACCTTGCGCGTCTCGGCGTTCAGGCGCGACACGATCGGCTTCGGCGTCCCGGCGGGAACGAGCAGCCCGAACCAGGAGTTGATCTCGAACCCGGGGAGGCCCGACTCCTGCAGCGTCGGCACGCCGGGCAGGCTCGGCGCGCGCCTGGCCGACGTGACGGCGAGCGGCTTCACCTTGCCCGCCTTGATCTGCGCGCCGATGTCGGCGACGTTGGAGAACATCATCGACACCTCGTTCGCGAGGAGCGCGGTGATGCCCGGGCCCGATCCCTTGTACGGGACGTGGACCATGTCGATGTGCGCCATGTTCTTCAGCAGCTCGGCGCAGAACTGGTGCGTGCTGCCGTTGCCGGCCGAGGCGTAGTTCATCTGGCCGGGCTTGGACTTCACGAGCGCGATGAATTCCTGCACCGACTTCACCGGCAGCGACGGGTGCACGACGAGCACGTACGGCACCGAGCCGACGAAGGAGATCGGCTGGAAGTCCTTGACCGGGTCGTACGGGAGCTTCGCGTACAGCGCCGGGTTCGAGCCGTGCGTGGAGTTGTTGCCCATGAACAGCGTGTAGCCGTCGGGCGCCGAGCGCGCCGCGGCCTCGGTGCCGAGCGCGCCGCCCGCGCCGGGGCGCGCCTCGATCACGAGCGGCTGGCCGAGGTTCTCCGAGAGCCGCTGTCCGACGACGCGGCTGATGACGTCGGTCGCGCTGCCCGGCGCCTGGGCGATCAGGATGCGGATCGGCTTGGAGGGGTAGGCCTGGGAGAAGGCGGGCGCGGCGAAGGCCGCGGCGAGCGCCGCCGCGGCGGCAAGGAAGACGAGTCTCTTTCGCATCGGTTCTGTCCTGTTTTGACGTGGGAAAAGCGCGATCGTACACGAGGACGCCGGGTGCCGAAGCGCCGGATCGGGACTATGCTAGGCCGATGTTCGAGCTGATGCGCTTCTACCTGGCGGGCCGCGGCTGGCGCGCGCGGCTCGCCCTCAACCCGGCGGCGGCGAGCATCTACACGTGCTGGAGGATGGCGGCGATCCTGCTCCTCGGCGCCGCGCTCGGGGTGGTCCTCCAGGCCGACGCGGCGACGTGCGCTCTCCTCGCGCTCGGAGGCGTCCTCGCGTTCGCGTTCTCGTTCGCCTTTTTGCGGGACGCGAAGCGCGTCCACGCCTTGCGGCGATGGTGACCGTGCGCGACGCCCGCGTCGGGGACGCGGCCGCGCTGTGCGCCGCGGAGCGCGAGACCGCGCGCACGCCGGGGCTGCTGGTGTCGGTGCCCGAGGAGCTCGCGCCCGGGGGCTACGCCGCGCTGATCGTCCTGCTGACGGGCGGCGCGGGCTGCTACCGGGTCGCCGAGGACGCGGGGCGCCCGGTCGGGCACGCGTACCTGAACCCGATGGAGCTGTGCGCCGTCCGGCACGTGTTCCGCCTCACCATCGTCGTGCACCCGGGACACACCGGGCGCGGCGTCGGCAGCGCGCTGATGCGCTCGCTCCTCGACTGGGCGCGGCGCGAGCCCGCCGTGCGCAAGATCGAGCTGCTGGTGCGCGCGGGCAACGAGCGCGCGCGGCGGCTGTACGAGAAGTTCGGCTTCGTCGAGGAAGGGCGGCTGCGCGATCGCGTGCGCCTGCCCGACGGCGGCTTCGTCGACGACATCACGATGGCCTGGTTTCCGGAGCGCGCGGGATCGATCAGCGCCGCCCGCGCGGATCGCGCATCCTCGGGTTGAGCAGGTCGAGCTCGGCCTGGACCTGGTCGCGGCTGCGCTCGTAGACGAGCTCGCGTCCCTTGACGTTGCCGGCGTAGGAGAGGCCGAGGCGGGTCGGCGTGAGCGCGCATTTGACGCTGTGCAGGCCCTCGCCGAGGACGATCTCGATGAGGTTGGCGCTCTTGCTGTAGACGACGACCTCGAGCACCTGGCCGGTGTCGGTGACCTTGACCTTGATTTTCTCGGTGTTCATCGCGCAAGTATAGGCGCTACTTCTTCGCCTCGAGCGCCTCCCAGCGCTCGAGCAGCCGCGCGAGCTCGGCCTCGATCTCGGCGTGGCGGCGGTTGAGCGCGGCGACGTCGGCGGCGGCGTCGCGGTAGGTCGCGGGATCGGCGAGCCGCGCGGCGAGCGCCGACTGCTCGCGCTCGAGCGTCTCGATCCGCGCCGGCAGCGCCTCGAGCTCGCGCGCCTCCCGGTAGCCGAGCTTCGCGCGCTTGGGCTCGGGGGCGGGCGCGGGCGGCGGCGATGACGATGACGTCTGGCGCGGCTGCGCCTTGGGCTTTCCTTCCGGCGCCGGGCGCGCGCGCTGCCAGTCGCCGTAGCCGCCGGCGTACTCCTTCCAGCGGCCGTCGCCTTCGTAGGCGATGGTCTGGGTGACGACGTTGTCGAGGAAGGCGCGGTCGTGGCTGACGAGGAAGAGGGTGCCGGCGTAGTCCTGCAGCAGCGCTTCGAGCAGCTCGAGCGTGTCGATGTCGAGGTCGTTGGTCGGCTCGTCGAGGACGAGGACGTTCGCCGGGCGGCTGAAGAGCCGCGCGAGGAGGAGCCGGTTGCGCTCGCCTCCGGAGAGCGATTTCACCGGCGAGCGCGCGCGCTCGGGCGCGAACAGGAAGTCGCCGAGGTAGCCGATGACGTGCTTCTTCGTGCCGTCGATCTCGATCGTGTCGCTGCCCGGGGAGATGGTGTCGGCGAGGGTTGCTTCTTCGTCCAGCGCGGCGCGGAACTGGTCGAAGTAGGCGACGCCGAGCCTGGTGCCGAGGCGCACGCGGCCCGAGTCGGGCGCGATCTCGCCGAGGATGAGCTTGAGCAGCGTGGTCTTGCCGCTCCCGTTCGGGCCGATGAGGCCGATCTTGTCGCCGCGCAGCAGGCGCGCGGAGAAGTCCTCGACGATGCGCTTGTCTCCGTAGCGCTTGCCGACGTGCTCGAGCTCGGCGACGAGCCTCCCCGAGCGCTCGCCCGCGTCGAGCGCGAGGCCGACGCGCCCGGCGCGCTCGCGGCGCGCGGCGCGCGCGAGGCGCAGCGCCTCCAGGCGCCGCACGCGGCCTTCGTTGCGCGTCCGGCGCGCCTCGACGCCCTTGCGGATCCAGGCTTCCTCCTGCGCGAGCACCTTGTCGAACTTGCGCTCGTGCACGGCCTCGACGGCGAGCGCCTCGGCCTTCCTCGCCTCGTAGGCGGCGAAGTTGCCGGGATAGGTCGAGAGCGCGCCGCGGTCGAGCTCGACGATGCGCTGCGCGACGCGGTCGAGGAAGCGCCGGTCGTGCGTGACCACGATCGCCGCGCCCGGGAAGTCGAGGAGCGTCTCCTCGAGCCATTCGATGGCGGCGATGTCGAGGTGGTTGGTCGGCTCGTCGAGGAGCAGCAGGCCGGGCCCGAGGACGAGCGCGCGCGCGAGCGCGACGCGCTTTTTCATTCCGCCCGAGAGCTCGGCGACGGGCGCGTCCTCGGGAAGGTCGAGCCGCCCGATGGTCGCCTCGATCCGGTGCTGGAGGTTCCAGCCGCCGCTCGCGTCGAGCGACTCCTGCAGCTTCTGCAGCCTGGCCATGAGCGCGTCGTGGTCGCCGCCGTGGACGGCGAGCGCGTGCGTCACCGCGTGGTACTCGACGAGCAGCGCGCGGCCTTCGCCCAGGCCGTCGGCGACCGCCTCGAACACCGTCTGCCCCGGCGCGAACGCGGGCTCCTGCGCGACGCTCGCGAGCTTGAGCGCGGGCGCGCGCCAGACCTCGCCGTCGTCCGGCCGCGCCTCGCCCGCGACGATCTTCAGCAGGCTCGTCTTGCCCGTGCCGTTGCGCCCGATCAGGCCGATCCGCTCGCCGGGCTCGACCACGAGGTCGGCGTGGTCGAGCAGCGGGACGTGGCCGAAGGCGAGGGAGACGCGGGAGAGCTGGAAGAGCGGCACTCGGGGGATTTTCGCATGCGTAGGGAATTCTCCGACGCGGCCGCCGCGGATTTGTTCGGAGGCGGAGCGCGGCGTACCATGCGTAAGGCGCCCGCTCGAGGCGAGGGAGAGAAGATTGGCGAGATTCGCTGCCGTCGTTTGCGCCGTGCTCGGGATGCTGGCCAGCGCCGGCGCGTCTTCGCAAGCCTATCCGGCGCGGCCGGTGCGCATGATCGTCGGCTTTCCGCCCGGAGGCGGCACCGACATCCTCGCGCGCATCGTCGCGCAGCGGCTCTCCGAGGCGTGGGGGCAGCAGGTCATCGTCGAGAACCGGCCCGGCGCGTCGGCGACGATCGCGGCGAACGTCGTCGCGCACGCCGCGCCCGACGGCTACACGCTCACGATGGGCCAGCTCACCCCGAACGCGATCGCGCCGGCGCTGTATCCCAAGCTGACCTACGACGCGCTGCGCGACTTCACGCCGATCGTGCTGGTCGGCACGTCGCCGAACGTCCTCGTCGTGACGCCGGGACTGCCCGTGCGCACCGTGAAGGAGCTCGTCGCGCGTGCCAAGGCGCAGCCGAAGCCCATGACCTACGCGTCCTCGGGCGCGGGCAGCCTCCAGCACATCGCCGCCGAGCTCTTCAGATCGATGGCCGGCCTCGAGCTCGTCCACGTCCCCTTCAAAGGCAGCGGCCAGGCCGTCGTCGACGTCATGTCCGGACAAGTCGACATGAACTTCGACTCCATCCCCGCCACCATCCAGCACATCCGCTCGGGCAAACTCCGCGTGCTCGCCACGACCGCCGCCAAGCGCGCCGGCGGCCTCGACGACGTCCCCACCATCGCCGAGAGCGGCTTCGCCGGCTACGACCTCACCACGTGGTGGGGATTGCTCGGCCCCGCGGGCCTTCCCGCCGAAGTCGTGCGCCGAGTCCACGACGACACCGTCAAGGCGCTCGCCATCCCCGACGTCCGCGAGCGCTTCGCGAGCCTGAGCGTCGAGCCGGGCGGCGGAACGAGCGCGGAGTTCGCGGAGTATGTGAAGGGGGAGGTGGGGAAGTACGGGAGGATTGTGAAACAGCTCGAGATCAAGGCCGAGTGATTGAGAAGTCATGCCATGGAGGACCTTTGTTCGCTGCACCTCGATTGTGCGCCGCGCTCGACGGGACGTTGTTGGAAAGGGGAGAGATCCGTAAACAATGAGCAATACTGAAACAAGTCAAGAGAAGGTCTTGGGGGGAATATTCTTTCCGTTCGCTACGGCTGCTCAGGCACGTGTCCAATCCCAAGGCGGCAGATTCGTCTATTACACAACAGCCGCCGCTGCGTTAAAGATTCTGCGAAATCGTGAGATTTGGATGCGGAACACAATGACCATGAACGATGTAAGAGAGGTAGACCACGGTCTTGACTGCTTGATGGAAGCATACAACTCAAATGTGGGGCGTGAGTTAGAAGCTGTCTTGGACAATTGCTTCCAGGGAATGTCGACGGAGATCAAATCGCAGTTCAACGCGTGGATTCCAGGGATTCGTTACGACACGTTTGTCACATGTCTATCGGAACATTATTCGAACGAGGACCGTCACGGCCGTCTCTCTATGTGGCGCGCATACGGTGGCTCTAGTGGTGTCGCAATCGTGATAAACGGTGCTGCAATGTTCGGAACATCTCGCGCATTAGCCGCATATTCAAGTCCCGTTGCTTACTTGGATTCGAATGGGGTGGCGGACGAACTAAAGGCCATCACACAGCGAATACGACAGAACCAGGAATTTGTTAAAGGCATAGGACGAGAGCGCACGAAAAATATCCTTTTTCATGCCCTAAGGTTTTCCGCGGTCTGCACTAAGCATCCAGCATTTCAAGAGGAAAAGGAATGGCGAGTAGTCGCGTCGCCCTCGATCGAATCCAGTGATCTCGTGCCTAAGGAAATTGAGGACGTATACGGAGTGCCACAATTGGTGCTGAAGATAAAGCTCGAGGACCATCTTGATCGTGGTCTGCGGGGTCTTGAGCCTAGGGATCTTATTGACAGAGTCCTCATTGGTCCGTGCGATCACCCGGACGTTGTGTGTCGCGCATTTCGGGAAACGCTTACTGCTCTAGGGGTTCCCGATGCAGGTAATCGCGCTTACGGGACAGGCGTCCCTCTCCGAACTAGACGCCCGTGACGCCGCTTCTCCAGAGCAGAACGGCGGCACATTGACTGAATTGACATAGGCGCGGCGTATGCCTAAGGGAAGCCGAACAACTCTTTTCGTTAGCTCCACATGTTACGACTTGGGCCAAGTGCGTTCTGATTTACGGGATTTTTGTGAGTCGGTAGGACTCGAACCGGTTTTGTCAGAGCTGGATTCGTTTCCGGTAAATCCATCACAAGATACCGTAAGCAATTGCCTCGAAGTCGTCCGGAATCGCGCTGATCTATTCGTGCTTGTTGTTGGTGGACGATATGGTTCAATAAATGAAAGTGGCAAGTCGTTCACCAACTTGGAATACGCAGAGGCAGTCGCCAAAGGGATTCCGAAGTACGTATTTGTGAAAAGTGAAATCTTGGCGTTACTTCCTGTATGGCACAAGAACCCGGCGGCTGATTTCGGTTCGGTTGTCGACACACCAAGATTATTTCAATTTGTCTCCGAGCTAAGGGATACAGGTGAGGTGTGGGTATTCCCATTCAACACCGCACAGGATATTGTCGGTACGCTTCGAAAGCAGTTGAGCTATTTGTTCGCAGACTGCCTTAGTCTTCGGGCGAAGATGCAAACTTTAGATCTTCCCTTATTAGATTTGGGTCCCAAGTCTCTCCGAATCTTCGTCGAGAAACGACAGGGGTGGGAATATCTCGGATTTGCCACGGTATTGGAAGAACGCATACGTGGTTATGGGGACAAAAAGCTGGACGCCGAATTGGGCATTAGCTTTGGCCCGGTAATCAGCCTGCCTGATCGAACTGCGGCATTAAATTGGATTTCATCCAAATTCGATCAAATCGTGAGGACGGCTCAGCACCTGCAAATTGCAATTAACGCTGGGGTCGAAAAAGCAGTCGGGAAGCCGGGAGAGTCTGGTGACATTTCGAGGATAGTCCATCTCGCGTCGCGGATCGCAGAAGGATATGCTCAAACCTTGGAGTGGACACTTGAATTCCACCGTGTATCTGTCCATGCTGACTTGGAACGCCTGATTACATTGTTGTCCAACCTTTCTAGTAACATGCTGAAAGACATTGAGGTCTTCGCGATTGGAATGTATGACCGCATGCTGGAAGCGATCGGCCGCGAGGAAAGGGGCGTTATAGAGTTCACGCTTAGGCTTACTGCGCCAGATACGACCGAGATAATGAAGGAAATAGACAGGCTGGCGCGGATGGCGTAAATCAAGCGCGCTCAAAGTCAAGCGCAAAGAGCAATCCTAATGCCCCCAAAGATTCAAGACCCCGTCGAGCCCCACATAATCGAACGCGAGCGTCGCCCGGTCGCGAACCACCGGCTTCGCGTGATAAGCGATGCCGACCCCGGTCTCGGCCACGAGGTTCAGGTGGTTGGTCCCGTGACCCATGGCGATGATCTGGTGCTTCTCGATCCCGAGGTCGCGCTTCACTACGAGTAGGGCTCTGACGCGGCGCGGATCGGCTCAGGTCTTCTTGGTCGTCTTCCGCCGGGGTTTGCCGCGCTCTCCGGAACGCACGGCGTCGACCAGGCGGCAGGCGATGTCGATCGACGTTCGTACCGGGCCGGTGTTCCCGACGTAGCCGCCCAGCGCTTGTTCCGCGCGCTTGCGCAGGGATGCGGAATCGATGAGGCGTTTCTCGGCCAGGAGCTCGATGTCTTCCCGATCCTGGTCGCCGAAGCGGCCGAGCTTCGACACGGCGAGGTCGAGCGGCGAAAGTATCCGTACTTCGATCAGCTTTTCGTCGATTCCGGGGACCTTGACGGGCTTGGAGTCGCGGTACGCGTTTTCGTGGAGGAGGCCGTCGTTGTAGTTCCTGTCGAGATACATGAGGCGCGCGCGCCCGTCCGGATCCCGGTACGAGACCTCGATGTCTTCGTTGATCAGGATCTTCTTCGAGAAAGTGGCGTCGATGTCTTCGGTCACCCGCGCCCCGGTGAAATAGTGGAGCGCGGCGCCTCCCGCGATGTACATGCGAACGGGGAACACGTCCGGCCGCGATCCCTGCAGGGATTGCTGGATCTTGCCGAGGATCTCGTTGAACGCCTTCTCGTATTCGCCGTGGCTGGCGCGCGCTTTCACGGCGAACGCTTGCGCTTCCTCGCCATGGGGAGGAACCGGGAAGGGCGTATCGGCGATTGCTTCAGCCACATTTCGAAGGCCTCCGGCGTCGAAACGCCCGGGTGCAGGCTCTCCGCGAGCCGGAGGTATTTTTCGCGCTCGAATCCTCTCGCGCTGGCGAGCATGACCGCGAGCCCGCCCATGAAGAACCGCGGGCCGTGCGACGCCCAGACCTCCGCGTCCGCGTTTCCCGACGCCGCGAGGTCGAGGAGCTTTTCCTCGTAGGCTCGGTCGAGCTTCTCCGGCAGGTGCGCGCCGTCGCGCCCGTCCGGCGCGGGAAGCGCGCGCAGGACGTAACCCAGGCTCTCCGCCAGCGCCGCCAGCGTGCGCAGATCGCACGAGGACCGCGTCTTCAGCCGCGAGAGCGTCTCCTTGGGCAGGCCGGACGCCTCGGCCCATTCCCCGTCGGTGGCGAAACGGCTCTTCGCCGCCGGGGACATCTGGTCCAGCAGCCGGGACGGTGCGTGCGTTGATCTTGACATCAACAAAATGTAGCAGGTGTTGATGTCTACGTCAATTCCGGGCCGGCGCCTTAGAACGGCTCAGGGCCGCCAGAGATTCAAGACCCCGTCGAGCCCCACGTGATCGAACGCGAGCGTCGCCCGGTCGCGAACCACCGGCTTCGCGTGATAGGCGATGCTGACCCCGGCCTCGGCCATGAACTTCAGGTCGTTGGCCCCGTCACCCATGGCGATGATCTGGTCCTTGGTTATCCTCAGCTCCTCGCTGATCGCGAGCAGCGCCTCGCGCTTGCCCATGGCGTTGACGATGCCGCCGGCGAGCTCGCCGGTGAGCTTGCCGTTCTCGACTTTCAGGGTGTTCGACTTGGTCCAGTCGAGTCCGAGGCGCGCTCTGAGACGCTCGGTGACGTGGGTGAAGCCGCCGGAGACGAGCAGGATCCTGAGGCCGGCGCGCTTGACGCCGGCGATGAGCTTCTCGGCGCCGGGTGAGAGGCGGACGCGCTCTTCGTAGACGCGGTCGAGCACGCGCTCCGGGAGGCCCTTCAGCACCGCGACGCGGTCCCTCAGGCTCTGGTCGTACTCGATCTCGCCGCGCATGGCGCGCGCGGTGATGGCGGCGACTTCCTCCTTCTTGCCGACGAGGTCGGCGAGCTCGTCGATGGTCTCGATGGTGATGAGCGTCGAGTCCATGTCCATCACCAGGAGCTTGAAGTCGGAGAGCTTGCGGTCGGCGGGGACGAAGGCGTGGTCGAGCTTCGACTGGGCGCAGCGGGCGGGGACGCCTTCCCGGGACTTCGGGGAGTGGAGGCGGAAGGCGGTGTCGGCGACTTTTTCGATGCTTGTCGCGCCGGAGAGCTGGGCGATTTCTTT
>Ga0070741_10014719_pt1 | contig 13463 bp, 15 predicted proteins | sample Coa_R1_4_FD_66440 | JGI IMG/M metagenome (GOLD analysis project Ga0070741, IMG submission 66440) | Surface soil microbial communities from Centralia Pennsylvania, which are recovering from an underground coalmine fire - Coalmine... | ecosystem: Environmental > Terrestrial > Soil > Unclassified ... | reverse complement strand
GCAGTCTCGATCCCGTCGCCGCCGCCTGTAGTCAGGAAAACGCGAGCGTCCGAGATTGGGGCGATCGTCGACAGCCGCTCGGCCAGCTCGAGTGCCGGCCGGTTCGCGTGGTCGCCGAAGATTGAGTACGCGTCAAGCTTGTGAATCTGCGCGGCTATCGCCTCGGCCATTCGGGCGCGACCATGACCGATATTTGCGTACCAGAGGCTCGACGCCGCATCCAGATAGCGACGGCTCTCGGTATCCCAGAGCCAGACCCCCTCCGCGCGATCGAAGACGATCTCATGTCCGGCTACTTGGCTCATGTCGGCGAACGGATGCCAGAGCCTGTCCGTCGCTCCGGCGAATGGCTGGAATCCCGCTCCTTCTGTCACCTCTGTCCAATCTGCCAAGTGATCCCTCATCCGTATTGGATCCCAATGCTTTGCCTGACCGCGGTTTGGCTGGCAAAATCAGCTTACACTCCTTGACGTTGTATCCAATTGGGTCTACGGTTGCTTCCGACAGCAGACTTCAAAGCGCACAGAGAGAAGCGGGTCGCACGGAGAGAAGCGGGTGGCATCGTGGCGTTGGGCGCAGTGGAGCGGATCCATCGCGGTGCCCGACATGCAGATTGAGACCGTCGTGGAAGACCCACGCCCCCGGCCTCAGGCCGAGCTCACCGGCCTGCTGTCCGCCAACAGGCACCCCCGTTCCGGCCGTCTAACGCGACCCTGACATGACCACCCAGGAAGACCTAAAGCGAAAGCCCGGACTCGACCGCGATGCGGCGCTTGGGCTTTACCGGACTATGCGGCTCATCCGGCGCTTCGAAGAGACGGTGCAGTCGTTGTTCCTGCGCGGCGAGGTCCATGGAACGACGCACCTTTACATTGGCCAAGAGGCGGTTGCGACCGGCGTCGCGAGCGTACTTCGCGAAAGCGACCGGGTGGCTGCAACCTATCGCGGACACGGGCATGCGCTTAGCCTAGGAGTGGACCCCCAGGCACTGCTCGACGAGATGCTCGGCCGCAGCACCGGAGTGTGCGGCGGCCGAGCTGGCTCGATGAACGTCGTCGACCTGGCGCGCGGCCTAATTGGGTCCTTCGGGATCATCGGTGGGAGCATGGCGGCGGCCACCGGAGCCGCGCTCTCGCTGCGTCGCACAGGTGATGTAGCGGTCGGATACTTCGGCGACGGATCTACTAACCACGGGTATTTCCACGAGTGCCTGAACTTCGCCGCGATCAACCGGCTTCCAGTCGTCTACGTATGTGAGAACAATCTCTATGGCGAGTTCACCCCTTGGGAGGAGGTCACTGCTGGCAAGATCATCGACCGCCCTCGGGCCCTGGGAGTTGATGCTCACCAGGTAGACGGCATGGACGTGTTCGCCGTCCGCGACTTGGCGCACTACGCGGTTACGACTGCGCGGGCCGGTCGCGGACCGGTGTTCCTTGAGGCGCTGACCTATCGTTTCGTGGGCCACTCACGAAGCGATCCAGGTACCTACCGGAAGTCCGGCGAACTCGATAAGTGGTTACGCCGTGACCCACTTAAGCTTGCCGCGATACTTTTGCAGGATCGCTTCGATATCAACCTCGACATGATCGAGGCAATCGATGCGGCCGTCGACGCCGAGATGGAGAAGGCGATGAAGCGCGCCCTTGTCTCGCCGTATCCCGAGCCTGATTTCACGGTCCGTGAATTTGCGCCGTGAGCAAACTCACGATCGTTGCGATGCCCCGCCTGTCCGACTCTATGGAGGAGGGGATCATCGTGCGCTGGCTAAAGCAGGACGGGGAGGAGGTTCAGCTCGGCGATGCGCTCGTCGAGATCGAGACGGACAAGGCGACGATGACCTACGAGGCCGACGCTCAGGGGGTCCTGCGGTCCCTTGTGGCTGAAGGGGAGAAGGTCGCGCTGGGCGCGCCTATTGCCGAGCTGAGGGTACCTGGCGATGACGATCCCACCCAAACCACCGCGCGGCCGATTGCCACCGGGGGATCAAGGCTGGCTGGCGACGGGAGCGGATCGGCTCATAGCGAACGCGGGTACCTTGCTTCGAAGCGCCGTGTGCCGGCCTCGCCTGTCGCCCGCCGCCTAGCCCGGGAACTGGGCCTAGACCTGTCGGTGCTCACCGGCACCGGTCCCGGTGGCCGGATTGTCAAACGCGATGTCGAGACGGTAGGCGATGCTGCGGCAAAGACCTTGGGCACGGCACACGGGCCTAGGCTCCCGGTTCCTGTAGAAGGTTCGGCGGCGGTATACGGGGCCAAGGGCATCGTGAACGAGGTTGGTCTTTCGCAAGTCCAGAGCACCATCGCGCAGCGCATGTCTCAGTCGAGAGCCACGGTCCCGGATTTCACGATCGAGATCGACTTGCAGGCAGACGCTCTGGTTGCCCTCCGTGAACAGCTTGGCGAAGCACTCGGGAATGCTAATCCGTTGCCTTCATACAACGACTTCATCGTGAAGGCGAGTGGACGTGCATTGCGCGAGTTTCCACGCGTCAACGGCGCCTATCGAGATGGCCATATCGAGGAATACTCACGCGTGAACATTGGCGTTGCGGTAGCGGTGGAGGGTGAATTGCTAGTGCCGGTTGTGGCCGACGCCGACCAGAAATCCATTCGCACGATCGCGTGTGAAACACGGCGACTCATAGGTCGGGCTCATGAGGGAGCGTTGACCCCGCCTGAGCTCAGCGGCGGAACTTTCACCGTCTCCAACCTGGGAATGTTCGGGATCTCCCGTTTTGCGGCAATCATCAACCAGCCCCAAGCCGCAGTCCTCGCCGTGGGTGCCTTGGAGAGACGTGCCGTCGTTTGCGACGATGAAATCGTAGCCGCGCACGTAGTCACCCTGACTCTGTGCGCCGACCACCGGATTCTTTACGGCGCCGATGCGGCGGCCTTCCTGGGCGCTGTCAGCTCGTATCTACAGCAACCGCTGCAACTGCTCCTCTGACGCCGAATGGAAGCCGCGATGATCGAATACCGAACCGCGATCCGCGATGCGCTAGACGAGGAACTCGAGCGCGACGACCGCGTGATCTTTTTCGGCGAGGATGTTGCCCAGCCCGGCGGCATCTTCGCTGTCACCCCGGGGCTCCATGACCATCATGGGTCCGATCGTGTGTTTGACACGCCGATCTCCGAACTCGCGATAACGGGCGGCGCGTTCGGTGCCGCTATTACGGGGCTGCGTCCAGTGATCGAGATCATGTTCGGAGACTTCCTGCCGATCGCGATGGACGCGATCATCAACCACGCCGCCAAGTATTGGTACTTGTCCAACGAGCAGGCATCCGTTCCGCTCGTGGTGCGCTCCGCGGTGGGCGCGGGCGGCCGGTTCGGGGCGATTCACTCGCAAAATCCGGCCAGCTGGTTCTTTGGCGTCCCGGGCTTGAAGATCGTCGCCCCTTCAACGCCTGCCGACGCCAAGAGCCTGCTCAAGGCTTCGATCCGCGACGACAACCCGGTGCTGTTCTTGGAGCACAAGCGGCTTTACTCGATGAAGGGCGAACTTACCGACAATGAGGTCGGGCAGATTGGCCGAGCCACGACCCTCCGCACGGGTAGAGACTTGACGATCGTTTCGGCTATGAAGTCAGTCCATGACTGCGTAGCGGCCGCCGAAGTGCTTGCAGACGACGGGATTGATTGCGAGGTCGTCGACCTACGCACGCTCCGACCATTAGATGCCGACACCGTCCTTGCTTCGGTTGCGAAGACCAACCGACTCGTAGTCGTTGAGGAGGGACCCCGCACCGGTGGCTGGGCTGGCGAGGTCTTGGCGACAGTTGCTGAGGCCGCTCTGGAGGACCTAGATGATGCTTGGCGAGTGACGACCGCGAACCACCCCATTCCCTACAGCCCCACGCTCGAGGATGCTTTTCTCCCGCTCACGGCTGCCATCGTGGACGACATCCGTGTCCGCCTTGGCGCCGGTAGGGGCGTAGCGATGGACACTGACGATCCTGACATCCGGTGATGGTGAGCACTGCCTCAACGCCAGTCCGAGGGTGAGCAAGTGGGGTCGTCGTTTGATTTAGCGTACATTCGGTCGCAGGTCCCGATTACTCGGTCGCGGGCATACCTGTTTAGCGGTGCGCTAGCTCCAGCTGCGCTGCCGGTTCTTGCTGCGTGGAACTCCTGGTCCACGGCGTGGCAGGAGGACCCTAACTCCGTATACACCGCCGAGGCGCTAATTGGATCCTCGGCCTCGCTACGAGCGAGCTTTGCGCGACTTATCGGTGGGGATCCGGCTGGTGTCGCCATCACGGACAACACATCTCGGGCTGCGAACATCGCAATCCGCGCGCTGGCTGGGCGCCGGGGGAATAACGTCGTCGTGGATAGCGGCACGTATCCGTCAAGTTTGTACCCTTGGTACGCGCGTGGTGAATACGAGGTACGCCTCGTCGAGACCGATGGGATTGCAGACGCGGCTGGTGCGATGGCAGCACGGGTCAACGATGGCACAGTCGCGATATGCGTATCCCATGTCGCACCGCTGACTGGGCGGCGGCATGACTTGGCTGCACTTGCCGCACTAGCGCATCGACATGACGCAGCGCTAGTTGTCGATGCCGCCCAGTCCACGGGCGTGGTGCCAATCGACGTGCGCCGCGAAGGAGTGGACATTCTCGTCACGACAGCCATGAAGTGGTTGATGGGGCCCCCGGGAGTCGGATTTCTTTACTTGGCTACCAATGTTCTTGACAAGGTTCCGGTGCTTGACGTCGGCTATCTCGGACTGGAAGGCCGACGTGCAGAGTGGCCGCGCGACCGGATGCCGACGGTCTCGGCCGATGCACGGCGCTACGAGCTGGGACTTCCGAATTTGCCTGGCGTATTGGCGGCGAAGGCTGGAATCGACCTCTTGATGGAGGTCGGTATCATCAAAGTCGCCGAGCATGTCAACAAATTAACAACGCGCTGTCTCGAAGGCCTCGCTGAGCAAAGCGCCGATATCGTGACGCCGCTAGATCCGAATCAGCGGGCCGGAGTCATCGCCGTTAGCCACCCTCGAGCGGAACGCATTTTCGAGTGTTGTCGTGATGCTCGAGTGGATATTGGTGTGGCAGGAAATCTGCGAGTTGATCCACACGTATTCAACAACGAGGACGACATTGATCGCTTCCTAGACTCCTTCGAGCAGTTCAATCGCTGAGGCAGAGGCACCTGGGGCTCCAGTTGTCGAGCAACCCTCACGTGCGGCAACTGCCGATCGCGGACCGGCGACCCTGCGATCGCGGCCGCGGGGCAATTGAACCCATGTCATCCGCTCGGTTCGTCGCTCGACGTGGCGGAGATGGACTGGCGCCTTACCCATTTGCCTGAGGGAGTTGCCACACTAGGTGCTGCGCGCCGGACCGAATCGATCCTCTTAGGTAGTCGGCGGGTTGCCATGACGAGCGCTGCAACCACGATCACGACCCCAATCAGTTGAAGCATGTTCGGCGATTCATTCAGTATGACAGCGGCCAGAGCCACTGCGCTGACCGGCTGGATGATCAACAGCAGCGAGGTAAGCGCGGCCGGCAAGCGCGTCAACGACATGGTGATGAGGAGCCACCCGATCACTTGCGATGTCAGTGCGTATGTAATAACCAGCCTGCTCCTGGCCATCGCGGAACGACGTCTGCGTCACCGATCACGAGACCGGCAATCAAGCATCCCGCCGTTGCGGTCGCCGTGGCGTCAAAAAGTGCCCCGGCCGGCCGGCGCAGCTCCGACCCGCTCCGCCGCAATAGCAGTAAGACGCCTGCGTACGCGACCCCAGCGCCGAGGCCATACAGGGTGCCCCGTGCCGGATTCCGGCCATAGGCGGAGTGCTCCAACATTCCCGAGATCAGCACCACCCCGCCAAGCGCGATCGGCAGCGCCGCAAGCAACTCGCGTCTCGGCCGCTCCGACAGCACCGCCCAGGCACCCAACGGGACCAGCACGACCTGTATGTTCGCGACAACCGTCGCCAGACCGGCGCCGATGTCTGCGATTGAGTGGTGCCAGAGAATCAGGTCCGCGGCGAAAAAGACCCCAGATGCAACGGCAATGCGCCGCTGACGCCACCCCGAGGACCCCAGCTTTCGGTTTTCGAGGACAGCGAGCAGCCCGAGCACCGGCAGTGCATAGGCGCAGCGAAAAATAGCCGCAGTCGAAGGCGACGTGTGGCTGAGCCGTACAAGGATGCCGGAGAAGGCAACCGCGACCGAACCCACCATCGCGCATACACGCGCGTCGCGCTCGCTCTCTGGCCATTGCTGCATGAAATTGCACGATCGCCTCTGGCGCCGCGAGTCGGCCGACTGCGACCTAATCCTGATTAGCGCACGCGCGGTACTAAGGTGAGGCCGAAGCTGCCTTTTGGCTCCACCGGTTCGTCACGCGCCTTTCACGCGGATGAGGCGGTTCCTCCCTTTGGGATAAAGGCAATTGCATCAACTTCAACACATGCCCCAAATAACAAATCACCCACACCAACTGCGGTGCTCGCGGGCAGGGCATCCCCAAAGAACTCGCCTCTCAAAGTGTTATACGTCGGATAATCGCTCAGCGACGTAAGGTACGCAGTCAGCTTCACGATGTGCGTCGCGGCCCCGCCTGCGCCGACTACCGCCCGTAACACGTGCTGAAAGGTCTTGCGCGTTTCCGCTTCGATTCCGCCGGGCACTATCTTTCCGTCGTCGCCCCATGCGACCTGTCCAGAAACATACAGCCAGGTCCCCCTTCCTTCCTCTTGGACACCGACGGTATTACTAAACGTTAAGCCAACCGTCGCTGCTTGCCGCGCGACAACCATCCTCAGATTTCTCCTTTCTATACGATCCGCCACAAATCAAGACGATTTCCACTGCCGTCGGCTTACGCTGCAAAGAGCGGCATCTGGCCGTCGATTCGACGACGTCGCTACCACCGATAAGGCTCGTTCGTATGCAAGCCTCTTTGGAACGGCGACTTTCTGAGTAATCCTGTAAGTAGGGCGCGGGCCGCCTGACACAGACAGTGTCAATTGTCCGTTGAAGCGTGTCATGCCGCGAACTGAGTCAGGCGCTCATGGTCAAATACGACTCCATGGCCCGCCGCGGGCGGCGGCGCGACATACCCCGCGGTCACCGGGCTTGTTTCTGCCACGACGCCGGCGGTCGCTAAACGGATGAGCGGGACGTGCTCGATGGAGTGCACGCCGGACACGGCGCACGCGACCTGAATGGAGATTTCTTCAACGAAATGTGGAGCACTCACTAAGTGGTGGGCCTCGGCGAGGTGGGCAACGCGTAACCACTCAGTAATACCCGACAGCCGACATACATCATTGCGTACGACATCGACCCCCGCGCCGGAGATGAGCGGCTCGAACGCAGCGACGCTGGAAAGGGTCTCGCCTCCGGCGATGGGAATCGCGCTCTTGGCGCGAAGCTGACGGTAACCAGCGACGTCGCCGATTGGCAGGGGATCCTCGAGAAACCCGATATCCAGCGGCTCGAACGCGCGGGCTCGGCGGTATGCTTCACCCACGGTCCAGCCCTGCTGCGCGTCCACAAGCAATGGGAAGCCGACGGGCAACTGCTCCCGGACCGCTTCAAGGCGCGCAACGTCTTCTCCGATCGTCGGCTTGCCTACCTTGACCTTGACCGCGGCGTAGCCTTGGTCGACCCACTCGTCAACCTCCTCGACGAGTTCACTCACACTGTAGTTGAGGTCGATCCCGCTCGCACAAATCGGCACCCGATCTCGGGCCCCACCTAGGAGCTGATATAGCGGCAGACTGGCCACCTTTGCCTTGAGATCCCAAAGCGCGATGTCGATCGCGGCGATCGCCAGGGAGCTTGTTACCCCGGCCACTGGCGACAAAAGTCGACGTAGCTCGGAGTGGATCTCCACCGTCTGCAGTGCCGGGCGTCCGCGGAGATATGCCGCCAAGTAGTCGTCGATCGTGACCTTAACCGCTGAACCACCTGTGCCGACGGTGTACACCCACCCCGTCCCACAACGGCCATCGTCGGCCTGTATCTGTGTGATCACATACTCGAATGCGGTGTAGGTAAAGAGTGCGTTCTCAAGAGGTCGGGACAGCGGGATGCGATAGAGACCGGCGTCGACGTTGGCAATTCTCATACCTTTCGTTCCCCCCCAGGATCTCCGTGAGTCCCCCCGGACGTGCGCGCTCGCTGCACTGGGGCTAGCAGTCGACCCGCCGGGCCGATCGCCATCACGCCGATTATCACTCCGTTAGTGCCGTGTGCTCCGGTGACTCTAGACCCGCCCTCTGTCGCCTCAGTCACGGAGCGAGCCGATGAAACCGGGACGAGCAAGGGGTGCTCAGCCTGCTGGAGGTTGTCAAGGGGACGGTCCGCTTTACCGCCGAGACAGCTGCGTGTGATCTCCCGTAGTGCAGGTATTCGGCCGGACGTGTCGACGCTCATTTAGCTGGGGCGCCTGGACCGTTTCGCGGCATGCCCGCGCCGGCCTGTTCGAGAGCTGGTTGTGCCGAACCATCGCCATCCTCCGGCTCCGTCGAAGCGAACAGCTGCCCAGCCTCCACCAACCGCCGTGGATTGCGTCGCTGGAGGTAAAAAGCCACCCCCACCGAGACCACGATTGCCGCGATCGTCGCCCAGATGAAGTAACGAAGCGGCGACGGTGGCGTCGGATGCACGTTGCCATAGGTAACCACGCCAACACCAACCAACCCCGCAGCGGGAACGAGCACATGCCGCAGGACAGAGAACTCCCCTCGGTAGCGCTTCCAGTAGAACCAGGTCACCCCGAAGCAAAGTAGTGCATAGGCCGCAATAAAGAAGAGCGTCCCGATGTATGAGGCCCACGCGGCAAGATCGGAAGGCGTGTAAACAGAGCCCAGGATCAGCGTGATCGCGAGGAACACGATCACAATCGCCAGGATCGCGCGGTCCGGCGCCGAGCGCCGGTTGAGGTGATCCAACCAGCGCGGCAACAACCGGTCGCGGCCCATGGCATAGATCATCCGCGACCCGGCCGTGATCGTGGTGATGTTAAGAGCACAAAAGCTAGTAACGAGAGCGATGACCGATAGCGTGGAAAGCGCTGAGCCGGAGTAACGATGCGCCAACGTCTGAAAGGGTGTCGCGCTGCTCTGCATCTCCTTCAGACCGGCCGAGGTGAGCCCGAAGCCGACCACGCCGCTGTAGATCAGCAGCGTATAAAAAACACCGACCACGAGCGTGGTAAGGAGCACCGCTCTCGGAATCGTTCGTCGCGCATCTTTCACCTCCTCACCCAGCGTCGTCGCAGACTCAAAGCCAGCGAAGGCGAAGATCGAATACACAAGACCATAGATAATCCCCGAGAACCCAAGGAAGCTCTCCGACGGATTGAACGGCTTCGCGCTCAAACCGTGCGCACCGCCGTTGACGAGGATGATCACCGCAATGAGCCCATAAATGACGACCTCGAACGCGACAAAGGCAAGACCGAGACGTAGCGACGGCGTGAGGCCGGCCAGGATAACGATGCACGTGAAGACGATAAGCGCGGCGCCCAACCACTGCCAAGCGATGTGAACCCCATGACCCGCCAGATAGCTACTCAAGAAGTTGCCGAAAAACGCCATCTGAAACGGCAACACGAGAAGGTACGCGCCGAACAGCATGACGCCAGCGAGAAAACCCACCTTCGGGCCGTACGAGTGAGTCAGAAAGTTGTAGAACGAGCCGGCGGCAGGAAGCTTACGCGCGTACTCGCCGATCACAATCGCCAGACAGAACGAGAACAGCGTCCCGATGACAATCGCGAACGGAGACGCGAAACCGCTCTCACTCGCGATGAACACAAAACCGGCCGTTGCCCCCACCGCAGGCCCCACAAGCGCAGCCGCCTGAACGGTCGCCCCGCCCAAGCCAGTCGAGCCTCCACGCAGCTCAGAAACACGCCCCGCTTGAGGAGCGCTCTCCGCTGTCGCCATCTCTACCTCACCTCCGCGTAATCATCAAGGTTTGCATCCACCCACCAAGCCACAACACTCAAGCCCTCCCCGCCCAATCGGCGAAGGCCGTAAGCATCCCTTGGCCGATTCCACCAGAACCGTCGTGATAACTGCAATGTGACCATCGGCGTTCATCTTTTCTGTCTATTTCTCGCTTGCGCGGCAACTCGAGCCACACCCGCGCATAGCTCCTCGCAATCCGGGAAGACAGAGGTATGCTCCAGCAAGATCAGGAACCGATGCCCGCCAAGACTTCCTTTGGCCGCGCGTGGGAAGTGATTGCACGCATCCTTGATCCCTCTGCTTCGCTCCGAACTCTTCTCGCCGAAGATGGCCTCGCGATCGGTAGGGACCTCTCTTCTAGCGGATTCCGTGATTGGTGTCAAGGCGAGTCCTTTTAGCCTTTCTCCGAATGGCTGGGTCCCACCGACCGACCAATCCGTCACGGGGCTCCGGAGCCCCCAAAGCCTGAATTGGACGGCCATCGCGCCCGGCTGACCGACCAGGAGGACCGCATGCCCTCTCTCGTGACATAAGGCTCAGATCTAAGTCCAAAAGACCGGAGCCGTCGTTCACGACCACCGCTGGCACGTACGTGAGGGATCCACAGTCATTGGGCACCAACCGGTACGAGCACGCGCGCGTATGTGGCCGACCAACTTCAGCGACACTTGTGCGGGGCCATCGCCTAGGGGTAGGCGCAGGATGACCGCGCTGGGCTAAAAGCCAACGATCCTCGACGTCTAACTTGTCGACTCCTCCCCGCACCTTGGATGGGCTCGCTCCGCTCGATAACGTTGGGTGCGGCGTCACCATGGAGCGCTCTTCAAGATCACCACGGGTCAAACCGCCAGGTAACCGTCATCGACAACAACGACCTGGCCGGTCACTTTCGAGGCGGCGTCGCTGGCCAGGAATATCGCAGCACCGACCAGGTCATCGGGCTCCAGCAGTCCCTCACGTAGCATCCGTGAGTGGATGAAATCGGTCGTGCTCGACGAACCCGATTCCGAGAGGACCTTCTCGAGCAGCGGGGTCTCGCACAGCCCAGGCGCGATAGCGTTCACGCGCACACCGCGATCGATCCACTCCAGCGCGAATGCCTTGGTCATCTGTACGACACCGCCCTTGCTAGCCAGATAGGCGCTGGAGTGCGGGTAAGCGACGAATGCGCCGATCGAAGCGACGTTGATGATGCTTCCAGAGCGTTGATCGAGCATCACGCGTCCGGCGGCCTGTCCCATCAGATAGCTCCCCCGGAGGTTCAGCGTGAGGATGCGATCCAGCGCCTCGACTGGGAAGTCCTCGACCGATGAGCGGTGGGCAGCGCCGGCGCTGTTGATGAGCACGTCCAGACGGTTCCATTGAGCCGACACCGTCTGCACCGTTTGTTGCACACTCTTGGCATCGGTCACGTCGGTGGACACGAAGCCCGCCGAGCCGCCCTGCCGGCGAATCACCTCCGTCACACGTTCGCCCGCTTCTACATCGATGTCAGCAATGACCACGTGCGCGCCGGCCGCCGCGAGTCCGGCTGACCACGCGTGGCCGAGTCCCGAGGCCCCGCCGGTGACCAGTGCGACACGGCCTCCTAGGCCGAACATCCGCTCAACGAAACTTGGCTCCAGAACTTCTCCTAGCGATCGACGCGTCGCACATATGTGGTATTGACGCTCAGTGTGCCTCGGCTCGATTTGGAGCGAGGCGGCTCATCTCAAGGTTCAGCGCATCGGTCACGCTTCAACACGAATCAGCCTCAGCTCTTCGGGAGGTCGTCAAGGAGACGCTCCGCGTTGCCGCCGAGATAAGCGGCGCGTGACTTGGGACGCAGGCCGAGCAGGTCGATCTCTTTGAGCGCTCGCTCGTAGCGAAGCATGGGCCAGTCGGTGCCAAAGAGAATCTGATCGCGAAGCACCGTGTCCATGAGGTGAGCGATGTCACCCCATCCTCCGCCGGCTCCCGCCGCTTGATACCGGGGTGCTATCGCCCCGAACTCCAAGTAAACATTCCTGTGTTTCCACGCCACAGCCGCCGCCTCATGCGGCCACGGCCAGCCGCCGTGATGGCAGATCAACGTTAGGTCCGGAAAATCGCAAGCGATTCGGTCTATCAATAAGGGGCGCTCGTACTCGAGCGGTCCGTATGAGGAGAAGTTAATGCCGGTATGCAGGCCAACGGGTACTCCGAGTTCAACACATTTCGCATAGACCGGGTAGCAACGACGATCGATTGGAGAAATATCAAGAAAGCCTGGTTCGAAGACAATCCCCCGCAGGCCTAGTTCGTTGATTGCCCGATCGACCTCCCGGACTGCCCCCATTGCGTCTCGCGGATCCACACAGGCGAACCCACACGCGACCGTATCCGAGTTCTTATCGACCACTTCTGCAAGCCGGTTGTTCAGCTCGTGATACTCCGCCCACTCAACCTCTGCCTGCATGACACTCGGTCCTACTCCATGTGCGCTTGCCTCGGCAACCCAGTCTTCAAGTGTCACGTCGAGGCCCTCAAGGAATCCCTCGTAGACCTCGGCGTAGTGCATGTATTCGGCCGGGACATCAGGCTGAGGGTCGTTGTGGCTGTCGCGGGTCGGTAGCTTGACCCGGAAGTCGATGATCTGCTGAGCCACTTGCGCTACCGCTCGGCGTGCGGACTGGATCTGGCGCCGAACTCTCCTGTCCTCCTCACTTGCTCTTCGGAGCCCTCAGTGCGGGACATGTACTCGTGATAAAGCCGCAGGTTCTGGTCAAGTGGAGCCTCGATCGACCGTAACGCGAGCTCCTTGGTCATCTGCACGGCGTCGCTGCCCTTCTCTGCGATGGACTCGGCTATTGCGCGTGCCTCTGTCATAAGATTGTCAGGATCAACTATCCGGTTGATTAACCCGATCCTCCGCGCCTCTTCGGCATCGATGAACTCCCCGGTCAGAAGCAGCATCAGTGCATTGCTCAGCCCAACGATCGCTGGTAGGCGCAGCGCTCCATAGCCGTGCAGCAGGTTCCACTTGATCTCCGGCGTGCCGAACTGGGAGCGCGGTGTCGCGATTCTGATGTCACAGAACACCGCCAGCTCAAGCCCCCCCGCCAGTGCGTAGCCGTCGATCGCAGCAATGAGCGGCTTCGAGACGGCCAGTCCCAGGTCCCAGCGATCCGCCCGCCATGGCGTCCACCCGTCATTGACGCCCGGAGCCTGCAGCTGCTTGAGATCGTGACCGGCCGAGAAGGCGCGACCGCCGGAACCTGTGATGATCCCAACGAGGACATCGGGATCACGGTCGATCTCCCGAAGAACGTCGGTGATCTCGCCGTACATCTCCCTCGTCATCGCGTTCATCGCCTCGGGACGATCGATCGTGATCGTCGCGATTGATGATTTAAGCTCAGTTACGATCGGCACTTCATCTCATTCCACCGCCGGACGTGTCGACGCTCATTTAGCTGGGGCGCCTGGACCGTTTCGCGGCATGCCCGCGCCGGCCTGTTCGAGAGCTGGTTGTGCCGAACCATCGCCAT
>Ga0070741_10014717_pt1 | contig 13465 bp, 6 predicted proteins | sample Coa_R1_4_FD_66440 | JGI IMG/M metagenome (GOLD analysis project Ga0070741, IMG submission 66440) | Surface soil microbial communities from Centralia Pennsylvania, which are recovering from an underground coalmine fire - Coalmine... | ecosystem: Environmental > Terrestrial > Soil > Unclassified ... | reverse complement strand
GTGTCGCCGGTTTGCGCGTAAACCATCCCCAGGCTGTAGTTGGCTTCCGCATCATCGGGCGCCACCGCCAGGGCGCGGTCGAGAACTTGGCGCGCTTCGTTCCACTGCTTCTGCAACCGGTATGCATTGCCCAGGTTAATAAGAGACGGCAAGTGATTGGGACTAAGCTTCAGGGCCTGCTGGAAGTTTTCGGCCGCCTGGGCAATTTTATTTTCGCGGGTTGCGATGACTCCGAGATTGTTCCAGGCATCGGGCAGAGTATCCGGGTAGTCCGCCTGCTGTTTCACGCAGCGTTCGAACATGGCTTGCGCAGCCGCATTCTTGTTCTGGTTGAGATAAACGCTTCCAATGCCATAAAGCGCCTCGGCGCTCGACGGATCGGCCGCCAGAGCTTGCTGGAATGACGCCTCCGCCGGTTCCAGGTAGCCGCGCTGAAAGAACAGAGCGCCCAAGGACAAATGGTTGCGTCCGGCTGAAATCGCGGGCGGGGAGCCGGGAAACGGCAGCCCGCGCGCAATCCGCTCCGCGTCCGAACTGGGGATGGCTCGAAAATCCTGCTCGACGCGCTCGGCGGCGATCGCGCCGCAATAAATTTTCACGATCTGTCCGGCTTCATCAACCAGAAACGAACTTGGCAGGCTCAAATCGCGGTGGCGATCAAAAATCTGGCGGTACAAAATGTTATAAATTGCCAGCACGTCGTCCGATCCGCGCACAATCGGGAAGGACAACCGCTGCTTGCGCACCCACGCCGCCACCTCCTGCTGATTTGCCGTCTGATGGCTGCCGTCATTCATAGCCCACTGGTCCGCGTTGACGCTGAGTAGCTGGCCCGGCCAGCGCGCATAGGATTTTTGAAAGCCCCGCAACCCTAGCGCGCACTCCGCAGACCTGCTGGTCCAGAAGTGCAGCAGTACGGGCTTGCCGCGGTACGACGACAACGTTCGCGGCGTTCCGTCAATATCGGGCAACGAGAAATCAGGAGCCGGAACCGGCGCCAGCAGCCAGGTTTCAACCCGGGACGGAAGCGGCTCCCCGGCCCCGGCATTGCTCGAAGTGGACTGAAGCTTCACACTGGTGAACGGCTCCATGCGCGAAGGCTGGCTGCCCTCTTCCACCCAGATGCGGTGATTGACGGGAACATTCTTGAGTTCCTGCACGACGCCGCTCGGCCACCGGATGCTTGCGTGCACCGGTCCGACTTGGTCCCCAAGGCCAAAAAGCACTTCCTTGCTGTGCTGAGAGAGAAATCCGGAGCCCAGACGAAGCATTTGTGAATCATGTCGTGAGCCGCTCTGCAGGGTGATGACTGCGCCAACCGCGTCGCGGTTGCTTCTGGCGCCGCGCAAACGAAAGATCACCGAAGGCGCGAGATCCTTCACGATGTTTTTCAGGATTCGCAACTGAGGCGCGCTTCTGTTCTTGAGAACGATCTCCAACCTTCCGTCATGATCGATGTCCGCAAGCGCAAACGAGCGGCTGTCCTCGATGAAGTCGAGGCCGATCGCGCCGGAAACGTCGGAAAACGTCCCATCCCGATTGTTGGCGTAAAAGACGTTTCGCTCGTAGCCGCTCCATGTGCCATCGGCGCGGATCAGTTCGTTAATCGCCATCCACCCCTGCTCGTACTCGCGCGAGGGCGCCGCTCGATCGGGAGAATGAGCCACCACTTGCCGCCAGAAGAAACTGTTCAGGTCAAATCGCGACGGCCCCGAGATCATGCCATTCGCAATGTAAAGATCAGGAAAACCGTCGTGATCGAAATCGAAAGTATCGCTCGACCACGACCAGCGCCCCATTCCGGTCTGTGAAGAACTCGTCTCCTCGGCAAATGCAGGGCCCTGATTGCGAAGCAGGGAATTGCCCATCGCATGCTTGCGAAATGCGCTTCGAACTTCGGGGGAGGAATCCTTCTTGAAGGGCTCTTGCGCCGAGACCCGGACGCCCGCCGCTGACCACATGTTCGCGACATAAAGATCGTCGGCGCCGTCCTTGTCGTAATCCAGCCACGACACGCTCATCCCCGCGCCCACGTCTTCCACCTGGGCCTGCTGGGCGATATCGGTGAAAGTTCCGTTGCCATTGTTGCGGTAAAGATTCTTCCGACCGAAATCATTGACCACATACAAGTCCGGCCAGTTGTTGCCATTCCAGTCGTTCCATGCGCAACAAAAGCTATAGCGGGTGTTGTTCTGATTCAGGCCTGATTCCGCCGTCACGTCGCGGAAAGTGCCGTCGCCGTGGTTACGCATCAGGAAGTTTGGCGGACCATTCTCCGCGTCGTGATAGGGCGAGGGATACCGGTATTGCGCCGTGCCCTGGTAATACGAATATAGACAGAAATAGATATCGAGCCAGCCATCGCGATCGTAATCCGCTACCGCGGCCCCGGTGAACGTTCCTTGCGGGGCATTCGCGAAGCGAAATGCGCCTGCCTTCTCGCGGAACTTGCCTCGCCCGTCATTGACGAATAATCCAGGTCCATTGGCCCGCACCAGCACTACATCCTGGCGCCCATCATTATTGAAATCCGCAAACAGCGCGCAGGCTGTGTTGTCCAGAATCCCGAGCCCGGAAGCGTCCGTGACATCTTCAAAAGTTCCGTCGCCGCGATTGTGGTAAAGGCGGTTGGGGAGTCCCGCCGGCTGACATACGTAAATGTCATCGAAACCGTCGCCGTCGATGTCGGCTGCGGAAATTCCGTTGTGCCCATATAGATCGATACCGCAGGCGCCGTCCAGGAGCGTGCGCCAGTAGTCGGTTCCGTGCAGCAACTGCTCCGCATACGATGAATTGCGGCCCAGCGCGGCAGCGGAGATGTCCACATAGAACGGAACGCTGGACCTTGCCCTCGTCTCCCCTAGCACTTCCAGACTGTGAACGCCAAACGCTCCGGAGTCCACTGACTGCCAGCCGATTCGCCAATTGCCGACACGCTGTTCGCGGTGAAACCCCGGCCCCTCCCCCACAATTTCGTAGCGCACTTCCGTGAGCAAGGTACGCGGTCTTTGATTTGCTTCACCCGTGCCTTGAGTCTCAACCCTCGTAATCTGAAATTCCGCAACCTCGATCCGGGAAAAAGATTCGAAGGACGATTGCCAGTGCTTCAAGAACGCCTGCCCATCGAGGGTCGCATCGCTCCCGAATTGGCTGCGCCGCACTTCCAGGGCCGGCGAGGAACGAACGAGTTCTATTGAGAGGGGCTGCAGCGGCGTCCCCCGAAATTCCGGCACAAGGGACTTCGCCACCGCTGCGATCTCGCGCGGAGAACGCCGAAGACCCGCGCTCCAGCCGTTCAGGGTCTCAGCGGCTTCTTCCGCATATTTTTCGTTGATGAACTCATCCGAGCCCGCCTGAACCTTGAGCAACGTTGTGTCCAGCGGACGTTCGCTTCGGTAACGCGGGCGCAGGAAATATCCCGGGTCTGGCGAACCAGAAAGATTATTTCCACCGAAGGGAAATGGCACATTCCAGAACCGCGAGGGAAGGAAAGTTGCAGCGCTCCCCTGGCAGAATCGAACCAGGAAGTCGCGCCGGCTGAGTCCCGCGAATTGAAGCGGCTTCCCTCTACGGCTCAGAACTCTCTCTCCTGCGGCATGCTGGCTGGAAAAGCGAAGCTAACACTCGTGTTCACCACGGTCAAGGCGCCGAGCCGTTGAGTTGAATGTTGGTTTCGCGTTGACCTTCAAACTGGCAACTGCATCCTAAACGCAAATCCCCAGCGAACCCTGCAGCGACCGCGCTCCGTTCGTGCCCTGGAGGTACTAAGCATCATGCCGGATGGAATTGAAATCAACGAGAAAGACGTTGTCGCCCTGGACAACATTGCGCCGGGCGTCCGCGGTCTGCGTATCGCGCAGGTTAACGTGTACGCGGTCTCTGCCCCTGGCGGATGGGTCCTGATCGATGCGGGTTTACCCACGTCGGACGGGCGCATTCGCCGGTGGGGTGAGAAGCACTTTGGGGGTTGCAAACCTTCTGCCATTCTCCTGACTCACGGGCATTTCGATCATGTGGGCGCGTTCCCGCAGATTCTGGATGCGTGGGAGTGGGACGTACCGGTGTACGCTCATCAGTCGGAACTGCCATACCTGCGGGGACAGAAGAATTACCCCGCGCCCGATCCCGACGCAGGCGGCGGCCTTATATCCCTGCTAGCTCCTTTCTACCCGCGCCGTCCCATTAATCTGGGAAACCGTGTTCAAGCCCTTCCCTTGGATGGCAGTGTTCCTGGCCTTAACGATTGGAGGTGGATTCATACTCCGGGACACGCCGAAGGGCACGTGTCGTTCTTCCGCGACTCGGATCGCACACTACTTGTCGGGGATGCGTTCTGCACAACTAAGCAGGACTCGCTTTCGCCGATGGCGATGCAGAGGCCTGAACTGCACGGGCCTCCTGCTTATTACACCAGCGATTGGGACTCCGCGAAGGACTCGGTGGCGATCCTCGCGAAGCTCAAACCTCAGTGTGTGGCGCCAGGACACGGATCGCCCATGCGCGGCCTGGATGTGGCGCCTGCGCTTGACGACCTGGCGCGGAACTTCGATGCCGTCGCGCGCCCCAGGAATGAACGACACGCGGCGTAATTTCAGTATCCCGTCCGCCCAGGAGATCGCCACGAAGCAATGTCGTCGATGCGACTGACAAGGCAATTGCAGGCCGCGCCTCTAGACTTCTACGTACATTTTTCCAGAACGGTCGTAGACCTCGACCATTTCCAGAAGACGTGCTGCCAACTCCGGCGTCAGCACGCCTTTTCGGAACCGCCAACGCCAATTCCCTTTCGAGGTACCCGGCAGGTTCATGCGGGCCTCACTGCCGATACCCAGCACATCCTGCAGGGGAATGATCGCCAGATCAGCCACTGAAGCAAGCACGCCCCGGATCAACACCCAATGAATGGCCTCGCCCTCCCTGAGATTGAGATACGCGCGCGCGAAGGCGCGTTCCTTGGCCACATCGTCGGGCGTGCGTGTGCTGTCGTTACCGCCTGCACTGTTCCACCAGCCCACGGTGGTGTCATTGTCGTGGGTGCCGGTGTAGGCGGCAAGTTCGCGGGAATAGTTATGCGGGCGGAAAGAAGGCCCCTGCGGATCTTTGCCGAAGGCGAATTGCAGGATGGCCATGCCGGGAAAATGGAAGCGCCGCCGGATGGCCTCCACTTCGGGAGTGATCACGCCGAGATTTTCGGCAATGATGGGAAGCTCGCCAAACTCGCGTTCCAGCACGGCAAATAACTCGCCGCCCGGCGCTTTTACCCAGCGCCCATGGACCGCGGTGTTCTGATCTCCGGGAATTTCCCAATAGGCCTCGAAGCCGCGGAAGTGATCGATCCTCACCGCGTCATACAAATTCATGGCCGCGCGATAGCGATCGATCCACCAGCGGTAGCCGGTCTGCTGCAGCCGTTCCCAGCGGTAAATTGGATTTCCCCAGCACTGTCCGGTGGCGCTGAAATAATCCGGCGGCACGCCGGCTATTACGGTCGGCTGCCCGTCGTCCGTCAGGTGAAAGTACTGGGGATTGGTCCACACGTCAGCGCTGTCGAGAGCCACGTAAATGGGAATGTCGCCGACCACGCGAATTCCTGCCGCGTGCGCGTAGCCTCGCAACTGCTGCCATTGGCGGAAGAATTCAAATTGCCAGTACTGCACCGCCAGCACCCGGTCCTTCAAGCGCTCACGCGCGGCTTCGATGGCACTGGATTCGCGCCGCGCAATGTCCGCCGGCCAGCGGTTCCAGGCCACGCCGCCCTGCTCCTCCTTGCAGGCCATGAACAATGCGAAGTCCGGCAGCCAGTTCGAATTGCTGCCGCAGAACTCGTGGAACTTCTGCCTGTCGGGAGGGCCGGCCGTCCTCAGGAAGCGCGTTGCAGCCTCTTTCAGAAGCGCGGTCTTCCAGCGGATGACGCTGCCAAAATCCACCTCGTCGCGCGGGAAGTCCGGTGCGTCGCGGAAGTCGGCAGGCTCGAGAATGCCCTGCTCCCGCAACTTCTCCAGGCTGATCAGGAGATGATTTCCCGCGTGCGCTGAAAAACATTGGAAAGGGGAATCGCCGTAGCCCGTTGGATTCAGCGGGAGCACCTGCCACAGTTTCTGCCCCGCGTCCTTCAAGAAATCCACAAAGGCGAATGCCTCGGATCCAAAATCGCCGATCCCGTGAGGGCCCGGGAGACAGGTGGGATGAAGCAGAATTCCGCTGGCGCGAGGAAATCGCATACTGGCATGCTCCGGCCGATGTACGGGCCAGAGGAGCAGAATATCGCAAAATGCTCGCCCTCCACATCACCCCAGGCCGCCGCCGCCGCGCGGCCCGATCGCAATGAGCGTTTCTCCCCCCTTCGCTGTATTGCAATCGCGCGGCAATGGCACTAGATGTTGTTTTACGTCAGACTATTCAGGAGTGAATCATGAAGTTCATGTCGGCAAATCTCGATAATCTCAGGAAACTCTACATTGACCAATTGCAACATCTCCATTCTGCCGAAACCCAGATCACAAAAGCTCTCCCTACAATGATCGAGAAAGCCAGCGACCCTCACCTCAAACTGGCCCTGGAGACTCACCTGCAGGAGACGCGGGGGCACGTGGCACGCATCGAACAGATTCTGCAGAGTTCGGCCGGCAAGGTGGACAGCAAGAAATCTAAGGGTATAGCCGCCTTAATCACGGAAGGAGAAGATCTCATATCCGACGCGAGTGACGAAGCGGTTCGCGATGCGGGCATTATCGCGGCCGCGCAGAAAGTCGAGCACTACGAGATGGCAGCCTACGGAACCGTCCGAACCTTTGCTGAAATATTAGGACAGACGCAGGAAGCCGATCTGCTGGAAAGGACGCTGGATGAGGAAAAGCATGCGGACGCCGTGTTGACCCAGATCTCCGACACTGCGAATACGCGCGCGGACCGGGCGGCCTGATGCTGCGGGCGCATCATTGGTTCGGGCTCGGCGCGTATGGCCGCGTGGGGAAGTTCTGATTCAGTGTCGTAGGAACACAAGGTCCCTCGACTGCGCTCGGGATGACAGTTGCAGAGGTTCATCGAGGACAGGTACGAGCTTTATCAGAGATTCCCTTAGCCATTCGATTGGCGGGGCCGAATTTGAAAACCAGGTGCTGCCGGGGGAGTGGGAACATTCCCGCCGGTGGCGCCTTTGAATTTCTATCTGCGACTCCTCTGTAAAGCACATTGACAAGTGAGGACTGGATCCCAGCCGGTCACAGTACGGTGCCTGCCCGCTCAGGTATATTAGTGCGTGCGTCAACGCGACAGCGTGGACGTTTTCTAACTTCTCGCCGCAACGATTACGATGCCGGGCGTCCTGCGACTATCTTTCGAAATGTTCGCGATCCGCCCCGTGACATTTTCCGTTTTAGATTGCTTTGCAGATGATCTGGATCTTCAACTCAAAGGAGCAGGTATATGACATTGAACTCTACTCGCAGGATGTTCACGCTGCGATTCGCATCCGTACTTTCGGCCCTGGGCCTGAGCGCGGCCGCATCTCCGGCCCAAGCCTTATCGGCGCGCGATAAGAATGCAATCCGCAAGCTGAATAGCGAGGGCAAGCCTGGCAGCGAGAAAGACGTGATTATGCCGGTGATCGTTCACAACGGCTTGCTCTACGTGTCAGGGCAGGGCGCGCACGATAGCCGCGATCCGAAGGAATGGACGATTGAATCTCACACCAGCATCGTCATGGACAAAATCAAGAAGCACGTCGAGATAGGTGGTGGATCCATGGATACCGTTCTGCAGGCAAATGTATTCCTGGTAAAAATTGAGCACTGGGACGGAATGCACAAAATCTTCGCAACCTATTTCCCGCATGGCGGCCCGGCGCGCACCACCGTGGCTGTGGCGGCGCTCCCGGGGAATTCCCTGGTCGAAATCAATTGCATTGCGGCAGTCACACACAAATAGGCCGGAGGAGTTCTCATGGGATTCATATCTAAATGGAGTCGCCGCGGCTTTCTCGGGACCGTGGCCGCAACGGCAGCGTCGGTCATTGCACCCCGGAAACTTAATTCCTCCGTTACCGGTCCTGCTGACGGCAATGTCGGCGTTACCGGGTTCGGACAAACCGGGAATCCCTTCGAAGAGCTGGGCGTGACCCCGGTTATTAATTGCCAGGGGACCATGACCATGCTCGGCGGCTCCATTCTGCGCCCCGAACTGGAGGCGGTCATGGCGATGGCAGGCCGCCACTTCATCAGCATTCCGGAACTGGAAGTCGCGGCCGGCAAGCGCATCGCCGAGATGTTGAAATTGCCGGACGGATATACGGCCCTGGTCACATCGGGCGCCGCGGCGGCGATCCAGTCGGGACTGGCAGGCATTCTCACTGGCGACAATGAGGCCCTGATCCGCCAGATTCCCGACCTGACCGGAATGAAGTCGGAGGTCATCATCCAGAAATCGCATCGCAATCCTTTCGATCACCAGCTCCGAACCACCGGAGTCAAGCTGGTGGAAATCGAGACGCGCGATCAATTGCGCAGGGCGGTCAGCGAACGCACCGCGATGATGCACTTCAGCAACTTCGCCAATGCCGCCGGCCAGATCAAGGTGGACGAGTGGGTGAAGCTGGCCAAACAATACAACCTTCCCTGCATGAACGATGCCGCCGCCGATACTCCTCCGGTGTCTCATCTTTGGGACTACACGAACATGGGATACGATCTCGTGACCTTCAGCGGCGGCAAAGCCATTCGTGGACCGCAATGCGCGGGATTGCTGGTGGGGCGCAAAGATCTGGTCGCCTGCGCGCTGCTCAACAACAGTCCGCATGAAGACACGCTGGGCCGCAGCCAGAAAGTAGGCAAGGAAGAAATCATCGGGATGGTGAAGGCTCTCGAGCTTTACCTGAAAGAGGACCATGATGCCTTGTCCAAGCAGTGGCAAGAGACGCTGGCTGGAATCTCGCGCGAGCTTTCCAGGATCCCGGGCGTCAGCACGTCGTTTTTCACGCCCGATATCGCCAACCACGTCCCCCACATGCAGATCACGTGGGACAACAGAATTAATCTGACGCCACAACAGTGTTCCAAGCTGCTGCGCGATGCGAAGCCTTCCATCGTAATTGGGGGCGGCGAGGATCGACCCGGCTTGAGCATGTGCTCGTTCATGCTGCAGCCGGGGGAGGACAAAATCGTGGCTCAGCAGCTGGCGCGGGTGTTGCGCGACCACGCGGCGTGATCAGTTCCGGCTTTCACCTCATCCAGGAGAAAGGTCGTCGAATGTTCCAGCATTCTTTCGTTCGCGCCGTCCTCGTCGCTTCATTTTTAGTCTTGGTGATTGGAGCTCGGGCGCAAACCATTTCGGTCGATGCCACGCCCGGCCACTTGCGCAAATCCTTTGTTCCGGATCAGGCCCTGGGCGCGGGTATTGACCGCATGTCGCAGCCCTCCATCGACGCAACCTTCGTGAAGCCGGTGATCGATCGCGTCCTCGAAGCGGGCTGGGGGCCGGTAAGCTACCGCCAGAATACGGAACTCTACACCGAGGCCTGGCACTGGAATCCCGCCGGGACTTGGAGCGATCCGGCCGGGAAGGGATATTTCGTCGGCAGTTCAAATCCCACCGAGACGATTCGCTACAGTTACGGCTACCCATTGCCGCATCGAGGCGTGACCCGCGACGACGGAACCGAGACGGTCGGTTACTCGCGCCTCACCGATGGTGACCAGACCACGTACTGGAAGAGCAATCCTTACCTCTCGCACCAGTTCACCGGGGAAGAGGATGCGAAGAATCCGCAGTGGATTTTTTTGGATCTCGCGAATCTGCAGAGTGTCGATGCGATTCGCATCGCGTGGGGCGAGCCTTACGCCCGGGAATATGCGGTTCAATTTTTTACCGGGGAGGATCCCATTCGGGCTCCGAACAAGGGAGTCTGGCAGACTTTCTCTTCAGGCCTGATGCATAACGCAAAGGGCGGCACCGCGACGCTGAGGCTCGCGTCATCGCCCGTGCAGGTTCGCTGGGTACGCATCTGGATGACGCAGTCCTCTGACACCTGCGACGATCACGGATCATCGGATCCCAGGAACTGCGCGGGCTATGCCATCCGGGAGATCTATATGGGTACGCTGGGCGCCGCCGGCGAACTTCACGACATTCTGCGCCATACTCCCGATCAGGATCAGACACCCACGTACTGCTCGTCGGTCGATCCCTGGCATCAGGCTTCCGATATCGACAAGAGCGGGCGGGCGCAGGTGGGACTCGACCTTTTCTACACCGCCGGCTACACCCGCGGATTGCCCGCGATGATTCCGATCGCTCTCATCTACAGCACTCCCGAAGATGCGGCGGCCCAGATCGCGTATCTCAAAAGACGGAACTATCCCATCTCCTACATCGAGATGGGAGAAGAACCTGACGGGCATTACATGCTGCCGGAAGACTACGCGGCGCTGTACCTGCAATTCGCGACCGCCATCCACAAAATCGATCCCTCACTGAAGCTGGGCGGCCCGATATTCACCGGGCAAAATAAAGACGTGGAGGTCTGGGCCGATGGGGAAGGGCGTACTTCCTGGACCGGCCGCTTCATCGACTACCTCAAGCGGCACAATCGTCTCTCTGACTTGGCGTTTTTTTCCTTTGAACATTATCCTTACGATCCCTGCCGCTACCAGTGGGGGAACCTCTACGACGAGCCGCAACTGGTTTCCAACATTCTGAGAGTGTGGCACGAGGACGGCGTTCCGGGGAACGTCCCAATGTTCATTACGGAGAGCAACATCTCCTCGCAAGCCTCAGAAGCTTCCGTGGATATCTTCGGCGCATTGTGGCTGGCGGATTATGTGGGCGCTTTCCTGACGGCCGGGGGCGATGCTATCTACTATTTCCATTACATTCCCTTCGGAGTGCATCCCGGTTGCAACAATTCGGGTTCTACCTTCGGAATGTTTGCCACGGATGACAAGCATCAGGTCACGCAGCCTCTGTCGCAATTCTTTGCCAGCCAGTTAATCAACCTGGAATGGCTGAAACCCGGCAACCAGGTTCATGAACTGTATTCGGCCGAGAGCGACATCGAGGACAGCGCCGGGCACAAACTGGTCACTGCTTATGCCGTCAAGCGGCCCGACAAGCGTTGGGCGGTATTGATTGTGAACCGGGACCAGGAAAATCCGCATACCGTGAAAATAAAATTTCAAAATGCCGAAGTTGGGCGGGACGCTGCTTTCTCCGGCTCGATCGATAGCTTCGCCTTCGGCAGCGCTCAGTACCATTGGGACCCGTTGCGCAAAGTCGCCGATCCCGATGGCCCTGTGCTCAAGTCGACGATCAGCGCGGGCGCAAACACGACATTCAAGCTGCCGGCCGCTTCCCTGGTTGTGCTGCGCGGACCAGTCACTGGGCAGTGAACTTCGGCGGCTTTAGCGAAATCACATCAGGAGGGCAGTCCGTAACTCTTTCCCTTTAAGGCGGCTTTCAACAGGCTCCTGGCTTCTTCCCGGGACAGCTTGTCCAATTGGGAGAGGATCGCCTCTTCATCCGAAGCCGCCGGACTGTGCCGGCGCTGGAGCGTAGAAGTACGCGCCTTGAGGCCGAGGGCGCGGGCTTGATCCACCTGGGCGGCCAGGGCGGCAACCGTGGGATTTTCGAACACGCTGCGCACCGGCAACTCCACTTCCAGCTGCCGCCGGATCCGCGCCGTCATCTGCAGCACCAGCAGCGAGTGCCCTCCCAGTTCGAAAAAGTTCTGCTCCACCCCCACCCGCTCCACCTTCAGCAACTCTTCCCAGATCCTCGCCACCTGCCCTTCGGTCTCGTTCCGCGGTCCCTGCCACTGTTCTCCCTCCGCCAGCGCCACTCCGCCCAACTCCCCCAGCGCCGCCCGGTTCACCTTCCCGCTCGGCAGCAGCGGCAGCTTCTCCACCTCCCAGTAGCTCGCCGGCACCATGGCTTCCGGCAGTTTCCCCCGCAGATACCGCCGCAACTCTCCCGCTCCCAAACCCCTTCCCCCTGCCTGCATCACCAGGTACGCCGCCAGACTCTGCTGCTCCCCTTCTCCCCTCACCGCCACCACCGCTTCCCGGATCGCGCTGTGGCTCCCCAGCACCGCTTCGATCTCGCCCAACTCAATCCGCTGCCCCCGCAGCTTGATCTGCGAATCCATCCGCCCCACATACTCCAGCTCGCCATCCTTCAGCCACCGCCCCACATCCCCCGTCCGGTACAGCCGCGCACTCCGCTCCGGCGCCAGCCAGTTCCCTACAAACCGCTCCCCCGTCAGCTTCCCACGGTTCAGATACCCCCGCGCCAGCCCTTCTCCGCCAACGTATATCTCCCCGCGAACCCCGACCGGCACCGGATTCCCGTACTCATCCACCACATAGATTTGCGTATTGCTGATCGGCTTGCCAATCGGCACCCATGCCCCGTCATCCCCCTCCTCCACCTCATGCCAGCTCGCATCCGCCGCCACTTCCGAGCAGCCATATATATTCAGCAGCTTCGCCCCAGGAAATGCCTCCGCGAACCTCTTCGCCAACTCCCCGGGCAAGGCCTCTCCGCTGCAACTCCACAGCTTCAGCCCCGGCACTCTCTCTCCCAGCTTCGGGGCATGCTCCAGCAGCGCCCGCAACTGCGACGGCACCAGCACGATCCGGCTTACCCCCTCCTCCGCCAGGACCTGCAAAAACTGCTCCGGATCCCGCACCGTCGCCGGCGGCAGGATCACGTTCGCTATCCCCGCCAGCAACGGTCCAAAAATCTCCCAGATCGAATCCACAAATCCCAGGTTCGTCTTCTGACAACAGACTTCATCGGCTTGGAATGGGTAAGTCCGCCACATCCAGCTGAACCGGTTCATCGCCCCACGGTGCGTCCCTTCCACCCCCTTCGGCGTCCCCGTCGACCCGCTGGTATAGATCACATACGCCCGCTGCTCGCTCGACACCCTGCCCGGAAGATTCTCCCTCGACTCGCCCGCAATCTCCGCGCACTCCTCCAGCACTACAACATTGCTTGCCCCATCCGGCACCCGGTCCCTGGTTGCCGCCTCAGCAATTATTCCTGTCAGCCCCGCGTCCTCCTGCACGAACCGGATGCGCTCCGGCGGATACGCCGGGTCCAGCGGAACGTAGGCCGCTCCGGCTTTCAGTACCGCCAGCAGCGCCGTCACCATCGCCGCGGAGCGCTCCAGCAGGATCCCTACCAGGCTCCCTTCTCCCAGCCCACGCTTCTGCAGCACCCGCGCCAGCCGGTTCGCTTCCTCATTCACCTCCCGGTAGGTCCAGCGCCTGCCCTCGAATACCAAAGCCGTCGCTTCCGGAGTCCGCTCCACCTGCTGCTCGAAGGCCTGCGCAATCGTTACTTCCCGGGGGTATTCCGCCTCCGTCCGATTCCACTCCACCACCACCTGCGCGCGCTCCTCCGCGCTCATCAGGTTCAATTCCCCTACCGGCGTGTCCGGCCGCTCCAGGCCCTCCCGCAGCAGGTTCTC
>Ga0070741_10014716_pt1 | contig 13465 bp, 19 predicted proteins | sample Coa_R1_4_FD_66440 | JGI IMG/M metagenome (GOLD analysis project Ga0070741, IMG submission 66440) | Surface soil microbial communities from Centralia Pennsylvania, which are recovering from an underground coalmine fire - Coalmine... | ecosystem: Environmental > Terrestrial > Soil > Unclassified ... | reverse complement strand
GTGTCGGGCGACATGAAGAATTGACCCCCTGACGACACGAGGAATTGCCCCCCTCGCGACGGTCATGAAGGGGGTTTTATGCAGCAAGAGCGACTCGGTTCAGGGCCTCTGCGGATCAAGGATCCGCGGAGGGAGGTCATGCTGGAGCCGGAAGAGGTTTCGGCCATGCTCCGGCTAAAGGAGCTGGGGTGGGGCGCCAAACGGATTGCCCGAGAACTTGGGGTCAGCCGCAACACCGTGAAGGATTACATCGCGGTCGGCGGCTGGACGCCGTACCGGCAGCCGGCGCGCAAAAAGGCGCTCGACGGATTGGAGCCCTGGTTGAGGCAGCGGTTGCGTCGGCATCGCGGCAATGCCGACGTGATCCGCCAGGAGCTGGCGACCGAGAAGGGAATCATCGTCAGCATTCGCACGGTGGAACGGGCAGTGAAGCCGTACCGCCGGGAGCTGGAGGCGGAAGCGCGGGCAACGGTGCGCTTCGAGACGGCGCCAGGCTGGCAAATGCAGATCGATTTTGGCGAGCGCCTGGTCGAGATCGGCGGATCGAAGATACGCGCCTATTTGTTTGTGGCCACGCTTGGCTATTCGCGTCGGCATCATATCCGGGCATTCCGGAATGAGCGGCAAGAGAGCTGGTTCGAAGGGCTGGAAAGTGCGTTTGCCAAGTTCGGCGGCGTGACCGAGGAGGTGCTGTTCGACAACGCACGCGCCCTGGTAATCGAGCATGATCCGGCAACGCGCACCGTGATGTTCAACGACAAGCTCAAGGCATTCGCCAAGCACTGGGGCTTCCGGCCGCGGGCCTGCGCGCCCTACCGCGCCCGCACCAAGGGCAAGACGGAGAACGGCGTCGGCTACGTGAAGCGCAATGCGATCGCTGGCCGATCCTTCCCGACCTGGGAGGCATTCGAGGCGCACCTTGAGGCATGGACTCGCGAGGTCGCCGATGTGCGAGTGCATGGCACCACCGGCGAGGCGCCCATCGTGCGGTTCCAGCGCGACGAGGCCAAAGCCCTTAAGGCGATCGCCGGCATGCCGCCATTCCACGTAGCGCGCGACCTCATCCGCCGGGTACAGGCGGATTGTGCGGTGGAGATCGACGGCAACGCTTACTCGGTACCGTGGCGGCTGATCGGCGAGATGGTGCGTGCGACGATCATGGATGGGATCGTGCGCATCTATCACGGCAGCCGACAGGTGGCGGTTCACCAGGCGTGTGACGGGCGCCGGCAGCGGTCTGTTGATCCGACGCACTTCGACGGTTTGGCCGGATCGCGGCCGAGCTATCCGCGGCCGAGCGATCTTCCCTCATCCTCGCCTCAATTGTCGCCGGCGCTGCTGCGGTCTCTCGGCGAATATGAGGCGCTGTTGGGAGGAGGCTTCTGATGCATGCCGCTCCCGACCGCCTGACCGATATGCTGACTCGGCTGAAGCTTACTGCTGTGCGCGATCAGCTCGACGGCCTTCTCGATGAAGCCGGCCGGCAAGAACTAAGCCTGCGCGAGACCCTTGTCCTGTTGTGCGAACGCGAGATTGCCCGCAAGGACGAGCGGCGGATCGAGATGACGCTGAAGCTGGCGCGCTTCCCGTTCGTCCGCGACCTCGCCGGCTTCGACTTCGCGGCACAGCCCTCGATCGATCCTAAGCAGGTGCGCGAGCTCGCCGGCGCACGTTGGATTGCCAATGGCGAGAACGTGCTGCTGCTCGGACCGCCGGGCGTCGGCAAAACCCACCTTGCCGTCGCGCTCGGGCGCGAAGCGATCATGGCCGGGTATTCCGTACAGTTCGTCGCCGCCACGACGGTGGTTGCCCAACTTGCCAAGGGACATGCCGAGGGAAAGCTCGAGGAGCGGCTCGCGCAGTTCGCAAAGCCAAGGCTCTTGATCATCGACGAGCTTGGCTATCTGCCGTTCGAGCCCAATGCGGCGCATCTGTTCTTCCAGCTCGTGAGCCGCCGTTACGAGAGGGGCGCCATCCTGCTGACGAGCAACCGCAGCGTTGGCGAATGGGGCACCGTATTCGGCGACCCAGTAGTAGCAACCGCCATTCTCGATCGGCTGCTTCACCATAGCCATGTCATCACCATCCGCGGCGACAGCTATCGCCTGAAGGAAAAACGCCGCAGCGGGCTTCTTCAGAAGCCCACTGCCATCGTCGAAACGAAATCGGAGAAAAGAGCGTGAGACCCGCTCCGAGCACCCGCAAGCCGCTCCCTCGCTACGGCGCTATGGTGAGCGCGCTCGCTCGCGGCTTGCTTCACATCGGCAGAGACAAGGGGGGTCAAATCCTCATGTCGCCAAGGGGTCGATTCCGGATGTCGCTTGACAAGCGGTCTCGCCGCAATCGAAAGCGCGTCGAGATGCTGTTTGCCCATCTCAAGCGCATTTTGAGACTGGGGCGGCTCCGGTTGCGCGGCCCACGCGGCGCGCAAGACGAGTTTACACTCGCCGCTATTGCGCAGAACCTTCGCCGCCTTGCAAAGCTGGTCGCTCGCCCGCCGCCAGCAATGGCTCAATCCCTTGCGTAATCAGTGATCTCAATACCCCGGGTAATCGAGGCCGCTCCCCAGGGAGTGGATGATCGGAGGCGCTGCAAAAAACCCGCGCACCAGCCTCACGCTCGGAATCGCCGCCTTCCGCAACAAAATCAGCACTCAGCTGACATAGCGAATTGCGCGTCTCATGTTCGCTTTAGGACGTCCAGCGACCAACACTGCAAACGTTGGCATACGCTTGGCACACCGATCGCGGGCGACCAGCGGCCCGGTTGGCACACCGCTGGCACACGGTGGCGCAGATAGCGTGAAAGTGCCCGTTTCATTGGGCTACTTCAAACCATACTTGGCACACCCTTGGCGCACGCTGGCACTCCTCGCCCCACTCAGTGTGCCAAATGCTCGGGGCTCTATAGAGCCCCGAGTTGGCACAGCGCTGACATAGCGGATGATATTTTTGGAATTCTGGTATGAAGTTGCGCGAGCATCGCTGCTGATATGCACAAAAACTCGAATGGGTCCTTTCTCGCGTATGCTGCAATACGGGCAATTTCGGAGCGCGGTTTAAAAATTTGCGAATTTCGAAAAACTGCGATCAGGCGTTACATGGCCCCGGCTAGCTCGGCCGCTTCGGTGCTAACCCCGCCGCGGCCGGCGCGGTTTAGCCAGAGTTGACCGGAGGCCGGCGCAAGGGCTTTTACTCCGGGAAGAAGCCCGCACCGATCAAACCGGCCATTCCGTCGGCCTTGAATCCTTTGACATAGCTCCACTTGTGCGACGGCTGCATCTGGCCCGGCTTCGGGAACATGTAATCGACCCAGCCGCTCCCTCTTGTCTGCACGATCTTCAAGAACTCATCGTGGAACATCTTCCCGTTCGCATCCTTTTCGCCATGCGGATTGGTCCCCTCGCGCTTGGGGAAGGCGGGGTTGAGCAGGACGTTGAGATGGTCGTCATAGGCAAACAGGTATGTGTTGCCGAACCACCACTCGCTGTCACGCTTTCTAAATTCGTCGAATGCCGCCCTCCCGCGTTGATCGACGAGAGCGGCAGCCCGATTGACGAGATCTTCGATCCGCTTGGCCTGCCCGGACGGCGGCGGCGCGTCCTGCGCATGCGCAGCGCCCGCCAACGCGGCGCCGGCCAATGCAGCGCAAACGATAAGCGACTTGATCATCGTGCTCCTCAATCTATTGATAGAGCTATCTCAGCGCTGACCGAGAACCTACGTCCAATAGATTATTGTTCTGACAGTTGATGCTGAGCAGGCATAAGCCGGTTTTCGCGGACAATGACCCCGGAGGCGCGCTGCCATGGAAGCGCACATCGTCATCGGTCGAAAAGTGCCATTAGGCCCTGCGGTGCGGCCACTGCCGGTGCCACGGCGCGCAACACGTCCACGCAACAGAGACACGGCGGCTAAATAAGGAATAGTCGGTGACGAGTCGAATCTGTGATCCCGGTCACGGCTTCCCGCGGGCGGACGTCGCGCACACTAGGCTCGACGGCCGGCCGTGTCTCATGCCAGCATAGATCCGATCTTAAGCCGAGGGCCCTTGGATGCGACAGCTCTTGAGGATTTCCGCTATTGTCATCACGACTCTCGCAGTCGTGGGATGCAGCAAACCTGCACCCGGGCCACAAGGGCCAGCGGGACCGCAAGGCGCGCAGGGCCCGCAAGGTCCTGCCGGACCGCAAGGAGCAATCGGCGAGAAAGGTTCAATTGGTCCTCCTGGGCCACAGGGAGCGATCGGACCACAAGGCCCTGAGGGGAAGGCGGGCAGTCAAGGGCCGGCAGGGCCTGCCGGAGAAAACGGGCCGCCAGGCCCGCAAGGTCCAGCCGGTCCTCCTGGGCCGAAGGGAGACGGCGGCTCCGCGGCAACCTTCCGTGTTGTGACCGGCACGGGCTCCGTGAGCTGCCCAGACAATGAGCAACTGGTTTCACTACTCTGCGCGAGCGGGGCAACGAACGGCGCCAAATGCGCCGCTCCGGACATTGCAGCGACAGGGTTGTGCGTGCCCAAGTGAATCTGTGACTGGAAGCGTCTGCGGTAGAGGGGCTTTTAACTTGCGACGAGGGCAATAGATCACAGTCAGGGCGTGTTCAGTACGTAAGGCGTGGCCCCAATGGCGAACCTGCTTGACCAAGCCATAAGCAGCGACGACCCCGAAGAAGCCACCAAGATCATCCAGAGCGCGCTCGGCATCGAGAGCGACGACGTGGCAAACTACTGCTTCCCAAAGACTTGGCCGGAAGACCGGGAAATCCGAGCCCGCATCATCGCACGCCACAGGAATGCTTCCAAATGAAGAGCGCTCAAGGCCCCACCGCCGCGCACGCGGGGCTTTTTTCATTGGGGCGGGCGCTGGCTTTCCCGCAGTACGCTCTGAGAGGCTAACGATGAAATCGAAGATCAGCGACTTGATAACCGACATCGCTGCTGGGATGGTTCAAACGAGGTATCTCACCCGGGCGATTGCACGGTACCCTTAGGACTTGCTTGGTCCACGACGTTCGGCAGGTGCTCGGCCAGCAGCTTTAGCGCTGCATTCGGGTCGACCCCAAAATGCTGAGCGAGTTGACGCACCTGTTCGTTTCCAAGCCTGCGCGAAGCTGCTCGGCTGTAATGCCCATATTTGGGCCGTTACCAAGCCAAGACTGTACCTGTTTATTCAGGCCGGCCTGTTGAAGCTGACTGACCAGGCCCTGCAAATTACCAAGGTTGGTTTTAGCCAAAGCGGCCGAGATGAGCGCAGGGAGTGCCGCAGTTTCGATCTCTCCGAGTATGCCGCCACGCAAGCTATCCAAAAGTCCCATGTGCCCTCTCCTGTACCTATTGATTGGCGAGGATTGTTCACTATGCCCCCGGACGCTTCTCCGTTTTCGACGCACGGAAGCCCTGAGAAGTTGCGTCTTTCTCGCACATGTAGGCGCCGTGCTCGGTGTGACCATAATTCTTGTGGCCAGCGAAATGATATATTTTGGAGTTGAGATTGGCCCAGACGACGACATCGGAGGGACAGTGCGATTTCGCCTGACCCTCCGTCGCAAACTGGTTAGTGCCTCCTTGGCTTGGCGCTATTACAGTGCCGCGAGGTTTGGCCGCCGTGGCCGCAGGGGGGTTGGCCGGTGCCGCCGCCGCGGGAGCAGGTGGTTTGGAAGCGGGAGCAGCGCCCGGCAGTGCTACGGTTTCACCGGCACGGCATTTTTCGACATACGCCTTTTCAGTGACCTTGGCAGCCTGATACGCCGCCTTGTTGGCGCGCCATTCCTCCTGGCACGCCTTCGCTGATTTACCACTCGCAGCGCCCGAAGGAGCACTGCCTGGACTTGCAGCGGCCGGCGATGCCGATTGGCTAGCTGAATTGCCAGCGCGGCACTGAGCGACGTAGGCTTTTTCGGTAATCCCTTTCGCTTGAAAATCAGCCTTATTGACTCGCCACTCTTGTTGGCATGCCTTGGCCGATTTCTGCTGTGCAAGCGAAGCAGTTGGCAAAAGTACCAGCCCGAATAGCGTCGCGCTTATCGCAACCCTAAGCAACATTGTCGTGCTCCCATCATGGATCACTGCGTCAAACGTTAGTTTTTGCCTAGAACCCAGCGGCGCGCTAGGTTAAGAAATCACGCTCCCGATTCGCATTTATCCATGAAGCTCTTGTAGGCCGCACCAGAAAGTTTTTTGCCGTTGCTGCCTACAGCTTTGGGTTCGCAGGCGTCCTTCTTGCATTTTTGTACAAAGCTAGTTTTAGCAGCGCCAGCAAGGGGTTTGCCGTCTTTCCCAACTGCCTTGCTCTCACAGGTTTGTTGTGCCAGTGCCGAGCCGACTGCAAAGATCGAAAGCAGCACTGCAACAAAAATAGCCTTCATCTTCTCCTCCTCTATAGCAAACTCCCAATCGCGCTGACGGGAGCGCCGATTTTCCTTTATCATCACGCAAGCCCTCAATATTGCCATTTTATCCGCATCCCGCGCAATCCCATAGCCCCCTAATATTCCCATTGCTTGATGGCTATCAAATGAAAGCATGCGAGCGTATGCGCATCTGCTATATTGCGTAGCCAATCTGGAAGTGGAGGAATTATCATGTTGAGGGGCCTCAGGAATTTTCTGATGCACGGTGACGTGATCGTCGTTGCCGTCGGTCTGGTGGTGGCATTGGCTTTCAGCAATCTTGTGAAAGCCTTCACCGATAATATTATCAATCCGCTCGTCTCGTCTGCGCAGGGCGGAGTCAAAGGGCCTGGATTAGGTTGGCAGTTGGTTAGTGGTGGGGGTGATAGTACATATCTGAACCTCGGTGCATTCATTTCGGCGATTATCTACTTCATCATCTTTATGGCCGTTGTGTATTTTGTCATCGTTCTACCTTACAAGTTTGTCATGGCGCGACAGGGTAAAGTCGTATTTGGTGACCCAGCTCCGACAAAGACATGCCCAGCGTGCCTATCTGACGACCTGAACCCTGCCGCGACTAAGTGCAAGCACTGCGGTTCAGACCTCAGCCGCAGCACCGCCTAACTGGCGCCGACTGGTGCGACCAGTCGCTGTGTCGCCCTCGCTTGGCAATGCCGAAGACCGCTGGACGGAAATCTTCCAGGCAAGCGGCCGGACGTACAATCCACCAACGTGGTTATGCCATCCCCGATTCTTTCACCCAGGGAACGTCCGAACAGCGCAAGCGCGGGTTCTCGACTGGTTTCAACCGGGGCCAAGTCCTGCACGCGATACATTCTCGGCTGATCCAGCCCAGGTTTTTCACAACCAAGCCATTGTCAACAGCGGTGCCAAGTCGGCAATGGGACCCATCTCTGCCATCCGGCGCGGGGATTTTCGCAGCCGCACAGTGCCCTGACGCGCTTGGTAAGCAGTTCTTAATATCTCGCTCGTGACCAATTTTACGCAAGCTTCACAGCTCAATTTTACTACTTGGCCCCAAAGGCTTTTCCGCTCTGTTCCCGGGCACTCCCGATGAAAGCGACGTTGCGACGTTTCACTCAGAAGATGCCGAGCCTCGGCCGGGACCGCCGCGGCAACGTGGCAATAATATTCGCGCTGTCCTTGTTGCCGATCATCGGCCTGATCGGCGCTGGCATCGATTATGGCCATGCCATATCGGTCCGTGTCGCCTTGCAGGCAGCCTTGGACTCCTCGGCGCTGATGCTCTCGAAAAAGGCCACTTCCGTCACCAGCGGGCAATTGCAGACGCTTGCACAAAACTACGTCACGGCTCTGTTCAACCGTTCCGAGGCAACGAACGTCAGCGTCACCGCTACGTATACTACCACTGGCGGCTCACAGGTCATCGTCAGCGGCTCTGCCGACGTGGCGACCAACTTCATGCAGGTCATGGGCTTTCATAGCCTCAATGTGACTGGCCAAGCGACCGCCAAATGGGGCTTTACGCGCTTGCGCGTGGCGCTGGTCCTCGACAACACGGGTTCAATGGCGCAGAGCGGCAAGATCGATGCGCTCAAGACCGCAACCAACAATCTGCTGACGCAGTTGCAGGGCGATGTCCAACAGGCCGGCGACGTGTACGTCTCGATTATTCCGTTCGTCAAAGACGTCAATCTTGGCGCGTCAAACTATAGCGCCTCGTGGATCGATTGGACAAGCTGGGACGCAAGCAACCAGACTTGCATAGTACACGGCCACAACGTCACTTGCTCGCCGAACAACCACAATACCTGGAACGGCTGCGTGGTCGACCGGGGCAACACAAATGGCCCCGCTTCCGGCAACTATGACACCAATGTGGTTGCGCCAACGACTAGCAACACGGCGACCCTGTTTGCGGCCGAGCAGTATTCGTCCTGCCCTCAAGCGGCAATTGGGCTGAGCTACGATTGGTCTTCGATGACCACACTCGTGAACAACATGACTCCGAACGGCAATACCAACCAAGCGATCGGACTTGCGCTCGGCTGGATGTCGCTTGCCGGCGGCGGGCCATTCACTGTGCCGGCGATGGATCCGAACTACATCTACCAGCAGGTAATTATTCTGTTAACCGACGGGTTAAACACCCAGGACCGTTGGTACACTTCGCAATCGTCCATCGACGCGCGTCAGACCATGACCTGCAACAACATCAAGGCTGCCGGAATTGTCCTCTATACGGTGGAGGTCAGCACCGACGGCACGCCCGTCTCGCCATTGTTGCAAAACTGCGCGTCCGATTCGTCCAAGTTCTTCTATCTCACCAGTTCGAGCCAGATAGTGAGCACGTTCAGCTCGATCGGCACCGACCTCAGCCAGCTATACATCGCAAGATAAAGTAGGCTGACGAGCCAGGGAGGGAGCCGTCCGCGCCAAGCTTTTGCGATCGGGCAATGCTGCAACGCTGTACCGTCGCTCCTGCTCGACTTCTGCTCTCGGCAAAGCGGCCACGCTCGAAACGGCGTTCCGGACCCACAAAGGAAGTCGCGTAGAGGCATTCCGCCTGCGGCATCTATCCTTTTCCGAGGGACTGCCGCCTGTCGGCTTCATCGGCGCGTTTTTCCCATTCGACCGCCATTTCCAGTAGGTACTTTTTTTCCGGACCATCGGCTTTGGCGGCGAGCTCTCGGCATCGCTCCGCGTGTCGCCGATATTCGGATACTTCATCCACTCGAGACATCTCTAGTTCGCGTCTTCACGTCCGCCAGATCGTAGAAGCCCTGGCGGCGGCGCGACGAATTCAGACGGGTGTACCGCGGCATTTCGCCTGGATAGCGATGAACATGAAGTTCGCGCTGATCAGACCATCAGATTGAGGAGCAGGGCCGCTCATGGTGAGGTGCGGATTGCGCACCAGTTAATGAGATTATGCCCTGGTCAGGTCAGCCGCAACTATCGGGTGACCGCCTCACGGACGCTCATAAACCGAACTGTGCGTTGAGCGGTCGCCGTGGTCAGTTTCGCATAGTCTTTTCGTGCGAGGGCAATGATCTCCTCCATTCCCTGCTGTCCCGCCAACTTGTCGTGAAGGATGAATTCCACCGTCGGCCAGCTCAGCTGGGCGGCCTTGCAGGGAAACAGGATTGCGTCGTTGCGGTGCCCATTCAATAGCTGCGCGATGAGGCTGATCGGAGCGGAGCTTACTCGATCTCCGTCGCAAATATCCCGAGGACAGCAAAGAGCAGTTGATCCGGCGGTTGACTGCGATGGCGAAGGATAATCCCGAGTTGACGGAAAGCCTTGTCGATTACGTCTTGATGCCCAGGTACGCTGAGGACATGCTCGAGGGGAAGGAACCGCTATTTCGAAAACCAAACTAGCCCGGCCCGCAGGGCACGTGCCCGAGCGCCAGCACCAGCAGCAAGGACGGGGATCTTTTGCCCCAATCCCTCCTCCGCCTCGGGCGTGACTTCCGGGCGCCGTCGGATGGTTAGCCTTCGCATAAAAAAAGGGCGAACCGGTAGCCCGCCCTTAGATTCGGCGTTGGTTGGTTGAGCCGGCGGGCTTGATGAACCGATTAGTCAGTCTTCTGGCCGATATCGCTGTTGTAGCCGACGCTACCGCCGCCATTGGCCAGAGGACTAAAATCGCCGCCGCTCGCATCCGACGGCACTGCTGCGAATGCGTTAAGGCCGGGGTCAAGTGTTCGCTGTGCGAACGCTGGCGAAGCAAAGCCCACGGCCACGATTGCCGCGATGCCGATTAGCTTTGACTTGTTGATCATCGTGCTTCTCCTGATGCCGAATCAACGAGAGCAATATGCCTTTGTTGTTCGACATGCTGAGAAAATTAGCTCATTGCCCAATGGGGCGTATATGATCAAATTGACCGGGACCAATACCAACGTCTCGTGACCGCGGGCTTCCGATTGCACGCACCCGCGGCAGCCGGCGAGAAGTCGGTGACGTCTGACTATACAAACGTGTCATTGTCGCGGAACGGCGCGGCGAGTAGCGTTGTTTCAACAGGCCGACCGGGGTGGCATTCCCCCTCCGCCCCCCCGGGCCGCTTCGGTCGGTCCTGTGCACGCTCATGCCTTCGCCCCGCCCTGCAGCAGGTAGGGCAGCTTGGCGATGTTCGACGCGATCCGCCGCGCCTCATCCTGTGTCATGAGCTTAGCGGCCGACCGCCGGCCGGGATCCTCTTCGTAATAGACATAGGCGAGCGCCTGCCCGTTGACGTCGCTCACAAATGAAGCACGCCGGGCGCTCCTCGACGGACCAGGGCGGCGGGAAACGGCGGGGCGGCGTCACGAGCGAGGCTCAGGCCCGGGATGGAGCCGCTCAATTTCGGCAGCTGTGTAGAGCGGCCCGCCCATGACCCTGATGGTCGCGCGTTTTCTCTCTGTTCGGGCGGCAGTCGGTGCCACGCCATCACTGCCTCCTGCAGCGTAGGGCAATCGTCCAAGGTGCCGCCGTTGTTCAACGTCGCAGGTCGGCTAGCATCGACGTCGATTTTTTCGTCGCTCATCGTGCCCACGGAAATAGGTGAGCCCTTCCCTGGGATGCACATTTGGGGGAGCACTGACCAAGAGCGGGGAGGACCCGAACTTGGCGGAAAGGGCTCGATTATGGTGCGAGCGGTGCCAGCACAGCGCGCCGCACGTTTACGCAACAAGACCATGGGCAGTAGATCGCCGACCGCGCCGGCAGCCTGGAAGCAAAAATTTGCCGCGGCCTGGAACGGATCGGCAGCAATCGGCGTCGCAGGTTGCAGACGGATGACCCCTGCCACCGGCGCCCGTTTAAGCCCCTGCGGCCCCAGACGGGGCTTTGATTTGAGATGAACTTCAAACTCGATCGGTGCGACTAATCCATAAGAAACAGGGCGGGGCGCCACATGCCTGAGTTTTCTTTATCTCTCAAGCGGAGCCGGTTTGAACAGTTGGGGCCGCTCACGATGATATCGGTCGGCATCATCGCTTCGTTTGCCTCGGCGACCTTTTTGTGCTGGCTGACGGTCTGCATCCTCGGCGGGTTGATTTGAGCGACATGCCCGGCCAAGCGAGCGGCACCTCATTGCGCTACCGAGTGCCTAACCAACCGGGGCGGCCGCCGTCCAACTAATGGCCCAAGAGATCAAGGCCATGAATCCATGGACCAATAACGACATCCAGGCGAAGGTGACGATCACACCGAAAACGATAGTGACGATCACACCGACAACGATGGCCAAGCGCTTTAATGCCCGGCGCCAGATATCACGTTTCAATTTCGTCCGCACGACAGGGCACTTGCTGGCCCCCGACCGACAATTTAGTCGCATCGACTCGGTTAGTGGTTCAATTCGTCACCGCGTCGCAGGCTCGTCAGAACGGCCAGCCGCGATGCCAACGCTCGGAATCTTCCGCGGATTTTGAAAGCGAGGATCCAGCGCAAAATTTGCCCACCAGGCTGCCGAGTGGAACCTGTGCGCCAAGGTAGAAGCTTGAAACGCTCAACCATGGATGAACAGCCAAAAGAACAAGCCAAGTGTGCATGCACGTCCCCCTGCCGACTAACTAAATCGGCGACCCGCTGCCCATCCACGGAGCCATCACACTTAGAATTGTAAAGACGGTATGGCGGGCTGTTGGCTTTTCAGAGGTTGCGATTCACGTGAAATGCACGCAGAGGGGGCGGCAAACCCATGGCTGTGACGCGAGCGGCATAAGCATCACGCGCTGATGCTGTTTGCTCCGCTTATTGCGCGCTGGGGCGCTGGCGGCAACAAGGGCGCGACGCTGCAGCAGTTGACGAAAGATGACGGCTCACAAATCTCGTGTTGAGTCCCCTCATTGCCGTGCAAGAGCAGTCATTGCGCGCAACAGCGCCGCAATTTCTCGACGGTTCGCAATGGCCTCAGCAGTATAGCGTCCATGCTTAAAGGCGTTTTTATTCCCCTTCGGAGCGCCCGGAGATAAGCCGCCGTGCATCCGGCAGCGGCCGTTAGGCATCGCCGGTGATCGGCACCGGCTCCCGGTCCTCGTTCGCGCTCCACATCGCGGGCTGCGGTGCATGGCCAATTCGCTTTGCATGAGGTTGATCCTCTGATTTCGACGGCTCCCCACCCCCCCCGGGCCTGCACCATCCCGACAACTGCCTGCCCGCCGGCATGGACATGCACGTGCTCGACGGTCACCTTCTGCTGGCCCTTGCCACGGTGGCGATTGAGCGCATCGAGCAACACCGTGTAGGTGCGGGAGAGCTTATTTGCCTGTGCAAGGTTATCGCGCCGACCTTCGAAGGTTTGTTCGCCTATCATGGCGCGGCGGTAGCATTCCATCGCTGCATTGTGCGCAGCTATCAACTGCGCCGCCATCATGCCTTCGAGCTCGTCCTTCGGGCCGATCCCGACCAGCGCCGCCACGGTCGCGCTATATTGTTTCTCGCGCGTCGCTGGATCGGAATGCGTCACCCAAAGCGTCCGCAGCGCTTGGTTCGCGAGGATATTGTTCCAACGATCCGATTTTGATCCGCCTATGTACTTTAGCGTGCCCTTCTGGTCCTCCGGGTCGTTCGCGACGACAGTTGAGTTCGTTTCCTTCGCAGGCTTGTTTCCGCTCATCGAGAGGCCCCTCGCTTAGTCCATCTATCGGTTCCTCGCGCCCTTGGCGCTGCTAGCGTGCGGCACCGACCTGCAGCATGAATGCAGCCCGCCGGGCGGAGGGTCTTAGTGAGCGAACAATCGGTTTTCAACCGGTTGTCCAGTTGTTCATTTTTGAAGTTTTTTGTGCTTTTTTCGTCTGTCATACTTCGCGCCACTGCTGATTGGCAACGGGCTGGCAACGGTCAGGCACGATTGGCGCGCTCGGCTAGTTTAGTCGCCCAACCTCGGCGGAGGCCGGCACCTTGGCTTGAGCTAGCGCCAGTCCTCCTCTGCCTCACGCGTGACGGCCGGCGCCTTCGGGTTCTTGACAGCGGTACGGCGAGCCCAGCCGCTTCGACACAAATGCCCTCGCATCCGAGCGCGCAAGCATCGTTGTGGATGATCGCGCCGTGCCGACCGTCGGACTACTTGGCTCTTTTCCATTTATTGACCGGCGTTATGGT
>Ga0070741_10014715_pt1 | contig 13465 bp, 11 predicted proteins | sample Coa_R1_4_FD_66440 | JGI IMG/M metagenome (GOLD analysis project Ga0070741, IMG submission 66440) | Surface soil microbial communities from Centralia Pennsylvania, which are recovering from an underground coalmine fire - Coalmine... | ecosystem: Environmental > Terrestrial > Soil > Unclassified ... | reverse complement strand
CTCCTGGACTCCCGCCGCGGCGATCTCGCGCATCTGCGCCGACACGACGCGCTCGTTCGAGCTCGAATAGAGGCCTCGCGCCGGAAAGTAGTTCGAGGCGACGTCGAGCGTCGTCGTTCCGGGCGCGTACCAGTGCTCCCAGCCGCCGTCCAGCGCCGGAGTCCCGTACCACGGGTAGTAGAAGATCGAGACCCGCGTGGCTGCCTGCGCGGCGGCAGGCGCGACGAGCGCGGCGGCGACGGCGATCAGGCGGAGGAGGGCTTTCACTGCTGGGGGAAGATCGACCCCCAGATCATCTCACCCTGTCCGGAAGAGGAAAAGGCGCGCCGTCGTGCGCTAGCGGCCGCGACAGCGGGGCCGCTTGAGCGGCCTGCCCTTCGGCGACCAGTCGCGATCGCACGGCTGCGGAATCGCGATCACGGCGATCATCCCCTCCCACTCCGGCTCGTCCGCCAGGACCGCCGCGAGCGCGCGCTCGGCGCGCGCCCGCGACCGGTAGACCTGGATCACTTCGCCCACGTAATGGTCAGCGAGTCCCCACAGCATCCCCACTCCCCTCTCACCCCCGATCTCACCGTATGGGGCTGCGCGCCGGCGGCGATCCCTCGAACGAGGGATTCGCGATCGAACGAGCTGCGACGAACCGGCAGCGACGTCAGCCGTCCGATACCTACGCCACGCTATGCCCAGGGCGGGCCTGCCCGCCTGGCGGGCGCCTCTCCCCCCGCCAGCCGGACATCGCGGCCCGCCCTGATCCCCTTTCGCGGACGAGGCCGGCCGGATTGCCGCCACGCGAACGTAGACTCGGCCGATGGCGCGACCGCTCAGGATCGGCCTGCAGCTGCCGGAGGTGGAACGCGACGTGCGGTGGCCGGAGATCGTCTCGATCGCGCGCGCGGCGGAGGAGGTCGGGTTCGAGTCCCTGTGGGTGGGCGACCACCTCCTGTACCGCGCGGACGGACGCCCGGAACGCGGCCCGTGGGACGCCTGGACCGTGCTCGCCGGCCTGGCGGCGGTCACGCGGCGAGTCGCCATCGGCCCGCTCGTCGCCTGTACCGCCTTCCACCCGCCCGGCGTCCTCGCGCGCGCGGCCGCGACGGTCGACGAAATGTCGGGCGGACGGCTCGTGCTCGGCCTCGGAGCGGGCTGGAACGAGGACGAGTTTCGCGCGTTCGGCCTGCCGTTCGACAACCGGTTCGGACGCTTCGCCGAGGCGTTCGAGATCGTCCGCCGACTCCTCGCCGGCGAGCGCGTGAGCCTCGACGGCAGGTTCCACCGGGTCGACGACGCGGTCCTCTACCCTACGCCGGCCCGGCGGCCGCCGCTCGTCGTCGGCAGCAACGGCAGGCGCATGCTCGAGCTGACCCTTCCGTACGTGGACGGCTGGAACACGTGGTATCGCTCCTACGGGAACACGCCGGCGGGCTTCGAGACGGTCAACCGGTCGGTCGACGACGCGGCGAGGGCGGCCGGGCGCGACCCTCGGGAGGTCGCGCGCAGCGCCTGCGTCTTCGTCGTCCTCGACCGGAGCGCCCCCGAGCGCCCGATCGAGGACGAGGCAGAGCCGGTGGAGGGGCCGCCGGACCGGATCGCGGAGCATCTCGCTGCGCTCGCGGACGCCGGCGCGGACGAGGCGATCCTGGTGGTCAGCCCGATGACCGAGCGCTCCGTGCGGCGGCTCGGGGCGACCCTCGAGCTCCTCGACTCCGAGCGAGAGCGGCGTCAGCCGCAGCGGTCGGCAGGGCCCGCGTCCCCGGGCCCGACCGTGTAGCGGAGCTCGTCGAGGTAGACGACGACGTCGTGACCGCCGGTCTCGAGGTTCCGGATGCCGAACCGGTCGAGCTGCGCATCGGCCGTCTTCGCCTCGGGAGGCACCGTGATCGCCGCGCTGGACACCGGTCGCGCTCCGGTGGGATCGGCGAGCCCGACGGTGAGCCGACCGTTGCCCGCCGAGTCCGCGTTCGGCTGGTAGCAGACCCACCACTCCCAGGGATGGTGCTTCGGCGTGAGCATCGGCGCGGTGCTCATCGCGCTGTTCGGGAGGCTTCCGCGGAGCTTGCCGCTGGTGTGGTACGTGGGAAACAGCCGGAATCCCCAGGCGCTCGGGCCGCCGAGCTCCGCGGCGACCAGGTTCGCCGGGGTGCCGCTGCTCGACGACGCGAGCGTCGAGGATCTCGAGAACCAGCCGATGAACAGGTCGCTGTCGGGCGCGGCGCTCTCGAGGTCGATCAGACCCTCCGCGTACAGGCTGTCCTGAAGGGTCAGCTTGCTCGTGGGGTCGGCGTAGTACGCGGTCCGCCGCTTCGTCGAGCGCCAGACGAGACCGCCGATCTCACCCGCGGCCGAGCCGGCGAAGCTCGTGCTCGAGTAGCCGAAGTCCTGCCGGTCGTGGATGCGGCAGTCCACGGCATTGGAGAGATTCGCGTTTTCCGAGTCCCACGGCGGGGCGCTGGTGAGGTCGACCGGCGTGCCGTCGACGGCCAGGTTGCCCACGTACACGGTCATCGGACGGCCGTCGAGCTGGACGTTCAACAGGCCGAAGTGGTCGAAGGTCGCGCCGTCCGCCCGATGGGCGGGAACGATCGAGATCTCCGTCGACGCAGGGGACCCGCCGGGCGGGACGACCGTGAGGCGGAGAAGGCCGGTTCCGAAGTCCCCCTGGTCCGGCTCGTACTCGAGGGTGAAGTCGTAGCGCCGGCGCGGCTCCAGGCCCACCCCGGGGTCTCCGAGATCGGGCGCCGCGAACGTGTTCGCCGTTCCGTACTCGGCGGAGAGCCTCGCCTTCGACCCGACGCCGTTGACGCGGAGCCCGAGAAAATCGGGCGTGCGCCAGTCGTAGGAGGTCGCCGCGTTGAACCACCCCAGGAGCGCGCCGCCCCCGTTCGGCTTCGGCACGCGAATGGTTCCCGTGACGGTCAGCGAGTCGTCGAGGCTCCGGACGGCCGGGAGGCGCTCGGCGTAGTAGGCCCGGTACAAGCTGGAGCGCTCGATCTTCCCGCCGATCTCGCCGGGCGTGCTCGACGCCAGCGTCGTCCCGCTCCAGCCGAACGAGAAGCTCCGCTTCGCGCACCGGCTGTTCGAGTGGTTCCGCTGACCCTCCCAGCCGGGATCGGCGGAGAAGTCGTTCTGGCGGTACGAGCCGGGCGCGGCGGCGCCCGAGGCGGCCGCCGACCGGGCCTGTGCCGGCGAGAGCGCGCCACCCAGGAGCAGGACGGCGCCCGAGACGGCGGCGCCTGCGATCTGTGCGAACCGGCTCAGCTGCCCGCTCCCGACCACGTGACCATCATCGGCGGAGGCGTCTGCGGACCTGAACCCTGGCCTGCCGTCTCGGCCGGCTCACGCGCGTCAGAGGCCGAAACCGGCAGCCCTGTGGAGCGGCTGGAGCCTGAAGCCGAAGCTCGGCCGGCGTCGCCGCGGCACGACACGAGTCAGGGCGTACGACTCGTGTACGTCCACGAAGTAGCTCGAGTCGTTCGCGTTGCTCCGGCGGGCGACGTATCGCAGCCAGCGGTCGTACCACTCGGCCAGGAACTGCTCGTCGTCGTACCGCGCACGCATGCGGCGGAGACCGTCGCGCTTCGACTGGTCCTGCGTCGCCTGCAGCCGCCGGGCGAGCTGGGCGCAGAGTCGTTCGTGCGTCGTCCGAAGCGTGAGGAACGTGATCCGATCGGCACAGGCGAAGACGGACGTCGCCGGATCGCCTCGGTACCCGTTCTCGCCCCGGCCGAACGGCCGGAGGATGTCGTAATGCATCACGACGTGATCGAACACGCCCGATTCCGCCTTCCGGCGGAACTTGCGCCCGGTCCAGACGTGCGCGTCGGAGGGGACGCTCACGTCCGGGCCGAGGTCCTCCCCGTCGAGGAGGCGACGGATGAGGGTGGACTTTCCGACTCCCTTCGGGCCGGCGACCGCGGTCAGATGGCCGATTCGGCACGTCGGAAGCGGGTCGAGCACGCGAGCGCCCACCGGCGGCCATGGTACGGGACCAGCCGGACTCCGTCGTGGGATTGCGCACCGCTCGACCTCTACCGGGTGCGGCTCACCCGGATCGAGACGAGGCGCCGGGTCGCGATCCCGCTGAGCAGGCTCTCGCCCGGCTTTCGGGCACGGACGAACAAGGCGATCAGGCCCTGCTTCCGGCTGACGGGAAAGCCGGACAAGCGCTGGAACGTCAGTGCGGCCCATCCGTCCGACCCGGTGGGCGTCTCCGGCGGAACCGAGAACTGGTTGAAGGGAGTCGCCGTCGCGTAGACCAGCGCGCCCTGCACCGGCCCGCCGCAGGTCGAGGTGACGTGGAAGCGTACGACGAGCGTTTGCGTGCCGAAGGTGACCGGGCGCGGATCGCTCTGCAGCGTGTCGACGATCAGCTGCGCCGGCAGCGCGATGTTCCCGACCTGGTCGGGGTTCCCCGAGCCCGAAGGGCAGCCCTTGCCGCGGGACGGCGTCGAGGTCGTGGTCGTCGTCGTCGAGGTAGTGGTCGACGAGGCCTTCGTGACCACGTCCGTCGGGTCGGAGGTCTGGGCCTTCTTGCCGTCGTCGTTCTTCGCGATCACCTTGAACCGGATCGTGTGGTCGACGTCCGCGGACACCAGCTTGTACGTGAGCGCGGTTGCGTCCTTGATGTCCGAGCAGTCGTCACCCTTCTTGCTGCAGCGCTGCCAGGAGTAGTCGTAGTCGGTGGGGTTGTTCTTCCACGTGCCGCGGTCCCCGGACAGGGTCTGGCCTTCCTGGGCCTTTCCCGAGATCGAGGGCTGCTTGTCGCTCTGGGGCTTCTCCGCCGATGCGGCGATTCCGGACCCGGCGAACACGCCGAGGACGGCGATGAGCACCGCCACGACCCCGACGCCCCCCGACGCCCCAAGGACGACCCACCTTCTGTGCTGCATGACTGTCCTCCCTTCGCTGGAGATGCGCGCTTCCGACGTTCCGCCTTGCGGCAGGCTAACGACCGCATCGGGCGGAGCCTGCGTCGGCTATGGTGGCCGTTCGGACGCCGAGCCCGTCTGCCACCGACCGGCCCGCAGTGACCGCGCCGCTCATCCACATCGGCTACCACAAGACGGCAACCAGCTGGCTCCAGAAGCGGGCGTTCTCGTCGGCCGCCCTGGGCTTCGCCCTGGTCGAGCCACGCCGGCTGCTCAACGAGCAGGTGGCGGCACCACACGACCTCGATTTCGACCCTGACCGCTGCCGTGCGTTCTTCGAGCCGCGCCTCGACGAGGCTCGCCTGGCCGGCCTCGTCCCGGTTCTCTCGACCGAGCGGCTGTGCGGGGACGTGCTCTACGGCGCGTACGACAGCGTGCTGATCGCAGAGCGCCTGGCGGCGACCTGGCCCGAGGCGAAGATTGCGATCGTGATTCGCGAGCAGCGGGAGATGGTCGTCGCGAGCTACCAGCAGTACGTTCGAGCCGGCGGACAGCTGCGCTTCGAGCAGTACGCGCGCCGCCCGCCTGCGCGCGGACGCTATCTCCTCCCCTTCGTCGTTCCCCATTTCGAGTACGACCGGCTGATCGGCCACTATCGGCGGCTGTTCGGCGCCGAGGAGGTCCTCGTGCTGCCGTTCGAGCTCTTCCGCCGTGAGCCGGCCCGGTTCATCCGCAGCCTGACCACCTTCGCGGGAGCCTCGCCGGCGCCGAACGCGATCGAGCGGTTGCCGTACGACGAGCCTGTCAATCCCTCCTGGCGGCCCTGCGCGATCGCGGCGAGGCGGCACGCGAACGCGCTCGTCCGGGGACGTCTCAATCCCTGGGCGCCCTTCGACGTCCGCGGTCCGGTCGGCCGAACGCTCGTGCGCGCCCTCCCGGCCGCGTCCCGCGCGGTTCCGCGTGCGATCGACAGGTGGATCGTCGAGCGGATGCAGTCAACGCTCGAATCCGAGACGCTCGATCGCTACCGGGCGAGCAACGCACGGACGTCGGAGATGACCGGCCTCGATCTCGCCGCCTACGGCTACGACACCGGGCTGCCGGCCGGAACGAGCGCGAACCTGCTGCAAACGGGCACACACGCGTCGAGCGGGTAGCCGTCGGCGCTCTTGGCACGCCTCACTCGATCGAGGCTATGCTGTCCCGTGTGCGAGGAGTTGGGGTGACTCCTAGCCGGGTGCCACCACGCGCGGAGGCCGTGCTTCGCTACGCCGACCTCCGCTCGACGGACCGTGTCCTCGACGTCGGTTGCGGCGAAGGCGAGGTGGCGCTGCGGGTGGCGCCGGCCGTCAGGCACGTGCACGGCTTCGACGTTTCCCCCGAGCGCGTCGCCCGGGCCACTCGCCACGCGGCCGAGCAGAAGGTCGCCAACGCGACGTTCGAGACGAGCGCGATCCAGGATTTCCCGTTCGAGCGGAAGACCTGGGACGTCGCGCTGTTCATGCGCGTCTGGGGCAAGAAGACGGGCGGCGAGCGCCGCGTCGGCTTCGACGAGCTCACGGTGATCCTGCCGGCCACGAGAAGGCAGCTGGTCATGGTGGCCGGCAAGCACCTGGACGAGGATCTGCCCGAGATGCTCGACGTCTTCGACGATTTCGGGTTCGACGGGCTCTGCTTCACGCGGCCCGACCTGATCCTCGCGAACCGGCGCGAGGCGGACGTGCGCCTCGGCGAGCTGCCGCCGCTCGCGATCGTCCCGAGCGCGTGGGCACGCGACCGCTCGTTCGGCAGCGGCTCCTCGACGGCGATCGACCACCTGAAGCCGGGCCTGTTCCTCGGCGCGCTGCGCTGAGCCCGCCGTCTCGCGGCACGTCGGGGCCGGCGCGCGCTCTCGCGGCGAGCGCTCGGGCGGCTCCGCGGATCGTTCGCGACGAGCTCCCCACCGGTCGGCTAGGCAACCGCCGCGCCGGCCTGTAGGCTCGCCGCCTGCGGCCCGGGCGCTTGACGGCCAGGGGAGTGCTTTTCCCTCTCCCGAGCCCTCCCCTGGCTCGCCCTCTCCACGAGCCGGGGCCGGGAAGCGCTACACCGCCGTTGCGGCGGGCGCCTCGGCCGGCGTCGGACGCGCCGCGAGCTGGCTCTGGACGAGCTGCACGGCGAGCGATCCCTCTCCGACCGCGACCGCGACGCGTTTCGGCGCTCCGCTGCGGACGTCTCCCGCTGCGAAGACGCCGGGCATGCTGGTCTCGAGCGGGTGGGGCCGGCGCTCGAGCGGCCAGTCGGCGATGACGGCGTCGCCGGTGAGCAGGAAGCCGTGTGCGTCTTTCGCGATCTCGTCCGGCAGCCACGACGTCTGCGGATCCGCCCCGATCAGGACGAAGAGCGCGTCGGCGGCAACCGTCTCCTCCTCCCCCGTGCGGCGGTCGAGCAGGACGAGCTCCTGGAGGCGACCGTGCCCTCCGCCGCCGACCACGGTCGTCCGCGTTCGCACGTCGACGTCGGGTGCGGCTTCGATCGCGCGGATCAGGTAGTGCGACATGCCGGCCTCGAGCGAGTCCGCGCGGACGAGCAGCGTGACCCGCCGGGCGTACCGGGCGAGGTGGAGCGCCGCCTGGCCGGCCGAGTTCCCGCCGCCGGCGACGTAGACGTCGCGTCCGCTCAGCGCGGGCGCCTCCGAGGCCGATCCGCCGTAGAAGACGCCGGCGCCGACCAGCGACTCGACCGACGGGATGCCGAGGCGCCGGTAGCTCGCGCCGGTCGCGACGATCACGGCTCGCGCGCGGGCGGTCCGTCCGTCGGCGACCGACAGGAGGAGCTCCTCGCCCTCGGGTGCGAGACCGGTCACGCGCTGCATGAAGAGGAACCCGGCCCCGAACGCCGACGCCTGCTCGTAGGCCTGCTCGGCGAGCCGGTTGCCGCTCACTCCCTTGGCGAAGCCGAGGTAGTTGCGGATCAGCGAGCTCGACCGTGCCTGCCCGCCGATACCGCCGGAGTCGACGACGAGGACGTCCAGCCCTTCGGATGCCCCGTAGACGGCCGCCGACAGCCCCGCCGGGCCCGCACCGACGATCACGAGATCGAAGACCTGCTCCTCGATCGACGTCCGTGCGCCCGCGATCGCGGCGATCTCGGCGTTCGACGGGTCGCTCAGGACCCGACCGTCGGGGAGGATCATCATCGGCAGCCGCACCTCGTCGCCCGCCTGCGCCACGAGCCTGCGCCCCTCTTCGGAGTCCGCGAGGTGGAAGGCATGCGGGACGGCGCACCGCTCGAAGGTCGCCCGGAGCTCGTACGCTCGTCCCGACCACTCGGCGCCGACGATGTGAACCGTGTGCGGAACCGCTCTGCGCTCGAGCGCCCCGTCGAGCAGGATGCCCGAGACCGCCTCGTGGAACACCTCGTCTCGTAGGCCCGCGGGCCTGAGCACGTACGAGTCGACCTGGCCCAGCGACATCGCGCTCCGGATCACCCGTGCGGCCTCCTCGTCGACCCAGGCGGCCGGCGGAACCAGGAGCGCGCGCTTCGCGTGCGGATGGAGCCTCCGCACCTCCTCGAAGAACGCCGTGGCTGCCTCTGCGCTGGTCAGGTCGGCCAGGACGAGCGCCAGCTCGTCGGCGCCCTCGGCGAGCGACGTCAGCCTTCGCTGCGCCTCGAGCCGATCCGCATGGACCTCGACGCGGTAGTCGCCGCCGTACCGCCCGCGGAGCTGCGCGTCGAGACGCTCCAGGACGACCGGATCCTCCGCGACTGCTGCCAGGACGGGAAGCGCCATCCCCTGACTCTGCCGCAGCCGAGGGCCCGGGCGGAATCGAGACAGCCGTACTCGCGGGTGTGGCTGGCACCCGGATACGCGCAGGCCGCGAGCCGTGCCTAGGTGGTTTCCGGCACCGCCTCCGGCGAGCGGAACGCGTCCGAGGCGCCAGGAGACTCGCCGGCACCGTCCCGGCGACCGACGAGATACCAGACGTCGATCTCGCCTTTCCCCTTGACGGTGATCGTCCCCTTCGGCTCGCAGACGAACTCGTCGGCCAGGAGCTCCATCGTCGCCCGGGTGATCTGGATCCGGCCGGCTGCTCCGCCCGATTCCATCCGGCTCGCGGTGTTCACCGCGTCCCCCCAGAGGTCGTACAGGAACCGCTTCCGGCCGATCACGCCCGCGACCACCGGCCCCGAGTTGATGCCGACGCGGAGGTCGAGCCCGAGATGCCCGACCTCGTCGAACGAGCGCATCGCCGATTGCATGTCGAGCGCGAGCAGGGCGAGCGCCCGCGCATGGTCGGGCCGTTCCGCGGGGACTCCCGCGGCGACCATGTAGCAGTCGCCGATCGTCTTGATCTTCTCGACCCCGTAGCGCTCGGCCAGCAGGTCGAAGTGGCTGAACAGGTCGTCGAGCACGGCGACGAGCTCGGCCGGCGGCAGACGCTCCGCGAACGGGGTGAAGTCGACGACGTCCGCGAACAGGATCGACGCGGAGCTGAACTGGTCCGCGATCGTCCGGGTCTCGACCTTGAGCCGCTCGGCGATCGACCGGGGCAGGATGTTCAGCAGCAGGTTCTCGGCCCGGGCCTGCTCCGCTCGCAGCGCGACGAGCGCTTCGCGGCGCTGACCCGCGAAGACGGCCAGGAGCGTGAACACGATCGCTCCGCCGACGGCCACGTTCAGGCCGAGCATCGTGCTCGTGAACCACCTGGGGACGACGGGAGAGACGCTGCCGACGAGCTCCCCGGCGATGCCCGAGCCGAGGAAGACGACGACGAAGGCGACGTACCAGCGCGTCGCGCCGCGCACGTCGCCGAACACGAGCGCCCCAAGCGGGGCGAGGATGCCCCACAGGCCGACCCCGCCCGACCCGAGGAACCCGCCGAGCGGGATCATCGACAGCGTCGGAGCGAGCAGGATCGCGACCTGGCCGACCCGCAGGAGCTGGTCGAAGTTGCGGGTGCGCGAGAAGGCGACGATTCCCCCCAGGAGCACCGCGAAGTACAGGAGGGGCACCCAGCCGACGGGCGAGCCGAAGCCCAGGTAGAGGCCCGCCCAGAGCAGGGCGACCGGCAGGATCAGCACCGAGATCAGCACGAGCAGCGCCTTGTCGGCGCGCGTGTCGGCGTCGTCCTGTGGATCCGCGCCGATGCCCGAGAGGAACACCAGCGCCCGATCGGCAGGGCCGCGGATGCGGCCTTCGTCGCTCACAGCGGAGACGGTATCCCGACGGCCGCGGACGCTGCAGCTAGGCTGGCCGGCGTGGAGGCGTCGACCGACAGCTACGTCGAGACGCTGGCGCGGCTGAGCCTGTTCGCCGACCTCTCGCACGCGCAGCTCGAGGTGCTCGCGCACTCGTTCGAGGAGGAGGTCTTCGCCGAGGGCCAGCGTGTCGTCCGCCAGGACGTGTCCGGCGGCAGCTTCTACGTGATCCTGGCGGGCGAGGCGAAGGTCGTGATCGACGGCCGGGAGCGCGCGCGTCTCGGCCGGGGCGACTTCTTCGGCGAGATCTCGATCCTGACGGACGCGCCGCCGACCGCGGACGTGATCGCGGCGTCGGTCCTGCGCTGCCTGATCATCCCCGACAACGAGCTGAAGGCGTTTCTGCTCGAGCAGCCGAGCGTCGCGTACCGGATGCTCCAGATCGAAGCGCGGCGGCTGCGAGCCGCGAACGTTTGGCACGGCTAGTCGAGCGCCCGTTCGAGCCGGGCGAGTACGACGTCGTGGTGGTGGGAAGCGGGCCGGGCGGGCTGCAGACCGCGTACAGCCTCGTCCGCACCGGGATCCCGCGCTGCGCGGTGATCTCCCGCGACCCCGCGCCCGGCGGCATGTTCAGGCGCTTCCCCGTCTACCAGCGCCTGATCAGCTGGACGAAGCCGGATGCGCCGTTCGAGCGGGGCACGCGCGAGTACGAGTGGTACGACCACAACAGCCTCGTCGGCGAGGAACGGGCCCATCAGGCCCTCGTCCCCGAGTTCATGGACCGCGCGTTCGACGTCCCGGCCCGCTCGGAGATGGAGGCGGCGCTCGTCGAGTTCGCGACTCGCGGCGGCATTCGCGTTCGCTACGGCTGCGAGTGGCTCTCGACGCGGCGCGAAAACGGCGATTTCGTGCTCGAGACGTCGGACGGCGAGTACCGGTGCCGGGTCTGCGTGTTCGCGATCGGCGTCACCGAGCCGTGGACCGCGCCCGTGCCCGGGCTCGAGGACGTCCCGCACTACGTGTCGGCGAACGCTCCCGAGCGCTACGAGGGAAAGAGCGTCTTCATCGTCGGCAAGCGCAACTCCGGCTTCGAGCTCGCACAGGGCCTCCTCCCGTGGGCACGACGGATCGTCCTCGGGTCACCGCGTCCGGTCGACACGGCCAGGCTCGCCTTCTCGCCCCTCAGCGTCCGCTACCTCTCGCCCTACACCGAGCACGTCCGCGGCGGGGTGGGCAGCTACGTCGTCGACGCGGCGATCGACCGGGTCGAGCGGCGTGCGGACGGCTACCGCATCCGCGCGACGGGGACGACCCGGGGCGGGCAGCTCGAGCTCGACTGCGACGAGGTGATCGCCGCGACGGGCTTCCGGGCGCCCGTCCGCGACCTGCCGGGCATCGGCGTGGCCATGGTGAACGACGGCCGCCTGCCGGCGCAGACGCCGTACTGGGAGAGCGTGTCGGTTCCTGGGATCTACTTCGCCGGCAACGTGACGCAGGCGTCGCCCGGCCTCCGCAAGCACGGCGCGACGAGCAGCTCCGGGTCGGTCAACGGGTTCCGGTACAACGCGCGCGTCCTTGCGCAGCACATCGCCGAGAAGCATTTCGGGCTCCGGCGCAGGCGGCCGGCGCTCGGGCGCGCCGAGGTCGTTCCGTACCTGCTCCGCGAGCTCGCGCATGCGCCCGAGCTCTGGACGCAGAAGGGCTACCTCACGCGCGTCGTCGAGGCCGACGACGCCGAAGGCTTCCGGGACGAGGGAATCGTGCCCCTCGCCGACTTCGTCGATCGCGACGGCGCGGACGCAGGCGCGGTGACGGTCGAATACGACGCCGAGGGCACGGTCGTCCCCGTCGTGTACGTCCGGCACGGCGGGCGTCTGGTCGAGCACGCGCTGCCTCCGCATCCCATGCACGCGTTCGGGACCGACGAGCATCGCCGGCAGCTCGCCGCCTGCCTGGCGCCGCTCCTGTCCTGACGGGCCGGCAGGCCGCCGTTCCGAGCGTCTAGCCCGCCTCGGCCGGCAGGACGTCGAAGCTGAACATCATCCCGCTCTCGTGGTGCTCCGCGATGTGGCAGTGGGCCATCCACCGGCCGGGGTTCGTCACGTCGAGGAGGATGTCCACCGTCTCGCCGGTGCGGACGAGCACCGTGTCCTTCCAGACGAGGTTCGGCTCGATCGCCCCGTCGCGCGCGAGGATCAGGAAGCGGCCGGCGCCGTGGACGTGGAACGGGTGCGGCATCGGGTGGTCCGAGTCCATCTCGTTCACCAGGCGCAGCTTGACCTGGTCTCCCACGCGGAACGTCCAGTCGATCTGCGCGTTCTCGGTGCCCGTCTCGCGGTCGACGAGCTTCCAGCGCATGTTGGACGGCGTCGTCATCCGGTTCACCTCGACCATGTCGTCCTCCCACTCGATGCCCCGCGCGGCGTCGTGGCCGTGCCCGCCGTGCTCGTGCCCGCCATGGCCGTTTTCCCCGGCCCCGTCGTGCCCGTGAGCGTGATCGCCGTGGCCCTGGTGCTCCTCGTGACCGTGCGCGTGCTCGTGGTGCCCCTCGTGCTCGCCGTCGCCGTGCCCGTGGTGATGCTCGTGTCCGTGTCCTCCGCCGGCAGCCACCACGCTCTCCGGCAGCAGCTTCATGCCGCACTTCGGACAGCGATCGGGCGTGTCGCTCGTCACCTCCGGATGCATCGGGCAGAGGTACGTCGTCCCCTCTGCCGCCTGCGCGAGCAGCTTCATCCCGCACATCGGGCAGCTGCCCGGTTCGGCGGTCACCACCTCCGGGTGCATCGGGCAGACGTAGACGACCTCGACCCCGTCGGGCACGCCCATGTCCATCTCCGCCACGAACGAGAGCGTCTTGTCGGGAGGCGCGTGCAGGAACGGCTCGATGCGATCGCGCAGCTCGGCCATGTCGCGATTGGTGCGCAGGCGCGCGTGCTCGTCGGCATACGACGGCTCCGCCGCCTCCTCGGTGACCGTTATCGAGGCGAGGCGGTAGGTCTTCTCGGGCGTTCGGTGCTGGAGCTCGAGCTCGCCGGCGTCGGGAAAGAGCACGTCGACGACGACGCGCTCCGACGGCGCCAGCAGAACCGCCTCGACGAGCTCCTCGCGTTCGTAGTGGCCGGCGTCGGCCCCGACCGGCTTCATCCGCGCCCCCGGCAGCATCACGTTGAAGACGCGCGTGTTCGCGGTGTCGGTGAAGTAGAAGCGCACGACCTCCCCGCGCCTGGCGTCCAGCCGCAGGTCCGACTCGCCGGCGACGAGCATCACGTTGCCGAAGCGTCCCATTGCCACGTGCGTCTTCTCGTCCTCCCGGAAGGCGGCGATCCGGCCGTCCTCGATCAGGATGTCGTCGAGCGTGAGCAGGAGCTCGCGGTTGGCCGGCGGCCAGTAGTCGGCCTCGCTCGGGCTCGCGAGGATGT
>Ga0070741_10014714_pt1 | contig 13467 bp, 15 predicted proteins | sample Coa_R1_4_FD_66440 | JGI IMG/M metagenome (GOLD analysis project Ga0070741, IMG submission 66440) | Surface soil microbial communities from Centralia Pennsylvania, which are recovering from an underground coalmine fire - Coalmine... | ecosystem: Environmental > Terrestrial > Soil > Unclassified ... | reverse complement strand
GGGATCCGGGCGCGGCGCTCCGCTTAGTCGCCCACGCCGATCGCGGTCAGGAAGACGAGCACGAGCGTCGCGGCGGCGACGAGGCCGTGGGCCGCGACGATCGGCACGGGGAAGCGGCGCTCCGCCGGCTGGCCCCCGGCGACACCGGGACCGGCCGGTGCGGGCTGAGCCGTCGCTGCGGCCGTCGCCGAGCGCTGCTGGAGCCAGATCGCGAGCATCGTGAACCCGAGCAGAGCCACGACGACGAGCAGCACGAAGGCGATCCAGGCCAGGGCGTCCGCGTCGGAGGCGAGGTAGATGATCCAGATCACGAGCCCCGTCGCCGCCAGGGCGAAGTGGCCGAGGATGAGGGGCGGGCGGATGATGCCGCTGCCCGCGGTCTGGCGCATGCCGCCGCCCTGCAGCCAAAGGCCGAGCATGACGAAGCCGCCGCCGGCGGTGACCACCCAGGTGATCAGCGCTGCCCACTCCATCGCTTCTCCTCCTCTCTCGCTTCTGACTTCACTCGCTCTTCTTACCCTCGGGGGCGTGGAGGACGCGCGTCCCGTGGACGAAGACCAGGCTGCCGCCCAGCCAGCCCCCGAGCGTCAGCACGCAGAGCCCGGCCAGCGTGAGGACGAGGCCGCCCGTGGTCACGTCGCCGTGCGCGTAGCCCGCGTGCTGGCGCCACGCCGCCAGCGCGAAGAGGGCGACCGCCGTCAGCATCGCGCTCAGGTGCCAGGTCGCCGTGCGCCAGCGGGCGCTGCCCCACTCGAGCAGGACCCAGTCAGCGAATCCCGTCAGAGCCGTGGGCACCGCGACGATGAGGCCGCCGATCAGCGCCAGCCACATCGCCGGCCCGGCCTTGTCCTCGATCGCGCCGAGCGCGCCGATGACAGCCAGGCCCGTCGCCAGCACGAACATGCCGATGGTGGCGTCGGTCAGCGGCGGGTGAAGCGGGTGTCCGGGCAGCCCGCGGACGAGGCGCTCGATGCGGCCCCTCGGAACGTCTGCGCGCGAGTCCTCCATCCCAGCCTTTAGCGTCAGCCGCACCTCGCCTTCTTACCCCTCACCTGCCGGACCGAATCCGACGGCCCGCGAGGGCGCCATCGTCCCACCCGGCGAGGCTGGCCTACCCGTCCAGCGGCCTCACTGACCGGGTCACCCTGCCCGATGGGGAGGCGACAGGCTTCATCCACGAGAGGAATCGACCATGGAACCGACCCAACCCAACAGCCCACGTAACAGCGCCCGTCGCCGAGCCGCCACGGCGCTCGCAGCCGGGGCGCTCGCCGTGCTCGGGATGGCCCTGAGCGCGAGCGTTGCCTTCGGCGGATTCTCCAGGGTGGCGGGCCTCGTGCGCGACGACGTCTACTGCCACGTGGCCGGCGACTGCGCCGGGCCGCCCGAGACGCAGATCGTCTCCGGGCCGAGCGGCGTCACCCATGACCCGACGCCGACCTTCGAGTTCGCGTCGAGCGCCGGCCACCACGTCAAGTTCCGCTGCCGGATAGACGAGCGGCCCTACCACACCTGCCAGAACCCCTACACGACCTTCCGGCTCAAGGACGGCGACCACCGGCTCCAGGTGTTCGCGATCGACCTTCAGGGAGACCGCGACCCGACCCCGGCCGAGGCCGAGTTCACCGTCGCAGCCGATGGCCCCGGGAACAGCCACGGGCACGGGCACGGGCACGACGGTCATCACCACGGGCACGGAGCGGGCAGCGCGAGCCCCGACCACGGGCGCGGCCATGACCACGGCGGCCACGGGGCCCGGAACGGGGGCCACCACGGAGGCCGGGGTTCCGGCCACCACGGCCACCACTCAACCCCGAGCCATGAGCATCACCGCGGTTCGCGGGGGCGGGGCGGGGCCCACGGTCACGGGCATCACCGCTAAGCCGCGAGCGGGCAGGGCGGCGGCCCTTCTCGGGCCCGCCGCCCTCGCCTTGGCGGTGGCCGTCCCGGTCGCGGACCGGGGCGGCTTCACCGCGGACTCGCGCCTGCTCTTCGTCGCGCTCGCGGCGTTCGCGCTCTCGATCGCGCTCTGGCGTGACGAGCGAGGCGTGCTGAGCTTCGCCCGCGAGCCAATCGTCCTCTGCCTGCTCGGGTTGGGGCTCCTCACCGGCCTGAGCGCCGCATGGACGGCCGGCTCCGCCGCCGACGCCCTTCGCTGGGCGCTGGTGATCGCCGCCATGGCGGCCTTGGCCGTCGCCGCCGCAGCCGCTTCGCGAGAGCGCGGCACGGCCGCGCTGATCGTCCCGCTCTGCGCGCTGGCGGCGGCCGAGGCGGTCCTCGGCCTCGCCTTCGCGGGCGCCCGGGCGGAGCCGTTCGCCGAGCGCCTCGGCGGAGCCTGGCGCCCCGGGGGGACGTTCGAGTACGCGCCCGCGCTCGCGCTGCTTCAGGTGGCCGCGCTCCCGGCGCTCCTGCGCTCGATGGCCTCCGCCCGCCGGAGGCCGGCGATCGCCGCCGCCGCGGCGGCGGCGATCGCCGGCTCGGTGATCGCGCTCGCCGGCGTGCGCGCGGAGGCGGCGCTCGCCGCGCTCGTGGGGGCCGTCGCCGTGGCCGCGCCCGAGCGGACCGTCGGCGCGCGCTGGCCCGTTGCCCTGGGGGCGGCCGCGGTCCCGGCCTGCGCCGGGGTCGCCGCGCGCTTCGCCGCAGGCGGCTACGCCTGGCCCGGGGCAACCGGCGGCGACGCGCCCAGGCTCGTGGCGCTCGCCGCGGTGCCGCTGGCGCTGGCCTTCGCCTGGGCGGCAGCTCGTCCCGTGCTTGGCCGGCTCCGAGCCAGACCGCGCCCGCGCCGGATGCCGCGCCTGGCGACCGCGACGCTCGCCGCGTTCGCCCTGATTGGCTGCGGGACCGCCGCGCTGGCGGCTTCGGCGGGCTCGGGCGGTCCCTACACGGAGCCGGCGAGCGGCTTCACCCACGGGCGCGCGGCGGAGTGGGAGGCGGCGCTCGACACGGCGCTCGACCGGCCGCTCACCGGGGCGGGCGGCGATGCGTACCTCGTCGCCTCGCGCCGGCACCAGGGCCAGGCCGTCGCGCGCTACGCGCACAGCCTGCCGCTCGAGGCGTGGGCGGAGCTGGGGCCGCTCGGGCTCGCCCTGGTCCTCGCCCTCTACGGGGTGGCCGCCCGGCTCGTCTGGGGCATCCGGCGCCATCCGGACGCCTGGCTGGCCGCCCCCGCCGTGGTGGCGTTCCTGCTCGCCAACCTCGTTGACTGGCCCTGGCACCTCGCCGGGTCGGCCGCGGCGTGGGCGCTGGCCCTGGGCGCGTGCCTCGCCTGCCGGCGCGGCCCTCGCGACCGGGGCCGCCCGGAGACGGAGACACCAGCGCGGGCTCGCGAGATCGGCCCTACGCCTCGCGCAAGAGCTGCGTGAGCACGTCCACGGCCTGGCCGATGTCGGGCTCGGCGGCGCCGATCACGTCCGCGTAGAGGAAGCTCTCGATCACGCGCACGATCACGTACGCGAGCGTGGAGGGGTGGAGCTGGAAGGTGAGGTTGCCGGCGGCGTGCTCCTCCTCGAGGAGCTGGCGGACGATCTCGATCACGCCTCCCTGGACGGGCCCCTTCCTGGTCGTGAGGATCCGCAGCGAGGCCTCCGGCTCGGCGTCGAGCAGGTGGTGCAGGGCTGGCTGGCCGTGCACGTCGCGCATGAAGCGGTCGAGGATCGCGATCACGCGCCGCGCGCCGCGCCGGCGCTCGGCGAAGTCGAACGCGCGCTTCACCGAGTGCCGGATCTCGTACCAGAGCACCGCGCCGAGCAGCCGGTCGCGGTCGCCGACGCGGCGATAGAGCGTCGCGCGCGAGATCCCGACCTCGGCGGCCAGCGCCTGCATGTCGAGGCGGCGGCGCCCGAGGTAGGTGGCGTGGGCGGCTTCGAAGATGGGCGCCGGTATGTCGGACGGCGGCTTCGTGCCCTCCGGAACCAGCTCGGCGAAGGACTTCACGCCGCGCTCGGGGACGGCTCGTCGTCTTCGCCGGGCTCCTCTGCGAGCTCCAGGACGGGGCTCGACTCCGCGTTCAGCTGGATCGCGCGAATCGCGTGCTCGTCCGGGAGCTTCGCCAGCACCTCGTGGATGAGCGCGAGCACCTCGGGCTCGTCGTGGCCGAAGTCGTCCAGCAGCGAGCGCAGCGCCGTGTGCACGATCTTGAGCTGCGGCGGCGTCAGCTCCAGGTGATAGCGGAACGGGCCCTCGGGAGTGCCTGCCATTGGAGCGGGATATTAGGAGACCAACGGAACGCCGTCTCAGGCCGTCGCCTCTTCGCGCTCCGCCTCGGCGCCGGCCACGGCCTCGGCGAGCTCGGTGATCGCGTGCTCGATGCCGTCCGCGACCACGTCGAGGTCGTACATGGCGTCGTAATCGCCGAGCAGCCCGAAGTTGAGGCCGCCGTTGTAGCTCATGATCGCGGTGAAGAGGGCCTGGTTCGGCGGCAGGAAGCCGACCGGGAAGCAGTCCTGGAGCTCGCGGCCGAGCACGTAGAGCGGGATCTGCGGGCCGGGCACGTTCGTCACGACCGTGTTGAAGAGGCGGGTCGAGAAGTGAAGCCGCGCCGCCTGCGCCAGCAGGGTCGGAGGCGCGAAGTCGTTGAAGCGCGTGATCACCTCGGCCCCGAGCGCCTGCTTGGACCGCTTGATGTCGCGCATCGCCTCGGTGACGGCCCGCAGGCGCATCACGGGGTCCTCGATGTAGACGGGCAGCGGCGCCCGCACGGCGAGGATGCGGTTCCCGAGCTGGCCGTGCTCGTCCTCGGAGCGGATCGAGACCGGCACCTGCGCCCGCAGCTCGAGGCCCTCCGTCCGCACGCCACGGCTCTGCAGCCAGGTCCTGAGGCCGCCGGTCACGACCGCGAGCACGACGTCGTTCACGGTGCCGCCGAAGGCGCTCTTGATGCGGCGGAACTGCCCCAGGTCGGCGCGCACCCAGGTGTAGCGCCGGTGGGGGCCGATCCTCACGTTCAGCGGGACCTTCGGAGCCGGGTTCGCGAAGTTCCAGCTCACCTCGCCGAGGGCCTCGAGCGTCTCGGAGGCGCGGCTGAGCAGCCGCCGCGGATGCTCGATCGCCTGCTCGGCGCGCTGCGCGAGCTTGAGCGGCGCCGTGGCGACGGCCTGGGCGTCGCGCGCCAGGAGCTCGGCCGCCGAGGGCTCGGGATGGGGGACCCAGTCCCTCTCCGGCTCGGCGGGCTCGGGCACCGGCTGGGCGTCGAAGAGGACGGTCGCTATGTCCACGCCGGAGACGCCGTCTACGAGCGCGTGGTGGGTCTTGGTCACGAACGCGAAACGCTTGCGCGTCAGCCCCTGCACGAGCCAGAGCTCCCATAGCGGACGCGAGCGATCGAGCTGCTGGGAGAAGACGCGCGCGGCCATCCGCTTCAGCTGGTCCTCGGAGCCCGGGGCGGGGAGCGCCGAGTGACGGACGTGGTACTCGAGGTTGAACGAGGTGTCGTCGATCCAGAAGGGGCGGCCGGTGGGCACCGGCGGGTAGGCGAGGCGCTGGCGGAAGCGCGGGACGAGGTGAAGCCGCGAGAGGATGTGCTCGCAGAGGTCCTCGTAGCTGGGCGGCGGGCCCTCGAAGATCAGGACCGCGCCGACGTGCATGTGGGACGAGGCCGACTCGTTCGTGAGGAACGAGAAGTCGAGCGCGCTCAGGCGGTCCATGTGCTTCTGGGCCACGCCCCAACACTAGCCGCTTCGAAGCGGCCGTTCGCCGGGCCTGCGTGCGCCTGCTGCGTCAGGCTTACGCGCATGAAGCGCCCCCTGCCGCTCGCCCTCGCCTGGGTGCTCGCGGCCCTGCTCGCGGGTGGCTGCGGCTCCGCCGGCTCCGGGCAGGGAGGCTTCGATGCCCGGCGAGCGTTCGATGACCTCAGGCGCCAGGTCGCCATCGGCCCGCGCCCCGCGGGCTCGCCTGGCGCCCGGCGCGAGGCGCGCCTGATCGCCCGCGAGCTGCGCAGGGCCGGGGCGCGCGGGGTTCGGGTGCAGCGTCCCTACCGCAACGTCGTCGCCCGGATCCCCGGCCGCCTTCCGGGCAACGTGGTCGTGGGCGCCCACTACGACACCAAGGCCATCCCCGGCTTCACGGGGGCCAACGACGGCGCGTCCGGAGTCGCGGTCCTCCTCGAGCTCGTCCGCGACCTGGCCCCCCGCGTCGACGGGGCCTCGCTTCGCCTCGCCTTCTTCGACGCCGAGGAGTCGGCGGGCCCGGGTGACAGCGCGGCCGCCTTCCGGCGCACCGGCGACCGCGGCAGCCGCCAGTACGTGCGCTACGCGCGCGGCGGCGGCAAGCAGGGCGCGGCGCCGCTCGCCTCGATCCGCGCGATGGTCCTCTTCGACATGGTCGGCGACTGCGAGCTTCGGATCCCGCGCGAGGCCAGCTCGAGCCCGTGGCTCTACTCCCTGTTCGCCCGCGCGGGCGGCGGCCGCGGCCCGTTCGGCGGCGAGGCGCCGGCGGTCCTCGACGACCACACGCCCTTCGAGCGCGCCGGCGTGCCGGCGGTGGACCTGATCGACTTCGACTACGGCCCGGGCCCGCCGCCCGGGGCCTGGTGGCATACGCCGCGCGACGACCTCGAGCACGTGTGCGCGCGAAGCCTGGAGCAGGTAGGCGAGCCGGCGCTCGCGGTGCTCGCGGACTTCCGCCCGCCGGGCCCCTGAGCGGCGCCCCGGTACCCTTTCGGCGATGGGCGTCGCCGCCACAAGCGCGCCGCGCCGGGTGCTGCTCGCTGCCCCGCGCGGCTACTGCGCCGGCGTGGACCGGGCCGTGCAGACCGTCGAGCGCGCGCTCGACGTGTACGGGCCGCCGGTCTACGTGCGCAAGGAGATCGTCCACAACAAGCACGTCGTCGAGCAGCTCGCGGCGCGGGGGGCGATCTTCGTCGAGGAGGAGACCGAGGTGCCGGAGGGCGAGCTGGTCGTCTTCTCGGCCCACGGCGTGGCGCCGAGCGTCCACGCCAACGCCGCCGCCCGCAAGCTCCGCACGATCGACGCCACCTGCCCGCTGGTGACGAAGGTCCACGTGGAGGCGCGCCGGTTCGCCGAGCAGGGCTACACGATGGTGCTCATCGGCCACGAGGGCCACGAGGAGGTGGAGGGCACGACCGGCGAGGCGCCGGACAGCATCGTCCTCGTGCAGACGGCCGAGGACGTCGATCGCCTGCGCGTCCCCGAGGACATCCCCGACCCGGAGCGCGTCGCCTACATCACCCAGACGACGCTGTCGGTGGACGAGACGGCGCAGATCATCGCCCGCTTGCGGGAGCGCTTCCCGGACATCCGCGGGCCCAAGTCGGACGACATCTGCTACGCGACCACAAACCGCCAGATCGCGGTCAAGGAGCTGGCGCGGGAGTGCGAGCTCGTGCTCGTGATCGGCTCCACCAACTCCTCGAACTCCAACCGGCTGGTCGAGGTGGCGCGCGAGCACGGCGCGCGCTCGCACCTCATAGACAACGCGGGCCAGGTGCGCGACGAGTGGCTCGAGGGCGTCGAGACGGTCGGCATCACCTCCGGGGCCAGCGCGCCCGAGGAGCTGGTGGCCGAGCTGGTCGAGTTCTTCCGCGAGCGCGGGGCGCGCGAGGTCGCCGAGCTCCGCACGGTCGAGGAGGACGTGCGCTTCATGCTCCCGCGCGAGATCCGCGAGGCCCGGGCCGCGAGGGTCTGAGCTCCGCGCGGACGGCGCCCGAGCCGCCGCTCAGGAGACGACGCCCGGGGAGAAGCTGACCGACCAGACCCGCATGCCCGCCGAGGGGCGAAGGGCGATGCGGTGGCGCTCGTGGCGCGGATGGGCGGCGAGGTCGTAGAGCCCCGGCGCCCCGACGGCGATCGTGCGCGGCTCGCCGCCGTCGAGCGAGACCTCCAGCGAGCCTTCGCCGTCCACGGTCGCGTGCGCCCCGCCCGCCTCGTAGGCGAGCTCGAGCGGCGCGGGGGAGGCCTCGGGCGTCCAGGGGCGCTCGAGCGAGCCCCCCGGGAAGACCTCCTCGCTCGGGGGCGCCACGAGGGCCCCCGGCGCGTCGCTCGCGCGCAGCGGGGCGAGCGGCTCGGGCAGCGATCCGGAGGCGGCCAGCTCGGCCTGGATCGCCTCCTCGGTCGCGCGGTACTCGCCCTCCCCGAAGTGGTACCAGGCGAGGGCGCCGCCCCGCCCCCAGAGGAACAGGGAGGGCCAGCGGTCGCAGCCGTAGGCGTGCCAGATCGCGTGATCGCCGTCGGCCGCAACCGGGAAGCCCACCCCCAGGCGCCCGAGGCCGAGGGCGAGGGCCTCGGGCTTGCGGGTGAAGGGCCAGCGCGGGGAGTTGACGCCCAGCACCGTGAGCCCGTGCGCGGCGTAGCGCTCGTGCCAGGCGACGAGGTAGGGGAGGGTCCGCACGCTGTTGAGCTGGGCGAAGTCGATGAAGTGCACCAGGAGCGGCCCACGGGCGCAGATCCGCTCGACGGCGGGGGGCGTCCCGCCCACCCACGCCACGCCGGCGGGAAAGGGCAGAACGGCGATGTCGGCGCGAGGCGGGCGCACGTTATGCTTCCGGCCTCGCCGGGCTGAACGAGGAGGGCTTGATGGGCAGAGGCATCTGGGAGCGGATCGAGGGCGCGCGCGATCGCTGGGACGTGCTGCGCCACCCCTTCTACCAGCGCTGGTCGCGCGGCGAGCTCTCGCGCGGCGAGCTGGCGCGCTACGCGGCCCAGTACCGCCACGCCGTCGTCGCGATCGCCGAGGCGAGCGAGGCGCTGGCGCGTGCGCTGCCAGGCGACGAGACGGCAGCCAGGCACGCGGCGGAGGAGCGCGACCACGTCGCGCTCTGGGACAGGTTCGCCGCGGCGGCCGGCGCCCGCCCCGAGCCGCCGACGCCGGAGACATCGGCCTGCATCGCCGAGTGGACGGCCGGCGAGGACGCGCTCGACCGGCTCGCCCGCCTCTACGCGATCGAGGGCGCCCAGCCCGCCATCGCCAGCGTCAAGCGCGCCGGGCTCGTCGAGCGCTACGGCTTCGAGGACGGGCCGGCGACGGACTACTTCCGCGTCCACGCCGCCAGGGACTCCGAGCACGCCGCCGAGGCGCGAGCGCTAATCTCGGCGCTGGTGCGCGATGGGGACGCCGACCGCCTCGCGGCCGCGGCGGAGGGGGCCTTCCGCGCCAACTGGCGCCTCCTGGACGGCGTCTAGGCCAGGCGAGCGCGGCCCCGCTGTCCGGGCGGGCCGGCGTGAGCGCCGGCGCGGCGCCAGACGAGCCCCGCTTGCGCCCGCCGCGATGCCCACTCGCTAACGTGGCCGCGGGATGCGCAAGCTGGACCGGGCGATCGGCATCGTGCTCGGGCTCGCCCTGGGCGCGGGGCTCGTGGCCGGGTTCGTCTTCTGGGGCTCGAACGAGACGATCGACAACGCCGCGATCGGAAACGGCTCGAGCCGCCCGGACCGCGGCCAGGCCGGCGGCGGCTCGCAGGAGCCGCCCGTCCGGACCGTTCGGATCGAGGGGTGCGCGCCGCCCTACGCCGCGGGGGCGCCCACCTACGACTACGAGCGCGGCGATCGCGTGCGGCTGCGGGTCCTCTCCGACGGCACCTGCGGGCTCGAGCTCCTGGGCTACGGGATCGAGCGCACCGTTACCGCCGGCGAGCCGGCGCTGATCGCCTTCCGGGCTACGCGCGCCGGTAACTTCCCCCTCATCGTCACCGCCAGCCACATCGGCGTCGCCGACATCCGCGTCGGCGCCGGGCCGGGGCTCTGACCAGGACGGACTGAGACAGCCCGCGGCCGGGCTTCGGGCTCAGCCGGCGAGCAGCTCGGAGAGCCGGCGGTCCAGCGCGGTGGACATGGCCTCGCGGAGCGGCCCCTCCTCCGCGCGCTCGACCAGCTCCTGGAGGAAGCCGTCGATGATCAGCCGCTTGGCGACCGGCTCCTCGAGGCCCCGCGCGCGCAGGTAGTAGAGCTGGTCGGGATCGACCTGGGCGACGGCGGCGGCGTGCGTGCAGCGGACGTCATCGGCCTCGATCTCGAGGCCCGGGATCGCGTCGGCGTGAGCGCTCCGCGAGAGCAGCAGGTTGCGGCTCTCCTGGAACGCGTCGGTCCTCTGCGCGCCCGGGTCAACCCTGATCATCCCGCGCCAGACCGCGGTCGCGCGCTCGGCGAGCACGCCGCGGAAGGCGAGGTCCGAGGTCGTGAGCTCCGCCGCATGCTCCTGGGTGGTGTCGAAGTCGAGGTGCTGGGCGCCCGTCCCCGCGTAGGCGCCCGTGACCCTGGCCGAGGCGCCCCGGCCCGCGAGCTTGGTCTCCATCCTCACCTTGCCGCGCGCCGAGCCGAAGCCGAGCGCGATCCACTCGAAGGAGGCGTCGCGGGCGAGCTCCGCCCGCTGGGTGGCGAAGATCCAGCTCTCCGGCGAGAGCTCCTGGCGGCACACGTAGCGAAGCCGCGCCGCGGGCCCGGCGTGGAGCTCGACGACGGCGTTGAGGAGCCCGCCGCCCCCGTCGGCCGAGGCGTAGCGCTCCCATATCTCGGCCTCCGAGTCCTCCTCGAGGACCACGAGGGCGCGCCATGCGGTGGAGCGGCCGGCGCCGCGCTCCAGCACCGAGAGGTCGAGCGGGCGCTCGAGCCGCTGCCCGCGCGGCACGTACACGAACAGGCCGTGCCGCCACTCGGCGTCGTTTCGGGCGACGAACGAGTCGGCGCTCGGAACGAGCGTGCCGAAGCGCTCGGCGACGATGTCGGACAGGCGCTCGGCCGCGTCGGCCAAGGGCATCACCACGGGCGGCCCCGCGTCGGCGTCCACGCCGGGGGCGAGGCCCTCGAGCAGCGGCGGCTCGGGCGCGAACGCGTCGAGGTCGAGGCCCGAGAGGTCGGTGAACTCCCAGCCCTTGTCCTTCTGGGTCGGCAGCGGCAGCTCCGACGCCAGAGAGGCGCCCTCGCGGCGCCTCTCGGAAAGCCAGGCTGGCTCGCGCTCGCTAGCCAATCGAGCCTTCCATCTGGAGCTCGATCAGGCGGTTCATCTCGACCGCGTACTCCATCGGCAGCTCCTTGGTGATCGGCTCGATGAACCCGTTCACGATCATCTTCGAGGCCTCCTCCTCGTCGAGCCCGTGCGCCTGGAGGTAGAAGAGCTGCTCTTCGCCGATCTTGGAGACCGAAGCCTCGTGACCGACGTTGGCGTCGTTCTCGTTAATGCGGATCGTGGGGTAGGTGTCCGAGCGCGAGCGCTCGTCGAGCAGCAGGGCGTCGCAGACGACCTTCGACCTCGCCTCGGTGGCGCCCCTGGCGACCTCGAGCAGGCCCCGGTAGCTCGCCCGCCCGCCGTCCTTGGAGATGGACTTGGAGAAGACCGACGAGGTCGTCTTCGGCGCCCCGTGGATCACCTTCCCGCCGGCGTCCTGGTGCTGCCCCTGGCCCGCGAAGGCGATCGAGAGGATCTCGCCGTGCGCCTCGGGCCCGAGCAGGTAGATCGAGGGGTACTTCATCGTCAGGCGGGAGCCGAGGTTGCAGTCGACCCACTCCATCGTCGCGCCGTCGTAGGCGACCGCCCGCTTCGTGACCAGGTTGTAGACGTTGTGCGACCAGTTCTGGACCGTCGTGTAGCGGACGCGGGCGCCCGGCTTCACGACGATCTCGACCACCGCCGAGTGCAGCGAGTCGGTCGAGTAGACGGGCGCCGTGCAGCCCTCGATGTAGTGCACGTCGGCGCCCTCCTCGGCGATGATCAGCGTGCGCTCGAACTGGCCCATGTTCTCCGTGTTGATGCGGAAGTACGCCTGGAGCGGCATCTCGACCTTGACCCCGGCGGGCACGTAGACGAACGAGCCGCCGGACCAGACGGCGGAGTTGAGCGCCGCCAGCTTGTTGTCGTTGGGCGGGATGACGGTGGCCCAGTACTGGCGGACGATGTCCTCGTGCTCGCGCAGGCCCGAGTCCATGTCGAGGAAGATCACGCCCTGCCGCTCGAGGTCCTCGCGGACCTGGTGGTAGACGACCTCCGACTCGTACTGGGCGCCCACGCCGGCCAGGAACTTGCGCTCGGCCTCGGGGATGCCGAGGCGGTCGAACGTGCGCTTGATGTCCTCCGGCACCTCGTCCCAGGAGCGGCCGGCGCGCTCGGATGCCCTGACGAAGTAGTGGATGTCGTCGAAGTCGATCCTCGAGAGGTCGCCGCCCCAGGTCGGGGTCGGGCGCTGCATGAAGTGGTCGAGCGCCTTGAGCCGGAACTCGCGCATCCACCGCGGCTCCGACTTGTACTCGGAGATCGACTCGACGACCTCGCGGCTCAGGCCCTTCGGCGCCTTGTAGAGGTAGTTCTCGGGGTCGCGGAAGCCGAAGCGCTCCGCGTAGTCGGAGCCGATCTCCTTGAGCGCCCGCTCCTCCTCGGTCAACTCCTTGGGGGAGAGGGTCGGGACCTTGATCTCGGGAGTGGACATGCGGCTCAGACCTCCAGCTTGACTTCGCCGTCCTCGACACGGACCTCGAACACGTCCACCGGCTGGAACGCCGGAAGCGTCTTCGGCCTGCCCGTGCGCAGGTCGAAGAGCGACCCGTGGCGCGGACACTCCACGGTACACGACTCGGCGTCGAACTCCCCCTCGGCGAGGGGCCCGTCGTCGTGCGAGCAGCGGTCCTCGATCGCCACCAGGTCGCCGCCGGCGCAGCGAAAGACGCCGATCTTTCGCCCGTTCGCCTCGACCAGGCGCATGCTGCCCTCCGGAAGCTCGGCGAGCGGGCAGACGTGGATGGACTCGGTCGTGCTCATTGTGCCGTGCGCAACTTTATTCCTACTTCCCGAGTCGGATTTTAGCCGCCGGCCGGCGGGCAGGCAGGGCGCCCGCGGGCCGGTCCTCGGGGGGCGTGTCGCGGTTTGAAGGGGCGCTCGCAGAGGGTAGGAAGCTCCTGCGCGCACGCTGGACGGAACGAGCAAGGAGGCACGTTGGGCGCGAGTCCAAATCGGATGGCGGCGCCGTCGCCGGGACATGACGGTGACCGCCGGGACGACGCCGCCGAGGCGCGCGAGCTCGAGGAGCTCCTGCGCTTCCTCGCCCAGCGTCACGGCGCCCTCGCCCTGGCTCTCGTCGCCGCTGGGCCGGACGGGCCCCGGGTCCTGTCGGCCTACGGGGCCGACCCCCGTGACCCCGATCCGCCCTTCAGCCCTGCCTTCCTGGCCCGCGCGCTCGAACCCGGCGTGGTGAGCACGGAGGCGGCGCCGGATGCGGCGGGCCGTGGGGTCCCCGCGTGGATCGTCGCCGTCCCCGTCCCGGGGCCACCCGAGCGGCGGGTCATGCTGTGCGCGCTGCTGCCGGGTCTGGGGCTGGAGGAGGGCGGTGTTGGCGCGGCTCGCGCGGTGCGCGCCCTGGCGTCGTCGGCGGCGCTGATCGGGCTCTGGCTCGAGGATCTCGAGACGGTGACCGGGCTCTTCAGCGCCGCGTACCGCGATTCGCTGACGGGGTGCCTCTCGTACCTCGCGCTCATGCAGGCGGTCGCCTACGAGGTCGAGCGGGCCGAGCGCTACGGCGGCCCGCTGAGCTGC
>Ga0070741_10014713_pt1 | contig 13467 bp, 17 predicted proteins | sample Coa_R1_4_FD_66440 | JGI IMG/M metagenome (GOLD analysis project Ga0070741, IMG submission 66440) | Surface soil microbial communities from Centralia Pennsylvania, which are recovering from an underground coalmine fire - Coalmine... | ecosystem: Environmental > Terrestrial > Soil > Unclassified ... | reverse complement strand
CGCGATCTATAAAACGGAGGTTATCATGCCCCTTTGGAAACGCTCCTCGCCGGAGGAGATACAACGAAGGCAGCAGGAGCAGCAGCAGGCTGAGGTAAGCCGTCGAGCGCTGGAAGCTGGCGGCTTACCGCTCAAAGCCCAACGCCGCTTGAGCGAGGAGATGGAAGCTGGTCATCCGCTCTTCAGCAGCGACCTGAGCGTCAATGAACTCCTGCTGACGCGCGAACGCGGGTATCAGCCCTTGAGCCAGGTTATGGGAAGCTCGATCTACCAGGTGGGATGGCAGTACCTGCGCCAGTATACCTGGAATACGCAGGCGAGGGAGATGGATACCCTCTCCCAGGCGCACCAACATGCGGCCTCGCTGGCCTTGAACAGATTAGAGCAGGAGGCAAAGCTGCTCGGGGCGCATGGCGTCATTGGCGTGCGTTTTACGCGGCGCAGCTACGAGTGGGGCAGTAATCTGCTTGAATATACCGCGATTGGCACCGCTATCAAGCTGCCAGGGAGCGCGGCGACCGGGCACCCGTTTCTCAGCGATCTCTCGGGGCAGGAATTCTGGACCCTTCTTCAGGCCGGCTACTATCCCGCCGGCGTTGTGACAGGATATTGCTCCTACTATGTCGCCCTGGGCAGCAACCTGACCCAGCAAATCCTGGGCTGGTGGCTCGGTGGCACGAATCAGGAGATAGGTCCATTCACTCAAGGGCTTTACAATGCCCGCCACCTGGCAATGCAGCGCGCAACCGCTATGGCGCGCCAGCAGCAGGCTCTGGGTATCGTTGGCATGCACATCGAGAACAGCCGCCAGATACACGAGTACGAAACCGATAATGGAGGCAAACGGAGATATATGGATCTTTATGTGCATTTTGCGGTCCTCGGCACCTCTATTATTAGCGTTAAAAAAGATCATGTCATTCCTGCACCCAAAGCAACCCTGACCTTCACCGATCTGCGTCCCGGAAGCTATGGGCAGAACCAGGAGCTGACCTTTCGCGGATAGTTTTGAGCAATACCTACAGAGAAATTAAGGAGTATCTATCCATATGTCTACACAGAATAACGACCTGCCCGTCCATGCTCGCGAACGCCTCACCAGTATGCGCATCGATGCCGGTCATCGCGGATTGTTCACCAGCGATCTCAGTGTCAACGAGTTTCTCCTGGTGCGAGAGGCTGGCTTCGATCCCGTGGGGCTGGTGGTGGGAAGTTCCATCTACCACATTGGTTTTCAACGGGCAAACTGGAGTCAGAACCAGGAAATGACGGTCCTCACCCAGGCGATGTATCACGCGCGCGAACTGGCGATGACCCGCATGGAAGAAGAGGCCGACGCTCTGGGAGCTGATGGGATCGTCGGCGTGCGGTTAGAGGTCACACGGCACGAGTGGGGCGAGTCCCTGGCCGAATTCGTGGCTATCGGCACCGCGATCCGCTCACGCAGCAATAAAGGCTCTTATCGCAATGCGCATAACATGCCTTTCACCTCCGATCTCTCCGGGCAGGACTTCTGGACCTTGCTGCGTGCAGGTTACCGGCCTGTGGGTATGGTCATGGGGAACTGCGTCTATCACGTCTCGCGCCAGGGCCTCGGCCAGTGGTTCAACAACATGGGGCGCAACGTCGAGATGACCAACTACACGCAGGCCCTCTACGATGCCCGCGAACTGGCAATGGAACGGATGCAGAACGAAGCGATGAGCCTGAAGGCGGAGGGCGTTGTCGGGGCGCAGATTGTTGAGCGTAATCATGGTTGGGGCTCGCATGTGATCGAGTTTTTCGCCGTTGGTACGGCTGTAATCGCCATCTCCGACCAGCACGAGATTCCAGCACCCTCGCTCTCCCTCCTGCTCAATGGCTGACCTGCCTCCCCGCAAGCTTACCCGGCGTCCTGTTTGGAGAGCGCCGGGTTGTTTGTTTTCCGGGGAACCTGCAAGGTCATCGGAGGCGAGAAGGGCAACCGCGAGGGATTGCCCCTAGCCAGACGTCCTGCCGCACCCCATGCCCGTCCCGACCCGCTTCATCGCGGCTGTGTGATCGCCCTGCCGCATCCATCATCGTGCCAGGCCTGAAGGGGTGCCCTGCGGCGGTGCCCGCGATGATGGATAATGGCGGGATCGGATGGGTAGGGGCAATGCCTTGCGCTTGCCCTGCGGCGGTGCCCGCCATCCTCCATCCCGTCCCGATCCGATGATGCAGATGAACGATGCAATTCGGGAAGAAACATGTTCGCTCTGGGCGAAGGAATGTGTTCATCGGCATCATCGCGTCTGTGTGATCGCCCTGCCGTTCGCCCATCAACCTCTATGCCCAGCACACGACGTTATTTAAGAAGTGATTGGTAATAATCGCAGATATCGGTAAGAATGCATTGTTTGCAGCGCGGACGCTCAAAAACACAAACGCGTTGTCCATGACGCAGCAACGCTTTATGGAAATTATAGATACTGCGAGCATCTTGCGGCAAAAGGGCTTGCAAAAGGTTATGAGCTGCATCTGCTGATACTTTCTTGCCAATCAGACCAAGTCGTATAGAGGTGCGCGCCACATGTGTATCAACCGGTAAGACGGCACGCTGGCACGAGAAGAGCAGAACGCAGGCCGTTGTTTTCGGTCCTACCCCCTCAAAACGATCAAGCCACTGCATACTCTCTTCAATAGGCAGGTCACACAAAAAATCAAGGTTGAGGTTGCCTCGCTCCTCGGTAATTTGACGCAGTACTGCTTGAATACGTGGAGCTTTTACTTCAGGAAAGTTGACGTTGGCGATGGTCTCTTGCACCTCTGCCGTTGGTGCGTCTCGCACTGCTTCCCACGAGCCAAAACGTTGCAGCAAATTATTATAGGCTGCATCCGTTTGTGCGTCATACGTACGATGCGAAAGGAGGATTTCGACCAGCATGCTCATGGGATCTTTGCTGGAAAAAGGTAACTCCCCGTACAGTTGCGTCAACCGTTTGGTCACTTCGGCTGCCTTCGCAGAAAGGGCTTCCATGTCAGTGGTGGGATAGCCATAATCCCTGGGATCGCGCGCGGACTTCGTGGAGCGCATTATATCTATCTCCCTCATGCTTGATTATGATTTACTTTGTTTTAGTACGAATTCGCATAGGGAAGCGTTGCATCTGCATGTCATGTTGGCGCCTGAGAAACTGCGAGCAAGGAGCTGAGTGTTTGACACTGCTGCTTCAGGGCATCTCCCTCGGCAGATTGCTCGGTAGTCTCCAGATAAAGCGCGAACATACACACAGCCGCCCGCAGGATCAGTGTCTCATTAGCATCAAATGCCATAGCTTCGCCCCAGGTAGCAGGCGTCACCAGGTGCTGTATTTTTGTTTGGAGCTGCGCTATGGCCTCCAGCGCCAAATCTGCATTCGGTAATGGGATCTCTTGCCTGAGAATCATCTGCTTAAACGGCCCAAGTACTTCTCTCAAAATGGCTAATTGCTCAAGGGTCAATGGTAGACAAGGCAGCGTTGTCTTCATCACATTGCCACCGATACGGCGCTTTGCCATGTGTAACCTCCTCCACCTATGATTTGTGGCCCATTGCCATCCTAATGCACATGAGGTTTGGGTACGCTCTTCGATGAAGCGCAAGAGGAACGAGCAGCGTTAAGCGTTTCTGCAACAATCGCTATCGCTTCTTGGGGAGACAATAGCTTACTCAGTTCCTCAAAGCACACTCCAATATTCTCCTGCCGTTTGGTGATGTACTGGTGCCTCGCGGTCAACGTGAAGTCAGTAAATATGCGCTGGCTTGCTTCATATTCGAGCCTGATTTGCTCTCGTATGCGTGCAACTTCGCTTTGTGACATCTATTTCGCCTTTCCTCGCGTTGCTAAAGTGAAAGCAACAAACTATAATGGCTACTGTTAATTAACCCTATCGTAGTCACAAACATCATGTAGTAGATCGGGCAATTGCAACAGGTGCAAATTGTGGCGCATCTCGAAGGCTTACAGCAACAAAGAAGGATAAAATTGTGGCTCAGCATCGAAAAGACATTTCACCCGCAGGGCAGTTCCTCAAACGCTATCGAGAGAAACACGGCCTGACACAAGAGCAATTAGCCTACGATCTTAACATAGAACCACGCACATTACGGGCATACGAAAACGGAGAAAGGCCGCTCAACAACGTGAAAGAGCTACATCGCCTTGCGGATAGATTAGGTGTAGAGCCAGAACAGTTAGGCGTTGTTGGAGCACTCTATGTACCAAGAACGCCCGAAGAGATAGACGAAGCCCTTCAGCATGCTTGGGAACTGGTAGAAAAGTCACGCCTGCGAGAAGCCAGGGCCATTATTGAACGATTAGCACAAAATCTACGAACTCAAATCACATCAGAAAATCCGACCTTGCTACGTAGTCTGGCACAGACCTATCATGCCGCCGGTTACATCGTGTCAGAGGCTACAAAAGCTAGTGAGTCCTACGAGGCGATACTTTACTACAAAGAGATGGAAACCATTGCACGCTTGATTAAGGATGATACCCTGCTCAATATCGCGTTAACGTACCAGGGCGATATGCACCGCAGGTTAGGAAACCTGGACAAAGCTGCAATCCTGCTTGAAGCAGCAAGAGATACAACCCCAAAAGCTGACAATGCAGCAGTAGGCAATAGCATTCAACTGTTAGCACGAGTCTACCTGAGAAAAGGAGATATGAAGGGCTTTGACCGGGCCATGAAGGAGTCCGAGGAACTATCACACAGCTTTGATCCGGGAGCTAGTAGCACAAGAGGTCACTATAGTCCAGGTACTGTCTACGAAGAATATGGCCGTAGCTATGGTGATTTGGGGATGACAGATAAGGCATTAGAATATCTTGATCGAGCACAAGCGAATCTACCGAAAACAAAGTTTTGGGAACTACTGATGGCTACATCTAGAGCAATGGCACTCATAAGAGGTGACGATATAGAATCAGGTGTTAAAATAGCGGTAGAAGTGACACAAGAAATAAAGAGAGTTGGCGTACTTCGCTACCTGGATCGTATTCACCTTGCAAATAAGTATCTGGAAAACTTAGAGAGGAAAATAGGGAGTGCGAGAAAACCTCTTGCAGATGCTTTATACGAAGATAAGGTTACTGATTATTAATCACATTGCAGTCACAAACAATAGTTACTACCCATTGAGTAAACTATAACACGATACCGCTTTTCAGAACGAGCAATCTAGCACAAAATGTCTTTCTTGACAACATGGTTGTCGTTCATGTATACTCTGCAATACAGAATGACAACTACGTTGTCAAAAAGGCAAAATCAGGACACCATTTCACCATGCAAAGGAGTGCTTCTCTCATGGAGATCTCTGTTCGAGCGTTACGTGCTATGAGATTTACCCTCTTCGTGTACTCAGTGATGGTATGGGGCTGGGGATACTTTCTTTTGAACAACATTAAAGGGGTACCATTTATTCTAACTTTGCTGCTCCCTCTCGTCGTGGCTCTTCCCTTGCTGCTCCTGACTATCCGCTTCTCCCGAAAGCTGCACGGGCTTACCGGCCCGAGGCTCTTTACCAACAAACGCGCAGTCTGGCTCTACGTCATAGGAGTTGCTGTAACAGTAATTGGTTATATACTGGCAAACATCATCGCACGAGTTCTTCAGCATCCCGAGTATGTAATCCCTGGTGCAACGCTGGCATTGGGCATGCATTTTCTGTTCATAGGGCTGGCCTTCGACGAGAGACGCGCATACATCACACTGGCCGTATTCTGCCTGATAGCCATTATTGTACCATTGATAGTACCGGGTCAGTTTACGCTTGGCCCTATAGCAACCTCCCTTGCTGGTAGCGGGTGGATGATAGTAATCAGTATTATTGGCATGGTCTGGCTTGGCTCAATGGCAATATACCTCCTTACTTTTGGCGGGAGAAACTTACAACTTACGAAAGAACGGCAGCAAGCCGTTCAACCAGGATATTGAGCAAAGGAGCTGGCTGGTGACAAACCTGGATAACCCACAATGGAAAACGCCAGAAGGAGCAAAGTCGAGCAGGGAGTCGCTCATCGCCCTCCAGCTCCTCTATGAGGAAAACGAGCGCCTTTACCATCAATCGAGCTCCTTTATCGAAGACATTTACGGTCATGGTGCAGTATCAATGGGCAGGAGAGGCGTGCTTCTGGCCCTTTACCGTCATGGCCCGCAAACGGTGCCACAGATAGCCAGCGAGCAGTCGGTTTCGCGCCAGTATATTCAGAAGCTCGTCAACAGGCTGATAGAAGAAGGATATGTCGAGTTGATTGACAATGCAGCTCACAAGCGTTCTCACCTGATACAGCTTACTGAGGAGGGCCAGGAATATATGAGCAGAATGCGGCAGCGCGAGGCGGAGATTGTCAGGGCAATGGTGATTCCCTTCCCAGCAGAGCAATTGCGCGCGGCAGTAGAAACGTTACGAGCAGTCCGTGAATGGCAGAAAGAGGAGCTAGGAAGACTATTATCCACACTATGAACTCATCTATACAGCATGGACAGCAGATTGTTACACTGGTTATCCCACGCTGCATATTATGATGATCAGCTTGGTCGGCTGATAATAGGCTTCAGAGCCGGATAGAGCGCGCGGTAGGTCTCATACGCCTGCTCATAGGTTTGAGCGACAGCAGGACGCGGCTCGGTCCGCTCAACAACGCGCACCGTCTGCTCACACGCCTCCTGGATTGAGGCATAAACGCCGCTGGCGACGCCCGCCAGGAGCGCGGCGCCAAAGGCCGGTCCTTCGCTGGCGTTGGTCGTGACCAGTTCAACGCCGAGCACATCGGCGATGATCTGCCGCCAGAGCGGGCTTCTGGCTCCCCCACCGGTGGCGCGCAGTTGCTCAAGGCTCAGTTCCTGCTCTTTGATGATGGCAAAACAGTCTTTCAGGCTAAAGGCCACACCTTCCAGCACGGAACGTATCAGGTGGCGTCGATCATGGCTGGCGGTCAGCCCTATCCAGCCTCCACGCGCGTGCGGGTCCAGGTGGGGAGTGCGCTCGCCCTGGAGATACGGCAGGAAGATCAGCCCATCGCTGCCAGCGGCAACGCCTTCAGCTTCGCGCGCGAGATGTTCGTAGGCATCAATATTGGTCCAGCGTTCCAGGGCGCGCTCAGGCAGACCGATATTATCACGCACCCAGCGCAAGGAGAGGCCAGCCCCCTGCGTGACCCCCATCAAATACCAGGATTGGGGCACCGCATGATTGAAGGTATGCACGCGGGGAATGGGGCCGGAGCGATCAACCTGAGGCGTATCGGCGTGAGCGAGCACAATACCACTTGTGCCAACGGAGACAAGCGCAAGGCCAGATTTCACAACACCGTTGCCAACCGCGCCACAGGCATTATCAGCTCCTCCGCCAGCAACAGGAGTGCCAGCAGGCAGCCCGGTCAGTTCCGCTACCTTTTCCGTAATGATGCCGCTCGCCGCATCGGCAGGTACAACCGGAGGCAGCAGCGCGGGATCGAGTTCGAGCGCCTGTAAAACTTCCTGTGACCATACGCCCGTCCTGACATCCAGCAGACAGGTGCCTGCCGCATCCGAGATTTCCATTGCCAAGACGCCCGTGAGCAGATAGCGGATATAGTCTTTGGGCAGGAGCATCGTGCGAGCCTGCTCAAATAGTTTCGGCTCGTTGTCGCGAACCCAGAGCAGCTTGGGAGCCGAGAAGCCTGTCAGCGCGGGATTGCTCACAAGCTCGATCAGGCGGCTCGCTCCCACCTTCTCGGTGATCCAGACGCATTGTGCGTGGCTGCGCTGATCGGCCCAGATGATGCAGTCGCGCAACACCTGCCGCCCGGCGTCGAGCAACACAACGCCATGCATCTGCCCGGAGAGACCAACCCCACGCACGTCAGCAGGCTGTACCCCCTGCGCTGCCCCAACGTTTAAACAGGTGCGGATAGCGGCTGTCGTGGCCCTCCACCAATCGGCGGGGTCCTGCTCAGCCCAGCCAGGATGCGGATGAACAAGTGGATAATCAACAAAAGCATCACTCAGGACACGCCCATCTTCAGCCGCGAAAAGGGCCGCCTTCACGCCCGTTGTACCAAGATCAATACCCAGCAATATGTCCATACCGCACTCCTTTTACTCGCGGGCCATTCATTACAGACGGCCTGAACCTACGAATTTTTCCACTTGATGGTGCAACCAACCGGTGGGGTTTCGGCAATTGCTACAGTTTTATCCGTCAGGATAGCGTCCAGGGCCTCGCGTGCGTAATGATGTTTGATAGCCTGTTCATCTTCATAATTATCATCGGGCGCTCCATGATAGCGTAGCTTGCCGGCAGAGTCGAAAATAAAGAATTCCGGCGTGCGCTCCGCTCCGTATGCATGAGCAACTATCTGGCTTTCATCGTAAAGGTAGGGAAATACAAAGCCCTTCTCCAGAGCGCGTTTCGCCATATTCGGCATATTATCAGCCGGGTACTTTGACACATCATTAGAACTGATCGCCAGCAAGCGTACATCCTGCGGAGCGTAGTCGCGAGCAATAGCATTAATGCGATCTTCCCACGCCTGAGCGTATGGGCAGTGATTACAGGTAAAAACGATTACCAGGGCCTTCGCATTCCTGAGCTGCTCATTCGCGTTGTACGTTTGCTCGTCGGTTGCAGGCAACGTGAAATCAATCACGCTATCGCCCGTCATCAGCTTTGCCATCGTTGAGAGATCTCCTTACATCGTAGCTTACAGTCACCTGTCAGACAAAAAGGGATACCAGTATCTATTTTACACCTTCGAACGTCCATGAAAAGCCGCCGTGATCAATTCGCGCGGCGGTAGGGGAGAAATGCGCCCATCCGGTCGTCGATAGGCCCGGCAGGTCAGAGATGGCTCGTCGAGCCCTTCGGGGATGGGTGCGATATCAGCGCCATCTATACGAATAGTAGGCGAGCCATAAAAGCGATAGCGACGCGCGTCTTCTTCGGTCTTGACTTCAACAACCTCTATCACGGCTGATATTTTCTGCTCCTCCATCACATCGCGCAGCAGAGCCAGAGCGCGTTCATGGCTGGGGCAATCCGCGAAATAGAAAAACTCGACCTTTGGCATCCTTCTCCTCTTGAGTGTACAATCAAAGCATACATCCAGCTATGAGTAGCTGCACAGACTGCGTATATACTAACAAAGGGCGATTATTGCACCATGTATGTCTCCCAATGTAGCATAGCACAAAAATCTTCACCACAGAAAGGACCGACATGAGCACCGGTAACGTTCCTATCAAGGAGTTTCGTCTCGAACTCAGCGACCTCACCTATACGGGTCACGATCTGGTACGTCCTGAATCGATTCTTGCTAAGCCCGACGGCACGCTCTGGGTCTCCGATGGGCGCGGTGGGGTGACACGCATAGACTCCAACGGGGACCAGCATTTCTTCGACGGCCTGGGAGGCGAGCCCAACGGCCTGGCGATGATGGACGATGGTACCCTTATCATCGCCAATATCGGCACCGGCACGATCCAGAAGCTTCATCCCGATGGTCGCACAGAAGAGTTTCTAACCGAGTTGGACGGCGTTAAACTATCCAGCGCGAATTACGTGTTTCTCGATCACCTCAATCGCCTCTGGATGGCCTTCTCCACCCGCGAACCGCACTGGTGGCCGGCAGCAGCCAGCCCGCGGCCCGATGGCTACATTGTGCTGATGGATGAGAAGGGGCCGCGCATCGTCAGGGACGATATTTATTTCACCAACGAGATCCGGCTCGATAGCAGCGGCGAGTACCTCTATGTAGCCGAAACGATGAAGAGCCGCATTATCCGTTTCCGCGTCCAGCCCGATGGTAGCCTGACCGATAAAGAAGTGGTCGGACCCGATGGACTTGGCGTTGGCGCAGCCGTTGATGGCTTTGCCTTCGATGCCGATGGCAATGTCTGGGTAACAACCGTGCTCAGAAACGGCGTAGGCATCATCACCCCTGATGGCGATTATCACATTGTTTTTGAGGATGCCAACGAGCCACTGTTGCAGACATTTGATGAACGGCTGGCAACTGGCGATGTCCAGCCTGCCGATATGCTATCGACGGCGGGGCAAACCTTGCAGCTTGTCACCAGCGTGACCTTCGGCGGTCCCGATCTGCGCACGGTCTACGTCGGCTCGCTCGGCATGAGCCGTCTGCCAACCTTCCGCTCGCCTGTGCCAGGGCTGCCTCAGCGCCACTGGAAATAATATGCTACAATACTAGAGTATACACGGTGATGGGGCTCACCTCACCGGAGTTTTGGCTCCGGCGAAACTACATTGATGTTAATGGCTCCTGATAACGCCTGAAAAGACATGTCAGGGGCCATTTCGTGTGTAAAATCGCCTCTGCCTGAAAAACTGTACGGAGTTCTTAAAGTAGTGGTTCAGATCATTCTGATTGGACTGGCTGGCTCGATAGGAGCCGCAGCACGCTATTCACTTGGTCGTCTGGTCGCTAAACGCATGCGTTCTCATGTCCCGCTCGGAACGGTACTAATCAACGTTTCGGGTTCCTTCCTGATCGGCCTGCTTTTTGTCGCTGCATTGCGCCACCGCATCTCTTCCACCCTCCAGACGACGCTAGCAACAGGGTTTCTTGGGGGATACACCACGTTCAGCACCATGAGCTGGGAAGGCTTGCAGCTCATCCGCAAGGGAAATGCACGCGCAAGCTTTGCGTATCTTGGAAGTACAATCGCCCTCGGTCTATTGGCAGTCATTATTGGATTCGCACTGGGATGGGTAATTTGATGACAAAACTTTCGATACATCGTCGCTTGCTTGCCGTTCTCGCCGGCGGCTTCTGCGGCACCATCGCGCGCTATGCGCTCAGCCTACTTATTCAGGGTCATATGGGCAAAAGCTGGCCTTACGACATCTTCGTTATCAATATTACGGGCGCGCTGCTTTTCGCCTTCGTCACGGCCTTAGCCGAGGAGAGCCATCTGATTGGGCCGACGCGTCACCTATTCATTAACGTCGGCTTTCTCGGGGCTTACACGACCTTCAGCAGCCTCGCTCTGGGTGATGTGCTACTGGCGACAACGGGGCACTGGCTATCTGCCCTGATCTACCTGCTCGGCAGCCTGCTCGGAGGACTGTTAGCCGTACCCCTGGGCAATGTGCTAGGCTCGTGGGTCGTGCTTCAGTTCAGGACTGCGCTCGCGACACAATCTTCTAAAAGGGCGGAGGAGAAACCTACCAGGAAACTTACAGCGCCGTTGCAATCATGGGATAGGTAGCATTAGCATGGCCTGGATACCTCACGCCAACTTACAAGAGGTTTCTCGTCAAATTCTTCCCATCCTCTAATGAGAGGAAGATGCCAAATTGTTCAGCAAGGGTGGCTAAATATTCATCCCGGTTTTTAAGCAGCCGCTCTTGCCGCTCCTCTCCCGTTGTTACGATCAGTCTTTGTTCGCTTAACGTAACTCTGCCGGACGAGGTAGCAAGCGTACAGACTTGCTTTTGGGTGAAGTGCGATTCTGGAGAAGACTGATGAAAGTGGCATCGCTCTACAAAATCCGCGAGCTCGTATGGGTGCAGCGTAAAGCGATAGCTGGATTGCCATGTATCCTCTCTATATTGCAGGACCCAATAGTCACCCGAACGCTCGAAGCGATAGGCGCGCTCACCCTGAATCTGCTCGAAAGCCTCAGTGATTTGCACCGGCCTGAGAAAAGAATCCCCAAAACCGACATCAACCAGCCAATCTTCTGTAAGATGGACCAGCAGCGCCAAATGATCAAATGCAGGGCCAAATCCGCCTGCACTGCGAGCCACGCCCGCCGAGAGCAACGAGACCTGATAGCCTAGCGCCGCTAGCAATGCTCCAAACAACCCATTTAGTTCATAACAGAAGCCACCACGCCTGTTCTCAACAATTTTAGTAAATAATGCTGCCTCATCGAGATGAATTTCGCGCCCACAATGAATGCTCAAGTTTTCAAAAGGCACAGCAAGAAGATGAGCTTCGTGCAACGCCTGTAGTGTATCAAGTGTCCGCTCAAGCGAACCATGATAATTTATGCGATCTAGATATTTTTGAATGTCCAATTGCTCCCCTTTATGCCTCTGTAGCTATACCTATATTTCTTCGACTAGAATAGCATGATGAGACAATGGTAGCCATCGGACAATGAGCCAGTTCTTCTCCTGTACAGAAGAACAGGGCGGAGCTTGTCTCCGCCCTCTACATACGACCGGCCTTCCCCACATATTCGCCGTGAGCGACACCAACTTTTTCCAGGATGAGCGTTGCCGGGGTGGTCTGTCCGTTCCGGCTGATAGGCAATGCTACTACGAGAACGCCGTTACCATAGGTGATGTTGGCGTGTTGACCGTCTACCGCATTGGGCAAATGTAGCTCGCGATAGTACATACCCACGCTCCATTCGTCAACCAGCAGCTCTTTGATATCTTTGAGCAACGCGCGTATCTCTCCCCTGATAATCAGATCGCCGTTCTCAGCAATGCCGACAATGATATCTTCCGGCTGCATGCCAGGCATCGGAGCTGCCACCATGAGGCGATCCTCAGAACGATAGACTTTTACTGGTATTTGCTGAATTTTCTCTTGTTCTTGCATCCGCGTTTCCTCCCTATATATCAGATCCATAACACTCTCACGTATCGGTTAGAGGTGAAGTTTCAGGCGAAAAGCGATTCAGGCAGGATCGCAGTCATGAGGTTAACAGGCAATAGCACATTTATCTTAGAGTGTGGCATATTACCATGCCAACCCCTTCCGTTTTGTGTATACTGCCGGAGAATTAATCTGTAGGTAATCACAAAACTTTGTGACGGGGGATATAAGTGGGTATTCAACTTACCGCCGACCAGGTGCTAACGATGGCTCCCGATGCCAGCTCTTCCGCCGCAGGAAAGAAGCTGGCGAACGCCAAAAACTGGAAGAACCTGGGGCAAAGCCCGGAGGCGCTCTGGGGGGAGTGCCAGGGCAGCGCGCTCTACCAGGTGCGCGTAGACCTCTCTTCCCTGACCATCCAATGTAGCTGCCCCAGCCGTAAACTTCCCTGCAAACATGGACTTGGCTTGCTGCTGCTCGCCGTTACCACTCCTTCTACCGTTCCCACAACCGAGCCGCCGGAATGGATTACGGCCTGGCTGGAGAAACGCGCGGCTACCAACAAACGTAAAGAGGCAAAAACGGAGGCAAAAGAGCCTGCCAACGGCGAATCAACGGCGGCGCAGAAAAAAACGGCTGAGAAACGCCTCTCTCAAGTAACAATGGGGATAGATCGGCTCGATCTCTGGCTTAACGATATTGTACGCAATGGGCTGGGCAAGCTGGAGACCCAACCGGCAAAGTTCTGGGCCAGCCAGAAGGCATTGATGGAGGACGCCCAGGCCAAAGGACTGGCTAACCGCATCGCACGTATGGCTGATATTCCCAATTCCTCACCCGATTGGCCCGAAAAACTGCTCGCTCACCTGGGACAACTGGCGCTGCTGACTCAGGCTTTTCG
>Ga0070741_10014712_pt1 | contig 13468 bp, 8 predicted proteins | sample Coa_R1_4_FD_66440 | JGI IMG/M metagenome (GOLD analysis project Ga0070741, IMG submission 66440) | Surface soil microbial communities from Centralia Pennsylvania, which are recovering from an underground coalmine fire - Coalmine... | ecosystem: Environmental > Terrestrial > Soil > Unclassified ... | reverse complement strand
AAGATCAGCCCCTTGTAGGAGTCCACCTGCGTTACCGGCACCAGGCCCCACTGCTCCATGTCCAGCTGCTCGAAGTAGGCGTCCTGGAAGTTCGGCACGCCGATGAGCTTCCCGTCGTTGCCGTAGGTCCAGCCGTGGTAGGCGCAGGTGAAGCTGGCTGCGTTGCCCTGGTCGGCACGGCAGACCTTCATGCCGCGATGGCGACAGGAGTTGATGAAGGCGTTGACCTTGCCCGAGCTGTCGCGGATGACGATGACCGGGTCTTCGCCCATGTAGGTGGTGAAGAAGTCGCCGGGGTTGGGGATCTGCGACTCGTGAGCCAGGAAGAGCCAGCAGCGTCCAAAGATCAGCTCCAGCTCGGCCTCGTAGACCTCCCGGTCGGCGAAAATCCGCCGGTCGACGATGCCGCTGCTCGCATCTACGAGGTTGGGTATTAGCAAGTTGCGCCTCCCCTGGCTGTTGCTTCGTTTGTCGGAAAAAGTTAGCATAGCTGGCTGAGACGCGCAAGGCGGGCGCTGTCGTCGTACGGTATGACGTGTCAGGCAAACCTTTGTTGACACCGTTTACAGCGGGACGTATGCTACCCGCGAAACTTCGGTAAAAATCGGAAGGAGTGTAGCTTATGCTCACCAGAGACGACATCAAGGGTATCTGTGCGCTACCGCCCACGCCCTGCAAGGAAGGCGCTCAGGGCTGGGACAACACGGATTCCGTAGACCTCGACGAAAGCGCCCGCATGGTCGAGAATATCATCCAGGGCCTGGGTAGTGTCGGCGGCATGATTGGCCTCAACGGCACCACCGGCGAGTGCGCCGCGCTGCTGGTCGATGAGAAGCAGAAGTTCTGGGCCACCGCGGTCGACGCAGCCAAGAAGCGCGTGCCGGTCTTCGCGGGCGTCACCGCCCTCGGCACCAAGGAAGTCATCCGCCAGATGAAGATCGCCAAGGACGTCGGCTGCGACGGAGCGTTCCTCGGCCTGCCGCTCTGGCAGACTCCCAGCCTTGAGAACTCTGTCCAGTTCTACGCGGACCTGGGCGAGGCGATGCCGGACATGCCGATCATGGTCTACTCCAATGCCATGTTCTTCAAGTCCAACTTCCCTGTCCCGTTCTGGGCCGGCCTGGCCAAGAAGGCCCGCACCGTCATCACCAATAAGGTGACCTACGGCATCGAGCATCTGCTGGAGGACATCCGCGTCGCAGGCCACAAGATCAACTTCATGCCCGGCGAGACCTCCGTCTACCCGGCCTGGCGCATGTGCCGGCCGAACATCAACGCCATGTGGTCCACCTCCTCCGGTGGCATGGGCCCGGAGCCCTGGGTCGCCATGATGGAGGCCATCTGGAAGGACGACGAGAAGCGCGCCGCTGAGGTGTTCGAGGACATCCGCAGCGTCCCCTCCTTCTTCCCGGAGAACGGCTTCGCCAGCTTTCCGTTCTACAACGCGCAGGCTGAGAAGTGGCGCTTCAACGCCTCCGGCTTCGTCAAGTGCGGGCCGTCTCGCGCCCCCTACTATGACCTTCCGGACGCCTGGAAGCAGGCCGCTGAGGCCCACGGCAAGGGCTGGGCGGAGCTGCGCAAGAAGTACGCTCAGGTCAAGGCTTAAGCGTAACCGCGAAGCAATCAAGAGGAGGGGCAAACGCCCCTCCTCTTCCTTTTGGCTGCACCAGTCGCTATCATACGGCTACTTTTAGCCGCCTTAAGTTTTTGCCGCCGCCATTTCCCGCGGCGGAGACGGGCGGCGCAGCGGGAGGAAGTAGCGATGCCGTTGCGAACGGGCGCAGAATATCTCGAGAGCTTGCGAGACGGCCGGCAGGTCTGGCTGGCCGGTGAGAAGGTCGATGACGTCACCACACACCCCGGCCTGGCGGAGGGCGCTCGCACCTTCGCGCAGATATACGACCTTCAGAACGACCCCGCCTATCGTGACAAGCTAACCATCGCCTCGCCGCTCACCGGCAACCCGATCAGCGCCAGCTACGCCTTCCCCAAGAATGCCGAGGAGCTGGGCAAGCGCCGGGAGTTGCTGCAGTGGTGGGCGCGCAAGTCCGGCGGCGTTGCCGGGCGCCTGCCGGACTATCAGGCGATCATCAACATGGGTCTCTACGATGCCCACGGCGTTGTCGGTGAGGAGAACCCGCAGTTCGAGCAAAACGTCATCAACTGGTTCACCTACATGACGGAGAACGACCTGCTGCAGACGCACGGCTTCGCCGACCCACCGCGCGATCGCGGGCTGCCCCCAACGCACCTCGATTACCTGAAGATCGTCGAGTGGAAGCCGAACGGTATTGTCATTCGCGGCGCCAAGGCCGTTGCGACCATATCCCCTTTCGCCAACGAATTCCTCGGCCTGACGCCAGGCCGTCCCGGCATCAACGCGGACGAGGTCCTCTTTTTCGCTCTGCCGGTCAACACCAAGGGCCTCAAGATCATCTGCCGCAACTCCCTGGTGCCGCGCGAGCCCCAGGACCACCCGCTGGCCTCTTACTGGGACGAGATGGACGCAACCATCGCCTTCGACGACGTCTTCGTACCCAGCGACCGCATCTTCTACGTGCGCAAGGAGCACGTGGAGAACCCGATGTTCTACGGCAGGCTCTTCTACAACATGATCAACTGGGCGCTCTGGCACATCCTGGCGCGCGCCACCGTGAAAACGGAGGTGCTACTGGGGATTATGGGCGCCATGACGGACTATCTGGGCACGGCGGCACGGCCGGAGGTGCAGCTGGCCATGGCGGAGGTAGCGGTCTACCTGGAGGCCCTGAAGGCGCTCTCGCTGGCGGCGGAGCACAACCACATCGTCTCCCCGTCTGGCATGGCGGCGCCCAATCCCACTCAGGTGACGGCGGGCCGCATCATGGTCGTGGACCGGCACGCCCAGATCCTGCAGCTGGTGCGCGAGCTTTCCGGCTCAGGTATCCTCATGTCGCCCAACGCCAAAGAGTTGGCCGATCCGGAAGTGGGCACGTTCATCCGGAAGTACTTCGTCGGCGAGGACGAGCGCGCGGTCGAGCGCTTCCGTATGCTCAAGCTGGCCTGGGACTACGCCTGCGACTCCTTCGGCGGGCGCCAGCTGCTCTTCGAGATCTATAACGCCGGCGGTGTCAGCCTGAACCTCCAGCAGTTCATCGCGCAGTACGATATGAAGCCTTATATCGAGCTGGCCAAGGACCTGGCGGGGATCGACGGCGCCAGCGATGCCTCGGTGCTCAAGCGGGTCCGGGACTAGGAGCGCGATATGCGCATTGACTTCCACTCGCACTTCTTTCCACGCTCTTACGTCGACCACCTGAGCGGTCGCAGCGAGCCGCCGCACGTCCTGCCGGGGCGCAGCGAGCGCGACGTTTGGTACGCGCCCGGCCTCTCTATCCCGCTGCTTCCCGCGTCGGTCGATCCGGCCAGGCGTCTGGAAGATGCCGACCGCCTGGGCATCGACCTGGAGGTGCTGAGCGTCACGCTGCCCGGCGTCGATACGCTGCCGCTGCCCGCGGCCAGGGACGTGGCGCGGCGCATGAACCAGGACACGGCGGAAGTGGTCGCGGCCTATCCGGGGCGCTTCGCCGGGCTCGGCACGGTGCCGCTGCAGGACATCCCGGCTGCCATCGCGGAGATGGAGCATGCGGTGAAGCAGCTGCGGCTCAGCGGCATCGGCATCTACTCCAACGTGGCCGGCGACCCCTACGTCAAAAAGGACTACTATCCGTTCTTTGCCGCCGCGGCGGAGCTGGGTGTGGTGCTCTTCATGCACCCAACGACACCCGCCATGGCCCATGCAGTCGGCTCCGATCCGATGCGCCTGACCAACGTTGCCTACCTGGCCGATACGACTCTTGCGATCACCAACCTTATCCTCAGCGGCATCTTGGAACGCCTGCCGAACCTGAAGATCGTGTTCGCCCACCTGGGCGGCGCCTTCCCCTACATCGTCGGCCGCATGGACCACTCCTTCAAACGGAGTCCCCGCATCAATCGCCAGGAACTGCCGCTGCTGCCGAGCGAGTACCTGAGACGCGTCTACCTGGACGTCGTCTCGCTCAATCCCGGCTCCATCCGGCTAGCGCAAGAGGCAGTGGGGCTGGAGCACCTGCTGTTCGCCAGCGACTACCCGTTCATCGACATCGAAGGCAACCTGGAGACGGTCGAGGCGATGGGCTGGTCCGAGGGCGACAAGCAGCTGGTCTACGAAACCAACGCGCGCAAGCTGTTGGGGATCTAGCGGCGGCGGGGTGCCGCTAGTTGTTGCTGACTTCGCTGAGCCGCAGCGAGAGCACCTTGGAGACATTATCCGGGCCCATGGAGACACCGTAGATACTGTCGGCCTTCTCGATTGTCTTGCGGTTGTGGCTGATGACGATGAACTGGGTGCGCTCCGACAGCTGTTGCAACGCCCCGACGAAGCGCTCCACGTTGGCCTCGTCCAGCATAGCGTCGACCTCGTCGAGGACGCAGAACGGCGACGGGTTGGTCTGCAGGAGTGCGAAGAGGAACGAGACGGCGGTCAACGCCTTCTCCCCGCCGGAGAGCTGAGAGAGACTCTTGACGCGCTTGCTCGTCGGCCGGGCGACAATATCGACGCCCGGGTTCGCGCCCTTGGTGAGGACCAGCCGCGCGTCGCCGCCGCCGAAGAAGGTGCGGAAGTAATCGGCGAAGGCGCTCGATACCTGCTCGAACGTTGTCTCCAACCGCTGTCCGATGAGGCTCTCCAGCTCCTGAATCGCGGTCTCCAGCGATTCGTCGGCCCGGCGCAAGTCGTCCAGCTGGCTACTCAGGAAGCCGTGCCGCTCCTGCAGCTCGTGGTAGTCTGCCTGCGCCTCCATGTTCACCGGGCCCAGCTGGCGCAACTGACCGCGCAGCTTGTCGATGTCGCTGCCCAGCTGCTGGGGGTCGATGACGGCGCCGCCGGCGATGGGCCGCGTCTGGTCGTCCGGCGCGGCGGCTTCGGCGGCCGCGGTTTCGGGGGTAGAGGCCAGCCAGAAGGGGATGTGTGGCGCCTCAATGGTCCGCACATTGCCCTGCTCGCCGATCGTCAGGCCATCGTCCTCGATGTGCTGGCGTAGCGCGGCGATCTCTCCCTCCCAGCGATGCGTCTCGGACTCGGTCTCCATCACCCGGCGTTCGCCCTGGAGCAGCCGCGTCTGCAGTGTCATCAGCTGCGAGCGTAGCTCCTTCCCGCGCGCTTCAGACTGGTCGATCGTGTCTTGCTCTGGCTGCGACTCGGCAAGGCAGCGCTCCAGCGCGGCCTGCGATTCGCGGAGCCCTTTCTCCGTCGTCAGGAGCCCGGCTGCCAGCGCGGAAATCTCGATCTCCAGGCCGCGCAGCTGCATCTGCTTGGCCTCCAGCTGAGTCGCGATGCGCTGGACGGTGGCTTCGCTCTGCTGCCGTACCTCTGCGAGCGAGCGCAGTTCTCCTTCCAGCGAGGCGATACGTGTGCTGACGGAGGTGATGTCCCTGAGGATCTCCTCCCGCTGTGTATCGACCATGTTGATGGCCCGGTGCAGGTAATCCGCCGTCCCTTCGGCTTCCGCGGCCTCGGTCAGCAGGCGCTCCCGCTCCTGCAGCAGCGCTGCTGCCTCTGCCGCGAATGATTCGTCTTGCTCCTGCATCCGCTGCAGCGCTGACATGACGCCGCGCAGCTCGCCGCGCAGGTGGCCCAGCACCTGGCGACGCTCGGCGGCGGCCTGCTGCAGGTGGGCCTGCTTCTGGCTGTTGGCCTCTCGCTTCTCGTCCAGCGCACGCAGGACCTGGTCGCCCTCCTGGTCTTCGTCGCGGCGCGCTTCCAGCTCCCGGGCGGTCACGTCGATAGCGTGCTCGAGGCGCTCGATCTCGCGGGGCAGCAGCTCGATGTCGCGGTCATAGGCCAGGGCAAAGGTGGGCCGTGGCGTCCGCGGCACGCCTGCGCTAACCGAGCCGAGCGGGTGGAAGACGATGCCGTCCAGCGTGACGACAGTGCCCAGGCCTCTTCGGGCCACTCGCGCCGCGATATTGATGTCCTGTGCGATCAGCGTTCGGCCCAGTAGCGCATCGACGATGGGCTGGTAGCCCGGCTCGCACTTGACCAGTTTCGATGCGACGCCAAGCACGCCCTTCTCCTTGAGGATGTTTAGCGGGTAGGTGGTCTTGAAGCCTTGCAGAGCCAGGACGTAGGTGTGCTCGACACCGGCCTCAGCGATCGATTGGACGGCCGTCAGGGCATCGCGCTGCGTCTCGACGATCAGCGCTTCCATGTAGTCCGCCAGGGCCGCTTCGATGGCCTTTTCCATGCCCCGCGGCACGCGGATCACCTGGTGAACCGCGGCCAGCAGGCCCTCCACCATGATGCTCTGGTCTTCCGGATCGTAGTCCGGCGAGGCCTCCGCGAACTGGGCCTGCGCTTCCTGAATGACCTCTAGGCGCGCCCGCAGCCCCTCCAGCTTGGCGATACGCCCTTGCTGATTGGCCTGCAGATTGGAGATCACCTTGTGCAGCTGGCGCAGTTCCGTCTGGACCTGCTGGCGCTGACGCGACAGAGCGTCGGCTTCTTTGCGCGTCTCGTCGGCCTGTTCCACCAGGCTATGCAGGATGCGCACCGTCTCGGCCAGCTGGTTGACCAGCGACCGGCGCCGGCTGCGCAGGCGGGCCGTCTCGCGGTCGGACGTGCCGGCGGTCAGCCGGTCGGCGCGCGCCTTCAGGTCGATGGCGGCGGCGCCCAGGCGGCCCGCCTTCTCCTCGGCGGCGCCGGCCTTGGCCTGGGCGCCCTGGAACTCGGCGTCTATGTCCGCTAGCTTCTGCTTGTGCTCCTCCAGCTCCGCTCGCGCGGAGTGGATCGACGCCTCAATCTGCTCACGGCGCTCGCCGTCGTCGAAGACGTTGGCGGCAGCGCGGTCGTGCTCTGCCTGCAGCGCATCCAACTCCTCGCTCAGCTCTTGCTGCCGGACCTGCAGGATATTGCGGCGCTGCTGATCTAGGCGCTGTCGCTGATCCAGCTCACGCACCTCATCACTGAGCTGCTGGCGCTGCGCCAGCAGGCCGGCCAGGGCGCTACGACGTCGCTCCAGGTCGGCATCGATAGCGCCGAGTTCGCGCTGACAGGTCTCCAGCGCCACGCGCGCCTGTGTATAGTCGGCCTGTGCCTGGTCATGCGCCGCGCGACTGGTGGTCACGGCCTCGTTGGCCTGCTGCCACATGTGCTCGTACCAAGCTTCCAGGGCCACTCGCAGCTCTTGCGAGATGCGCTGGTGCTCGTCGGCGCGGCGAGCCTGCCGCTCCAGCTGGCGCAGCCGCGGCGTTATCTCCTGGATGACCAGGCTGATCCGCTCCATGTTCTCGTGCGTAGCGCCCAGCTTCTCGCGAGCGGCCTGGATGCGCGAGCGGTAGCGCTGCACGTCGGCTGCCTCCTCGATGAGCTGGCGCCGCTCGTCCGGCTTCAGGTTGAGCACCGACTCGACGAGCCCCTGCCCGATGATGGAGTAGGAGGCCTGGCCGGCGCTGGCGCCGATGAGCAGCTCCTGAATATCGCGCAGGCGGACGTGACGGCGGTTGACGAAGTACTCGCTCTCGCCGGTTCGCTGGGCGCGCCGCCCGAAGGTGACTTCCTTGGCGTCGGTGGGCAGCCAGCCGCTGCTGTTATCGAAGGTAATCGTGACCTCGGCGCGCTCCGAGGCCGGCCGCTTGGCTGAGCCGGCGAACAGCACGTCTTCCATTTTGCGGGTGCGGATCAGGCGGCCGGACTGTTCGCCCAGGACCCAGCGCAAAGCGTCCGCGACGTTCGACTTGCCGGAGCCATTAGGCCCGACGATCGCCGTCAGCGATTCGCTGAAATGGAAAGAGGTGCGGCCGGCGAAGCTCTTGAAGCCGGTGATGTCGAGCCGCTTGAGGCTGAGCATGCGCTAGTCTCCGCCCAACAATTCTTCCAGCGCCTGCTGCGCGGCTGCAAGCTCCGCCTGCTTCTTATTGCGGCCGCGTCCGCGACCCAGGACCTTGCCCTGGGCGCTTGCCTCGACGGTGAAGACGCGGGCGTGCTCCGGCCCCTCGGTGCTGACCAGCGCGTAAGTCGGAACCTCGTGCCAGCGTGCCTGGACCAGCTGCTGCAAGCGCGACTTGCTATCGGTGACCTCTTCGCCCTCAGCCACGCGCTCCAGCTCTGGCTGGAAGAGCCGCAGGATGAAGCGCTTGGAGCGCGAGAGGCCGCCGTCCAGGTAGACGGCGCCGATCAGCGCCTCCAGCGCGCCCGCCAGGTTGGAGGGGCGTTGCCTGCCGCCCGATAGCTCCTCCCCGCGACCCAGCACCAGGTAATCGCCGAGCGAGATGCGCGTCGCGATGGCCGCTAGGCTATCCCAACGTACCAGGTGGGCGCGGATCTGGCTGAGGTTGCCCTCCGGCAGCGCCGGGTAGGTCCGGAACAGCTCCTCGGAGATGACCAAGCCCAGCACGGCATCCCCAAGGAACTCCAGCCGCTCGTTGGACTCCAGGTTGGAGTCCGCCGACTCGTTGAGGTGGGAGCGGTGCACCAACGCCAATCGCAGCAACGCTGGGTCGCGGAAGCGCAGGCTCAGTGCCTGGTCCAGCTCATCGATGTTGCGGGCTCGCGTCACAGTTGCCATATTCTAACTTGAGCGCTGAAAAACAAAGCGCGCGGGATATCTTGACCGCCCGCGCAAAGCTGATGCCCCGTGAGGCCCTGCCAGTGGTCAGCGTTGTTTCGCTTCACTCCTCGGGCCGCCTGGCGTTTCCCTATTCAGGTTAACTGGTGGTTATCTTAGGTAGCCCCGTAATGCCTGTCAAGCTAGCCCAGATATAATGTCGCCGCGAGACTCCGATGCAACCAACCTCTAACCTCAGCGCCAAGCTCTACGCCGCGCTCAGCCCGGCGGCCACGGCTGCCCTGGACGCCTTACGCAGCGAGGCGACCCGGCGCCGCCTGCTACTCTACCTGGTCGGCGGGAGCGTGCGCGACCTCTTGCTGGGCCGGCTGGGCCTCGATCTCGACTTCGCCGTCCAGGGCGATGCCCCGGCACTGGCTCAGGCCGTCGCGCAGGCGCTGCGGCTGCCGGTGACGGTGCATACAACCTTCCAGACGGCGACGCTGAACGGCGGCGGCTTCAGCCTTGACGTCGCGATGAGCCGCTCGGAGACCTATCCGCACCCGGGCGCGTTACCCGTCGTCCACGCCGCCGGCATCGAGGCCGATCTCCGGCGCCGCGACTTCACCGTTAACGCCATGGCGCTGCCGCTGGCCCCCGAGGGCCAGCTGATCGACCCGCTGGGCGGTCAGCGCGACCTGGCGACGAACCGCCTGCGGGTGCTGCATGAGCGCAGCTTCCAGGACGATGCGACCCGCATCCTGCGCAGCGCCCGCTACGCCATCCGCCTGAGCTTCGCGGTCGAGCGGCAGACGCTGGCCTGGCTGCGCCGCGATGTCGTCTACCTGGAGACGATCAGCGGCGAGCGACTGCGCTACGAGCTGGAGCGCATCCTGCAAGAGGAGCGCCCGGAAGCGGCGCTGGCGTTGCTGCAGCGCTGGGGTGCCCTGCGCTACCTGCACCCCAGGCTCCGTTTTGGAGCCGCCGAGGCGCGTGCCTTTGCATCCGTGCGTGAGCAGGGGGGCCCCGACTCGCCTGAGCTCTACCTGGCGCTGCTAGCGCAGCGTCTGGTACTGGAAGAGGCCGCCGAGATGGCGACCCGTCTCTCTCTGCCGAAGCAGCAGCGGAAAGTCGTCGAAGCGAGCGCCGAGCTGCGTTCTCGCGCGGCCCGCCTGCTCCGCGGCGGCCTATCGGCCGGCGAGCTGGCGGAGGCGCTGGATGCCTACCCCACGGAAGCGGTCTGGGCTCTGGCGCTGAGCTATCGGGTGCCGGAGGAGCGTTTGCTACGCTACCTGCGCGAGCAGCGGCAGGTCAGGCCGCAGCTCACCGGCGCTGACCTGGCCCGCCTGGGCGTGCCGCGCGGCCCACAGATGGGAGAGCTGCTGCGCCGCTTGCGCCGCGCACGCATCGAGGGCGAGGTGCGAACGCGCGAGGACGAAGAAGCGCTGGTGCGGCGGTTGCTCGCGCAAGTTGATCGCTAGCCGGGCCAGGCAGCGAACTTCTCGAGCAGCGCCGCTATTGCCTTGACGCCGTTGCGGAAGTCGTCGGTGCGAATGTTCTCGTCTGGAGCATGGATGCGGTTATCCGGGTAGCCAACGCCGCAGTCCGCCGTGGGCAGCCCCAGAGTCGCCATGAACGGGTGCAGAGGACCGGTGCCGGCCATCGAGGGGATGACGACCGGCTCCTTGCCATAGACCTCGCGCGTCGCCTCCGTGACGACGCTGACGAACGGATGAGTGGGCGCGGTGCGGGCGGCGTGCTCCGAGCTGAGCTTGCGCAGCGCCACGTCGCTGAAGCCGTGGCGGTCCAAGTGGGCCCGCAGCTTGGCGAAGATATCGTCCGGGTCCTGGGCCGGCACCAGGCGGAAGTCCATCTTGGCCATCGCCTCGGCCGGCAGCACCGTCTTGGGGCCGGCGCCGGTGTAGCCTGAGAGCAGGCCATCGACGCTGGCGGTCGGCTCCAGCAGGTGGCGCGACCGGAAATCGGCGCCGCGCACGCCGCAAAGGAACTCGCCGATCTCGTAGCTTGCTAGCGTCTCGCTTTCATCCGACGGCATGGCGGCGATGGCAGCCAGCTCCTCCGGCGTTGGCGCTCGCACGTCGTCGAAGAAGCCGTCGACCAGGATGCTCTCGTCCGGCGACTTGATGGAGTTGAGCGCCCAGACCAGGCGCCAGGCGGCGTTGGGCAGCGTCGTCGCCCAGGAGGAGTGGGCGTCGCGCGCGATCGTCTTGACCGCCAGCTCCACGTAGAGCAGGCCCTTCACACCAAGGGTAACCTGCGGCCGGCCCTCCCAGGTGATGTCGCCGCCCTCCCAGAGGCAGGCGTCGGCGGTCAGCAGGTCGCGGTGCTCCTCGACGAACGGCTCCATCTGCGGGCTGCCGATCTCTTCGTCGCCCTCCAGGCAGAACTTGACGGCGCAGGGCAATTCGCCGCGGGTCTCCTTCCAGGCGCGGATGGCGGCGATGCGAGCGATGATGTTGCCCTTGTTGTCTGAGATGCCGCGGCCGTAGAGGCGGTCGCCGACGAGCGCCGGCTCGAAGGGTGGCGTCGACCAGAGGTCGAGCGGCTCCGCCGGCTGGACATCGTAGTGGCCGTAGAGGAGGATGGTGCGATCGACGACGCCGGGGTGGTAGGCGTAAACGACCGGCTGACCGCCGGCGCGCTTGGGGATGATCTGCGTCTCGAACTCCAGCTTGCGCAGCTCACCGGCGATGAACTCCGCCGTCTGCTCGATGGCGGTGCCCTGGGCGCTGACGCTGGGCAGGCGGCAGAACTCCTGCAGCAGCGAGAACGATTCGTTCATCTGCTGGTCGATCCGCTCCATTACGTCGCGCATGGGTTCCTCCGGCCCGAGTGTAGCACTACGCCGGCGCTTCGTAGACCATGACCAACCCGTCCGCCGGGTGCGGCAGGCCGTCGTCCGGCAGCGCCGGCCGATAGCCCAGGCGTAGCCAGAAGTAGACGTTGAGCCCGTTGGCGGGCCGGATGTGCGCCCAGAAACGGCGCCCGCCGGCCCGCCGGCGGGCTAGATCCTCCAGCAGGCGCATCGCTTCCGAGCCGTATCCCCAGCCGCGCAGACTACGCTCTATGGCGATGAAGCGCACCTGCAACCAGCCCTGGGCCGGCTCGCCAATCGCGAACTCCAGCACCCCGGCTGGCTCATCGCGGTCCGGTAGGGTGATGGCGAGGATCTCCGGGCCTTGCAGTCGTGCCCCGGCGTCGGCCGCGCCGGTCGCGGTTGCGAGGGCCTCGCCGTACCAGCCGGCGATCAACTCCAGGTCGGCATCGCTGGTCCGGCGCAGCGCGACTCGGGCGTCGGCCGCCGTTTCGCCGGGCGCTAGGAGGGTTGCGTCGCTTCGGCGCCTAGCCATCGGGCAGTCTCGGCCGGCAGGTCGCGCAGGCGCTTGCGTAGCACCTGAGCCGGTGGCAGGGAGCGCAGGAAGTACTCGCCGTAGCTCTTGCTGTTGATACGCCCGTCCAGCACTACCATGACGCCGCGGTCTGAATGTGAGCGGATGAGCCGCCCGAAGCCCTGCTTGAGCCGTAGCGCCGCCTGTGGCAGTGCGAACTGGTTGAATGGCTCTTCGAAGAGGGCAGAGCGGGCCGCGTAGACGGGCTCGGTCGGCACGGAGAAAGGCAGCCGCGCGACCACAAGCAGCGAGAGCGCCTGCCCGACGATGTCGATGCCTTCCCAGAAGCTGGCCGCACCCAGCACCAGACTACGTGGATTGCGACGCAGCGTGCGCACCAGCTCCGCCGGCGTGCCGTCGATCCCTTGCCCGTAGACGTTGATGCCGGCGGCTGCGAGCTGCGGCTGTAGCAGCCGGTGGACGGCGCGCAGCGTGGCGTTGGAGGTGAAGAGGCAAAGGGCCCGCCCTTCCGAGGCCAGCGTCAGGTCCTGCAGCGATCGGGCCAGTGTCTCGACATACTCCGGCCAGTTCGGCTCAACCATATCGGTCGGCAGGAGCACCAGGGCGGCGCGCTGGAAGTCGAAGGGCGAGCCCAGGTCTAGCTCCGTCGCGTCCTCCAGCCCCAGCCGCCGCCGGATGAAGGCGAAGCCACTGCCGCCGGGGTCGGCGGTGCGCAGGGTGGCGCTGGTCATGACGACTGCGTTGCGCTCCGCGTAGAGACCCTCCTGCAGCAGCGGCGCCACATCCAACGGCACCGACGATAGCGCCAGCTGGGCGCGCTCGCGGTCCTCCTCCAGCCAGACGACCTGGTGGGGGTCGTCCCGCTCGATGGCCTGTGAGAGGCCCTTGCGCAGGTCAGAGCCGTCCTCCAAAAGGCTGACGGTCTCGCCAGCCAGGGAGTCGCGATTGAACATACCGGTCGCGTCCGGGCTCAGCAGGGCCTCGGCCAGGCGGCGCAGCAGCTCCAGCAGGTTGGAGAGCGAGAGGTCCAGGTTATCCCAGGCGATCTCGATCTCAGACCAATCGGGCTGGGAGCGCGCACCGCTGGCGATGGTGAGGCGGCTATCGTAGTCGCTGGCGTCGGCGGCGTGGCGATGCAGGAACTGACGGGCGACCACAAGCAGCTGCTGCAGGTGCTGGCTGGCGCGGTCGGCGGCCTCATCTAGCGAGCGGGCCAGGCCGCTGAGCGGCGCCAGCGGCGAAAGGGCGGCGACGCCGCGCCGGGCCTCGCCGCGGATGGAGCTCGCCAGGTGGTGGCAGGCCTCAAGGAAATCGCCCAGCTCGCGCTCGTTGGTGCGGAAACCGAGCTGGTTCGTCGCTTCGTCCTCCAGGTGGTGCGCTTCGTCGACGATGAGGCTCTCGTAGGCCGGCAGCAGCCGGCCCTCCACCGTGACGTCCGAGAGCAGCAGCGCATGGTTGACGACGAGCAGGTGGGCGGCCTCGGCACGGCGGCGCGCGCGCACCAGGAAGCAGCTGCCGTCGACCACGTAGGGG
>Ga0070741_10014711_pt1 | contig 13469 bp, 10 predicted proteins | sample Coa_R1_4_FD_66440 | JGI IMG/M metagenome (GOLD analysis project Ga0070741, IMG submission 66440) | Surface soil microbial communities from Centralia Pennsylvania, which are recovering from an underground coalmine fire - Coalmine... | ecosystem: Environmental > Terrestrial > Soil > Unclassified ... | reverse complement strand
CCGCGCGGAACCACGGCGCGTGGTCGGCGTGCTGCGGCGGACCGACGTCGTGCGTGCCTATAGCCACGCGGTGCTCGACCGGCTCGAGGACCAGCGGCACCGACCGGTCGTGCCGGCTGACCTGCGCGGCACGCGCGTGGTCGAGGTCACAGTGCCGCCGGGGGGCGCGGTGGCAGGCCGCCGCCTGGCCGCGCTCGGCCTGCCGCGCGAGGCGCTCGTGATCGCCGTGCAGCGCGGTGCCGAGACGCTCATTCCGCGCGGCGACACCGAGCTCCGCGCCGGCGACCGGGTCGCCGTGCTGGTGCGCGACGATGCTGTGGCCGAGTTGCACAGGCACCTGGCGTCGGCGCCCGGCCGCAGCGCCGCGCCGTGAGGCCCGCCGCGACGTCGGTGCGGCGCGGTCTGACCGCCTAACTGCTGCGCGCACCGAGGGTGCTGTACACGCGCTCGGTCCGACGCGGCTCCTGGGCCGCCGCCTCGCCGCGATCATCCGGCAGGGCCCACGCCCACCCCCGCGGAGGCGGGCACCGCCACGCCGACTCCCACGCCCACGCCGCCGCCGAAGCGCCGGCGTCCGGCCTCGTCCACCGCACCGTCGTCGAGGTCGCGCGGTTCGACCTGCGCGGCCTGGCGTGGGTGCCGACGAAGCCGGCCGCATGGACGAGCTCGGTAGGAGATTGTCATCAACGCTTCATCGATGCGGTTGCCCCGGTGCCCGCTCGCCGGCTACCATCATGTCCGGACAACTGAAGACACGAGCCTAATCCCTTCGGGGAGCGGGGGACCCACCACACCGGGGTGAATCTGCGGCCGGCGCGCGCGGGCCGTGGTAGGGCAGCTCTTTCGCCCGAACCCGACAGCTAACCTCGTCGGCTCTCGAAAGAGGGGCAAGTGCGGCCGGAAGCCGGGGCTTGTGCCCCGGCTTTTTTCGTTGCCCGTTTCCGGGCGGCGAGCGGCCTGCCGCGAGAACGATCGGCACGGACGTGCCGGACAGGAGGTATTCGGTTGGCGATCTGGGACATCTTCAAGGCGAGGGCGAGGGCTGAGCAGCACGCCCAGGGGCGCATCAGCGACCTGCGCGTCGAGAAGACCCCCGACGGGGAGCGCTGGTTCATCGGCCTCGACACCCGCCCGGGCGAGTGGTTCGTGTTCGAGCCGTCGCCGCTCTCCCCTGCTCGCCGCCGCGGCGAGCAGGTCGTGATCACCTACACCGGCACGCGGGAGACCGACAGCCCACGCTCGGTGGAGCGGATCGCGGCGGCGTGAAGGGTCTGCTGACGGGGGCTCCCCCCACGACGGAAGCGAACGACCTCGGTAGGGCCCTGCGCGACCGGCTGCACGGGCGGCGCCTCGTCGTAGTGTCCAACCGCGAACCCTACGTGCACCACCGCGAGGCAGGCGGCTTCGTTTCCCGGGCCCCGGCTGGCGGGCTCGTCGCCGCGCTCGATCCGGTGATGCGGGCCTGCGGCGGCAGCTGGATCGCCCAGGCCGTCGGCGACGCCGATCGGGAGGTCGCCGATGCGTCCGGCCGCGTCCCGGTCCCGGACGGCGAGGGGAGCTACACCCTGCGCCGGCTCTGGCTCGAGGACGAGGAGGAGCAGCGCCGCTACTACGACGGCTTTGCCAACGGCGCGCTCTGGCCACTCTGCCACCGCGCCTTCGTGCGACCGCGGTTCGACCCCGACGACTGGGCAGCCTACCGAGCCGTCAACCGACGGTTCGCCGAGGTGGTCCTCGATGAGGTCGAGGGCGACGACGCGCTCGTCTTTGTGCAGGACTACCAGCTCGCCCTGCTGCCGCGGCTGCTCCGGGAGGCGCGGCCAGATCTCACGATCGCGCAGTTCTGGCACATCCCCTGGCCCTCGCGGGACGTCTTCGGCGTCTGTCCGTGGGCCGACGAGATCCTCGACGGCTTACTGGCGAACGACCTGCTTGGCTTCCACGTCGAGGAGTACCGCGATGCCTTCCTCGAGACCGTCGATCGGTGCGTCGAGGCGGTGGTCGACCGCAGCCGGGCGCGCGTGTGCCGGGGCGGCCACACGACCGCCGTCGTGGCCGCCCCGATCGGGGTCGACCCGGACGGGATCGCGGCCGAGGCCAACGCGCCGGGGGTGACGGCCGAGGTCAACCAACTGCGAGCGAGCCTGCGGCTCCACGGCCAATTGGTCGCCGTCGGCGTCGACCGCATGGACTACACGAAGGGCATCCCCGAGCGACTCCGCGCGATCGATCGCTTCCTGGCGCGCCACGCAGAGTACCGGGGACGCTTCACGTACCTGCAGCTAGGGCCGCTCACCCGGACCGGCGTGCCTGAGTACGCCCGGCTCTACGACGATGTCCGCGGGTTGGCGGCCAGCGTGAACGCCCGCCACGGTCGCGGGTACTGGGAGCCCATCCGGCTGCTGGTGCGCGACCACCCCCGCCGGACACTGCTGGCGTACTACCGGCTGGCAGATGTCTGTCTCGTGAGTCCCCTGCACGACGGGATGAACCTTGTCGCCAAGGAGTACGTCGCCGCGCGCGGGGACGGGGGCGGCTCGCTGGTCCTGAGCCGCTTCGCGGGCGCGGCGCGCGAGATGGAGGGCGCGCTTCTCGTCAACCCGTTCGACGTCGACGGCTTCGCCGCCGCGATCGCGCGCGCGCTCGAGTTGCCCGACGCCGAGGCGCGCGGCCGGATGGCGCGCATGCAAGCGGCGGTGCGCCGTGCGACTGTCTACCACTGGGCGGCGCGGCTCATCGGACTGGCCAGCGACGCAGGCGTCGACTTCACCGCGCTTGGTCTGCGCCTCCTCGCCGAACTCAGTCCCGACGGAGAGCCGGGGACAGGACTCCCGCCGAGGCGATGCCGGGTTGCCTAACCGGCAGCTCGATTGGCGAACGCCCCGGCGAACGGCGCGGCTTCGGTCGGCGATGGGCTAGCTTCGAGTCACGTGGTGGTTCCGCCCCGGCGCGCCGCGCGGCGTCCGGCGCGGCGGCGTTCGTGGGCGGTCGAAGCGCTGGGACGGGTTGGGTCAGCGGCCGATCGCGTAGGCGGACATGCCGCGCGGCGAGGCCGCGCCCTCGATGAGCCCGGTCGCGCGGTCGAAGCGGACGGCGGTCACCTGGCCGTTCGCCCAGTCGCCGGTCACCTGCACGTCGTGGCCCATCGCGGCGAGCTCCTCGCGGACCGGCCCTGGGATCCGCCCCTCGACGACGACCCGCTTCGGGTAGGCGCCGTGCGGGTAGAACGAGCTAGGGAAGTGCTGCGAGTGGAACGTCGGCGCGTCGACGGCTGCCTGCAGGTCCATCCCGAAGTCGACGACGTTGAGGAAGAACTGGAGCGACCACTGGTCTTGCTGATCGCCGCCCGGCGTCCCGAACACCATCCACGGCTGGCCGTCACGCATGGCGAGCGACGGCGTCAGGGTGGTGCGCGGCCGCTTGCCGGGCGCGAGCGCGTCCGGGTGGCTCGGGTCGAGGTAGAACTGCTGGCCGCGCGTGCCGAGCGGGAAGCCGAGCTCGGGGATGACCGGGGAGGTCGGGATCCAGCCGCCGCTGGGCGTCGCGGCGAACATGTTGCCTTCGGCGTCCACGACGTCCAGGTGGGTGGTGTCGCCGGCGTACGTGCGCCGCGCGCCGACGAGCTCGCGTGGGCCCGTCGGCGGGGCATCGCCGGGCCGCAGCTCGTCGGAGGCGACCGCGGCGTCGATCAGCTCCCGCCGCCGGGCGGCGTACTCCTTGGAAAGGAGCTTCTCCATCGGCACGTCGACGTGGGCGGGGTCGCCGTAGTACCGCTCGCGGTCGGCGAAGGCGAGCTTGGCGGCCTCGACGACGGTGTGCACGTAGCGTGCCGAGTTGTGCCCCATCGACGCCAGGTCGAAGCCCTCGAGGAGCGCGAGCTGCTGGAGGAACACCGGCCCCTGCGACCACGGTGGGCACTTGTAGACGTCGACGCCGCGGTAGCGCAGCGTGACCGGCGTCTCGACCGTCGTGCGGTAGTCGGCGAAGTCCGCCGCGTCCAGCAGCCCGCGGTGGGCGCGGCCGCTGACGTCGAGCACGTCGGTGGCGTTCGCGAACGCGGCCGCCTTCGCGGCGACGGGGCCGCGGTAGAAGTAGTCGAGCGCGGCTTGCAGCGCGGCCTCCCGCCCGCGTCCGCGCTCGCGGATCTCGGCGTCGATCGCGCCCTCGAACGTGCGCGCCCAGGCCGGCTGGCGGAGGATCCAGCCCACCTTCGGGACGTCTCCGCCGTCGAGGTAGATCGCGGCCGACGACGGCCACTGCGTCCGGTACTTCTCGGCGTTCCGCTCGATCGCGTCCCGGAGGGCCGGGTAGACGGCGAAGCCGCCGCGGGCCAGGTCCACGACCGGCCCAAGCGTCTCCTTCAACCCGAGCCGGCCGTAGCGCATGAGCGCCGTGACCCACGCCCCGAACGCGGCCGGAACGGTGGCCGGCAGCAGGCCGTCGCCGGGGATGAGGTCGAGCCCAGCCTGGCGGAACCACTCGATGGTCGCGCGCCGGGGCGCGCTGCCCTGGCCGTTGATCGCGACGACGCGCGGCCCCGGCCCCTCCCCGGCGCGGTGGATGAGGATCGGCGCCTCGCCGCCGATCCCGTTCGACTGCGGCTTCACGAGGTTCAGCGCGAAGCCGGCCGCCACGCCGGCGTCGATCGCGTTGCCGCCCGACTCGAGGACGTGCATCCCGATCGCCGAGGCGAGGTAGTGGCCAGCCGCCACCACGCCGAAATTCCCCATGATCACCGGCCGGGTCGTGAACTCCGCCATCGCCGTCCTCCGCGCTCGATGAGCGCAGCATACGTCGCCGGCGGGCCCGGCGTTGCCGGCCGGATCGGCGGACCGTCAGTCCACCTTCAAGAAGCCCCTCAGCGGCGCGACGCCGGGCACCTCCCAGTCGTTCCACATCTCGTCGACGCGATCCTGGATGTACTGGACGTCCTCGTCGGCCAGGTGGGCGAACCGGCCCTGGCGCCGGAGGAACTCGCGCACCGGCACGCGGCCCTTGCGGGCGTCGTGCGTGTAGACGACGCGCCCTTCGTGGATCTCGTAGATTGGCATCAGCCCCGACAGGATGCCGAGCTCGCCTATCTCGTGCGAGTAGCGCGGGTTGAAGTCCCAGCCCTTGGGGCAGGGGTCGAACGAGTGGATGAAGGTCGGGCCGCCGACCGAGAGCGCCTTGCGCACCTTGTTCATCAGGTCCATCGGGGGGTAGGTCGCGCACGCCGTCGCGACGTACTTGCAGGTCGGGTGGCCGACCGCGAGCATCGCCGCCACGTTCTTCTTCCAGCGGCGCTGCATGATCCGGTGCTTCTTGCCGGGCGGCGTGAACGTCGTCTGCGCGCCGTAGGTGGTCATCCCGGTCGCCTGGATGTCGGTGTTCGCCGCCGACTCGTTGTCGTAGAGGATCACCAGCAGGTCCAGGTCGGTCTGCAGCGCGCCTGAGATGCCGCCGATCCCCATGTCGCCGCCGCCAAGGTCGCCGCAGAACGAGATCACGTTGATGTGCTCGTCCTCGATCTTCCCCTTGCGCCGCAGCGCCCGCACGGCCGCCGCGGTCCCGACCGCCGAGGAGCCGCCCGCGCCGAGCTGCGTGTGCATCCAGGGGATCACCCAGGGCGTGGTCATGTAGCTCGTGTTCGCCACGTACATGCACCCGGTCGAGCCGGTCGCGATCGTGCGCGGCCCGGCGGCCTTGACGAAGGCGCGCATGACGGTCGCCGACTCGCAGCCCTGACAGGTGCGGTGGCCGGACGTGTAGAACTCCTCCAGCGGGATCTGCTTGACGCTGCGGATCCGGTCGAACGTGACGGCCTCTTCGGTCAGTGCCACGGCGCTACTCCCTTAAACCTAGCCACGCCACCGAGCCGTCCTCGGAGCGCTCGGTGAGCTCGAACATCTGCACGCAGTCGGCGATCGAGATGTCGCGGCCGCCCAGGCCGACGATGAAGTCGACGACCCGCGGGCGGTCGCGCAGCGGGTAGAGGCAGGACCGCACCTCGTGGAAGACGGTGCCGCCGTCGTCCGGCGAGCCGTGGTTGAAGTCGCGGTCGATCACGCCGACCGCCTTGAAGCGGCCGAGCGAGGCGCGCAGCTCCTCGGTCGGAAACGGCCGGAACCACTTCAGCTCGACGTAGCCGACCTTGTGGCCCTGCTCGCGCAGCCGCCGGACGGCCGTGCGGCCTGGCATCGCCACGGTGCCCAGGCCGACGAGCACGCACTCGGCGTCGTCGGTCATGAACTCCTTGAAGTAGTACGGCGCCTCGTACCGCTCGCCGAAGACGGCGTTGAACTCGCGGTAGGCGTCGGCGATGACGCCGCGGGCGCGCCGCGCCGCCTCCCAGTTCTGGCGGCGCATCTCGATCACCCAATCCTCGTTGACCTGCGGCGCGATCGAGATCGGGTTGTCGGGGTGCAGCCGGCGGTCGCCGAGGTCGTACGGCGGCAGGAACCGGCGCACCGCCTCGGGGGACGGGATCTTGACGACGTGCTGCGAGTGGGTCAGGAAGGCGCCGTCCATCGCCAGCGCCATCGGCATCCGCACCCTGGGGTCCTCGGCGATGCGGTAGCCGAGCAGGACGTGCTCGAGCGCCTCCTGGGCGGTCGAGACCCAACAGATGAGCCAGCCCATGTCGCGGACGGCCAGCGCGTCGTTGTGCTCGACGCCGAAGGCGCCGGGGTCGTCGAGCGCGCGGTTGCCGACCAGGAACAGCACCGGCAGGCGGTCGGTCGCGGTCACGACCAGCGCCTCGAACCCGTAGCACCAGCCGGTGCCGGAGCTGCCGGCGAAGGCGCGCGCCCCCACCGCGCTGGCGTGCTTGACGATCTCGAACTGGCTGTGCTCGCTGTCGGCGACGATGTACTCGGCGTCGAGCTGGCCGTCGGCGATGATCTTCGAGAGCTGGTCCATCACCTCGGTGTACGGGCGGATCGGGTACGCCGCGATCACGTCCACGTCGGCCAGCCGGACGGCGTGCGACACCGCCTGGCAGCCCGTCAGCAGGTCCTCCCTTTCCCAGACGTTCGTGCGTTCCGCGAGCGTCATCGTGCGGTGACCTCCTGCTTCCTCCGCGCCGGGATCACTTTGCCGACAGGGATCCTCTCGCCTTCGAGCACCGCGCGGCCCGTGCCGGTCACGTGCGGATGGACGACGCGGTCGGTCCCCTTCTTCGACTCGGCCCACTCGAGGTAGCCGAGCTTGTCGCGGCTGTAGCGCTCCCACGGGCTCGCGTCGTCGTCGAACCGCAGCTCGTCGACCATCACGATGCACTCCTTGACCGGGCAGACTTCGGCGCACTTGCCGCACCCGACGCAGTACTCGTAGTTCACGTCGTACAGACCGTCCGGGGTCGGGTCGAAGCACTGGTCGGGGCACTCCTGCCAGCAGAGCGTGCACTTCGTGCAGAGGTCGAAGCGGACCACCGGCCGCTCGGACTTGGTCGTGCCGCGCTTGAACCGCGGGTTCCGCGACTGGCCGCGCGGGCCGAGCTGGAAGCCGCGGGGGACGGCCGGGACGGCCGCGCCCTCGGCGAACTCGAACCACTTCGGGAGCACGGGGGTCTCGTGCGGCCAGTCGACGCCCTGGTCGGGCAGCACGACCGACGTGTTCGCCTTCACCTCGTCGTACGCCTGGCGGGCAGCCTCGGCCCGCCGCGGGTCGCCGGTCTTCTCCTCGAGGTAGGCGACGACGGCGTCGAGGTCGACCACGCCAGGGTCGAGCGCGGCGATGCCGCCGAGCACGCGCTCGTGGGTGAGGTCGTCCTTGAACACCCAGAGGCCGGCCAGGCTGGCGTCGCCGGCGATCGTCGCCAGGCGGTAAGGGTACGGCTTGCGGCCGATGAACTTCAGCAGCTCGCCGTGCGGCTTGCGCGAGACGACGAGCAGCGCACCGCCGGCGACGACCTTTTCGTTGATCGGCCTGATGCCGTGCCAGCCCCACGGCTCGACGCCCTTGACCATCGTGTCGTCGACGACGACCGACACGTCGGCCTCGTCGATGTCGAGCTTGGCGCCGCACTCGGCCTCGAGCTCCTCCTCGCTGAGGTCGTGCGAGACGAAGGCGAAGTACTTGCACGGGATGCCGTTGCGCTCGGGCGAGTCGGAGTAGCGGCCGTTGGAGAAGCCGACCCGCCCCATCCGGCTCGCGATCAGGACCACGTCGCCGCCGATCCGCTTGCCGAGCGTCTTCTGGAAGATCCCGCGGTAGTTGACCTCGACCCGCTTGATCACGCCGGCACCCTCCTGATTGGTTAGACCACCAGGCCAGCAAGCCAATTGACCAGCATCCTACCAGTGGGTAGACTGGCGGTCAATAGGTAGGTCGATGGCCGTCGACATCCAGCCGGTGCGCCGGCAGCGCCTCCACCAGCAGGTCGCCGAGTCGCTCCGCCAGTTGATCGCCGAGGGCCGGCTGCGCCCGGGCGACGCGCTACCGCCGGAGCGCGACCTGGCCGTGCGCTTCGGCGTCAGCCGCGTGACGGTCCGCGAGGCGCTGCGCGAGCTGCAGCTCCTCGGCCTGGTGGAGACCCGGCAGGGCGGCGGCAACTACGTCGCCGAGCTATCGCTCGAGAACGTGCTCGGGCCGCTCTCGCTCGTGATCCAGCACCACGGCAGCCTGCGCACCGAGCTGATGGACGCGCGCGCCGTCTTCGAGCCGGCCATCGCCCGCCTGGCGGCCAGCCAGGCCACGGCCCAGGACCTCGCCGACCTCGAGGCGATCCTCGCGCGCCAGAGCGAGCGCGTCGGGCGCGGCGAGCCGGCCGTCGAGGAGGACAGCGAGTTCCACCTGGCCCTGGCCCGTGCGACCGGCAACCGCGTCGTCGTCCACGTCGTGCAGACCATCAACGACCTCCTACTCGAGTCCCGTCTCCGGTCACTGCAGGCCGCCGACCGACCACGGCGTTCCCTGGAAGGGCACCGGCGCATCGTGGCCGCGCTGCGCCGGCGCGATCCCGAAGCAGCCCGCGACGCGATGCTCGGCCACCTCCAGGAGATCGCGGCGACGTTGGGCGAAGCTCGCGCGGAGGAAGGAACGGATGGATGAAGCGGTCCCGACCAAGCTCGTGTTGGCCATCGTGCAGGTCTGCGACGTGCAGCGCCTGGTCCACCGCCTGGTGGCGGAGGGGTTCGGCGCGACGCGGATCGACACCTACGGCGGGTTCCTCCGCAAGGAGAACGCCGTGGTGCTCGTCGCGACGACCGAAGACCGGCTGCCTGTCCTCAGCCGGGTCGTGAACGAGACGTGCCAGCGGCGGATGGTGACGCTCCTGCCGCCGGCGAACGACGGCACGATCGGCTTCTACGCGCCGCCGCAGCCGGAGCAGGTCGAGGTGGGCGGGGCGGTCGTGCTGACGCTGCCCATCGAGCGGGTCGAGCTCCTGAACCGCCTGGCCCGGTCGGAGCTGGCTACCGCGGGCTGACCCGGGACGGGGCGCGGAGCCCCCGCTCGCGTCGCGACCACGCCCTCACCCTGGCCCTCTCCTTGGCAGGAGAGGCGGCGGTAGAACGCAGGCCGCCTCGGCGACCGGCTCCCCGCGCGGCTCGTCTTACTGGTATAGTTGCGCGCCGAAGGAAGGCGACGACCACCGACGGTCGGCCGTGGGCGGACATGGCGCGGGTCACGCTCGACGGGGTCGGACTCGACTTCGGCGACCGCAGCATCCTCTCCGACGTCACCCTCGACGTCCGCGACGGCGAGTTCTTCTGCGTCATCGGCCCCTCGGGGTGCGGCAAGTCGATGCTGCTCCGGCTGGTCGCCGGACTCGAGAGGCCAACCCGCGGCCGGGTGTACTTCGACCAGCACGACGTGACGGCGCTGGCCCCGGGCCGGCGCGACGTCGCGATGGTGTTCCAGGACCCCGCCCTCTACCCGCACCTGAGCGCCGCGGAGAACATCGGCTTCGCCGCGCGGCTGCGCAGGCAGGACGGCGACGTCGATCGGCGCGTGCACGACGTGGCCGAGGAGCTGGGCGCCGCGCTCGTCGGCATGCTCGACCGCATGCCGGATGAGCTCTCGGCCAGCTTCCAGCAGCGCGTCGCCCTCGCCCGGGCCGTGGTCCGCCACCCCAACGTCTTCCTGCTGGACGAGCCGCTCTCCACGCTCGACGCGCGCATCGCGACCGAGGCGCACAGCCGCATCCGCCGGCTGCTGCGCGGCCTCGGCGCCACGACGATCTACGTGACGCCGGACGACCGTGAGGCGTTCGCGCTCGCCGACCGCGTGGCGGTGATGAGCGCCGGGCGGATCGAGCAGGTCTCCACGCCGCAGGGGGTCTGCGCCTGGCCGGTCAACCGCTTCGTGGCCGAGTTCGTCCACCAGGGTGTGCTCAACCTCTACCCGGCCCGATTCGACCGCGCCGCCGAGCGCGTCGTCGCCGACGCCTTCGCCGTGCCGGCCGGGCCGGGTGTGTGCGCGCGGCTCTGGCGCACGGAGTCGTTCGTCCTCGGCCTGCTGCCGGCGCAGGTGCGGCTCGAAGCGCCGAGCGAGGAGAGCGCGGTCGTCGGCGTCGTCGACTTCGTCGAGCCGCTGCTGGCGCAGCGGAAGAAGCGGGTCCACGTCGAGCGCCTCGGCGGCTTCCACTGCGTCGCCGAAGTCGGCCTCGACACCGCCGCGCGGGCCGGCGACGCGGTCGGCGTGTCGTTCGACCTCGAGCAGGCGCTGCTGTTCGACGACCAGACGGGCCGGACGATCACGTAGGCTTGCGCTCCGGGGCCGACGGCTCATCGCCGGGCCCTTCGGCGTCGGGCGGGGGTCGGGCGTGGGCCACAACGCGCTCCCAGCGGGCCCGCACGTCGCGGACGCGCGCGTCGGACGGCGGCTCGGCGCCGTAGCGCGCCTGCACGTAGGCCTCGGTGATCCCCGCCAGGTCCTCGTCGGGGTCCAGCGCCGCCTGGAGGCGGGGCAGGTGCTCGTAGGGCGTCGCGGTCGGCGATCGGGGCGACCCCGCCAGCCGACCGAGCGCGAGCAGCTCGCGGTAGATCGCACGGACCGTGGCGACCATCGGGGGCGGCGCGACGGCGGCATCCGACGCTGCAGTGAGCGGTGCCGTCGCCGCCCGTGGCCGCCGGAACCAGCGCCCGTACAGCGACCGCAGCCACGCGCCGAGCGCGTGACGCAGCGAAGCCCAGCTCCAGACCGAGTCGCGCTCCTCCTCCACCTCGTCGTCGCGCTCCCACTCCATCCACCAGTAGACCGCTCGCGCGAGCGTGGCCAGGACCACCGCGGCGAGCACCGCCACCGCCGCCCAGCGGGCGAGCAGGGCGATCTCCGGCGGCAGGCTGGCCGGCTCGCCGCGCCGGCCCATCCGCTCCAGCTCAGCCGCGAGGTCGAACGGCTGCGGCCGCGGCGGTGGTTCGCCGGGGTGGAGCACGAGCCGGATCGCGTAGATCAGCACCTCGAGCAGGAAGCCGATCGGGAGCGCGACGACGAAGATCAGCGCGTAGAGGAGTGCTCCGAGCGGCCCGCTGATCGGACGCCAGATCGCCGCGATCAGGTCGAAGGTGAGCAGTTGGGCCAGCGCGAGCGTGAGGACGAGCGTGCCGGCCACCACGCCCAGGAGCACGGCCAGCCACTGACGGTTGAGGGGCGGCGCGCGCCCCTGCCGCGCGCGACTCTGGTCGCGCACCGCGGCCAGCCGCGCCAGCGCCAACGACACGAGTCCGGCGAAGAAGAAGCCGAGCACGAACGGGCTCGCCGCGCCCTGGAGCGCGCGGTAGGCCTCCGGCTCGGTGGCGGCGGCGACGGCGAGGAAGCCGACCAGCCCGGCCACGCCCGCTTTGAAGGCGCCCTCCAGGTCGTCGAAGCCGAGCGCGCCACGGCCGCGCACGCTGCCGCGCCACCAGAGGAAGAAGCCGAGCCCGGCCGCGAAGACCGGCGGTCGGGGGTGGAGCACGAGCACGTCGGGCAGCGCGTCCAGGTGCCCGGGCATGGCCGCGCCAGCGGCGAGGACGCCGGGCCCGTACTGCGCCACGACCGCGGCGGCGACCACCAGCCCGCCGAGTGCGACGAGCACGGCGCGAGCGCGGCCGAGCGGCCAGCCGAGGCGCCGGGCACCGCGCGTGGCTGCGCGCCCGAGCAGCAGCAGGGCGAAGACCGCCGGGGCGCCGAGCAGAGCTGCCTCCTCGCCAGGCCTGAGCCAGAGCCCCAGCAGCAGCGCCCAGGGGTAGAGCCAGCAGGCCTCCAGCGCGGCGAGCCCGATGGGCAGCGCGATGCGCTTGAGCCAGTTGCCATCCGCCAGACTCCCGGCCATGATGGGCGTGACGCGCGGCATCCCGGCTACCCTCCCACCGCCAGCTCGGCCAGCTCGCGCCACGCGCCGGTACCGCCGATCGGGTAGATGGGTACGCCGGGCAGGTGAACGTCTGCCTGACCGTCTCCGACCAGCAGCAGCGCGACCCGGTGCCCCGCCCGCCGCAGCGCCACCAACTCGGCCGCGATTGGGGCGTTCAGCACCGCCGTGACCACGACCAGGGTCGCGCCGTACGGCAACTCCTGGCTCTCGCGCCGCAGCAGATCCTCGAGCGGGAAGGAGGCGAACGGCAGCGCGCGGGCCAGCACCTCCAGCACGTGGGTGAGCTGCTCGGGATCGCGGCTGGGCGCCGCGCGGGCCGGGCCGGGGCCTGACCGGTACATGAAGCCGTTGGCGCTCAGCCCAACCTGGTAGCCTTGCTCGGCCGCCCAGCTCGCGACCGAGGCCGCGGCCGTGATCGCCAGCTCGACGAGGTCCGGGTCGTACCGCAGCGACCACGATTCGCCGAGCGTGTTGAGATTCAGGAAGACGACCAGTCGGTGGGTCGTCGTCGGCTCGTAGAGCTTGACTTGGAGCTGCTGCGTGCGGGCGGTCGCCTTCCAGTGGATGCGGCGCGGGCTGTCGCCCGACGCGTACTCGCGCACGCCGACCGCGTTCAGCGGGTCCTCGAACAGCCAGTCGCGCGTGCGCCGGTCGCCGAACGGGTCGCGGGGCGGGAGGCCGAGGCGGGTGATGGGTACGACCTTCGGGTAGACGAGCAGGTAGTCGCGCTTGTCGAGGTCGACCTCCTGCGCCTCGAAACCGAACACGTCGCCGGAGCGCATGCGCGCCGGCCCGAACTCGTGCTCGCCGCGGGCCGCGCAGACGATACGGTAGTGGCGCCGGACCCGTTCGTACCAGCGCAGCGACAGGAAGTTCATCAACAACGCCCGCGCGGGCTTGTGGGAGGGCATCGTCGTGCCGTGGAGCGGCGTCAGCTCGCGCGGGATCTCGTCCTCGGTCTCCAGCCAGGCCAACGGCAGCAATTTACGGTTGACGATCTCGACAGTCAGCTCGACCTCCTCGCCGAAGAAGGCGCGACGGTGCGAGAAGGAGCGCCGGTACTCGACGCGGTCGAGGCAGTGGCGGTACCACCAGCGGGCGATCAGCGTCGCGAGGATGAGCGTGAGCGCGATGAGGAAGAGCAGCGCGTCGCGCGCCAGGGTACTGGCGAGGAGCAGGAGGCCGATCG
>Ga0070741_10014710_pt1 | contig 13470 bp, 7 predicted proteins | sample Coa_R1_4_FD_66440 | JGI IMG/M metagenome (GOLD analysis project Ga0070741, IMG submission 66440) | Surface soil microbial communities from Centralia Pennsylvania, which are recovering from an underground coalmine fire - Coalmine... | ecosystem: Environmental > Terrestrial > Soil > Unclassified ... | reverse complement strand
TCCGGTAATAAATGAAGCCTCGTTCGAACACAGGAACAACGCCAGCGAGGCTACTTCCTGGGGCTGGGCCATTCTGCCGATGGGTTGGGAGCGGGAGAGTTGTTCCAGCATCTCCTTCTCGTGCCCGGGATAATTCTTTTTCACAAACTGGTCCACAAACGGTGTGAAGACGCGCGCCGGTGAAATGCAATTGCAGCGAATGTTGTAGCCCACGTAATCTTTGGCCACAGAGAGCGTCATGGAGAGCACCGCGCCTTTGCTCATCGAGTAAGCGAAACGATCGGAAAGCCCGGCCGTACCCGCGATGGAGGCCAGGTTCAAAATCACCCCATTGCGCGCTTCTTTCATTTTCTCGATGCAGGTGAACATGCAGTTGTAAACGCCTTTCACGTTCACACGGAAGATGCGGTCAAAATCTTCTTCGGTGGTGTTTTCCAGCTTGCCGATATGGGCAATGCCGGCGCTATTCACCAGGATTTCAATGGGCGCTTCCTGCTGAATCTTGTCGAAGGTGTTCTTGACGCTCTCCCGCCGGGTGACATCGCAGCTATAAGCGGTGGCTATGCCGCCGGTCTTGGTGATCTCGACAGCGACTGTCTTGGCCAGGGTTTCATCCAGGTCGACAATATAGACGCGCGCGCCGTGCGAGGCAAAAGTCTCAGCAATGGCGCGGCCAATGCCGCTGGCGCCGCCGGTGATGGCAGCTACTCTGCCTTCCAGCCTGAATGTCCCGTTAGTGTGCGCGTGCTCTTTCAGAGGGAAACTCCTCTCTTCCAGGGAATAAAGTCGTCTTGTCCGAGTTGTTCGGCTTTGGTCAGTATCTCGCCGCTGGCAACTTTAACCACGAGTTCCATAATGGCTTCGCCCATCTGCTCGACGGTTTTTTGCCCGGAGATGACAGGGCCGGTATCGATATCAATAATGTCTGGCATGCGCTGCGCCAGCCTGGTGTTGGTGGAAACCTTGACCACGGGCGCTATGGGATTGCCGGTCGGCGTTCCCAACCCGGTAGTAAAGAGCACAATACTGGCGCCTGAGCCAACCTTGCCGGTGACAGCCTCAACATCGTTGCCGGGAGTGCACAGCAGGTTCAATCCGGGTTCGGTCGCGTATTCGGGATAATCAAGGACCGCAGCCACCGGTGACGTGCCGCCTTTCTTGGCCGCTCCGGCCGATTTCATCGCGTCGGTGATAAGGCCATCGCGAATGTTGCCGGGAGAAGGATTCATATCGAATCCGGAATGTACGGCCTCGGCCCGCGCTTCGTAGGCGCGCATCAACTGCAGAAAACGCTTGCCCACTTCATCGCGCGTGCTGCGGTTTACCAGCTCCTGCTCGACGCCGCACAGTTCGGGAAATTCCGCCAGGATTCCTTTGCCACCCAGCGCCGCCATAATGTCAGCCACATGGCCAATGGCAGGGTTGGCGGAGATGCCGGAGAATCCATCGGATCCACCGCACTTCAGGCCGACCGATAAAGCCGAGAGTGGAGCGGGGGTGCGTTCAGTCTTATTGGCTTCAACCAAACCCAAAAAAGTCTGGCGGATGGCCTGCGACAGCATCTCAAATTCTGTTCCACTTTGCTGCTGCTCAAAGATCAGCAATGGCTTACTGAAATTAGGATCGCGTTTCTTCAGCTCTTCCTGCAAGATCGGCACTTGGGCATGCTGGCAGCCCAGGCTCAGGATCGTCGCCCCGGCGACATTAGGATGGTGAATATATCCGGCCAGCAGGCCGCAAAGAGCTTGGGAATCTTCGCGCGTGCCGCCGCATCCACCTTCGTGAGTTAAAAATTTAATTCCATCGACGTTGGGGAATACTCTGCGACTGCGGGCTGCTTCAGGAGTGGGCTCGCCACGGAATGCTTCAATGTCTTTGATTTTGCCCGCTTGATAGAGCTTGACCATGTCCGCAACCTGGTTGCGGTAGGGCTGAGGAGCGGCAAATCCTAATTCCTTTACAAATGCCTCTTTGATAAACGCGACGTTCCTGTTCTCGCAGAACACCAGGGGAACAACCAGCCAGTGGTTGCGCGTACCCACCTGGCCGTCAGAGCGGCGATAGCCCATGAAGGTCTGCTGTTTCCAGTGAGAAACATCGGGGGCGGTCCAGTGATAACTTGCCGTCTTGCCTTCGACCGCGGCAGCATCATGACGCGTGTTGCGGGTGGTAATCGCCTCGGCTTCGCGGATGGGTTCAGCCGCGCGGCCCACACGCACGCCATACATGATGACAGCGTCGCCTACTTTAAGTTCCTGGGTGGCAAATTTGTGCTTGGCAGAAACATCGGACTGCAGGGTAAATTCTTTCTCGGGCGTATGAATGGTCTCGCCCTTTCGCAAATCTGTGAGCGCCACCAGGACATTATCCTTAGGATGGATCTTCAACACTTTGGCCTGCGCCGCGTTGGCAGCGGGCATGACGTCACGAACGAGTTGGGTTGTCTTGGCTATGAGAGTCTCTCCCTATCCGCCGGCACCTTCGGCAAACTTATCGTCATATTCCGATGATAATGCAGCCGCTGCCGGGAACGATAGGACGGGGCATACCATTAATTTTACATACTAAAATATTGCTTTTATGTTGTGCGATGAGAGATTGTCACGGATGCAACAAGCGTGTCAACATGTACGCCGCACAATTCGTACCTACCTGGAAAGGCTTCCCGCGAAGCGGGACGGAGGAGAAGAGAGGATGAAATGGTTTCGTCAGCTCGGTTTGGTTTCAGGCACGTTGGTTCTGTTGCTTTTAACCCAGGCGTCCGCACAGGATTCCAGCAGTCTCGAGAGGCTGGTTTTGGCCCAGGCCCAGGCTCCGGCGCAGCCCGCGGCACAAGCGGCGCCGCAGAGCACCTCCGCGCCGCAAGATGATTCAGCGAAGCTGCGCTCTGACTTAAAGATGGCGCAGGATAAGCTGAAAGACTGGCCGAACCTGGGCCGCTATCGTGACGCCAATGCCCAAATCCAGCCGCCAGCCGCCGGCGAGAATCGGGTGGTCTTCATGGGCGACTCGATCACCGATGGCTGGGGACACAATGACAACAGGTTTTTTCCCGGCAAGCCGTATATCAATCGCGGTATCAGCGGCCAGACAACACCGCAAATGCTCATCCGCTTCCGGCCAGATGTAATCGCACTGAAGCCCAAAGTGGTTGTGATCCTCGCCGGGACCAATGACATTGCCGGCAACACTGGCCCCAGCACGCTGGAGGCGATCGAGGATAACCTGACCTCAATGGCGGAGCTGGCCAAGGTGAATGGGATTCACGTGGTGCTGGCCTCGCTGCTGCCGGTATGCGATTACATCAAGCCGCAGACGGCGCGGCGGCCTCCGGAGCAAATCATTGCACTCAACGACTGGATGAAAGACTACGCCACCAAAAATGGATTAGTTTATCTGGATTATTACTCGGCTATGCTCGATGACAAGAAGATGTTCAAGCAGGAGCTGACCCGTGATGGGCTGCATCCGAATGATGCCGGATACCAAATTATGGGGCCGCTGGCGGAAAAGGCGATTGCCGCCGCGCTAAGGCAGAACGGTTCGAGCAATCACAAAAAGGCTGCAAAAAGAGAATCGAACCGGAAATAGAAGAAAGCGAGCTTAAGATAGTATCTCAGTTTGACTTGGTAAGGCGTACGGCATTTCGATGTCTGGTCAGCAGGAGTGAAGCATGAGCAAGCCAGATCGTAGTCGGGTAATCCGTTTCGCGGATGCTCAAGCGGGCATCCCCGGTTCCGCCGGTGAGCGTGCAGTCCGTGTTTGGCAGCGTGGCACCCTTGATGTTGCCTGTTCACTCCCTGTGACCCCGAGCGAACAGTTACCGCACACACAGGACGAGATTTACGTCATTATCCGTGGGCGAGGAGTGCTTTTTCATGATGGCAAGCGGGAGCCGTTTGATGCCGGCGACATTCTTTTCGTGGCTGCGGGCACTGAGCACCACTTTGAGGATTTCACGGGCGACGTCGCCCTGTGGCGCATCTTCTACGGCCCAGATGGTGGCGACCTCCCGGCGTAGGCACACCACGAGAATTCGGCAGGGTTAGTCGCACCGACGCAGAGCCGTTTTTTGGGACTGAATAATGCAGGCAGCTTTCATACCCAAATACAGCTGGAAGCTAGTGGCTGGAAGCTGCCTTACGCTCCCTTGGAAACTGCCTCTTCGCGCAGGCTTTCACGGGCGGGAAGCTCAAAGCCGAAATACTGGCTGGCGTTGAAATAACAAATGTTCTCAATCATCTTTCCGACCAGGTCTTCCTGGTCTGGGATGATGCCCGCATCCATGTCGTTCCCCAGCAGGTTGCACAAAATGCGGCGGAAGTATTCATGTCGCGGATACGACATGAATGAACGCGAATCCGTCACCATGCCCACGAAGCGCGAAAGCAAGCCAATATTGGAGAGCGCGTTGAGCTGCCACTCCATACCTTCTTTTTGATCCAGGAACCACCAGGCGGTGCCAAACTGGATCTTGCCTGGGACCGTGCCATCCTGGAAGTTACCTGCCATGGTTGCAAACAGGTAATTGTCGGCGGGGTTCAGGTTGTACAAGATCGTCCGGGGAAGAGCGTTCTCCCGGTCGAGCCGGTCGAGGAAAATTCCGAGCAGCTCGCCCTGGGGCCAATCGCCGATGGAATCGAGGCCGACGTCAGGCCCTTTCAACATGCGGGTGTTGGCATTGCGGTGAGCTCCCAGGTGAAGTTGCTTGGTCCATCCTTTTTCCGCATCGAGATGCCCGAAGAAGATCATCATGAACGAGGCAAAAAGCGATTGCTCCTGAGGCGTGGGGGCCTCCCCGGCATGGGCCTTGGCAAAAATTCCCGCAGCCGTGGGCTCCGAGCACAGATCTGCATAACAGAAGCTGAGGCCGTGATCAGAAAGCCGGCAACCCATGCTGTGAAAGAAGTCGTGGCGCTTACGCAAGGCATCGAGAAAATCGTTTAAGTTGCGGATGTCGACATTGGCAACTTCTTCCAGGCGCTCAACCCAGGCCTTGAACTTTTCAGGTTGGTAAACTTGCAGCGCCTTGTCAGGACGAAACGCCGGATACACGCGCGGCACCAGCTTCAGGTCGGCAATCTTCTTGTGCGGCTTAAGGTCGTCCGTAGGGTCGTCGGTCGTGCACAACAATTCGACCCGAAACTTCTTCAGGATGCCTTGTGTGCTGAACTCTTCGCTTGCCAGGAACTCATTGGCGCGCCGCCAGATAGCCGGGGCTGTGTTCTCATTCAGCAGTTCGTCGATGTCAAAGTAGCGTTTCAGCTCCAGATGAGTCCAGTGATAAAGAGGGTTTCTCAGCGTTTGGGGCACGGTTTTCGCCCACGCCAGGAATTTTTCGTAAGGGTCGGCGTCCCCGGTGCAGTAGCGTTCTGCAACGCCGTTGGCGCGCATAGCGCGCCACTTGTAGTGATCGCCTTCGAGCCAGATTTCAAACAGGTTCTTGAACCGGCGGTTCTCTGCGATGTCGACCGGAGAGAGGTGGCAATGGTAATCAATAATGGGTTGTGTCTCTGCAAATCGCTTATACAGGTGACGTGCAGATTCGGTCTTGAGCAAAAAGTCGTCGTTAATAAAGGTCATTCATATGCCCGTTGGCTAGCTTTGAAATGCTGAATGAAACATTACACCAGAAGCTCAGGCTTCTCATAAAGCGAAATTGCTGAATGAAGTCTTGAGATTTGCTAAACGAACAACTGTCATCGCTTGAACTCTGTCATTCCTTCACGCCGTGAGCGGGGGGAGCCACCGGTCGAGAAGCCCGAGTCCTTTTGTTGCTGCAATTATGCACCGCCCCAGGGGGTGCTGACAACAATTAGAAGATAAATTTCCTGCAGGAATCATAATCGTTGGGCAGAGCCGCCGTATTTTCCTGCAGTACGCTTACACCTCCAAGTTTGGCAGTAATCGCCCGCGTTGATGTTCCCAAGGTTGTATTTAAGCATAAAGCATCGAGGGCGCAAATCAAGGTACTTGTGCCGTTAAGTTTTTCAGAAGCTATCGTTTAACCGTTTTAATTTGACAGACCAACAGGAAAGCTATAGGTTTTGCGGGGCGCTGGGAATTTTTTTGCACCTTAGGCCAGTTTGAATACGATACGCCCCCGCCCACGGCATCTATCGCTCCGCACAAATAGTGAAGATGCCGGCCTTGGCAATATTCAATTTTTCGTCATGCTCCAGGCGAGGCGGAGCGGGCGCCAATTCCAATCTTGCCTTCCGCACAGGCAGAGCACGGTGATGGAACTGAATTCGTGAGCAGCCTGGTGAAATATCCTGCTGGCTCAATCTCCGTCTGTTCTGATTTCAGCTCATTGACAGCCACAAGCGTTTGAATTGATTCCGCGTTTATCAACGCCAAAGAATAAGGAGAACGACGATGCGACGCATGTTATTCGTAGCAATCTTGTTGTATGCAGTTGTCATGACTGCCCTCGCCGGCCAAAGCGCAGCACAATGCGTGACTGCGACCGGCGGCGGTGGTTGGGTGAACAGCTCGTTTTCAGCTCAGACAGGGACGTTTACAGCCACCTTCGACGCCACCCCTTCGCTCAGCAACATGAACAGCGTGGTCGGATTTTCGCACGGGGCTGGCATTGCCTATAGCGCATTCGCCAACCTGGTTGCGTTTAACGGCACGACGGGCACAATTCTGGCGCGCAACGGTGGAGTTTATGCCGGGCCTACTCCGGCCCTGCCATATTCCGGTGGAAATACGTATCACTTCCGTCTGGTGGTGAACATACCGACGCATACCTATTCGGTCTTTGTAACCCCGCCTGGAGGCTCGGAGCTGACCGTTGGTTCCAATTTCGCCTTCCGCACGGAGCAGAACATGGTGACCAGTCTCAACAACCTCGGGGTTTTCGTAGGCGCAACGACGGGCTCGCTGGCAGTCTGCCATTTTTCGATTGCAGGAGACGCTCCCGACTTCACGCTTACGGCATCGCCCAGCTCGCAGACCATTGCCGCGGGCGCGAGCACAACCTATTCGGTAAGCGTCGGCTCGGTTAACGGCTTCAGCGGTAATGTGGCTTTGAGCGTCAGCGGACTGCCGAGCGGAGCCAGCGGCAGCTTCAATCCGGCTTCAATGAGCGGCTCGGGAGGTTCGGTGCTGACGGTTACTACTCCCAGCTCCACACCAACAAACAGCTATGCTCTGACGATCACGGGAAGCAGCGGCAGCTTGTTTCATAGTTTCCCGGTGACGCTGAATGTGAACTCCGGCGTATCCGATTTCATGCTCTCCGCCATGCCCACTTCGCAGACGGTCACGGCAGGCAACAGCGCCAGTTACACAGTCTCGGTGACGCCTCAGAACAGCTTCAACGGGAATGTTGCGCTCAGCGTCTCTGGTTTGCCTGCTGGTGCGAGCGGCAGTTTTAATCCGGCTTCGGTTACAGGTTCGGGTAATTCAACGTTGAACATTACAACGCTGAGTTCGACTACGACAGGCACTTCTACATTGACGGTCACAGGCGACAGCGGCAGCCTTTCGCACACCGCGAATGCAAGCCTGACGGTAAAGCCGGTTAGCACCGGCACGGATTGGTCGGTGGCCGTGGTCAACTCCACCATGAAGCGCTTCAGCCCTTCAACAATCGGAGGGTGGAGTTATCCCGTCGGTCTTTATCTTCACGGGCAATATCTGGTCTATAAGCGCACCAAAAATCCGAGTTATCTGCAGTTCATTCAGTCCTGGGCAGACCGGTTCGTTGATAGCGCCGGCAACATCAACAACGGCTTCGGCAGCCTGGATAGCATGCAGCCGGTTGTTGTGTTGCTTGACCTGTTTCAGGAAACCGGCCTGGCCAAGTACAGAATCGCGGCCGGCCACATGCGGGCCCGCCTGAACACATATCCCAGGACGAGCGATGGCGGCTTCTGGCATGCTGACACCTCGAGCCGTGCCCATCAGCTTTGGGGAGACGGCACGTTCATGGTTCTTCCTGGCCTGATCCGTTATGGGCAGCTCGCCAACGACAGCGTCTATGCCAACAATGAGGTAGGCAATCAACTGGAGATATATGCCAGCCATCTGCAAGACAGGACGGGCGACGCCGCCTCCGGGCTCTTCTTCCATGCCTTTGATGAGAGCCGGACGCAGAGTTGGGCGAATAAGACCACCGGTGATTCTCCGGAAAAATGGTGCCGGGCGATGGGCTGGTATGCCATGGCAACCATTGAGGCGCTGGAGATTCTGCCGGCAAACGATCCCCATCGCGCTCCGTTGATTGCTATTCTGAAAAACCTGATCAGCGGGCTGGCAAAATTCCAGGATCCAGCTACAGGCCGCTGGTTCCAGGTGGTGGATAAGCCGACCGTGGCGGGTAACTTCACTGAAACCTCATCTTCCAGCATGTATACCTTTGTAATTTCGAGAGCCGTAGAAAGAGGTTACGTGGATTCCAGCTTCCTGAGCGTGGCGCAGAAAGGGTACCAGGGCGTGTTGCAAAGAATCTCTCTCGATTCGAGCGGCATGACCAACCTGACGCAGATCTGCATCGGGACCAACGTTGGCGATCTGGCGTTTTACCTCGCCCGGCCGAGGGCAACCAATGATTTCCACGGGCTGGGATCGTTCCTGATTATGAATGAACAGTTAACCAAATAATTGGGAGTTTTGTAGATAGAAACTGTAGATAGAAAATTAAAGAGGAGGCCATGAGGCCTCCTCTTTATATTTGATACAAGATATTTTTTCTTCGTGAGCCTTCGTGTCCTTTATGGTTAGGCTTTACTACGCGTTGACCAATTGAGGCCGGCTGTTTTTCGCGCGCTTTTCATCCTCTTCTTCACTTTCGTTATGCTCTTCTGCAGAAGGATTGTAGCCAAGCTCTGCAGACAAAAGCGAGGCCGCGGCGATCACCGATTTGGCGACAATTGGAATCTTGTAGGCTGGAATGCGGAATGAAGGTCCTGAGACGCTGATGGCCGCGGTCGCATCTCCGGAGACTCCGCGAACAACGGCGCCGACGCAGCATACGCCTTCCTCGTTCTCCTCGTCGTCAACCGCGTAGCCGATTTTGCGTACCTTCGCCAACTCGGATTTAAGCTCGGCCAGCGATCCAATCGTTTTCCGCGTCAGGGGACGCAAGCCATGCTTTTGTACGGCTGCTTCAATTTGTTCTTCCGGCATGATGGCCATCATGGCCTTTCCCACGGCGGTGCAAAATGCCGGATGCCGGCGTCCCACCGTCGAGGCGAGGCGAACACTGCGCGCGGGCTCGACTTTATCCACGTAAACCACTTCGCCACTGTCATAAACGCAAAGGTGCACCGTCTCGTCCGTCTCGCGAACCAGGCGCTCCAGGATGGGCCGGGCACGCTCGCGAAGATCGAGCTGCGATACCGCCCTGGTCCCAAGCTCGAAGAGTTTCATCCCCAGACGATAGGTGCCGGTCTTGGAATTTCTCTCAATCAGCTTGTGGCCCTCCAGCACCATGATGAGGCGATGTGCCGTACTCTTATGAAGGTGCAGCAGTTGAGAGAGTTCGGCCAGAGTAAGATCAGGACCTTCCTGTGAAAGGGCCTTAAGGACCGCTAGCGCACGATCCAGTACCTGTATCTGGTATGGCGACTTACTTTGGCGTTTGGTTTTGCGATGTGGCACGGTCATAAAGAGAGTTTTACCCTTTAAAATCTTTAGGAAGCTTCTAGAACCCAATTTTAGCCTTAGAGGCTCAAATTCGTGAGCGATTCTTGCTAAATCAATCGTTTAACTGGACTGTTCTCGCAATTGGCCAGAACAGTCAAAAACAATGGCCGTGCCCGTGAAAATTATGCAATTAACGTTAATTAACCGTTAAACGGGTACTTCAGGGTGAAATTATAGGGTAGTACTTAGCCTCAAACAATGCTTAATATTTGCAGGTGCTTGGTGAAGATCGGGGTTGGGGCGTTCTGAAAAGCAGTTATTTAGCGCGCTGAGGTTTGTAGCTGCTCCGAGCATCCTCGCCGAGACTGGGATTATCCGGGTCGCCGGTCAGATAGAATGCAGCCCAATAATAAGGATGCGCGGTTCGAGAGTCTTCACGTACCGATGCCATGGCGCGGCGAAGGGCTTCATCTTTAGCCAGACCGGAGCGCAAATTGCGGTGAAAAGCAACCATGAGAGTCAGAGTGCTTTGATCATCGGCGGTCCACAGGCTGGCTACGATAGAGCGCGCGCCGGCATACTGAAGCGCCCGCGTGAGCCCGATCAGGCCCTCACCGGCAATGGCTTCTCCTCGTCCGGTGTCACAGGCTGAGAGCACAACCAATTCGGCCTTGAGCTTGAACTGACTGTGAATTTCCCAGGCCTGCAGCACATTATCATTATCTATTCCAGCATTTTGCGATTGTGGTTGTGGCTGCGCGAGCAGCAAGCCCGATGACATGGCGCGTGTAGGGTCGGTGCAGCCATGCGTCGCCAGATGAACCACATCAGCGTTCTGGATGTTTTTTCGCAGCGCGGCTTTGGTGGCGTCTTTCCCGAGCAGGGGCGAACTGCCATACAGGGCCGCTACCTTGAGGGCCTCAATTTCTGTTCCCGGCAATGGCGGCGGCGGCCGATGCTCGCCGAAGCAAAGGTAACCGCGTCCATGAGATTTGTTGTCGGCAATAATCTCGCGCGTGAAAAGCGGATTCCCCAGCACTAACGCAGTGGTTTGATGGCCGCGGGCGAGTTGCGGGGCATCATGGCGCGACTGGGCAAAAAGCGTCAGGGACTGGGTGTATGTAATTGCCTTCTCGGCGCCAAGGTAAAGTGGCGTCCCTTCAGCATTGGTTACAAGCGCGGCGAAGGGGACCTCCCACAATGGGCCGTCGGGGGAGATGATCAAACGCGTGGCAGCATTAATGGCGGGCTGGGCTTCGGAAGGGAAGAGTTCAGCAAAGAGGCTGCGGCTGGCGGCGATGGCAGCTTCAATATCGGAGGGTTTCGCAATCTGCTCCCGTAATTTGTTGACCCGCTTGCGTAGCTGGCTGCGATTGAGCGGAAGCGTGTATGCCGAAAGTGGGGAGTTGCATTTGCAGCCGGCGCGCAGAAGAAAAAGAACAGTGTGTTTGTCGCCGGCATAAAACCCCGCAAACAATGCTCCCGCCGGCAGCTCTTGTTGCGCTTGCTCGAAAGTAAGCGGTGGAGTGAAGGCGCGGGGCGCATTTTTCTTGATATCGGCCCATAGCTCATCCACTTTGGTACGGGTCTGGGTGTAAGCGGACTGGGCTTCGTCCAGGTTCTTGGCGGCAGTGTTCAACTCATCCTGCGCCCGGTCGATCACATCAGCAGCGGCGCCTTCCTTGTGCCTTGAAGCCAGTTCGGCCTTGGCACGGAGCTTATCGGCGCTGGCCTGCGAAAGCGCCTTCTCGCTTTCATCGCGGGCGGCAACGGCCGATTCATACTCGCTCCAGCGGGCGCTGTCTGCGATATTGGTAAGCACGTGCCGATCCATCAGGATTTCCTGCAGCGCCTGGGCCCGGCTTTGCTCCATGGTGGCGAAGGCCAAATCAGGTTTCCCCAGCGCAAGCTGGCGCGTTATCAGGTTAGCGGCATAGCGTGCGGCAGATTTGTCGAAGGCCTGGCGCGCTTCGTCCCCGGTAATGTCGGTCGCCTGGTTGCGCACCAACTCCCATGCCTGGCGCGCCAGTTCCTCCGCTTTCTCTTTGTCCCCTTCTTTTGCCGAGGTGACTGACAGGTTATATAGACTGACCGCAGCTGAAAGAGAATTGGGGACCAGCTTTTCTTTCAGAACGAATCCGTGTTCATAATATTCGGAAGCCTTGGTCACGTCTCCCTGCCTGATTGCCGTGTCTCCCAGAAGGCCGAGGTTTTGCGCAACGGTAACCGAGTCGGGCGAAACTTTCTGATTAATTGCCAGCGCCTGCTGATGATATTGCTCGGCCTTTGCCAGGTCGCCCCGCTTTGCCGCCAGGCTGCCCAGGCTATTCAGGCTGGCAGCTACGGAAAGGGAATTGGGCGACAGCTTTTGCCTGATCACCAGCGCCTGTTGATGGTACTGCTCTGCCTGTTTCAATTTTCCCTGCTGCGCCGCCACGTTCCCAAGATCGCTCAGACTCTGTGCTACCGGCAGCGAGTCCGGCAGCAATTTTTGCCTTAAGGCGCGTGCTTGTTCATAGTATTGCGCGGCCACATCCAGATGGCCGCGCTTTCTGGCAATGTTTCCCAGCGAGGTCAGGCTGCCGGTTTGATCGAGAGAGTCAGGAACGAGCTTCTGCGTAAGGGCAAGCGCCTGGCGGTGATACTCCTCAGCGGCGGCGAAGTCGCTTTGCTGCGTATATATGTCCGCCAATTTGTGCAGACTTTCTGAAACTGCCAGCGAATCGGGCGCCAGCTTCTGCCGGATCGCGAGGCTCTGCTTGTAATCCTGCGCCGCCATTGCCAGATCGCCTTGATCGAGCGCCAGGTTTCCCAGGCTATTCAGGCTCGAGGCTGCTTCCAGCGAATCAGGCGCGAGCTTCTGCCGGATCGCGAAACCCTGCTCGTAATACTGTTCCGCTTTCGCCAGGTCCCCTTGCTTTCTGGCCACGTTTCCTACCGCGTTGAGGCTTGTGGCCAGCTCCAGCGAACCAGGAGCGAGTTTTTGCCTCAGAGCAAGCGCCTGCTGATAATACTGGCTGGCCTGCTCGATACCGCCTTCCTGATAAGTGACGCTGCCCACGCCCATCGTCGCCTCCGCCAGTTGCAGCGAATCGGGCGCGATTTTTTTGTCAATGCTTAATGCCGCAGTCCACAAGCGCAAGGAAAGATCGAAGTACCGGTGCTCGTAGCTGGAGCGGGCCGCCGCGTGAAGTTTCTGCGCCGCCGCCAGCGGCCGTTTGGATTCTCCTGATACCAGGGTGAGAACGCGGGCGAACAGGGCATCGGCAGATTTGTCTGGCATAAGAAGCAGGCCCGCGCTTGCGAGCGCCTCAATCAGTCCCGGGCCGTCACCTATGCTTTCCCATGCTGATGCCGTCTCTTGCCAGGCGGCAACGGCGTCGTCTTTTTTGCCCAGGGATTGTAGCACCAGGGCGCGTGAGCGATGGCCGCAGGCGTTTCCTGCCAGATCTTTTTGCGTTTGGGCGGTAGCGATTGCCTGCTCGGCTGCCTGCAATGCCTTGTCGAGTTGATTGTTGGCCGTCAGGCGATCGGATTCGTCGAGCATTTGCTGCACCGCGAGCGAAGGCTTGGGCTCTGCCGGTTCGGCGGTTGTGCTGCTGTCAGCCCAACCGGGTACGAGCCCGAGAAAAACCAAACCCAGAAGACAGAAAATATTCGTGCGCCTTATGGCAGCTCTTTGCTTCATCCGATGCCGATGCCTTTGCACAGAATTATGATTTACAGTTGCTTGCCAGTTACTTTTCGCGAGGAGGGGGAACTCCTATCGAGTGGCAGCGAGGCGAAAAGGAAACTGAACAAGATCGTGTTCCTGGTTGCCGTCTACGCCATAGATTTCCAGAGTGTACAATCCAGGCTTTAAAAGTTCTTTTC